>Ga0315268_10006365_pt1 | contig 12575 bp, 13 predicted proteins | sample C1_top_MG_FD_204535 | JGI IMG/M metagenome (GOLD analysis project Ga0315268, IMG submission 204535) | Sediment microbial communities from Yellowstone Lake, YNP, Wyoming, USA - C1_top | ecosystem: Environmental > Aquatic > Freshwater > Lake > Sediment | place: USA: Wyoming | collected 2017-08-01 | reverse complement strand
CGGGCCTTGACCTCGACGAAGACCAGCGTGTCCCCGTCCAGGGCCACGAGGTCCACCTCGCCGAAGCGGGTGCGCCAGCCGCGGTCCAGCACCCGGAAGCCCTTGCCGGACAGATAGTCTTCCGCCGCCCTCTCCGCCGCCTTTCCCAACGCGATGCGCTCGCGGGTCATGGGCGCCCCGCGCCAAGCAGCGGCTGTACTAGGGGAGCGAAGCTGCGGCGGTGCTCCGGGCAGGGGCCCAAGCGCTCGAGCGCCTCCCTATGGGCCGAGGTGCCGTAGCCCTTGTGCTGGAAGAAGCCGTAGCCGGGATGCCGCCGGTCCAAGACCGCCATCCAGGCGTCGCGCACCACCTTGGCCACGACGCTCGCCGAGGCGATCGAGAGCGAGAGGGCGTCCCCGCGCACCACGGCGCGCTGCGGCAGGCCCAGCTCCGGCACGCGCTGGCCGCCGTCGACCAGGGCCCAGGCGAGCGCCTTCTCCTTCGAAGGCAGGCGGCCGACGGCGCGCCGCATGGCCAGGAAGGTCGCCTGCAGCACGTTCACCTCGTCGATCTCGCGGGAAAGAGCCCAGCCCACGCCCACCGCCCGCGCGCAGGCCTTGATCCGGGGGAAGAGCCTCCGGCGGGCCTGGGGGGAGAGCTGCTTGGAGTCCCGCACGCCCGCGAGCTCGGGAAGATCGCCGGGCGGGAGGATGACGGCCGCGGCCACGACCGGGCCGGCCAGGGGCCCGCGGCCCGCCTCGTCTATGCCGACAAGACAAGAGGCGCCCAGCAGGCGCCTCATGTCCAGGTCGAACCGCTCCAGAGCGCTCGCGGTCAAGCCTTCGCGGCAGGGGCCGGCGCGCCTTCCTTCGCGGACGGCTCTTGCGCGGAAGCGCCGCCGGCCTGCGCGCCCTCCCGGAGGTCTTCGTCCACGCGCGCGGCCTTCCCGGTCAGCTTGCGCAGGTAGAACAGGCGCGCCCGGCGTGCGTGCCCGGGCCGCGACACCTCGACCTTCAGAACGCGGGGGGAGAGCATCGGGAACGTCCGCTCGACGCCGACGCCGAAGGATATCTTGCGGACCGTGAAGGTCTCGCCCATCGCGACGCCGCGCCGCTTGATGACGACGCCCTCGAACACCTGCACGCGCTCGCTCTCTCCCTCGACGACCTTCAGGTGCACGCGCACGGTGTCGCCGGGCTTGAAAGCGGGGAACTGCCTCTTTTCCGGCTGGGGAATATTCATGTGGATTATGATAGCAAATCCGGGCGCTTGCGCCGAGTGGCCGCCTTGGCGGCGCGCGCTCGCCAGGCCTCTATGCGCGCGTGGTCCCCGCTCAGGAGCGCTGCGGGCACCTTCCGGCCCCTCCAGAGCGAGGGCCGCGTGTACTGGGGATAGTCCAGCAGCCCCGCGGAGAAGGATTCCCGCTCGGCCGCCTCCGGCTTGAGCAGGACCCCGGGCAGGAGCCTGGCGGCCGCGTCGAGGACCGCCATCGCGGCGATCTCGCCGCCCGTGAGCACGAAGTCGCCGATGGAGAGCTCCATGTCCACGAAGTCCATGATCCTCTCGTCGACGCCCTCGTAGTGCCCGCAGACCAGGACGATGCGGCGCTCGCGCGCGAGGGAGGCCGCCAGACCCTGGTCGAAGCGCCGGCCCTGGGGGGAGAGCAGGACGACCTTGGCGCCCCGGCGGCGCACCTTGCGCAGGGCCAGGTAGAGCGGCTCGGCCATGAGCAGCATGCCGGCCCCGCCGCCGTAGGGGCGGTCGTCGACGGTCCTGTGGCGGTCGGAGGCGAAGTCCCTGGGATTGACCAAGCCGACCTCCAGGAGCCCGCGCTCCTGGGCCCGCTTGAGGATGCTCTGCGAAAGGACGCCCTCGAACATCCGAGGGAACAGCGTGACGACGTCGACGCGCAGCCGCGGCTTCGGCGTCACTCCACGTCGAGCAGGACCGTCTTGTTCGACTTCGCGGCCGCTATCCCGACCACGGCGCGGATGGCCTTGATCACCTTGCCCTGCTTGCCGATGATCTTGCCCTTGTCTTCCTCGGCCACCTTCAAGGTCAGGCGCGTGACCCCGCCCTCCTCGGCCGCCGTCACATCGACTTTGTCCGGCTGGTCCACGAGATGCTTGGCGATGTGCAGGGCGAGCTCCTTCATTTCGCGGCCTCCGCGGGGGCCTTCGTCTGCTTCTGCAGGCTCTTGAGCAGGGCCGTGACGGTCTCGCTGGCCCGGGCTCCGTTCTTCATCCAGTATTCGACCCTCTCGGAGTCCACCTGGAGCTTGTCCTTGATCTTCGCCCCGCGGGGATTGTACGAGCCGAGGATCTCGATCGGCTTGCCGTGCTGGCCCCGGCCCTTCTCTATGGCCACGAGCCGGTAATAGGCTTGGTGCGGCTTTCCCGTCCTCTGCAGTCGGATGCTAACGGCCATGTGTGCCTCCTGTTTTGCGTCTGTCAAATGCCTGCCGCGCGGCCTGTTCGATCGCGCGCATGGCGTCGACCGGGTCTCTGGCGCGGAACACGGCGCTCCCCGCGACCAGGCAGTCCGCTCCGGCCGCGGCCGAGAGCGCCCCCGTCCGTGCGTCGACGCCGCCGTCCACGGCGAGCCAGGCGCGCGAGCGAGCGCGCTCCATGGCGGAGCGCAGCAGCCGGACCTTGGGCAGCATCGCGCGCATGAATCGCTGGCCCCCGAAGCCCGGCTCCACGCTCATGACGAGCGCCAGGGCGATGTCCGGCAGAAAGGGGAGCAGCCGCTCGGCCGGCGTGCCCGGCTTGATCGCCAGCCCCGCGGCGGTCTTCATCGAGCGCAGCTTGGCGATAAGGGGGCGCGGGCGCGGGCAGGCCTCCAGATGGAAGATGACCAGGTCCGCCCCCGCCTTCGCGAAGAGGGGCGCGAACTTCACCGGGTCCCGGACCATGAGGTGCGCGTCGAGCATCACGCCGCTGCCCTCGCGCAGGGCGGCGAGGACGGCGGGCCCGTAGCTGAGGTTGGGCACGAAATCCCCGTCCATCACGTCGAGGGTGGCCCACCGGGCCCCTCCCGCAGCGATGCGCGCGAGGTCCCGGCGCAGGGCGCCGGGGTCCGCGGCCAGAAGCGAGGGCACCACGCAGACCTCCCCCTTGGGCCGCCTGAAGGTCGTCACAGGCTGCGCTCCTCGACGAGGATGCCGTTGAGGAAGATCTTCACCCGGCCCCGCTTGACGGCCGGCACGGCCAGGTCCACCTTGGAGCCCGGCGCGCGCAGCCCGTTGAACAGCTCCCGCTCGCCCTGCGCTTCGACCAGGACGATGCGCACCAGGCTCTCGGCGGCGCCCTGCGGGACCCGGTAGTGGAAGGTGGCGGCGGGCTCCGTGCGGGAGCCGGCCTTCGCGCTGATGGTGAGGACCGCCTTGGCCCCGTCGCCCAGGACCGCGTCCGCCTGCGGCTTCTGCTCGAGCACCGTCCCGTACGGGAAGAGGGAGCTCGCGTCCTCGGCCACCGTGAGGTCCACGCCCTGCTTCGTCGCCCACTGGTGCGCCTCGGCGACGTTCTTGCGCAGGAACTCCGGCATGAGGACCACGCCCTCCGGCGGGAGCCCGCCCGAGACGACCACGTTGAGGAGGGCGTTCTTCTCGACGCTGGACTCCGCCTTGGGGTCCTGGGAGAGCACGAGCCCCTTGTCGAGCCTCAGGGAGTAGGCGTCCGCCACCTCGCCCAGGGCGAGCTGGCTCTGGCGCAGCATGATCTCGGCGTTGCGCAGGGGCAGGCCCACGATCGACGGGGTGAAGACGGTCTCGCCTCCCTGGCTGACGACGACGCGGACGGTCTTGCCCTCGCGCACCTTGGTCCCGCCGGGCGGGCGCTGGCGCACGATCGAGCCGATGGGCACGCTGCCGTTGAACTCCTCGCCCTCCTTCAGGAGCGGAAGGTCGAGAGGGGAGAGCATGCTCAGGGCGCCGGCGAGCGACTTGTTGCGCAGGTCGGGCACCACCTCGATCCTGCGGTTGTGGACCGCGCCCTCCAGGCCCCAGCGCAGGGTGAAGAAGGCCAGCGCGCACAGCAGGAGCGCGGCCAGGGCGTACTCGACGGTGTGGGCCTTGTTCGGTTTCAGGGCGTCGTCTCCAAGCGGCCGCCCGGAGACATCCGCAGGCCGTTGAGGAAATCCGCCGCGGATATCGGCTTTTTCCCTTCTATTTGGACTTGCGAAAGCCACAGTCTGCCGCCCCTCAATGCTATCAAAATCCCGCGCGCGCGTTCAACGCGGAGCACGCGGCCCGCCGCTTCCGGTTCCTCCGGCGGCGCGAGCGCGCCCTCGGCCGCGGTCTTGAGCACCGCGACGCGCAGCGGCGCCTGCCGGCCGCCCACCTTCAGCTTCAGGTAGGGCTTGGTCCCTCCCTGCAGGGCGCGCACGCGGCCGTGGAACTGCGCCGGCTCGAGGGAGAAGGCGAGCTCCGCGAGCTCCGGGCCGATCTTCGGCGCGCGCGCAGCCTCGCCGGACTGGGGCTCGCGCCGGATGCGGCCCTGCGCAACCTCGCGCAGGGCCTCCCGGAGCTCCGAGACGCCCAGCTCCACCAAGCGGCGCGTGAGGGAAAGGGCGTCGTCGTCCTCGCGGATGTCCAGGGCCGCCATCCTCTGGACCGGGCCGGTGTCCATGCCTTCGTCGAGCCAGAAGTGGGTCACGCCGGTGCGCGCGTCGCCGCTCATCAACGCCCAGGCGATCGGGGCCGCGCCGCGCCAGCGGGGCAGGAGCGAGAAGTGCGCGTTGAGGAACCCGAGCTTCGCCGCCGCGAGGATCTCGCCTTCGAGGATGCGGCCGTAGGCGACCACGACCGCCAGGTCGGCGCCCAGCGAGCGCAGCTCCGCGAGCGCCTGCCGGGGGTCCTCGGGCTGGAGCACGCGCAGGCCCAGGCGCTCGGCCGCGCGCTTGACCGGAGGGGCGCTCAGGAGCAGGCGGCGGCCGGAGGGCTTGTCCGGGCGGGTCACCACCGCGGCCACCTCGTGGCCCCGCGCGCACTCTTCGAGGAAGGGGACAGCCTCCTCCGGCGAGCCGAGGAAGAGCAGCCTCATGTCCAGGTCTTCTTGAGGTCTTTGAGCAGCACGGCGGCCTTGAGCTTCCCCACGATGTCCAGGCGGTCCAGGAAGAGCTTCCCCTCGAGGTGGTCCACCTCGTGCTCGAAGGCGCGCGCGAGCAGGCCCGTCCCCGTGCGCTCCCACGGCCGGCCCCGCTCGTCGAACGCCCGCACGCGCACGCGCTCGTGGCGCTTGAGCCTGACGTAGATCCCCGGCACCGAGAGGCAGCCTTCCTCCTCGATCAGCGTTCCCTCGCGGGAGACGATCTCGGGGTTGACGAGCACGATGGGGTCGGATTTCTCTCCGGGCTTGACGTCGATGACGGCGAGCCTCAAGGAGAGGCCGACCTGAGGGGCGGCAAGGCCGACGCCTTTTGCCGCGTACATGGTGCTCCACATGTCCCGCAGGAGCTTGGGCAGCTCCTCCCCGGCGGCGTTGAAATCCACGGGCTGGGCGGCCTTCTTGAGGATGGGCTCCCCGTGCTTGGTTATGCGCAGGAGCATCAGGGCGATTCGCGCGAGTGGATGAGCCCGAGGACCTCGGCCGAGGTCTTCTTGGCGAGGACCTCGTCGAGGAAGGCGGGCTGGAAGAGCGCCGAAACCCCGCGCAGGAGGTAGAGGTGCTGCTGGAAGACCTCCTGGCGGTTGGGCGAGAAGGGGGAGAAGAAGACGCAGATGGCCCGGATGGCGATGTCGGTCTGCTTGGGGTCCATCATCCCTTGGCGCAGCAGGCCCAGGGCCGCGCAGATGGAGCCGAGCCCATCGATGCGGGCGTGGGGGATGGCGAGCCCGCTGTCGAGGGTGGTGCTCATGCCCTGCTCGCGCTCGAGCACCTTGGCCAGGAAGCGCCCCGGGTCGCCCAGGCCCTTCGCCTTGCAGAGGCGCTCGACGAGGATGGCGATGAGGTCATCCTTGGTCCTGCCCGCCGGCAGCCAGAGCACCAGGTCCTCCGTGAGCAGGTCCCCGAAGCGGACGTGGTTGTTCAGTCCGCTTCGGGCGCTGGAGGCTGGTTGGATCGGGGCGGGGGAGGCGGGGGCCTTCCCCGCCTTCTTGCGAAACCAGCGAAGAGTCATCGAATTAACCTCGCGATGATACCATGACCGGAGGGGGCTGTCAAAGGCGCCCGGGCTCCCAAATCCTCCACTAACGCCCAGATCTGGTCGGGACATTTTTCACCCGCCCCGTCCGCGCAGCGGTCTCTGGCTATCCACGTGGATAGTCCACACGAGGCTCCTCAATGGAGGATTTGGGGGGCTGGAAAAAGAGGGGGCAAAAGTGCAGGTTCAACGGGAAGAAGCGTCCTCTGTTCTTCCATCCACGCGCGCTTTCCCCGGCGGGAGCCCCGGCTAATGATATAAGATACGGCGCACTGGGGGCCCGCCGACGCCGGCCCCCATGCAAGATGACGACGAACAACGAGCCCGACGGACCCGCCGAGGCCCCCGCTCCTTCGAGGCCGCGGCCGTGGGATTCGCTCCCCCTCCATCTATTGGCGCTCGCGGCCTTGAGCGCCTCTTACGCGGCGGCGTCTTGGCGCCGCTGGCCGCATCCCTCCGTCGATTTTGGCGATGATCTCTACAAGGCTTGGCGCATCAGCCAAGGGGCTTTGCTCTACCGGGACGTCGGAGGCCTCTACGGCCCGCTTTCCGATTACGTCAATGCGGGCATCTTCGCCCTGTTCGGCCCGGGGATCATGCACTTGGTCTGGGCGAACCTGGCGGTCTTCGGGGCCATCGTGGCGGTCCTCTATTGCCTCCTGCGCCGCGCGTGGGGGCCCGGGGCCGCTCTCTTCGCGTCGGCGACGTTCGTGTCGGTCTTCGGGTTCTCTCAATTCGTCCCCCTCAGCAACTACACCTATGCGGCGCCCTATTCGCACGCGAACACCCATGGGCTGCTCGTCCTGCTCCTTCTGCTCGCGGCCCTCGGGCGCTGGCTGGCGGAGCCCCGGGGCCTCTGGGAGTTCTCGGCCGGCCTCCTCTTCGGTCTGAGCGCGGTCTTGAAGCACGAGACCATGTTCGCCGCGCTCGTGCTCAGCGCGGCGGCCTGCATCCTGCGCCGGCTGCGCGGCGGCCGCGTCGGCCCGCGGGCCGCGGCGCTCTGGGCCGCGGGCGCGGCGCTGCCGACCTTGCTCTTCGTCGGATACTTCGCGCGGCGGCTTCCCTTTGGCGACGCCTGGGGCTACGCCTGCCATCTCTGGCTCAAGGTCTCGGCGGCGGCCGCCACGGCGGGCAATCCGGCGCAGATCAGATTCTTGGGGTTCGACCGGCCTTGGGCCAACCTCCTGCTCCACGCCCGGGCGACCTTCGTGGCCGTCGAGATCATCGCCGCGGTCCTCCTGCTCGCCAAGGCCGCGGACAGGGAGGCGAGCCCGCTCAAGGGCGCCGCCATCGGAGCGGCGGCGGCGGCGGGCGCGCTCGCGATCGCATGGTGGACTTTCCCGTGGCTCGACGCCGGGCGCTGCCTCTTGGGCCTGCTGCTGCTCTACATGATGGGACACGCGGCCGCGGCGGCCCGCCGCCGCGGGCCGGACCCGGCCGAGGACCTCCGGCTCCTCTTCGCCGTCCTGGCGGCGGCGCTCATGGCGAGGATGCTGCTCAACGGCCGCATCTACCAATACGGATTCTCTCAGGCGGCGCTCGCCGGCGCCGTCGTGCCGGCCGTGCTCCTGGGGGAGTCGGCGCTCTGGGCCGGCCTGAAGCGGCGAGGCCGCCTGGTCGCCGCGGCCGCCTTCCTGGGCCTGCTCCTCTCCGGCATCGCGATCCTCACGGCGAAGTCGCAGCGGATATGGAGGCTCAAGACCTACGCGGTGGGCCAAGGCCCGGACCTGTTCTACGCGTTCGCCCCGGACCGGGACCCTGCCGGGCAGATCGTGCGCCACGCCGCGGAGTTCCTGAGCCGGCAGAGCGGCGCCAAGACCCTGCTCGTCCTGCCCGAGGGCGTGATGCTCAACTACCTGGCCCGCCTGCCGAGCCCGACGGCGCCGCTGTTCTACTTCGCCGCGAACACCGAGGAGGGCGGGGAGGCGCGGATCGTCTCGGAACTGCGCCGTTCGCCGCCGGACCTGGTGGCCGTCATCAGCCGCGATCTGCGGGAGTATGGGATCCGGCGCTACGGCGAGAGCGTCGGCAAGGGACAGCTGCTGCTGCAATGGGCTTCCGCGGACTACGCCGTGGTCGACAAGATCGGCGGCGATCCTTTGGACTTCCGCCAGCCCGGGGCGATCGTCTTGCGCAGGAAGGGAGCCCAGGACGCTGCGCATCGCCCCCAGGCCCCGCGCGCCGCGCGCAGCGGCGTGAAGGCCCACAACGACTCGGGCAATGCCCTGGCCCGGCAGGGCAGGGCGAAAGAAGCCATCGAGCATTACCGCGCGGCGTTGCGGCTCGATCCGAATGCCGCGGAAGTCCACAACAACTGGGGCGCGGTCCTCGCCGGGCAGGGCAGGACGGAAGAAGCGATCGAGCATTACCGCGCGGCATTGCGGCTCAAAGCGGATTACGCGACGGCGCATCTCAACCTGGGCCTCGCCTTGGCCCGACAGGGCGAAGCGGAGGAGGCCCTCCTGCATCTGCGCACCGCGCTCAGCATCTCCCCCAACGACGCGACGATCCGAAAGAACCTCGACCTGGTCCTGGAGGCGCAGCGGGCCGGGCGGAGCAAGTGAGCCCCCGTTCCTCTTAGGAAGGCCGCCCGCCAATTTTGTATCGTATCCGCACGATGAGAACTTTTTCCATGAAGGGCTTTCCCGCAGCGGCCTTCCTCGTCCTTTTCGCGGCTTCCGGCGCCGCCGGCGCCGAAGGCCCCATGAACTTCGTCTTCCTCGACCTCTGCTCCACGCGGGCCGACCACTTCGGCACCTACGGCTACCAGAAGAACACCACCCCGAACATGGACGCCATGGGCAAGAGCGGCGTCGTCTTCGAGAACGCGATGTCCGAGGGCTCCTGGTGCCTGCCCAGCTACTCGAGCCTGCTCACCGGCCACGTGCCGGAAGTGCACGGCCAGTACACGAGCCTGCCCGCCCGCAAGCTCCCGCCCTTCGAGACCACTTTGGCGGAGGCGCTCAAGGACAAGGGATATAAGACCGCGCTCTTCAGCGGGGGGGTCTATCTCCTTCCCACCTGGGGGCTGACCAAGGGCTTCGACCAGTACGTGGACCTTTTCTCTACCTCCACGCCCAACCACATCCCCGCGCCCTTCGAGGACAACTTCGACACCATCCTGAGCTGGCTGAAGAACAACAAGAGCGGCAAGCCCTTCTTCCTCTTCGCCGCCATAGACAACCTGCACGTGCCCTACTACGCGGACGACCCCGACAAGTTCGACCCGGGCTACGAGGGCATCGTGCACGACACGGACGTCGTCAGCGTGCCCTTCGCCCGCGCCTTCAACGGCGAGCCCACCGGCTACCCGGACTACATGAAGGACAAGGTCAAGGAGTTCCAGAGCGACCCGCGCCACCTCAAGCACCTCGTCGCGCACTACGACGCGGCCCTCGCCCAGGCCGACAAGCGCGTGGGCGAGTTCATCAAGCAGCTCGCGAAGCTGGGCCTGGACAAGAACACGGTGCTCATCATCTCCGCGGACCACGGCGAGATGCTGGGCGAGAAGGGGCTCATGAACCACACCCAGGGCCTCTACGAGCCGGTGGTCCACGTGCCGCTCATGATCAAGGACCCGGAGAAGCCGGAAGAGGCGGGCAGGCGGGTCAAGCAGCTGGTCCAGCGCATCGACCTCATGCCCACCATGCTCGACATGGCCGGGGTGCCCTACGACAACCTCGGCCTGCAGGGCAAGAGCCTCGTCCCGCTCATGGAGAACCCCCAGGCGCCGTGGCGCGAGTACGGCTTCGCGCGCTCCAAGCGCAACCTCGCGCGCCTGACGGACCTCGAACTGGACGAGCGCGTGGTGCGCGACGCCTGCTGGAAGCTCCACCACTACCTTTATAAGGATGGCTACGAGCTCTACAACATCTGCGCGGACCCTCTCGAGACCATGGACGTGGCCAAGACGCACCCCGAGGAGGTCAACCGGCTCTCCTTCCAGCTCATCAAGAACATGGAGCACTCCCGGCCGCACCAGCCCGGCCCGCCCACGGGGATGAGCGTCCCCGGCGCCCAGCTCGAGCCGCCCGCGCCCCACAAGGACTGATCCGGGGCTCGTGCGCCAAAAAAGTAAAAAACTAAAGGCCTGGCACCTGCTCCTGCTGCTGGCGGGCGGGGCCATGGCCGCGCCGGCGGCTCCGCGGCCCAACGTCGTCCTCATCACGATCGACACCCTGCGCGCGGACCATCTGCCCGCTTACGGCTACCGGAAGCTCGACACCCCTGCCATAGACTCCCTGGCCAAGGACGGGGCCCTCTTCGAGAGGGCCCTGGCGCACGCGCCCATCACCTTGCCCTCCCACACCTCGATCCTGACCGGCCTCTACCCCATCACGCACGGGGTGCGCAACAACGGCGACTTCTACCTGCGCGACGAGGTCCCCACGCTCGCCCAGATGCTCAAGCAGAACGGCTACCAGACCGCGGCCTTCGTCAGCGCCTTTCTCCTGGACTCCCGCTTCGGCCTGGGCAAGGGCTTCGACGTCTACGACGACTCGACCACCAGCCGCGTGAGCCGCGCGCGCCCGGACCTGGTCAAGGAGCGCAAGGCCGCCGAGACGACGGCGGCCGCGGTGCGCTGGCTCGAGGCGAACTATCCCCTGGGCGGCGCCAAGGCCGAGCCGTTCTTCCTCTGGGCGCACTACTTCGACCCGCACCTGGACTACAACCCTCCCGAGCCCTACCGCAGCCGCTACCGCTCGAACCTCTACGACGCCGAGATCGCCTACGCCGACTCGCAGGTGGGCGTCCTGCTCGACGAGCTCAAGAAGCTCGGCCGCTACCGCGACACGCTCCTCATCCTCACCGCGGACCACGGGGAGAGCCTGGGCGAGCACGGCGAGGCGGCCCACTCGGTCTTCATCTACGACGCGACCCAGCGCATCCCCTTCATCGTCAAGCTCCCCCGGGAGGCCGCGGCGGGGGCCAGGCTCAAGGCCCTGGCGCGCCACGTGGACATCGTCCCCACGGTCATCGACGCCGCGAACCTGCGCGGGCTTGCGCTGAGCGCGCTCCACGCCATGCCCGGCCGCTCGCTTTTGGGCGTCATCAACGGGGCCGCCGGCGAGGAGGGCCTCTCCTACGCGGAGGCCTACCTGCCCAAGGACTACTACGGCTGGGCCGCCCCGGAGTCCGTCGACGACGGCCGCTACAAGTACATCCAGCTGCCGAGGCCCGAGTTCTACGACCTGAGCCGGGACCCGCGCGAGCGGGAGAACCTGGTCTCGGTGGACTCCGAGCGGGCCGCGCGCATGCAGGCCCGGCTCGAGGCGCTCGAGAAGCGCTACGGGACCGCCCAGGCCCAGCAGTCCGCGCGCGGGCCCGACGCGGACCTGCTCACGGCCCTGCGCGCCGCCGGCTACATGGGGGGCCTGCCCATCTCGCCGGCCGAGGCGGGCAAGGACCCCAAGGACATGATCCGCGTCGAGGAGACCATCCTCTCGGCCCAGCGCGCCGTCGGCAAGGAGGACTTCCCGGGCGGCGCGCGCCTGCTCGAGGGCCTGCTCAAGGAGAGCCCGGAGAACGTCTCGGCTAGGGCCATGCTGGCGGACATTTACCGCAAGACCGGCCACATCGACGAAGCCATCCGGGAATACGGCGAGGTCATCAAGCGCTCCCCGCTCTCCCTCAACGCGCGCCTGGCCCTGGCCAACATCCACATCAAGGACCGCTCCGACTTCTCCGCCGCCGGCCAGGAGATCGCGCAGGCCATGGTCATCGCGCCCACGGAGCCCGCCTCCTGGGTCCTGCGCGGGGACCTCGCGCAGGCCCGCGGGGACCTCGCGATGTCCATGGAGTTCTACCGCAAGGCCGAGGAGATGGGCGAGACCTCGGCCAACATGCTCGTGGGCCTGGGCAGCGCCCTCAACAAGCTGGGCCGCTACGCGCAGGCCAAGGAGAAGCTGCTCTCCGCCATCGACACCCAGCCCGACGACGCCGAAGCCCACTACAACCTGGGCGTGGTCCTCGAGAACCTGGGCTCGCCGAAGGAAGCCGAGAAGGAATACCGCCTCGCCATCGTCTACAATTCCAAGGACAACCTGAGCTACGGCAACCTGGGCAGCCTCTATCAGAAGCAGGGCCGCCTGAAGGAGGCGGAGGAAGTCCTCCTCGTCGCCCTCAAGATCAAGGAGAACGACCTGGTGGCCCTCTACGACCTCGGACGGGTCTACATGGACACGCGCCGCCCCGACGAGGCCTTCCCTCTCTTCGAGCGCGCCTCGAAGCTGGCCCAGGCCTCCGCCATGGTGCGCGCCCAGTGCTGGTACTCGATGGCGCAGATACGCGCCGGGCAGGGCCGGAAGAAAGAGGCGCAGGACTGCCTGGCGCAGGCCCTGCGCGTGGGCTCCGAGAAGCTGCGCAGGCAGGCCGAGAAGGACCCCCTCTTCGCCGGCTGGGACCTGGGCGAGCCGGCGAAGCAGCCGTAGGACCGGCGCCTGGATTCGCCATTG
>Ga0315268_10006364_pt1 | contig 12575 bp, 11 predicted proteins | sample C1_top_MG_FD_204535 | JGI IMG/M metagenome (GOLD analysis project Ga0315268, IMG submission 204535) | Sediment microbial communities from Yellowstone Lake, YNP, Wyoming, USA - C1_top | ecosystem: Environmental > Aquatic > Freshwater > Lake > Sediment | place: USA: Wyoming | collected 2017-08-01 | reverse complement strand
TGGGCTTTGGAGGGCGAGAGGCCGAGCGGCGGGCCGCTGGTGAACCTGGGAGTCATCGTGGCCGGCGCCGACCCGGTGGCCGTGGACGCTGTCCTGGCGGCCATCGTCGGGGTCGCTCCGAGACGCATTCCGACCACGCGCCTCGGGGCCGCGCGAGGCATGGGGGAGGCCGACCTCGAGGGCATCGAGGTCGTCGGGACGCCCATTTCCGAGGTCCGGGCCCGCCGTTTCCGACTGCCCATCGCCGGCGCCGTGGCCCGCTACGCGCCGCGCGGCCTGACGAGGGCCGGCATCTCTCTGATGATTACGCGACCGGCGTTTGTTTCCGCGAAGTGCACGCAATGCGCGATTTGCGCCAAGAACTGCCCCACGAAGGCCCTCAGGGTCGACAAGGCCACGCCCATCCCCCAACTCGACGACGAGAGGTGCATCAGCTGCTTCTGCTGCCAGGAACTCTGTCCGAACCAGGCCGTCTACGCGCGGTGGAAGCATCCGGTGGCGAGGATGCTATTCGGACGACGCGGGTAGGCCGCGCTGTTCCAGAGACTTCGCCGGACGGCGGGGCCGGAACTGAGCGGCAAGCCGGAACTGAGAGGCAAGCCGGGACTGAGCGGCAGCCGGAACTGAGCGGCAAGCCGGAACTGAGCGACAAGCCGGAACTGAGCGGCAAGCCGGAACTGAACGGCAAGCCGGAACTGAACGGCAAGCCGGGACTGAACGGCAAGCCGGGACTGAACGGCAAGCCGGGACTGAACGGCAAGCCGGGACTGAACGATCGGGCTGGGACTGAAGCGAGGTGAGAGCACGTGGATCTTGTCGGACGGGCCGCCTTTGTGGGCTTCCTCACCGGGGTAGTCGGGACCGCGATCGGCGGGTTGATTGCCGCCGCTCTTGGCCGGCCGAGCCGGCGGCTGTCTTCGGCTATGCTGGGTTTCTCCGGGGGTGTGATGCTGGCCATCGTGGGCATGAACCTCTTTCCGGAAGCCATCCGCCGAGGAGGGTTGCTCGTGACCAGTGTCGGCCTCGGACTCGGTGTTGGGCTAATCTACGCCATGGACGCCCTCCTTCCTCACACCCATGTCAACCCCCACGACCCCGAGAGCCGGGGTTACCGCGCCGGCCGACCCCCGCGGGGAGAGGCCGAGGAGGACCAGGCCCGCGAGCGCTTCGCCCGCACCGCGGTTCTCATTGGGCTCGGCGTGGCCCTTCACAACCTACCGGAGGGCGCCGCCGTGGGTTCCGGCTACGCTTCCGGCACGGCCTTCGGCACCGCCGTCGTCGCCCTCATCTTCTTTCAGAAAATTCCAGAGGGGATAGCTGTGGCTGCTCCGTATCTGATCGCCGGCCGCTCCCGCCTCAGGGCCATCGGGCTGACCGCTCTGGCGGGTCTTCCCCAGGCCCTCGGCGCCTTTCTCGGAGCGGCCGTGGCCTCGGTCTCCCCGGTCGTTCTCGCTCTGGCTCTAGCCTTCTCGGGAGGGGCCATGCTTTTCATCGTCGGCGACGAGCTACTGCCCGGAGCTCACGAACTGGAGGGTGGGCACACCCCGGCCCTCGGACTCGCTGCCGGGATGCTCTCCGGCATGGTTCTCACCGCGCTGCTGGCGGGGGTTTAGGTGGCCGGGGCGGCCCTTTCGTTGACAACCTCAGGGGCCGATGCTATCTTTACGTCGCTTGCCTTGTGTCGTTTGCCCCAGTAACGCGGGGCCTTTCTGAACCGCGGGAGGCCCCGGAGAAGCGGGGAGGAGGAACCGAGATGACTCTAGGTTGGATTATCGCTCTAGCCGTAGGTGGTCTCCTGGTCTTGATCACGATCGGGATCTACAACCGCCTGGTCGTCCTGCGCAATCGGGTCGAGAACTCCTGGGCGCAGATCGACGTCCAGCTCAAGCGGAGGACCGACCTGGTCCCCAACCTGGTTGAGACGGTCAAGGGCTATGTCAAGCACGAGCGCGGCACTCTCGAAGCCGTTACCGAGGCCCGCGCGGCGGTGGTCAAGGGTGGCTCCGTCGCGGAGCAGGCCCGGGCCAACAACGTCCTGGCCGACGCTCTGAAGTCGGTCTTCGCCGTGGCCGAGGCCTACCCGGACCTCAAGGCCAACCAGAACTTCCTCATGCTCCAGGAGGAGCTCTCGGGCATTGAGAACAAAATCGCTTACGCCCGCCAGTTCTACAACGACAGTGTTCTGTCGCTGAACCAGACCACGCAGGTCTTCCCGTCCAACATTATCGCCGGCATGTTCGGGTTCAAGCAGCGCGAGTACTTCGAAGTGCAGGGCACCGAGCGCGAGCCGGTCAAGGTGCAGTTCTAGGCGGTCTAGCCGGCCGGGGCCCGGGCGCGAGTCGCCGGCCACCGCAAAACACGAGAGAAAGCGGGCGCGTTCGCGTGGCGCGGGCGCGCCCGCCTTACGCAACCCCGGGCCGTAGTGGGGAGGGGCCTTATCGATGTCCGCTGAGAAACGTCGTAGTAGCTTTTTCGACGTCATCGCTTCAAACCGTCGCAAGACGTTCTTCATGATCTTCCTGTTCCTCGTTCTGGTTGCCGTGGTTATCTGGGCCTTCGTCCTGACCACCGACTGGGGACCGATCGCCGTGCCTCTGGCCGTCGGGATCGCCATCGCCATGACCTGGGTCAGCTACTTTGCCTCCGACAAGATCGTCCTGGCCATCAGTCAGGCCAAGCCGGTCAACAAAGACGAATTCCCTTACCTTGTGAACATCACCGAGGCCATCGCCCTGGGGGCCGGCGTGCCCGTGCCCAGACTCTACATGATCGAGGACACCGCGCCCAATGCCTTCGCCACAGGGCGAAACCCACAGAACGCCGTCGTTTGCGTGACCCGGGGCCTCGTCCAGAAGCTCGACCGCGAGGAACTCGAAGGCGTCATCGCCCACGAGATGTCGCACGTCCGCAACTACGACATGCTTCTGGCCACGGTCGCGGTGACCATGGTCGGCATCATCGCCCTGCTCTCCGACTGGATGCTGCGTTTCAGCTGGCGGTCGGGGCGGCGCCGTAGCCGCGGCAGCGGCGGCGGGGGCGATTCCCTCGGGGCCATCCTCCTTCTCGTCGGGATCGTCGTGGCTATCCTGGCGCCGCTGATCGCCCAGTTGATGCGCTTGGCCCTGTCACGCCGGCGCGAGTTCCAGGCCGACGCTTCGGCCGCGCAGTTGACGAGGTACCCGCAGGGTCTTGCCGACGCCCTCCGGAAGATCGCCGCCGATCCGGAGCCCCTCGAGGTGGCCAATAAGGCCACGGCCCACCTCTACATCTGGAACCCGCTCAAGGACCAGGAGGGGCGGATGGATCGCCTCTTCAACACCCACCCGCCGGTCGAGGAGCGGATCAAAGCCTTGGAGGGGATGATGTAGGGAGACTCCCCCGCGACAGGGAAAGGGGCGACGGACTCACATGGAAACCCGACCGCCCGTGGGCGACGACGCCCTCGACGCGATCGCCCGGGCCATCTCCTCCCAGGTTGAGGCGCTCACCCCGGTTCTCCTCGACCTCAGTCACCGCATCCACGCCAATCCTGAACTCGGCCACGAGGAGAGGCAGGCTTCGGCCTGGTGCGCCGAGTTGCTTTCTGAGCACGGCTTCGAGGTCACGGCGCCCTTTGGGGGTCTGGAGACGGCTTTCCGGGCCCGGGCGGTGGTAGGCCGTCCGCGTCCGGCCATCGCCTTCCTGGCGGAGTACGACGCCCTGCCCGGGATGGGCCACGCCTGCGGCCACAACATCATCGGGGCCTCGGCCGTGGGGGCGGGCATCGCCCTGGCCAAGACTCTGGAGAACCTCGGGATCACCGCCACCGTCCTCGTCGATGGCACCCCGGCCGAGGAAACCAGGGGCGGTAAGATTCCCCTCGTGGAGCAGGGCTTCTACCGCGACGTGGACGTCGCGCTCGCCATGCACCCCTATAGCGGTTCCTCCGCCGGGTCGAGTTGCCTCGGCGTCAAGCGGATGACCTTCTCCTTCCATGGGCGAGCGGCTCACGCCGCAGCCGAGCCGCACAAGGGTGTCAATGCCCTGGACGCCGTCATTCAGACCTTCAACAACGTCAACGCCCTGCGCCAGCACACGAAGCCCGATGTCCGCATCCACGGCATCATCACCCATGGCGGCCAGGCCTCCAACATCGTGCCTGACTTCGCTGAGGCGGTCTTCTCGGCCCGTTCGGCGGACATGACCTACTTCGCCGAGGTCGTGGGCAAGGTCATAGCCTGCGCCCGGGGCGCGGCCTTGGCCACCGGCGCCACCCTGGACATCGAGGAGAACCAGACCTACGAGCCAATCCGGCCCAACCGCACTCTGACCCGACTGGCCCTGGAGGCCATGGCCGCCGTGGGGATCGAAGCAAAGGACGCCAGCGGGACATGCTTTCCGGCCTCGACCGACTTCGGCAACGTAAGCCAGGTGACGCCGGCCATCGCCCCGCTGTTCAAGGTCGGCCCGGCTGACGGCGTCCTCCACCATCCTGACTTCCGTGTCGCGTCGGGGTCGGCCGACGGCGACGCGGCCATCCTGGCCGCGGCCAAGGTCATGGCTATCATGGGGGTTCGCCTAGTCCTAGAGCCCAAGCTCCTGCGGGCGACCAAGGCCGACTTCGCCTCCCGCTAGGCGGTCGGCTCGTCGGGGAGGACGGCCAATGGCAGCCTTGTCGCCGGAGACAGTGACCCTGGGAACCCTGCGGGCCTCCAACACCCTCAGGGCCCACGCCTCAAGGCGGGGGAGGGACGCGAGTCTGTGGCAGTCGCTGGGGATCACCTTCGAAGGCTGCAACTGCAGTCTGGTTGGCGCAGAGCTTCCGGCCCAGCAGCCTGGCCCATGCTCCGCCTGACGGGGGTCGTGGTCACCCGAGCGGGTCCCAACCCGAGGAACCTCAGTCCGGTCAACCGTGCGATCCGCCGCTGCCGGTCTCCAGCAGCCGGAAGTAGACCACGACGGCGGCAAGCGCCGCGAGGAGTGGCGGCACGTCACCCTGGATCACCAGGTCCAGATCGCAACCGAAGACGGCCCCACCCATCCGACCGCGTAGCCTCCCGCCTCCGCTGGTTCCCTCTTCCTCACCACGACCGACACCGCGCCCGCCGCTGGCCCCGCCGTCGCCACCGGCCTCGCGACCGCCGCCGCCGCTTTCGCCCTCGGTCGCCGGCATGTAAGCCAGGTCGCAATCGTGACCCACGACAGACCCACCGAACCGACCGCCTATGTGGTGGCCAACCCTCTCCAGGCGAACGTCGTTGCCGACGACCCCGCCCCCGATGCGACCCTCGAAGCTAGAGCCACTAAGCAGACCCGAGACGTCCTTGCCGGCCACGGCGCCGGCCATTCGTCCGGACACCTGACCGGAGTCCCCTACCCGGACTTCAAGGTTGGCCCCTCCCACGAGCCCGCCAATGCGCCCGCTTAGTCCGTCTCGGCTGGCCTGCAGGTCAAGGCTGTAGCCGAAGATATTTCCCCCGATGCGGCCGGTGATGGAGCCCAAGGAGAGTCCTCCCTTTCGAGGCATCCTGATCGCCAACCGGGCCCTTCGCTGGAGAGGCTGCCGAGTCCTGTGTCCTCCGGTCTGCCCCCCACGCCGGGGTCGGCGCCGGGCTCGTTCCCCCCCGCACCCATCGACCCGTCTCTGCCCGCGTCGCGCTGCGTCTCCTGCCCTCCGGTTTCTTCCGCTCCTGCGTGACTTCCCCCCTTACTGGAGTCTTCGAGATTACAGCATGGCCGGCCAGATAGGGCTTGAGGACACGGTTCAGCAGTTTATCAACCCGGACGGCTGACGACGATTGTCTATCCGGTTCCTGAAGTCCACGGTGGACGCCGCCACCCTAGACGGCGAACTGCGGGAGTGCGTTCCGCCGCGGCTTCTCGGGCATCTGCGATCAAGATGAGTGGCGCCGGAACTCTTCTATGCCCTTCCGTCTCTCGTCAGCGTGAGTCCACGGCCCCTGGCTACTACCGCCGGCTCCTGGGCTACTCGAGCAAGTTGGCCTAAAGTCAGGATGGAGGACTCACGCTGTTCGCCAGTGCGGAGAGCAGGGCTGGCGGAGAAGGCGAAGGGCTAGGCCAAGCAGCACTACACGCAGGCAGTCGGAACTGAGACCCGGATACGGCCCGCGCCCGGCCGTGGGCGACGCTCGGATGCTCTCAATCGAGATGGCAGAGAGCCAACACGTGGTCTGTTCGGAAGCGCAGCCCAAAGCGGCTTCGGAAGACGTCTTGGACGGCGTCGAACGTGTCCCGCGCCGCGGAACGAGGGGCAAAGACGTGGCCCCTGGCCCGAAACGTCCCGTAGGCGTTCAGCCAGCCCTCCGTCGGGAAGACCCTATCAGCCAGGAGTGTCGTGCCCTGGCGGATGATCTTGGCCAGGGCGAGCTCTTCCAGTCTCGGCTCTTCCGGGATGTCGAGCCAGACTTCCTCGGGGAGGATGCTCTTCCGCGTACGGTCCGGAAGCGCCCCATAGATGTCCTGGTTCAGCAGTCTACACGCCATTGGATCCTTGGAGACTTCCTTGAGCTTGTAGAGACCCGTGTGCGGGTCCGTGCCCGATTCCGCTTCCAAGGTGTCTGGGGAGATGACGGCTGCTCTGCAGAGGAGATCACGGTCAAGCAGTCGTCTTATCAGCGGATTCCCCCTCTCGCCAAGGAAGCCAGTGTCTGTCACCGCAAGGAAGTCGGCGGGTGCCCTCAGCGCCTGACCGGCAATCGCCGAGCCACGCGCCTGAGACCAGTCGACTGCCCCCTTCAGCATGCAATCGCACGCCTTGACCTTGTGGTGGTGATAGACTGTCGCGAAGAGCATCATTTTCGAGAATATGAGTTGCTCAAGCGGTTCCGGCGAGCGGATGGCGAGCCGCCCAGTTTGGTCCAGGTCGATGGCGTAGAAGAAGCGCTCCAGGTCGACGACCAAACGTAGCCCTGTGGCGTGGGCGTCACGGTGAATGTAGTCCAGCTTGTCCACGTCAAACGGACCACTAATCATTTCCGCAAGGAATGGTCGCAAGGCATTGGACGGCTTGCCGACTATGTACCCCGCGATGCGATTGAGATCGAGGTTTAGGTCGTACTTCTCGCAGAGCCTGCGAAAGAAGGCGCGAAAGGGCTGGGAAACGACGATGCAGTAGGATAGCAGTTCTCCGGGACCCTTTGCTGCGAACTCTGCCTCGCGTTTCAGCTCCATCATGGGAGGAAGGTATCGATACACCAACTCCGATGCGTGCGAGAAGAAGGCGTGACCGCAGTCGTGAAGAAGGGCGGCTACCCTGAGTTCGGCGGTCTCCTGGGAGGTGATTTCCGGTCGGGAGGCTCGCGAATTCAGGGCCCTAATGAAGCGGTCCACCAACACGGTGGCACCCAAGGTGTGCTCGAACCGGCTGTGACGCGCTCCGGGGAAGGTGAGATAGACAAACCCGGTCTGGCTGATGTACCTCAGGCGCTGCAGAAGCGGTGTGTCAAGAAGTGAGATCTCGTGCTGCTGGAACACATGCGTGCCGAGGACGGGATCGTGGACGGCCTTCTCGGACCGCACCCGGCTAGGTTCGCCCAACATGGTCTCGACCCAGGGAGCAAGGCGCAGAGGGTCACTGGTCACCGGTTTCTGGCTCCCCGGCTTTCTGCCAGAACCTTCGCGAAGCTGCCGCTAGATCGCTAAGGATAGACTCGGGCAACCGCGGTTGGACGACCTCCTGAAAGACTCTGCGCACAGAGTCCCGGACGAAGTAGACCCGAAAGTCTGGGTTCTCCATTCCTATCAACCGGCACCACTGCAGAGAATGCAGGGAGGACGCCAGCTGTTCGGAGTACGGGTACGACGTGCTGCTGCTAAAGATGAACTCGGCGAAAGCCTCCGGGTAGTCCGTCTTGAGGTGGAAGACTGTCTTGTGGATTATCTCGCTGACACCTGTAAGCCGAGTCTCCGCATCAGGCCCAAGAGCAAGTAGAGCGAGGAGGACGTCGTCAGGGCGAATGGCCGACGTGATAGACATACCCCACACCCCCAGACACCACGGATCGCAGCGCGAACATGTATTCTCCACATAGTATGCTCCGCACCTTCCGTCTTGGCGAAAACGCTAGTGCCGGGCTGGCGCCTGACGGCCGCCAGAAGAGGTAGTCAATGTGCCCTGAAGCGGCCTGTGGGGATCCAAAGCAAAACAGAGGCCCCGGCATCTAACCGGGGCCTCCGGATGAACGGCTCACGCTAGGTCTGCCGCCTTGCCCTTCTAGTAATCCATATCCGACGGATACCCTTGACCGCCGCCCTTCTTCTCCTTCTCGGGTAGGTCGGTGATCAAGGCCTCCGTCGTCAGCAAGAGCGAGGCGATGGAAGCCGCGTTCTGGAGAGCGAGCCGGACGACCTTAGCCGGGTCGGAGATGCCGGCCTTATGCATGTCGACGTACTCTTCCTTGGCCGCGTCGAAGCCGACGCCGACTTTCTCCTTCTTCACCCGATCGACGACAACCGAGCCCTCAAGACCCGCGTTGCGGGCGATCTGGCGGAGAGGCTCCTCCAGGGCGCGCTTGATAATGTTCACGCCGACCTTCTCATCGCCCGTGGCCTGAACCTTCTCCACGGCGCTCATGGCGTTGACCAGGGCCACGCCACCACCGGGAACCATGCCTTCCTCCACGCCGGCCCGGGCCGCCGAGAGAGCATCCTCGTAGCGATGCTTCTTCTCCTTGAGCTCGGTCTCAGTGGAGGCGCCGACTTTGATGACCGCCACGCCGCCGGCCAACTTGGCCAGGCGTTCCTGAAGCTTCTCGCGGTCGTAATCGGAGTCGGTGTCGTCGATCTGCTTCTTGATCTGGTTGATACGGGCGGTGATGGCTTCCTTCTTACCGAAGCCCTCAATGATCGTGGTGTTTTCCTTGTCGATCTTCACCCGCTTGGCCCGGCCGAGCTGACCGAGGTCGACGTTCTCGAGCTTCACGCCGATGTCCTCGGAGAGGAAGGTGCCGCCGGTCAGGATGGCGATGTCCTCGAGCATGGCCTTGCGGCGGTCGCCGAAGCCGGGGGCCTTGACCGCGGCGGCGTTCAGGGTGCCGCGGAGCTTGTTGACCACCAGGGTGGCCAGAGCTTCGCCCTCGAGATCCTCGGCGATGATGACCAGGGGCTTGCCGGTCCGGACGATTTTCTCGAGCAAGGGCAGGAGGTCCTGGATGGCCGAGATCTTCTTCTCGTGGATGAGGATATAGGGCTCCTCGATCAAGGCCTCCATGGTCTCGGGGTTGGTCACGAAGTAGGCTGAAACGTAGCCCTTATCGAACTCCATCCCTTCGACTTTCTCCACCGTGGTCTCCATGCTCTTGGATTCCTCGATGGTGATGACGCCTTCCTTGCCGACCGTGTCCATCGCGTCGGCGATTTCCTTGCCGATCTCCGCGTCGTTGCCGGCGATGCCGGCCACGTGGGCGATGTCTTCCTTGGTGTCGACCGGGATGGCCATCTTCTTGATGGCCGCGACGGCCGCGTCGACGGCCAGGTCGATTCCGCGCTTGACGAACAGCGGGTTGGCCCCGGCGGCGACGTTCTTCAGACCCTCGAGAACGATGGCCTGGGCCAGGACCGTGGCCGTGGTCGTTCCGTCACCGGCGACGTCGTTGGTCTTGGAGGCGACTTCCTTGCAGAGCTGGGCGCCCATGTTCTCCATGGGGTCCTCAAGCTCGATCTCCTTTGCCACGGTCACCCCGTCTTTGGTGATGACCGGCGAACCGAACTTCTTACCGAGGACCACGTTGCGGCCCTTGGGGCCGAGGGTCACGCGGACAGCGTTGGCCACTGTGTTGACCCCGCGCTCCAGGGCTCTGCGGGCCTCGATGTCAAAGGCCAGTTGCTTTGCCATAGAGCCTTCTCTACCTCCTCCGAAGCGATGCCCTTCCAAACTTGCCGCGCCAAACACGCGGCCGGGCCCGGGCTAGTCCTTGATGGCCAGGATGTCGCTCTCGCGCATGATCAGGTATTCTTCCCCGTCGATCTTGACCTCGGTGCCCCCGTAACGGCTGAACACGACCTTGTCGCCCTTCTTGACCTCAGGGGCGACCTTCTGGCCGCTGTCGAGGATCCGACCCGACCCGACGGCGATGATCTCACCGACGGTCGGTTTCTCCTTGGCGGTGTCGGGGAGGACAATCCCTCCGGGGGTCTTCTCCTCTTCCTCGATGACCTTGATCACAACCCGATCGCCTAGTGGCTTCAGCACATGTATTCCCTCCCTTCGGCAAACCTGAAGGTCCGTGGGAAGCGCGACTCCACCGGCTAACCGTGGTGCCGCATCTCCCCAACCGGACCGTTTGAAAGGACCCTAAGCGAATTGTTAGCACTCGGGTGCGCCGAGTGCTAACGTCATACTACCAAGAGCCCTTCTGGATTGTCAACTCTCTGTCGGAACAGGAAGTCAAGGCGCTTCAGAGGAAAGGATAGGGCGCGGGGGGGAGAGCCAATCACGAAACGTGAGAATGGCGCGTCCAGCGCCCCAAAGGGGTGTCTCGGGGCGGGGGAGTACCCTCCCTACACCGAGTTTGCCGCTATCTACGACGCGGTCATGCGCGACGTGTCCTATCCAATGTGGGCCGACTACGTCGAGGAGATCTGCGCCCGCCACGGTCTGGCCCCCGAGAGCATTCTTGACGTGGCCTGCGGCACAGGGGGCTCGACCCTGCCCTTCGCCCAGAGAGGCTACCGGATAGCCGGCGTTGACACCTCCCGGTCCATGCTCGACGTTGCCCGGGCCAAGGCCGCCGCGACGGACCTGCCCATCGAGTTCGCCCTCCAGGACATGCGCCGCCTTGAGCCCGGGACCCTGGCTCTAGGACCAGTCTTCGACCTGGTTCTCTGCCTCTACGACAGTATCAACTACATCACCGACCCGCGCGAACTGGAGGCGGCTCTGCCGGGTTTCCTGGCCGCCCTCCGCCCGGGGGGTCTTTTCATTTTTGACGTGAATTCGGCCAGGCGGCTTTCGTTGATGAGCGAGGCCTTGCTCTTCCTCGAAGGGCCGGGATGGTCGTTCCTCGAGCAAAACGCCTACGATCCGGCCTCGTTCATCTGGGAAATCAAGGTGACGGCCTTCGTGCGGTCTCGGGGTGGCCTCTACCGGCGGTTCAAAGAGATCCACCGAGAGCGGGCCTATAGCGAGAAGGAAATCCGCGGAATGTTGGCCCGGACCGGGTTCAGGACTCTGGCCGCCTATGCCGCCTTCGGCTTCGAGGCGGCCGGACCCGACACGGCCCGCATCTACTTTGTGGCCCAGCGGCCGGAGTAGGAGGGAGCGGGAAGCCGCGGAGACGAAGCAATACCGCGAGTGAAGCAATGCCGCGAGTGACCGAGACGGCGGACAGTAGCGAGTGACCGGGACGGCGGACAGTAGCGAGTGACCGAGACGGAGGAGGTGGCCGCACGTGAGCGCGACCCGCTACGACGTGGTCGTCATCGGGGCGGGCCCGGCGGGCATTTTCGCCGCTCTGGCTCTCCAGGACCACGGGCTCAAGGTGGCCATTGTGGAGAAGGGCCCGGACATCAACCACCGGACCTGCCCGATGCAGTCCGGCCGGGTGGGCTGTAGCCGGTGCAAGCCCTGCATGCTGCTTTGTGGTTGGGGCGGGGCGGGGGCCTACAGCGACGGCAAGTTGACCCTTACGACGGGCATCGGGGGCAAGCTTCAAGAGTACATCGGTGACAGGGCCCTCCTGACTCTTATCGAAGAGGTCGACCGAACCTACCTGAGTTTTGGCGCCACCGAGACCATCTACGCTCCCGAAGCTCGAGTTTTCCGGAATCTCCAGCGACAGGCGGCCACGGCCGACCTCGTTCTCGTCCCCAGCCGAGTGCGCCACCTTGGCACGGAGCGCTGCGCCGAGATCCTGCGGCGCATGCGGGACCGGCTCGAAACCCGGGTAGACGTCCAGACGCGAACCGAGGCCGTTGAGATCCTGGTGGACAGACCCGGGAACCACGAGTCGGCCGCCACCGCCACGGCCGCCCCCGCCGACCCCGCCACGACCGCCCCCGCCGGACCAGGTCGCCGCGTCCGCGGGGTGCGTCTTTCCGACGGGACCGTGCTGGAGGCCCGCTACCTCATCTCGGGTCCCGGCCGGGAGGGGGCCAACTGGTTCGTCTCCGAGATCCACCGCCTCGGCCTCGATCTGACCAACAATCCAGTCGACATCGGGGTCCGGGTGGAGTTGCCGGCCGTGGTCATGGAGAACTTCACCGACGTCCTCTACGAGCCCAAGCTCATCTACTACTCCAAGACCTTCGACGACCAGGTTCGCACCTTCTGTATCAACCCCTACGGCGAGGTCGTGGCCGAGAACTCGGACGGCCTACTCACCGTGAATGGCCACAGCTTCGCCGAGAAAAAGACCGAGCTGACCAACTTCGCCCTGCTCGTTTCGAAGACGTTCACCGAGCCGTTTCGCGATCCGATCGCCTACGGACGGTCGATCGCCGGTCTGGCTAACCTCCTAGGGGACGGGGTCATGGTCCAGCGCCTCGGGGATCTACTGGCCGGTCGCCGTTCGACACCCAAACGGATGGCCAAGGGCATGGTCCAGCCCACCCTTGAGCAGGCCATTCCGGGCGATCTC
>Ga0315268_10006362_pt1 | contig 12579 bp, 9 predicted proteins | sample C1_top_MG_FD_204535 | JGI IMG/M metagenome (GOLD analysis project Ga0315268, IMG submission 204535) | Sediment microbial communities from Yellowstone Lake, YNP, Wyoming, USA - C1_top | ecosystem: Environmental > Aquatic > Freshwater > Lake > Sediment | place: USA: Wyoming | collected 2017-08-01 | reverse complement strand
TCGGTGTGTGCCCCTCACTGCTTCTCGCAGCCGCTGTTTCTGCAGACTATCACACTTCGGAATTGGAGATAGCGTCAGCCCTGCGGAAGAATACGACGGGTGAAGAGGTCGCCACAATCACGCTCGATGGCATTGAGGTGCCTGCGTTCGCTGAGTATGTGCTTGTGGGGAAACTCACAGGCGAGTCTGTGCCCGAGGGCCCCTTCGTCGACATCACAGGTACTTACGACAATGTGCGCATACAGCCTCTCGTGAGGATAGAAAAAGTGTACCACAAGGATGACCCCCTCATGCATGTACTTCTCCCGGGGGGATATGAGCACTGCCTGCTCATGGGACTCCCCCGCGAGTCCACGATCCTCAAGTCGGTTTCACAGGTTGTGCCCCGCGTGAACGGGGCACGACTCACAGAAGGCGGATGCTGCTGGTTGCACGGCGTGGTCTCCATCACAAAGCAGAGAGAGGGCGATGGAAAGAATGCAATCATGGCAGCCTTCTCGGGTCATCCCAGCATGAAGAGGGTCGTGGTGGTCGATTCTGACATCGACATTTACAATAACGAGGAGGTCGAGTGGGCTCTCGCCACTCGGTTCCAGGCGGACAGGGATCTTGTAGTCGTCTCTAGGGCGCGTGGTTCCACGCTGGACCCCTCCTCAGATGGGCTCACCACAAAGATGGGTTTGGACGCAACCAAGCCCCTCGATGGGAGAATATTTGAAAAGGTCTCCGAGTGAATCACTTCTTTCTTCTCAGATACTGGGTCGTGAAGAGGATGATGATGAAGAAGAGCAACAGGAGGGCGATGCTTAACGTGAATCTGTCTCTCAGCTTCTTATTTGTGGCGTTCTTTATGGTTCCCTCAAGGGTCTCGGAAGAGGAGATTGTGGAAAGAGATATTCGTGACGACTCCCCGAAATTTTCTTCGAGGAATCGTGCCTGGGATTCCGTGAGCTGTCCCTTTATCTCGAGGAAAGATGCCTTGAAGGAGTCTGTAGAGATGCCATATCGCTGTGCCTCGCCCAGAGATTTCTCAACGGCGGCATACTTCTGGGAGGCTACACTGAAGTCTTCCTTCGCCTTCTCCTTTTCCCTCTCACGTTTGAGTCTGTCTTCGACCACAAGCTCCCTGTACACGCGCGGTATCTCCTCATAGAATCCATTGTCCCACAGTTGTTTGATCTCGGGAGAGAAGTCTACCTCCTGTTTGAAACCCATCTTGTAGGAGATGTCTCTGAAGGGTTGGGTGAAGGAGGAATAAGGAATAATACCGAAGCTGTAGAATTTGAGGTTCTCAATGTCTGTGAGGGTCTTCTTTAAATCCTCGGGAGACTCGGTGAGATGCGCGAGCATGGTGTATCTCTCCGAGTGCGCTGTGGGGAGGTTCTTGGAGATTTCTACGAAATATGTCGAAGAGAGGTCATGGGATTGAAAATCGACATCGAGAAGTATCCTGTCCGCATACTTTTCCAGCATGGGAAGAAAGAGCCCATATTCACCTGATTGCAGCCCGGGGTTCGTCCAGGACACATCGGCAAATACCCAGAATTCCTTATTGCTCTTGTGGACAGTGGATGAGGCTTGAGAGAGGAGTTTTTCCATCTGAGCGCTTTTCCACCCGCACACGCTTGCCGAGTACAAGTCTACATCTCCATTTGCATTCCGCGGCCAGTCCCGAACCTCTTGTCCCTGTGTCTTCATGAAGGCGATATAGTTTGAGAGGGCGTCGGGACCGAAATCCTCGACGAGGTAGGAAATCCCCGAGAGGAGAATGGCATCTGCATCATAGGAGGTGGAGAGAAATTCCATCATGGTGAGGAGTTCCTTCCTGTAGTAACTTTCCTCCGCGGTGAGTTCGACGATGCTTACCTTTGATTTGCTTGGCGTGCCTTTTATATCCAATGCTGCTCTACGAGGGTATTTCACGAGGTACTCGGGAGAGGAGGCATCTATTGTCAAAACGACGTGGAGGGCCTGTCGCAAGGCTTGTGCACTGTACTCTTCCACATAGTCTCGCTTATACTTAAGGACGTAGGGACTCCACGCATCCTTCCTCCCCGTATAGTAGAAGAGTGCAGCACCTACATGTCCCGCCTGAATGACCAAGGTATCAATACCAGACTTGGTGAAGGAGGGAGATGTGGTACTGAAGTAATCGAGAAGGGAAAAGGAGACCAACATGGGATTGGAGAAGGGGTCAGACGCCTTTTCTATCCTTTTGTATTCATCGATGTCCCACGCAGGGGAGCGAAATATGATGTGGGTAAAATTCTCCCTCGCATCGCGTATGGTGCGGACATTTGAATTCTCAACCACCACGAAGAGGGAGGCATCGGTTTGTAGATGGAATCCATTCACGGCGCGGCGCACACCTTCCCCATTCCTCACCGCCACGAGTGAGAGATTTTGATAGTGCGAGATGTCCGCGCCTTCCTGGTTGTCTTCCGCAAATGCAGTCGGTGGCACCACTATGCCGAGGCGTTTCTCACCCACGTTCCCGGAGAGGAGGAGGTAAAGCTCTTCAAGCTTTGAGCGTTTGAAGGCGAGCCAGTTCCTCCATATGGGAGAATCCCTCTCTTTCTCTGTGGGAAGGGAGTATGTTAAATCTTCATAATGATAGATTCTATTGAATTCATTTTGCAGCTCGCGTGAGGCAGAGTACTCGTCTTCATATGAAAGGTCATCGAAGAGGACGCCTTCTATGGCGTACTGCTGGAGCTCGGAGACGAGGTCTTGGAGATATTTTTTCACTCCACTGTTTATGGGGGACACCCACCCATTGGAAATGCCAAATCCCTCCTGTCTGAAAAGGTAATCATCGAAAAGCAGGGGGAGCTGCACATAAACCTTTATGCCTTCCCCGTGAGCCCTCTCTGAAAATTCCTTGAGCACATCCCAGTCATAGAAGGGGGGTGCAGAGGAACTCCCCCAGATGACATACCCCGATCTGTCTCCATCTCTCTTCTTCCCCAAAAGAAAGATCGTGTCCACACCGTGAGCCTTGGCTCTCGTGAGGAAGTCGGGAATGTCCTGACTCGCCTGTATGACGGTGAAGGTGTCAACCATTATAGCGAGAGATGTGGTGGTGTCATTGTACGAACTGTGATAAATAGAGCCGTTGTATCCTTCAGAGGCAACAGCATAGATGCTCCCTTCTCCGAGGAGGAGGATGAGGAGAAAGATACCCCTCACTATGTGCACCATACACGGGTGAGTGGGAATATCAGAGCGGGTGATTCCTCTCATGCATGAAAGAAAGGATAACCATTTAAATACTTTTCTTCCAATGAAGCCATGCATTTGACCCCGCATGAGGAAAGAATCCTTGAAGGCGAGTATGGAGAAAGAAAGAGGAAGGCTTTAGAGATTCTTGTCACGCTGGGAAAGATATATGGGGCAGACAAACTCATACCCATCACAACTGCACAGCTCTCGGGGGTCTCCTTCAAGACAATGGGGAAGGAAGGGGCTGCATTCATAAGAGATTTCTCACAAGAAAAGGTGGCTGTCCCCACCTTCCTCAATCCCTGTGGCATGGATACAGAACGATGGGAAATGATGGGTGTCGATGAGACGTTTGCGCATGCCCAGACGGACCTTCTCTCAGACTACAAAAAGATGGGTGTCCGCATGAGCCTCACATGCACTCCTTATTATTTAAGGAAGCCAAAAAAAGGGGAGCATCTCGCCTGGGCTGAATCCTCTGCAGTCGTTTATGCTAATGCTGTCTGTGGCGCACGGACAAATAGAGAGGGGGGACCTTCCGCACTCGCCGCAGCCTTGATAGGAAAGACGCCATATTACGGGCTCCATCTCATAAATAACAGGAGGGCGGAAGTGGTCGTCGATGTGAAAGATAAAGTTGAAAAAGAACACTATGGACTCCTCGGCGTGCATGTGGGGAAAATCGTAGGGGTAAGGATACCATACTTTTTAAATCTGACGGGCAGGGGGGATGCACTCAAGCAGCTGGGAGCAGCCATGGCTGCATCGGGTGCGGTTGCCATGTTTCATGTAGAAGGGGTGACCCCTGAGTGGAGGGGGGCGCTTACGGGAAAGGTTGAGAGGATGAGCGTGACGAGGGATGATTTGGAGGAGACTAGGCGTTCTTTAACCAATGGAGAATCACCACAGCTCTATGCCTTCGGGTGCCCGCATCTTTCACTGAAAGAAATAAAAGAGATTGCAGGAATGCTGGGTCGCAAGAAGGTCTGTGGGAAAATATGGTTATGCACTTCTCGCTATATAAAGAAGAAGGCTTCAAGGCTCGGATACGAAAAGATTATTGAGAAGCATGGCATGCTCGTATGCGACACCTGCATGGTTGTGTCCCCGATTGAAAATCTTTTTTCTGTGACCGCTACAAATTCGGGGAAAGCAGCAGTCTACCTTCCTTCCTTCTGTAATCAGAGAGTGGTCTTCGGGTCGGCGAAAGAACTTCTGGGTGATGGAAAGTGAGGGGGAGAGGAATCTTTGGCGGAAAGGCTGAGGGATATGTGCTTCACGCTGACCCCCTCTCTTTCCTTGGGGGGGTGGATGAGAATGGAATAGTCATAGATAGGAAGAACAGGGCATTTGAAAAATCAATAAAGAAAAAAGTCCTCGCCTTCCCCTATGGCATCGGCAGTACGGTGGGGAGTTATGCTATTTACGGACTGAAGAAGAGGGGATGCGCACCCGCTGCCATTATCAATGAAAGGGCAGAACCCATAGTCGTTGTCGGTGCCGTCATCTCTGACATTCCCATAATGGATGGAATAGAAATGGGGAAATTTTCCGATGGAGACTATGTGAAGGTACACGGAGAGAAGGGGATAGTAGAAAAGCGGAAAGAAAAGAAGAAATAGTTCAATGATTATCTGTAAATCTCAAGAATACCTTTCTTGACGAGTAGGTATGTGAGAGTTGCACTCACGACGAGTTCTGGTATGAGGTATGAGCCGTTATAGATTGCAGAGTACACCCATGGATTCTGTCCCGGGGGTGCGTATTCTCCGAAAAATATTGCACCGGACAGAAGATGTGCAATAAACCTTCCGCCAATGCCAGCTACCACCCCATAGATTGGTTTTGTGATGAAAAATCCTGCAAATCCGAGAAGACCAAACGCGACAGGATAGTCGAGCAGGACCTGAACGGGATAGTAAATTTCTCCTCCTATCAATATCCTCAAGACGCCATAGAGGACTCCTGTGATGATTCCGAGTCTGTACCCTCTCCTCAAAGAGAGGATGAGAATGGGTACCATGCTTCCCGCGGTGACCGAGCCACCCTGGGGCATATGGAATATTTTTATTTGATACAGGACGAGAGCCAGTGCGATTGCCATGCCAATTTCGGCTATTTCCTGGGGTCTGAGCTTCAGATAATCACCTATAAGATAGTAATGATTTTTTATATATACTTATAAATGTTGCGTTGAGGTCATAAATCCATCCTCCAGGAGCTTCAATGGATTGCCTCCTGAAAGATAACAGGGCTCTTCTCTATGCCAGAAAAATCGCGGCACATAGATTGCGAGAGGATGAATTTCTCCAGGAGGGGATTGCAAGGGTGCTTGATTGTTCTCAGGCATGGTTTCAAAATATCTCGCCCCTCAGCTTTCAGGTAAATACAAGAGGTTCCACGGCAATGGAGATGCACGTATCGCCGCAACCCTTGCGACTCGCCTCGGGGAATAGATTTTTAAATTTTAACGATGAGTACGCCCATGATTGTCGTCGGGGGCGGCATTGGAGGAATGCTCGTCGCAGCCACCTGCAGAAACGTGACGCTTTTTGAGACGTCACCCGTGCTCGGCGGCAGGTTCCGCAACATAAACGTGAGGGGATTCATGCTCACCACGGGAGCGCTCCACATGATTCCTCATGCGGAGGGTATCCTCCCGCAAATGCTCAAGAGCGCAGGGGTTGAATTTACAATTATCAAATCAGAGCCTGCGGGTACCTTCATGCTCGATAGAGAATACAGGCTGTCCGATTTGTTCTCCCATGTAGGGATTCTGGGTGGCATCTCCCTCTCAAAGATGCTTTTGGACATGAAAACACAGCGTGCGCCAGAGTGCTCCATAGAGGATTATATAAAAAATAGAATCAATGATACTACGGTCCTCTCCCTTCTTTCCTCATTCTGTGGCTGGTCGCTCTCCATGCACCCTAGAGATGTTCCTGCACAAGAATTCTTTCTTATTCTGAAGGCTATCATGGCGTACGGAGGACCGGGGATACCACGCGGGGGGTGTTCTGCTCTAATCGATGCGATGGAGAAGGAATGCGAGAGGAAAAATAATAGAATCATACACAAGAAGGTAAAAAAAATCATTGTCGAGGAAGACCGTGTCAGAGGCGTGGTGGACGAAGACGGAATATACCACGAGGATACAATCGTTGTCTCGGATATTGGGGTAAAGGCGACGTCGAAGCTATGCGAATTTCCACCTGAATATAAGAAGATGATAGACGCGCAAACCCCCTCATGTGGCATAAAGATTTCTGTCGCCACCAGGGATTCGTTAATCAGTCATAGCGGGGTGCTCTTCACCCCCGCATTCGAGCGCATATGCGGAGCAAACCAGGTGACCAACGCAGATCCGATGCTTGCGCCTAGGGATTGGCACCTCGTCATGACACACCAACCAATGCTCTCGGACAATGTAAAAAGGGAGACCGAGCTCGGTCGTGCAGACATTGAAAAATTATTCGGAGACAGGAAGTATGAAATCCTCGCCGTCCAGCCATTTAAAGGCGATCATCCTGTAAACAGAGCAGCCTCCGGGTTTGATTTCGACCAGAGGACACCCATAGAAGGATTATACCTTGTGGGAGATTGCGCAAAGGTGCCGGGAGGCATGGAGGTTGAAGGAATTGCGCAAGGCGTGAAGAGGGTAGTCGAGGATTATCTTTGTGATATGACTATTTGAGTAATCATTAGATTTCATGTATTCTTTCCTATCCATCAGACCTCTCATGAGCGTATCGATGAAAAATCCAATGAACGTGCGACAGAGAATTGAGAGAAAAATTGAAATAGAATATAAATGAATGGGTCATTATCCATGCCCGTGGTAAATCACATATCCTATATTTTCTAGAAAGTCTTTTCTACATATATAAGATGTGTATAAAAAGTACCTCCCCTCGTCCCTAGAATTGTCTCCTCTCTATTTCTTCCTAGATTTTTCTTTTATTCGGGAGATACCTTTTTATTAACCCTATCTGCAGTTGAGTGATGAAGACAGGCTGCGCTCTCTTCGACGAGATGACGGACGGCATTCCCGAGAAAATGGTTTCCCAGGTATACGGTGAGTATGCGACGGGGAAGACGACACTCTGTCTTCAGATGTGCGTTCGTGCTTCGCGTGACAAAAAGAAATCCTTTTTTATAGACACCGAAGGCGGATTCTCGCCGGAACGATTGGTGCAGATGGGAGGAGAAGCGTCGCTCAAAGACGTTATGGTATTTGAGGTTCGCGACTTCTCAGAACAGACGGAACGGGTCATCGGGCTTGAGGGCATGATGTCTGGAAAGGTTGGGTTTGTCTGTGTGGACAGTGTCGTGTCGTTATACAGACTCGAGGCTTCCGATTATGACACGCGCTTAAATCTCTCGCGGGAGATGGGAAGACAGGTTCTCGTCCTCTCGCGAATCGCGAGAACAAATAATATTCCCGTGCTTGTCACCAATCAGGTGTATGAAAAGATGACTTTGGATTCTAATCATAGGGATATTTCCAAAGGTATCTCTCGAGAAGGCGTCATGCCTCTCGGGGGAGACGTGCTCAAATACTGGTGCAAGATGATTGTAAGGCTTGAAAAGGTAGAGAGAGCGGTGCGAAGGGCAACACTCGTCCGACACCCTTACAAAGAGGAGGAGGTAAGCTGCTTGGTGAGCATTACCCATAAGGGGATACTATGAATAAGATTCTCAAAGCCATGATTTTTATTCTTATTAGTTACATCACTGTCGCGCTTCTCATTTCAAAGGTGCGCGTTCCGTATGAAGATACCATACGAAAGGTACTCTTCGCGGTGGTTCTTGTCACACTCGTCATGCTCTTTGATAAGAAGAAACTCGCCTACTTCGGATTCAAGAACCCCTCCGGGGAAAGGCTCTCCATGCTTCTCTCCTTACTCGGCGTTTTTGCCATCTATGTTATCTTCCATGGGTTCTCTCTTTCCCTTACATTACCCTCATTGTTGCCAACTGTGTGTATCATCTTTCGCGCCTCTTGCGAGGAGGTATTTTTCTGCGGTTATGCCCAGAATGTGCTTCAGGAAGGCTTGGGAAGGATTGAAGCGATAATACTCGTTTCTCTCTTTTTCTGCATCTATGCCTTTACTTCTCAATGGATGATTCTTGCAGAGCTTCTCGTATTAAGGCTCTGGGTCGCATTTCTTTTCTCACTCAATCTCTCACTCACGCCACCACTTCTAGGAAGGATTGCCTATATTGTGTTTTCCCTTTTCTAACGATACATTTTTTAAGGAAGAGGTGCTACGTGCGATATGGCCTCCAAGGTGACCTTCTGCAAGAAGTGCGGCTCATTTGTTGAGGAATCTCTCTCCCATTGTCCCCACTGCAACGCCGTGCTCGAGGATGAGTTTGAAATGGTAAAGGAGCAGGAGGCTGAAAAGAAAAAGCTTGAGTCTTATCTTGACTCACTCGAGATAAAGCTTATCGAATCAGAGATACCATACAAGGAGTATGCGACCCTCAAGAAGAAGTGGGCAAACAGACTCGCTGACATGGAAGAGGGTATCACCACACTCAAAAGGAGGCTTGTGGAGAGATCTGAGGCATACTTGTACCTCAAGGCGCTCGATTATGAAAAGATACCGGAGGAATACGACAGATACTTCTCCGACAAAGAATTCTTCCAGAAAGAGAAAGAAGGATTCAGACATGCGATAAAATCCCTCTACCACCTCAATAATTATTTCGAGTTGGAGAAGGGGCACCTTAAGAGCGAGGATGAGAATGGAAGAAATGAGATATCCGCGCGAATGGCGCACGAACTATCCGAGGCGAAGAATGCATACATAGAGGGGGTGAATCTTTCGGGTCGCGAGAAAATCAACTTCATGCTGCGATACATCTACAAGGAGAGAGATGTGTATGTCCACCACCTCAACTGGACCTACTTATTTAAAAATCTCGCCTCCTTCCACCTCACGGATAAACTCCTCGTGCTTTTGAGCCCCGAATACCTGGAAGAATTCAGGAAAAAAATCTCCATCCAGTTTAACACCTTCTTTTCGACATGGTCTTCTGCGCTCTATAGAGATGAGCCGACAAAGTTGTTTGAGAGGGAAAACATTCTTGAGAAAAGGAAATCGGAAAAGCAGATACTCATGGCTGAGGATTTGAAAAAGATTCGTAGAATCTTCTCATACTCGTTCAAGAAGGATTTTGAGGCGATGTTTTCCTCGCTGGTGGGAACCAAGAATCCCTCCCTTGAGATTTATACCCACATAGAGGAGGCGCGGCGACATATCACCAATCTCAAAAAACATAAAGACAGACCCGAAAAGATAAGGGAAGACCTTGAAAATATTCAGAATTCACTGAGGCTTCTGGTCAAAGAGGTGGAGAGGGAAAAAGATTTACTTTCCTGAGCCGCATTTGGCATCAAGACAGCGCTCAAGCCCGTCAATGAGGATTCTTGGAAGGCCACATGTGCATTTTATCTTGGTAGGTTCGATGTGTGAGTGTGGAGGTACGGAGAATGCATTTCTGCAGCGGGGATAACCCGAGCATCCTATGAAGGGTTTCCTGAATCTCCGAGAGAACATGAGACGCAACTCCCCCCCGCATTTAGGACATGTGCCGAAGGAGGGAGGTTTGTTCTTGGGGCAGTCCGGGTTGAGGCAGAAGGCGTGACCGTTTATGGAAAAGAGGAGATAACCGCACGCGGGACATTTTTCACGTGTGGGGGTAATGGGACCCTGGGCGGGCAGGGAGAGAGTATTTCTGCATTTGGGGTAATTTGAACATCCTATGAAATGAGACCCAGTTTTTGGAGAAAATTTCAATCTCAATTCCCCGCCACACTTCTCACATTTTCCTACCATGATCTCCTCCTGTTTTTTCAACTTGGGGCACTCGGGGTTGATGCAATACTCATGTCTCCCCTTGAGGACGGGAGCACCACAGGCATCACACACCTCGTCTTTGAAGGCGACTTTTCCCCTGGCGGGGAGGGGGTAGGTGACTTTACACTCAGGATAGTTGGAACATCCTATGAATCGTGACTTATTCTTTGGGGAGTAGGTTATCTGAAGGTCTCCCCTGCAAGAGGGACAGATACTCACCACCTTCTTCTCCGAGAGGGCGTCCACTATCGTTTTCCCTATGGCTTCTTCTTGAACCTTGAACTCTACAAATATGCGTTTGAGTTCAAGCTCTGCCTCCGAGAGCACTTCTTCCCGCCTCTTCTCCCTTTTTGCCACAAGTTCCATCTCGCGCTCAAAGAACCGTGTGAGCTTCACAGAGACGATGCGCGGGCAGTGGGTTTCCAGAGCCTCCACAATCTTTTTGCCCAGAGAGGTCGCGGCGATCTGTTTGCCCGAGAGGTCTTCTATGTATTTCCTTTCATATAATATGTCGAGTATGGAGGCGCGCGTCGCCTTGGTGCCAATGCCGAGTTTTTCCATCTGCTTGATGACTGAGGAGGGGTTGTAACGCGGAGGTGGCTTTGTCTCCTTTTGGGAGAGGGAAAGACTTGAAAGCTCTACCCGTTCTCCGATGGAAAGTGGCGGGAGGAGCACGTCCTCACTCTCAGAGTACTTGTAGTATCTCATCCATCCTTCGGAAAGTGTTTTCCTTCCCAGGGCGAAGAAATCATGCGGGCCTGCGGCAATTGTAAGTTTAGTGCTCTCATGCCGGGACGGGGAAGCAAATACTGCCATGAACCGTGAGACGATTAAATCGTAGAGTCTTCCCTCGTCTGCATCAAGTTTCTTGGGCAATTCCCCTGTGGGGTATATGGCGGGATGCGCCGGGTCTTCTTTCTTCCCCTGCCTCGGCACCAAAGAGGTCTTGAGAATCTCATGTGCGAGGGGATACCTTTTTGAGAGGCTCTCGAGTATGGATTTGAATCCTAAAGTCCCGGGTAATTTTTGGGAGGATGTTCTCGGATATGATATGTAAGAGTTTTCATACAGTTTCTGCGCAATCTCCTGCGTTCTTTTGGGAGTGAACCCGAGGCAACGGTATGCCTCGGATTGGAGGAGACCGAGGTCGAAGGGAATGGGTGGGGGACGCGAGTATTCATCCTTCTCTATCTCTTTGACGGAAAAATCCTTCCCCAGACACTCATTATATATCCGCTCTGCTTTTTCCCTGTCAAAGATTTTTTCCGGGTACTCTGCCACCACGGTGATGCCATCATGAGAAAATGAGAGGGTGAGTATCCAGAATGGCTGAGGTTTGAAGGATTGTATCTCCGCCTCCCTCCTCACGAGAAAATCCAGGGTGGGTGTCTGCACCCTCCCCGCAGAGAGGAGCTTGAACCATCCAGAAGCCTTCTTCACGGAAGCGGTCAACGCCTTGGAGGTATTCATGCCCCACAACCAGTCAAGCTCATGGCGGGTGAGTCCCGCCTCCACCATCCCCATATCCATCTCGTGGAGGTTCTTGAAGGCGTGCTTCAGTTCGGAGGTGGTGAGGGTTGAGAATTTCATTCGTTTCGCTTTTTTCAGGTCGGCAGCGCACGCGTATCGTATGGCGGTATAACCAATCACCGCACCTTCGATGTCATAGTCTGTCGCGCTCACCAGTGCGGTGGCACCCTTTGAGAGTGATTTCAATGTCTCTATATATTCTTTTGTGTGCATATTGTTTTTCCCTATCGTGTAGGCGGGTGCCCACTTCATGTCAAATAAAGGATACTCTGATGAGGGGGAAGCCTGCTTAACCCCGTAGAGGTGACCCACCGCCGAGGCGACGGTGATGCTATCCAACTCAAAGTAAGAAACCTTGCCCCTCTTCTTTTTCCTTGCCTTACCCAGTGCACCAGCGATGCGCTCCGCGACATTGGGTTTTTCGGCAACGATAAGAATCATGGGAATCCCAGATGAGAAAGACTTATAAAGGTTTGTAAGTTCATAGAATAAAATCAAAAGACAGGTCATGACGATGAAGGTGGGGGTGATAGTGTTTGATTGGGGAGACACGCTCATGCGTGATTTTTCACAGTTCGATGGACCCATGGCGGACTGGCCACACGCAGAAGCGATAGAAGGCATCGAAGACGCACTCCCGCATCTTCATGAGAAATACATATGCTGTGTCGCTTCCAATGCGGGATACTCTGATGCAGAACTCATGGGCAGGGCACTTGAACGTGTCGACATACGTCGGTACTTCTCGCAACTTTTCACCTCAAAGGAACTTGAGGCAAGAAAGCCCTCTCCTGTCTTCTTCACCCAAATAATAAGAAGGATAGGGGTGTCCGGAATGGAGTGCATATTTGTGGGAAACGATTATTCCAAGGACATAGTGCCTGCAAAAGAGGCGGGCATGCAGACAATTCTCTTCTCGAAAGAAAGGCGAGGATTCACACCATGCGCAGATGTAGTCATA
>Ga0315268_10006361_pt1 | contig 12579 bp, 14 predicted proteins | sample C1_top_MG_FD_204535 | JGI IMG/M metagenome (GOLD analysis project Ga0315268, IMG submission 204535) | Sediment microbial communities from Yellowstone Lake, YNP, Wyoming, USA - C1_top | ecosystem: Environmental > Aquatic > Freshwater > Lake > Sediment | place: USA: Wyoming | collected 2017-08-01 | reverse complement strand
CCGGGGCCGAATACCACATCCACAGGAGTTGTCCCGCTGTCACCCTGGTTAGTGGATTGGACCCCCAGCGATCGTGAAATATTTTGGGTCAACTGGCATGCCATCAAAGCCAATAAGCAGAATGTAACTTGCAGGGTAATGATCCATCGTTTTGAAAATAAAGCGTTCATATTATTTTTCCTTTGGGTGGTCTGGTCGAAGGGCAGGTTGCGAGGCGAACCGAAAGGCCATGAGAACCCGGCTGCCTGACCACTGCTCGTCAATAACGAGTGAGGATGATCAAATAACCCCCGTTAGTACCCGCCGGTACGAATCTCACACCGCCCTGGGAGGGGAATTTTACGGTAGTAGTAGAACCGGGAAAGTCAGCTGAAAACGAAAAACCACAATTATTGCCCCCACCTGCCGCACGATTCATGGTGGCCTTTTGGATCGTAAAAGTGAGGTAGAAGCTTTCATTGACCAGATCACCACTAAAGGAAACCTCTGTGGGTGCCGCCGCTGCCGTAAGATCACAGCCAACTTCGTTGGTATCGAACAACCAATGTTCGGTAATCTGGTAACCCGTGAGATTAGTGAAATGAGTGTCCGTCTCTGCTTGCATAGAGGTTGTCTCATTCGTACCAAACCAATTAACTAACCCCGCGACAGTTGAATTAAAATATATCTCCACACTATATTTGCAATTACGAACCTCTATCTGAAGATCCCTTTTGACATGATATCCAACACTAATGGCATAATTCGCTTCATCTCCGTTCCAATACGGTGGAATATCAGCATAAAATTGAATCGTGGTCGTTCCAGGATTTTTACTGGCTCTAAAGGTAAAAATAGTCGTTTCCACTTGGAGATTTGTAGGGTTTAGGAGAGTCCCCGAGATAGCGATCGTGCCAACACTTGGGTCGATAGGATTTACGTTGGGTGTAACCCCATGAATATCACCAAATTTAGGTCCGGTATCTCCGGGTTGGGAAACGAGTAATAGGGAAATTTTCACATTGATGTCCATGGTCTGGCCCACACAGATGTACTCAGTCGATGGAACAGCGGTCATGACATATGTAAAGCCTTCCCTAGCAGGAGCCGCCTGAGCGGATGAAGACGGATTTGCTCCAACCATTACGAATGTGAGCGCCAGTATGGCAAGAATTCTAACTCCCCGGCGGGTTTTGCGTTGTGTGTTCTTATGACAGCCAATAAAAGTATACAATTTTCCCATCATATTCATCTCCTTTGATCCAGATTATCCCATCCCGATCAGCCACTCTAGAAAGTCAGTTCTTTTTAACTAAAAGTGGTCCAAAAACAAGTGAAGATCAATAATCAAAATCCCTGTGGATGTTATCAGTATATTACTTCCGCCATGAATAGCAACTTTAGGATTAATTTCACAAAGAGTTGGGATGGCTCCACCCAACCGGGTATGTCCCACTGCAGGTGCCGGGATTTTTCAATATCAATTCAGATCAAATTCTCGTTTCTAGCCGCAGCCAGCAGGTCGCGGGATGCCAGGGGAGAGATGAAGGTATCATAGATCAGGGTCCGGTCGCCCAGGTCGATGATGCCGGCATTGCTCTGCGCCCAGCCACCTGGAGCATGGATGGCGGCATAGATGCCTTCACCCAGCTCGTGCAAGTTGAAATGCTGTGAAGTTGGAAGTTGGGTCATATTGATATTACCCTGGTGAGATCATGGCACCACACCAGGGCTGGTCAAAGATTCATTTAATAAAGCTATCTCGATCATATTTTCCGAAGGAGTCACGATCACCGTCAGATGTTGGTCTCCTTGAACGAAGCTGACCCATCCGAGGGTATCTGCCAGCAAAGGTTCGCCTGTGGCTTCCCAACCCAGAGCAGGGAGCTGCTCCTGGTAAAAAGCCAAACCATCCTGGATGGTGCCCGAAGTCGAATAGATGGTGTAACCCGGTTGCTGGCGGATATCCCGGGCAGCGGGCATCAGAGGTGCATCCACCAGCCCACCCGAACACCCGACCGGTTTTTCGATGGTGACCGGCTGGTTTATATCGGTCAGGTTATATTCCCAGGTGAGGGTGCCATCGATCCCTTCACCAAAGTAATCTGAACCCGCTTTGGTGGAAAGAAGATATCTGACTACATATCCTTTGTCGGAAGCCACCCAGACCTGCCCGGTCGATTGTGAAAAACCGGCTTCTCCCAAGGCGCGTTCATCGAATGTGTATTGATCGGCTGCCACACTGTTGATCGTTTCACTGCCGGCGGGTTCTGCCCCAATGAGGCCCGACAGGAATCCAGCCGGTTCCCAGTTTGCAGATATGGAACTGCCTGCACCAGTTGTGGAGGTGCGACAATCATTCCCATCCCGAATATCATAATTCGTGCCATTCGCTTCAACCATGTGGATGGGAGCCGGAACTCCTCCCTGGGATTCGATCGTGACCTGGCGGGCTGCAGGATCCTGGCTGGCAAGCAGCACATACGTATGCGACCAATGACTGGGCTGTCCAGCCCGTGTCCCATCAAAAGAGAGGATCAGCGTGGTCTTGTAACTGGATAGATCTGGGAGACCTATTGTTGGATCCTCCAGGCTGAAGGGACCGGTGCCGAATTCCACTTCGGCTGGAGTTGCCTCGGAGGTTGGGAGGACCTCCCCCGGCTGCACAATCTTTTGGGTCAACTGGCAGGCTGTCAGAGCCAAGAAGCAGGCTGTAACCCCCAGGGTAAGCATCAATCGTTTAATAAAAGTATATTTCATAGGATTTTTCCTTGTGGGTGAGGGTGTCATGGCTGACTGCACTCACCTGGCTGTGCAGGTTCAATTTCAAAGACCTGCATACCAGGATCCACCTCCACCCCCCAGACCGGATTGAATTCCATATCATTAAGCCCCGGGCTCCAAGCTCTACCCACCATCTGGGCAGATGCTATTTCCATTTGATACCCCCATGCAGTGGAGGTGAAGGTCACTTTGCTCGTACCAAAGGCGTCAAAACCGACGACTGATGGATCATGCGCCTCAAGGTAAGCAGAAGTTGTCTTCCCATCGTTAGAAAATGGGATCAATGCTCTGATCGACATTGTTGTGCCATTGGTAGGGTTAATCCTAAGATCCCAGGGTCCGTAGGGAGAATCGCAGTTTAGCCCCCCGGTATTCCCCGGGACAGTGTTCCAGTAGCGGATTGTAAAACCGCACTGGCGAACTTCGACCTGGGCAGGTTCTTCGACTAAAACTGGCCTGGGAGTCTTCTGCAACTTCCCGGCACCCATCCAGAACCCATTGATCGACGTCTTGAAGTTAAAAAACGCCGTTCCAGGATTTTTTCCAGCCGTAAATGTAAACTCGACCACGTCTGGTTCATAATCCGTCTCACCGAACGTGCCTATATTCTTGTCAGGAGTGATCTTGCCCATGCTCGAGTCGAGAATTTTTGATTCAATCCAAACTCCTGAGATCCTCCCAAAATTATTTTTGTCATTCCTCAAGCCGATATTACGGACCACAGACACACGGAAAGTCATACTTTGACCCGCACACACGTATTCCGCCGATGGTTCGGCGTATATGAAAAATGAAACGGGTTTATTTGCAGGAGCTGCTTGAACAAACGAAGAAGGGCTTGCTCCAACCAATACGAATGCGAGCGCAAGTATGGTCATAATCCTTACCCCCCGGTGGGTTAGATTTCGTACAATCTTATGCCAACTTTCCAACATGCAGAGTCTTTTAATCATGGTTTTATACTCCCATCCCGATCAGCCACTCTAGAAAGTCAGTTCTTTTTGACTAAAAATGATCCAAAAAGAAAGTGAAGATCAATAATTTAAAATCCCGACGGATGTTATCAGTATATAACATCCGCCATGAATAGCAACTTTAGGACTTATTTCACAAAGATGCGTTGGTATCCGCTCAATCGCAACCAGCGGGTTATCAGGCGGTTTCCATCAATCTCAATACATGCCCAAGCCTCTCAGCTACATCTGACAGTAAAGAGATCTCTGTCTCGGTATATGCGATACCATTGCGGCGAAGTCCCAGGTCTCTGATGGCGGCATAAATACCTTCACCCTGCTCAAGCAGGTTAAATTGTTTTGATATCGAGAGCTAGGTTAAATCGATTTCAAGGTATCTAAAAAGAAATTCGATGTGTGCCGGGTGGCAGACTGCTGTCAGTGGTGCGGTCAAGAATCCCCAGACTCACCCGGTAGAGATGACCTAACCGCACCTACCTCGCCGCTCCAATAATTGCATTACGCAGATATGATCTTGGATTCCACCGTGCTGGTCAATTGCGCCAATGCTTCCTGGCTCATACCCTTCAATACATCTGCATGCACCACTCCCGCATGCGCAAATGCCTTCTGTTTGACCTCTTCGACAGTAGCACCAGTTGCGACAAAGTCGCAATCCAAACCAACATCCTTGCAGGCAAACTTTAACATGATCATTCTCCTTTTGAATCGTGAAATAAAATAAGATTGGAAAAGTTACCTCCGTCGCGCTGCAATATGTGTCCCTGTATCGCAGTGGCTGCGCTGGTCAAAAAAATGTGATGCAGGTTACCTGACTTGCCGTTGCCGGTTTTGACCGGCATTGGATTGATGTTGATTGCCGTGCTGGAACCGGTGTTGGACAGCCTTTGTCTTGTCTTTCGCGATTTCTTTACACCCATCCCCACGCCGTCTCACTTGTATAGGCACGCCAGGTAAAAACAGCAATAGCAGCTATCAGCACCACTGTCATCCACACGGGGAATGCCACCCATGCTTGCACTCCTAACATTGCTTCGGTCAATACAACGAACATGCATAGTGATGAGAGTTGTTTGCGTCGCCCGCGCAAAGCAAGGATTTGTGACGCATCATCTTGTAGAATTTTTCCACTGACATCACGCTTGGCGAAAAGTGCATCAATACGTGGTTGCAGGTTGAAAGTCACAACAGATAGCAATCCTGCAATCACCAGCAGCAGCAAGAATTTCAAACCGAGCACAGGAATTTTTACCAGTGTATCTAATCCCATGCCGCGCAAGAGGATAAGCGCGAGTCCTGTTACAAGTGCGGTCGCTTGAAAAATATAACAGGGAAGCACACGGTTTTTAATCGTGTTCTCTAAAAATGTGTCCACGCGGTCACCCAGGGGTGGACCGAGCCGCACACGCTGGTTAACTGCCACCAGTGCAAAAAATGGCCAGGCCATTAAAACGGCTGTAATTACGTGAATCACCCTTAGGATTGAAATTACATTGTTCATTCTTTTGCTCCTTTTATGCGATTGACCACGTTAGAGACGAAACCAATCAAAGAGGAAGTTAAACCCATTCCCTATTATTTGTTGGATAATATGAGTATACGACTTCCAAAAGTATTTACAATTTAGGGATTTATTTCACAAAGAATCGGGATGGAGCCAATCAACCATATGCTTCAGATTCCATGTTCCAAAGAGGGGTTTGTCGGTATTTCTTATGAAAGAAAACAGCCTCCGACCAATTTGGTCGGAGGCTGTAATTCACCCGGTGATGATGGGTAAGATCCAAAGGTGCCTGATTATGCCGCAGAGAATTTTTTGGATAAAAAGACGCGCCAGAGCCAGAACAACCAAACTAGCATGAGCAGTTCTGCAAATAGAGAGAGGCTGTCTGCAAAGTCCGGGCCTGAAATAAATCCACCTAAACCGGCGACCAGGAATAAAACCCCTGCCAGCAATTCCACGATTGCAAGTCCACGCGGCATCCTGTCGTTGCGATAAGCGAGATATCCAAATATCAGGAATGGCAGTGCAAGCAACAAGTACCAAAGATTTGCGAGAGCGGGTAGATTGGTGACCAGGACAACTATGGCGACAATGATCGCAGCAACGGCCAGTACCAACCCGGCCAGGCTCAACCCCTTTGCCTCATTTCCATGGGTAAGGTACAGTCCATAGAAAACGACTACCACTGCTAGGAATGAAAGGATCTCGAATATTCCTCCAAGCATTCCCAGACCCAGAGGGAATGATACAAATGCCGCGATGAAGAAGATGGCTCCGGCGAGTGCACACCATCCAGCGTTTCGGAAAAGTTTATTGTTTGACATGAGCTAACTCCTTTTTATTGTTATAAGTGGGTGAGTTTTTTTAAATTGAGGATAATTATGATAGATAAAACCCCCATTGTCCATTTCGATACGACAAATGCAATCAATCAAACCCATTTATTCCCTAAGTCAAATAGAACTTTGCGATCGGAGCGCAGGGATGGCCTCGGTGGCGATACGCTCCAGCATGGCACGGGTCATGCAATTGTCAGAGGAGAGGGGGTGATAATCATAATAAAAGATAAACTCACTGAACCCCAACTCTTGTAAACGACCGATACAGTCATGGAAAGCATCCAGAGAGGCAAAAGGAGTGTCCTGAGTAAACCCGACCAGGAAGGAGCGCCTGATCTCGCTTGGATCACGCCCCAATTTTGCACAAAACTCATCCAGCATTTCACTGCGCTGGCGGGTCACTGCCAGGTTATCCTGCGTGGACAGACCAAACCCGCCGAAAGTATTCCATGAATCTGCGTATTGGGCAGCGATCTTGAGGGTGGAAGGTCCGGCGGCAGCGATGGTGAGGGGCGGGCGAGGTTTTTGAATGGCAGGGGGTTTTATTCGAGCATCCGTTACCTGATAATAGTCGCCATGGTAGGTTGTAGACTCATTGCGGAGCATGTGATCCATTATCTCGATTATTTCCCGGAATCGTTTCACGCGCTCAGATGTGGACCAGTTCTCCACGCCGGTCATGCCGTGACTGGGGTCACGCTCGGAGGTGGCTCCGATGCCAAACTCCAGGCGTCCGTTGGAAATGTGGTCGAGAGTCTGGGCCTGGCGGGCAAGGACAGCCGGGTTGCGGTAAATGATGTTGGTGACGAGTGTGCCAATGCGGATGGTGCTGGTTTGGGCAGCCAGGGCTGCCAGCAGGCTCCAACCGTCAAACCAGTTGTCATCGATATTATGGGGGTTGACGAAGTGATCGGCGATCCAGAGGCTGTCATAGCCAAGCGACTCGATGTGCTGCCAGTGTTCCACCAGGGTCGGCCAGGGCAGGTCTTGAAGTGAGATGATGCCAAAGCGAAGGGGGTGATTCATGATGGATACCTTTCAGATTTCAGGTGCAAACAATTAAGAATGGAGGCGCTGCAATCCGAATTTCAGGGTGTAGGCAGCCACAAACAGGGCACGGCTGGTCAACTTTAAAGGACTGGCGGGCACCTGATGGACATAGTTAATGCGCTTGTAAGCCAGTGTAAACCCACTGCGCAGCATGTTGTGATAGGAAGGATTGGGATCCTCGGGTGTATCATCCCCGGTCTCGGTGACAAACCATTTGCAGCCAAGCGCCAGGCCATCCTGGATACGGCGGGCAAACATGGCGCCCTGGGCACCGTGCCTGCGATATTCTTTGAGGGTGCCCATGTTCCCTAGCCAGGCAACTTCTCCATTTACGTACATGGAGGCGCAGGAAACAGGTTTATTCCCGGAAAATCCCAGGTACGAATGCCAGTTGGGCTGACCAACGCTCCCCTGCATGAACGGACGCAGTACGGAAGGGACTTCGAACGTGGCAATTAACAAGCCACCAAATGCATCCGCCTGATCTTTGTCGATCTTTTCCAGGCGCAGGTCGGTATGAATGGCAGGTGCCGGATCATCTCCACGATAGACCTTGATCCAGTTCCGGCTGGGCTTTAACCCGCGGGCAACCAGCCACTCCGGGAGTTTTTCCGGTTGAGCAAGAGGACTGACCTGTGCCATATAATTGGTGCAACCCGCACCCTGCAAGAAGCCGATGGCCTCGTCCAGCATGGATTCGGTGGCAGGTTCGCCCATTCCCAAACAAGAGATACGGTTAAAGAAAGGTGAATCCAGCTTCGGGATCATGAACACTCGCACAGATCCGATCTTTTTGGCTGCCACCTTAAAAGGGCGGGCAAATTTTGGTGGAACAAGCGGGATCAAATTGAGCATGGCATCTGCTTCTGCAAACTCGATGATCTCAGAGATCTGTAAGGGGGATAGATTGGACAAAATTTTCTCCTTGGTCATTGGTTGGGCGAGATTTTCTTCAGCGCCATCTTCAGACCCGCCTGAAATCCGGGTGAGACGACTTCACAGTGATTTTCGTTGGCGAAAACTTGCCTGACCAGCGACAGTTCTTGATATTTGCGGCTTTCGAGTATGGCTCCGAATCGACCAATGATGGAAACCTTGGGATCATCTGTAGATTCCTCGGATCCACCCACCCAGAGATGAACCTTTGCATGAAGTTTTTTGTGTCTTTTGGCAAATTGCTCTTCCACCTTAAAAATATTGCAACTCACCAAACCCGGGCTTCCGATGATGTAACTATCGAACAGTCCCGGTTCTTTAAACAAAGCAAACGCGGCAAACAATCCACCGTCGGAGTGACCCACCAGAATTCGTCTTTTGGGGTCTGTATTAAACCCGGATTCAATTACGGGCATCAATTCCTGTTTGATGAATTGTAGGAACTTGCCTGCGCCACCCGTTCTTACTTTCCGTTTCAACTGCCTGGATTCATCTTGCTCATCCTTCTCAAGGCGCACCGGAGTTAGATCATTGGTGCGCTGTGCATACCAATCACGCCACGCTTCCTTCGGATCCTTGCCCTGGGGGTAACCGATGCCGACAATGATGGCATCGGTGGTAGCTCCACACCATGCCATCGAACGGACGATATCGGTTACCATGCCAAAATACCAATTGGAATCGGTCAGGTAAACGACCGGCCATTTCTTCAACGGAGTTTCGAACGGATAGGATTTGTCCAGCGGGTTGAAGTAAGCGTAGGGGAGTGCGATGGAAATACGATATTTTCTGCCAGTAAACTCCGACTTCATCATGCGGACTTCACTGGCGAGTATGGTGGCTTGTTTGACAGTCATTATTTTCTCCTTCGTTGAGAAAAACTCATTATTCCAGCAGATCGAAGCGATCAGGTCACTACTTTTTCAGCGCCATCTTCAAACCAGCCAGAAAAGCGGCCGCAGGCACTTCGCAGTGGTTGTTATCAAGAAACACTTGCTTCGTCAGAGAGAACCCTTTGTACTTGCGGCTTTCCAGAAGAGCAGCAAAGCGGAGCATATCTGTTAGATCGGTTGTATCTGCGTCTTCCTCCATATCCCCTACTGAAAGAAAAATTTGAGCTGGAAGACTCTTATGCTTTTTTGCATTGTCGCTTTCAAGGGTGAACATTGCTTTTTCTGCAAAATTCAGCGAAGGACTTGAAGCGATGTAATTGCTGAATAATCCGGGTTCCTGGAACATGGCAAACAAAGTGAACAAACCGCCATGTGAATGTCCGGCCAGGATCCTTTTGTCTGGATCTGTGCGATATTCCCGGTCAATTAGAGGGATCAGTTCCTGTTTGATAAACTTGTAAAAATCACCGCCGCCACCCGTTTTAACATCCATTTTTAGCCACTCGCTATTGTAATTGTCGCTTTTTTCGCTGTTCATGGGTGTAAGATCATGCGTGCGCGCGGCAAAACTTTTACGGAAAGTCTCCCCAAGTGATTCTTCTTCCGGATAGCCAATACCAACAATGATGGCATCGGTCGTCTGGTCGCAATACGGCATTAAGCGGACCGTGTCCGTGACCATGCCAAAGAATAAAAAGGGATCCAACAAATAAACGACCGGCCAGGCGGCAAGAGGTTTGTCATAAGGTGCGATATTTATGGAATCATCTACATAGGAAAAAGGCAGGGCGATCGAGATCTGGAAATTTTTGCCCATGACTTTTGATCTTACCTGGCGAAGTTCGGTTGCAAGCAGGGAAGCCTGTTTGGGTCTGGTCATAGGTTTCCTCCTTTTCCCAACCGGAGATCAACTTTTTTCATGATCGTATTCCTCCACCCGATCCAGCCACTCGCCAGCCAACGCCCGGAACAGATGTTCCTGTTCCACGGAGGCGAGATGCCCGGCACGATCCAGGACCGCAAATGTGCCGCGCGGATAGTTCTCCAGGATCTCCCAGGCATCGCGATAACCTACCACAGAATCCTGTCTGCCCGTGATGATGAGCGATGGAGCCGGGCAGGGTTTGGAGAGCGCATCCACGTCAAATGAGTAGGCATAGTTTTCGGGGATCTCCCTGATCTTTGCCTGAAAGACCGGATCGCCGGTATCCGTTCCGGACGTAAAATTATCCCGGATGTGATCCGCAACCTTGCGATCTTGAACAACGGCGAGTTGGAAATAATCCGCCACCTCCGGTTCCAATCCGGAGGCAAGCTGTGGGTCTGCCACCAGGGTCAGGTGGGGAGGCACATGCCGCTTTGCCCCCTGTACGATCACGGGGACATTCAGCAGCAACCCATCGATGGATGCTGAGCGACGAAGGACTATGCCACGGGCAAGATAAGTGCCATATGAGGCGCCTGCCAGCACGAATTGTTGCCCCGGGATAACCTTATCAATGAAATCCAAAACGACGTCCAAAAACCTATCCTGGTTCTGAATCCAATCCTTTCCGGGCGTCTTTCCGTGCCCGGGCAGATCGGGATAGATGCGTTTCCAACCGGTTCGATGCAAGAAGAGGGGTTCCATGTCACTGGCGATATGACGATGGTCAACCCCCCAACCATGCAGCATAAGGATGGGTCTGCCCTCACCAAACATTTCATAGTGCATTGTGATGCCTTTAAGTTCACATTCCATTCTTGTTTTCCTCCTCAATTTGATAAAAAGGTAGTGCGAGTGCTGATCTTAGGGATAATCAAAACCGGCGTTAAAGGGGTCAATACAAACTGCGTCGTGGGAGAGGACGATGTTCCATTCGTCCTGCTCACGCAGCCAGACGTAGAAGAAGCGATAAGGGACGGTCAACCCGCCGCTGAGGTCGATGTTGGTGGCCAGCCAGGCGGTGCAGCCATCCGGGGAAATGGCAGACTGGAAGCCGCCGCGGACAGCGAATTTGAGGGAGAGGTGCACGATCTCATTGACCCAATTTTTCCCATCAGCCCCGAAGAAGACCTCGTCCACGGTGCTGCCGATGGTAAATGCATCCGGACGGGTGGAATACAAGGCGGGCATGAGGGTGGGTTGAGACATCACTTTGGTTATGTTTTCAGCCAGGGGCTGTGCGGTGAGAGAAACCCTATCTTGCATGGCGACCCCAGGCGGTATTTTCCCGGTTGCCAGCAATTCAACCTGGTAATCGTTGTCCCGCATGGGGATCGACCAGGAAGCCGCAGACAGATGCCAGCCATGATCCTGCACCAGGAGACCAGTCAGACGGATGGGGATGTCCTGATCTCGTGCTCCAGCCACAACGAAGCGATCCAGGAACCAGGCGCTGCGACCTGAACTGCATAACCCTACATTTATATGCGATCCATGTAGTTGGATTTTCTTATCCTTTAATTGCTCAAACAAGACCTGGACATCCGTGATGAATGAATCCCTGTCCATGGCGACAGCATCGGCGGTTGAACCCAGGACAAAAACATCCGGGACAACAAGATCACCCAAGCGTTTAATATCCTTGCTTTCAATGGCATGATGCAACTCGCGAAGACAGGTTTTAATGGCTTCTTCGATAGGATTTAAATCCGGACCTTTATCAAGAAAAACCATATTTCATTCCTTTTTATCCTGGCAGGTGGGATGCCCGGCCTGTCGAAATATCCACCCGTAAACTATCCGGCATGAAGAGCGGATAAAAAGAGTATACAACTTCTACATTTAATAGCAATTTTAGGAATAAATTCACAAAGACGAAAAGGACTGAGATTCCACTATGAGTCCCCCGTTACTTCCATGTCAGTTTATGACCTTTAATACTTCGATCTCCACCATCCTTGAAAAGCCGAGCGCTTCCGGGACCTTGCGGGAGGCGAGGTTGGTGTTCAGAACCCGATACATGGGGATGAGGTCATGCTGGATGATCCACTCACACAAGCGGGAGGTACCAGCCAGGGCAAGACGTGCCCGGCGGTGTTGGGGGTGGGTCAGAACACCTATGTCGGCAAAGATCTCGTCCCAATAACGGAAGCCAGCGTAGGAGATGAGCTTCCCTTCCAGAATGTGACCAAAGATGACAGCATCGGGCTGATCGGCTGAGAGCTCGGCGTCCTCCACATCTGCGGAAGGGCAAGCCCGGCACAGGCTGGCGATCAACTCCGCATCGGTGTGGGGATCGAGCTGCACCAGGGTGGCGGGGTGCGGGCTGGAGGCAGGCTGGAAGTATTGCGGGTCAAGATAGAAGTAGCTGCCGATGCCGACCAGGTCAACGTGGGCAGTGTGGCGCATGCCCAGTTTGACTATTTCCGCCAGCTCGGGCAGGGTCAGGGTGGAGGGAAGCTCCTGGCGGGGACGGAGCTGGAGTTGAGTGCAGATGACCGGGTCCATGCGCACGATGGAGGATTTGCCAACATGGTAGATGTTGACGTTACCAGTATCCTGGAAGGTTTCATCCGGAATGATGATCGAACCGGTCTGCTCAAAGCGCAAGGAAGGGACATTGAAGCGAGCACCCCAGTGGGCGGACACTTTTTCAATGAGGAACCTGCCAGTGATCATTTCGCCTTCTTCTTAA
>Ga0315268_10006360_pt1 | contig 12580 bp, 13 predicted proteins | sample C1_top_MG_FD_204535 | JGI IMG/M metagenome (GOLD analysis project Ga0315268, IMG submission 204535) | Sediment microbial communities from Yellowstone Lake, YNP, Wyoming, USA - C1_top | ecosystem: Environmental > Aquatic > Freshwater > Lake > Sediment | place: USA: Wyoming | collected 2017-08-01 | reverse complement strand
TGGAACCCACGCCCGGGTGGCCGAAGGCCGTGTCGGCGGTGCCGAAGCCGGCCAGCGCCCCGATCCCGGACGCGATCGCGTCCAGGCGCAGGAGCCCGGTCGCGGCGGCGGGGGTCACGGACGTGGAGACGGCGGCCGGCGCGGCGGCTGCCGTGCCCGGGCCGGTCACGCCGGCAGGCGGCAGCTTCGAGCCAGCCCCGAACGAGCCCGCGGCGCCCGTCGGCACGATCACCGGACCGTTGGTGCCGAGCGCCGGCGCGAGCGCGTCGGTCAGCGCCGGGTTCCCGAGCCGGGCGTCGCTGAGAATCCGGAAGATCTCGGCGTCGAGGTTCCCGCCCAGGCTCCATGCCTGGACCTTCCCGAACACCACGGAGTCGACGGGCTGCCACGGCTCCGGCGTGTAGCCGCCCAACCCGCCGCCGGCGCCCGACTGGAGACCGGCGACCACGAACGCGAGCGGCATCTTTCCGTGCTGCTCCGCGATCCAGGCGTTGACGCCCGCGGCGTACCGGTCGAGCGCGCGCCGGACATCGGCCGGGGCGGCGGCCAGATCGCGCTCGGCGGCCTGTCGCCAGCCCAGCGTCCGGATGAAGCGATCCGTGTCCAGCTGGCTCTTCCCGAAGAGCTCGGCGAGCCGGCCGCTGCCGATGTGGCGGAAGACCTCCATCTGCCACATCCGCTCCGACGCGTGGACGAAGCCCTGCGCGAAGAAGAGGTCGTCCGGGGAGTCCGCCACGATCTGCGCGACCCCGGCCGCGTCGCGGTAGACGGTGACCGGCGCGCCGAGCCCGGCAACGTGGAGCGTGCCGCTGGTCTGCGGCAGCGCGCGGGCGCCCACCCAGGTGAGCACGCCGCCGGCGGCGATGACGGCGATCAGGACAACGACGAGCAGGACTGCCAGCAGGCGACCGAGAACCCGCACCGCTTCCTCCCTGCAAAACCGGGCCGGGCCTCTGAGCCCAACGACCTCGGTGCGTGGAAGTGTGCCCTACCGGGGCAGGAGCGTGCCGGCCCCGCGAGCGTCCGCGGCCCGGAGGATCGCGTCCGCGAAGACGACATCGGCCAGGCCCACGCCCAGGTGTGTCACGAGCACGCGGCCCGCGGCCGGGCGCGCCGTCCCGGCGAGGATCGCCTCGCCCAGCGTGGCGTCCGGGTCGGGGTAGCCGTCGAAGAGCCCTGCGTCGCGGTTCGCGAACAGCTGGCCGCGATGGTCGGTGAGGAAGAGGGCCGCGCCCATCGCCACGTCCGCGGCGATCGACATCGCGTAGTCCACGGCCACCACGAGCGCGTCCGGCGTGAACCAGTCGGCTTCCATCGCCTGGCGGACCGGGCCGAACGAGACACACGTGACCACGACGTCAGCGTCCGCCACGGCCGCGCGCGGGTCCGCGATCGCGCGCGTGGAGCCGATCCCCGGGACCACGGCGGCCTCGGCGGCCAGGACAGCCGCGCGTTCGTGCTGCCGGTCGTGCACCACGAGCTCGACGCCGGGGAGAAGGCGGCCCAGCACGGCGACGTGGGCGTATCCCTGGACCCCGGCCCCGATCAGCGCGGCGCGCGTCGCCCGGCCCGCGACCGCCGGGGACCAGCGGCCGATGGCGACTCCCGACACGGCGGCGGTGCGGCTGGCCGTGATCGGCCCGGCGTCCATGATCGCGAGCGGAATGCCCGTCAGCGGGTCATTGACCACCACGAGGCCGTGGAGCGCGGGCAGTCCAGCCAGGCCGTTCGAGGGGAAGCCGGCGATCCACTTCATGCCCACGAGGTCCGCCGATCCGTCCGCGGGGCTGCCCCGGAGATGGGCGGGCATGGCGTGGACGAAGCTCTCCACGGGTCGGGGATGCACGCCGATCTTGGCCGGCAGCTCGGCGCCGGTGGCAAGCCCGATCAGCGTTCGCTCGGCGAGGCGAATCCGCTCGTCGACGGGTGGCATGCAGGCGACGACGTCCGCAGCGGCCAGGTAGCGCAGGGGTGGCGTGGTCACGGCCCGAAGCTCCCCTTGACTGCCCGCCACTCCGTCACGGCCGGCGGGGAGCTGACCATAGCACGGCCTCCGACCGGCGCCCCGGGCCCACGCTACGATGACCGGCATGCTGCCTCCGGCCACGCCACGACCCGCAGACCTTGCCGAGAGCCTGGCCAACCTTCGCCTGGAGCAGGACGCGCTGGCGCTCTACGAGGCGTTGGGAACGATCGAGAAGGACCCTCGACGCGCCGAGACGTTCCGGACGATCGCCGGGAACGAGCGCCGCCACGCGGGAATCTGGGCCGACCGCCTCCGTGCCCTCGGCGCGGAGGTTCCGCCGGCGCAGCGGCCGCGAGCGAGGGTCCGCTTCATCATCCTGCTCGCCCGGCTCTTCGGCACGAACGCGGTCCACGACCTCGTGATTGGCCTGGAGGGCGAGGAAGAGCGCATCTACACGAGCCGGCCTCCGTCGCGCGAGGCGGAGGCCATCGCGGCCGACGAGCGTGCCCACGCCGAGATGTGGGTGCAGTTGCGCGCGGACGCGCTGGCTGCCGGCGCAACGCCCGCGGCAACGCCCGCGGCGCCTCCGCGGGCCTCCGCGGGAGCCGGGATGGCGGCGGCGACCCGCGTCGACGAGGCGCGCCGCGCGCGCGTGGCCGAGACTCCGGCCGAGATCGGGCGCGCCGAGCGCTGGCATCGCGGCGGCGCCGGGACGCTCCGCGCGGTCGTCTTCGGGGCCAGCGACGGGCTGGTCAGCAACCTATCGCTGGTCATGGGCATCGCCGGCGCGACACCGGACCCGAAGTTCATCCTCTTGTCGGGCATCGCCGGCCTGCTTGCCGGCGCGTTCAGCATGGCCGCCGGCGAGTACATCTCCGTCCAGTCGCAGCGCGAGGTGCTCCAGCGGCAGATCGCCCTGGAGCGCGCGGAGCTCGCCGCGATCCCGGAGGAGGAGAAAGAGGAGCTCGTCGGGATCTACATGTCCAAGGGGATCCCGGAGGCGGACGCGCGTCTCATCGCCGAGCGGATCTTCGAGGATCCCGAGACCGCCCTCGAGACGATGGTCCGCGAGGAGCTTGGCCTGGACTCGAAGCAGCTCGGCTCACCGTGGCAGGCAGCCGGGGGATCCTTCACCGCATTCTGCCTCGGGGCGGTGATCCCGGTCATCCCGTACCTCTTCGGCGGCGGCACGGTGATCTTCATGACCAGCTTCGGCATCAGCCTCGTGGCCCTGTTCGTCGTTGGGGCGCTGGTCAGCCTGCTGACCGGCCGCAGCCTTCTCTTCTCGGGCTTCCGGCAGGTTGGCCTGGGCGCGGCCGCGGCGGCCGTCACGTACCTCGTCGGACGCGTGATCGGCGTCTCCGTCGGCGGGTAGGGCCGAACGAATGCCGAGGGGGCCGGCCCGGCGGGCCGACCCCCTCGAGACAGCGAGGATCAGAAGACGCGGTACGCCACGTCTGCCGGGGCGAGGAGAAGCTCCTTGATCTCCGCGTCCACCTTGAGCAGCGAGATGTGCGCGCCGGCCATCTCGAGCGACGTGCAGTACTCGCCGACGTAGCTGCGGAAGACCTTGATGCCCTTCGCGGCCAGTTTCTTGTGGGCGATCCCGTAGAGGAGGTAGAGCTCGGCGATCGTCGTGCCGCCAAGGCCGTTGACCATGAGGGCGACCTCGTCGCCGCTCACGAACGGAAGGTCGGGGACGATTGCGTTCAGGAGCAGATCCACGATCTCGTTGGCGCTGACGACCTTGGTCCGCTGGCGGCCCGGCTCCCCGTGGATCCCGATCCCGACCTCCATCTCGTCCTCGGCGATCTCGAAGAGCGGGGTGCCGCGGGTCGGCGGCGTGCAGGAGCTCAGGGCGATGCCCATCGTCCGCACCCCGCCGATCACCTTGTTCCCGATCCGCACGAGCTCGGCGAGGTCGGCGCCCTTCTCGGAGGCGGCGCCGACCGCCTTGATCACGAAGAAGTTGCCTGCCACGCCGCGGCGGCCGACCGTCCAGGTCGAGTCCTTGACCGCAACGTCGTCGTTGACGAGCAGGGTCTCGATCTTGAGGCCCTCGGCCTCGCAGAGCTCGCGGCCCATCTCGAAGGCGGCCTTGTCGCCCGTGTAGTTGTTGACGATGTGGAGGATGCCCATCTTCGAGTTCATCAGCTTCGATGTCTCGACGACGAAATCGACCGGCGGGCCGGCGAAGACATCGCCCGGGCAGGCGGCGTCGAGCATCCCCTTGCCCACGATCATCGTGTGGGCCGGCTCGTGGCCGGAGCCCGAGCCCTGGATGATCGAGACCTTGTCGTCGCGGGGCATGTCCGCCCGGTAGATCAGGTTGTACTTGGGCTCGTACTTGAGAGCGCCGCCGCTGGCGAGCTGGATCCCCTCGAGGAACTCGGGGACGAACTGCTTCGGCTCGTTCAGGAACTTCTTCACGTGTGTTGCCTCAGCTTCCGTACTTCTCGCGCCATGCGGCGCTGATCGCCTGGAGGATCACGCCGATCGCAGTGGCGCCGGCGTCGACGGAGCCGATGCTCCGTTCGCCCGTGTACGCGGCCCGGCCGCGCATCGCGAGCATGGGCTTGGTGTCCTCGGCCGCCTTCACGGCCACGTCCGCCGCGCGGGAGATGGCGGCGACCCCGTGGTCGCCCTGCAGCGCCGGGTCGCCGATCGCCGCCTCGAGGCTGTCGGTCGCCGGGACGAGGGCGTCGAGCAACGTCTTCTCGCCGAGTGATGCCCCGCCGCGGGCCATGATCCCGGTGATGGCGGCGCGCAGCATCGCGATGACGTCCTGCGGCGCGAGCTCGGTCTTCTCGCCCGCCGCGGCGCCGGCGCGCAGGAAGGCCGTGCCCCAGATGGGTCCGCTGACGCCTCCGACCTTGCTGGTCAGCGTGAGGCCGACCTTTTTCAGGATGGCTCCCGCGCTGGAGTGGTCGAACGTGTCGTAGTCGCTGACGACGACTTCCCAGCCGTTGCGCAGCGAGAACCCGAAGTCGCCATCCCCGACGATCGAATCCAGGTGGGCGAAGTACTCCGCGTTGTCGACGATCGTCTTTGCCATCGTCGTGAGGACGAGGTCGAGATCGTCGAGCGACGCTTGTGCCATGCGAACCTCCCTTCTGGGTTGCGTCCGAGTTGTCGGCAGGGCTACGAGGCCAGGCAGGCCTCCAGGTCGACGAGCGTCACGCAGGCGCCCGGCCGGGCGGCCGAGCGGTTCGCGATGACGGTCGTCTTCTCGCCGTTCGGGTCTCCGAGAGACGACACGACGAGGGTCGCTTCGCCAAAGTCCTCCTTCTCCGTGTAGCCGTTGACCGTCACGAGGCAACGGAGGCCGGCGCCGTGAGCCGCCTCGAGGCCATTGCGCGAATCCTCGACAACGAGCACCCCGGCGGGGTCGACGCCGAGCTTCTCGAGGGCGAGGAGGTAGATGTCGGGTGCCGGCTTCTTTTTCGGGACGCAGTCGCCGGCGAGGAAGACGTCGAAGCGGGCCGCCCGCTCCGGCCCGACCGCGTACTCGAGGATGGCGTGGACGGCGGCCTCGGCCGAGGTGGACGCGACGCCCAGCTTCCACCCGGCGTCCTGGGCCGCCGAGATCACGCGGCGAATTCCCGGGCGCGGCGGCAGCTTCCCGGCGGCCACCATCTCCGTGTAGATCGCCGTCTTGCGCTTGTGCCACTTCGCGATCTCGGCTGCCTGGCCGTCCTGATCCGTGGGCAGCCCGGCGGCCGCCACGAACTCCGGGGTCAGCAGGCTCGCCATCCGCTCCTTGCCGCCACCGATCTTGAGGCGCCGGCCGTACTCCTCGACCGACCATTCGACCGGCAGGTTGAACTCGCGGAACGTCTGGTTGAAGGCTGGCAGGTGGCCGTGGCGCTCGGTATCGGCGAGGACGCCGTCGCAGTCGAAGACGAGCGCACTCACCACGCCTTGCCCTCGCTGCCGAAGAGGCGGATGTGGTGTTTCGCCATCTCCATGACGGCCGCCCGCTGGGCCGCGAAGAGCTTCGGCGGGTCGTAGTCGCCCGGGTGCTCGGTCATGAAGTCGAAGCCCGACTTCATGTAGGCGATCTTGAGCGCGGTGCTGATGTTGACCTTGGCGCAGCCGCGCGCGATGAGGTCGCTGAACTGCTCAGGGCTCATGCCGGTGCCGCCGTGGAGCGCGACGGGCTTGCCCGTGGCCTCCACGATGTCGCTCACCCGTTGGGCGTCGAGCGTCGGGGCGGTCTTGTACGTCCCATGCGCGTTGCCGATGGCCGGGGCGAAGACGTCGACGCCGGTGGCGCGCACGAACTCGACGACGGTCTCCAGGCTCTGGACGTGCTGGGCCTCGTCGCCGGTCATCTCCTCGGTTCGCTTGAAGCCCTCAATCTCGCCCTCGACGTCGGCGCCGTAGCGGCGGGCCTCGGTGACGACCTCGACGCACTGCCGCTGGTTCTCCTCGACGCTCAGCTTGCTGGCGTCGAAGAGGACGGAGCTCCAGCCCTTCGCGAGACAGGCGCTGATCACGTCCCGCTCCGGGCAGTGATCCAGGTGCAGCGCGACGGGAACGCTCACGTCCTTCGTGTACGCCAGCCACATCGCGTACATGGCGTCGAGGCCGGTCATCTTCACGTGCTTGACCGAGGTCTGGACGATGACGGGCGCCCGGAGTTCCTCGGCGGCGGCGAGGACGGCCTCCATGGAGAGGTCGTTGATCACGTTGATCGCCGCGACGCCGTATCGCCCGGCGAACGCGCGATCGAGGATCTCGCGAGTCGGTACCACTGGCACGCGAGCACCTCCTTTCGGATGGGACGCGGACTGCTGGGATGCCTGGGATGCGTTGATTGATGTGCTCAGCCTGCGAGCGCTGCCTGGTCGATCACCTCCTCCTGTCGGCCGATTTCTTGTCGAGCGGGATCGGCGTCCCGCGACCGTCCTGCCGGGCACGGTCCAGCACGGCACGGGCGTTGCCTTCGTCGACGACGAGGACGTCGACGACGCCGGCCCGGAGCACGCCGTGGATGGCCAGTGGCTTCTCCGCCTCGCTGACCACGGCGACGACCGTCCCCACGAGGCGCAGCTCCTCGATCGAGAGGGCGATCAGACGCTCCCTGTGCGGCGACGGGATGACGCGCCCGTCGATGTCGACGTAGTTGCCGAGGATGTCACCCACGGCGCCCTGATCCCGGAGCCGGGCGATCTCGGCGGGGGAGAGGCAGCCACTCCGGACCATCGTGCAGTCGTCGTCGACGCTGCCGATTCCCACCAGGGCCATGCTCGCCCGGGCGGCCGCGCCGAGCGTGTGGGCGATCGCCTCCTGCTGGAGGAACCGCTCGCGGTCGCTGGGGTCGTCGACGTAGGCGGGAGCGTAGAGGCTGCGCGACCGCCCCCCGCAGGCGGCGGCCAGCGCCTGGCAGATCTCGTTGGGGTTGGTCGGGGTGTCGACCCGCGGCGAGCCACCCATCGCGCTCACGAACTCACAGTCGAGGCGGCGCCGGGGCCGGAAGAACCGGGGCACCTCGCCCGTGTCGCGGCCGTGTCCGACGGCGACCGCGACCCCGTCGTCGAGTCGGCGCTCGAGGAACTGGGCGGCGCTGCGCGCGACCGCCTCACGCTGGGACTGGGGGACCGCCCGGCGGGGAGCCACGATGGCGTCTGAGAGGCGGAACTCCTCGCGGAGGCCTGACTCGAGGTCGAGGTTCAGCCAGGGCGGGGTCGCGATCCGGATGTCGACGACGCCGGACCAGCGCGCCCGATCGAGCAGGCGCTGGACCTTCGGCCGTGAAAGGCCGAATTCGCGCCCGATCTCTTCCTGGGTCCGCCCGTCCACGTAATAGCGGTGGGCGATCCGGGCGAGGCGTTCGAAGTCTTCGGCGTTGAGGTCTTCGGGTTCCATGGTGCCGCCCATCTGCGAGGTAACACCGCGGGAGCGCGCGTGCGGGTGGGTGAGCAACCGCTCACTGGTGCGCACCTGCTCAATTCTAGCGACTGAGCGAGGCCGGCGCTACATCCAACCGGAACCTGCCGGCACTGCCTCTTGAACTGACGGCCTGCGGGTCCGACCATGGCGCCTGTGGGACGCGTGGGCGGCGTGCGGTCAGCGCATCCCGTAGCGGGCCCAGATGGGGAGACGCTCGCGCGGATCGGCCTGAGGCTCCGAATCGTGATCACTCAGCAAGATGCTGATGAAGGAGAAGAGCGCCAGGAGGCCGAGCACAGTTGCGAGGATCATCGTGCGTACCTCCGTGTTTCGTGTAAATGGTCAACGATCGTTGACCAGATATGGATAATAGCCTAACAAAGCGCGACCGTCAATGTCATATAGCCTAACGGAGTGGTACAAAGTGCCCCTGGACCCGAAGTTGAACGTCACGGACGCCGCGATCCTGGACGCGCTCCAGCGCGACGGCAGGCTGTCCTACGCGGAGATCGGCGCGGCGGTCGGCATGAGCGGCCCGTCGGCGCACGAGCGGGTCAAGAAGCTGGAGGCACGCGGCATCATCCGGGGCTACATGGCCTCCGTTGACCCCGGCTCGGTGGGCCTTGGGGTGCTTGCCTTCATGTGGGTCACCCAGGCGCCGGGGACCATCGCGGACGATATCGCGGGTGACTTCGCCGCGATCCCGGAGGTGGAGGCCTGCCACCGGATCGCCGGTGAGGGCGACTACCTCCTCAAGATCCGCGCCAGCGACACGGGCGACCTCGAACGCGTCGTCCGCATCGTGCAGGGAACCCGCCACGTCTACCGGACCGAGACGGACGTGGTCTTCTCCACGCCCTTCGAGCGCCGGCCCCTGCCGATCCGGGCAACCGGAAAGCCCGCCAGATCCGATGCCACGAGCGAGACGTAGAGAGGGTCAGGTGTACTCGGCGAAGCGGTCCTCGCCGGCGGGCTCTGCGGCCGCCTCGGGTTCGCCCGGGATCTCGGGAACCTCGCCGACCGCCAGCCAGGCGAGCGCAGCGCCCGCGACGACCACGAGGACGGCGAGCCAGATCAGGTAGCCGGTGTTCATGGGCGGACGCCTGGGACGCGCATTCTCGCGAGTATACGGACCGGGGTGTTGGCGCGGCCAGGACGGATCGCGGCCGCGGACGGGATGCACGACCCGCCGCTACACTGCCGCGATGATCGACTGGACGCCGCAACCGATCGCGTTCTCGGTCGGCCCCTTCGCCGTCCACTGGTACGGGATCATGTACGCGATCGGCCTTGCCATCGTGTTCGTTGTCGTGGAGCGCCAGGCGATGCGCCGCGGCCTGGACACCGGGTTGCTGGCCAACGGGTTCATCCTCGTCGCGTTCGCGGCGCTCGTCGGCGGTCGCCTCTACCACGTCATCGACCAGTGGGATGCGCGCTACAAGAACGACCTGCTGGCCATCGTCCTGCCGCCCTACAGCGGCCTGGGCGTCTATGGCGGCATCGCGACCGGGTTCCTGGCCGCGGTCGTCTACACCCGCTGGAAGCGGCAGCCCTTCCTGGACTGGGCCGACGTGGTCGCCCCGGGCCTGCTCGTCATGCAGGCGGTTGCGCGCTGGGGCAACTTCTTCAACCAGGAGCTGTACGGGCCGCCGACGAACCTGCCGTGGGGGATCGCGATCCAGTGCGCCAACCGGACCGCGACCTGGGCGTGCCCGCCGGTCGGGACCACCCCGGCCGACGCGCATTTCGTACCGCTCTTCCTCTACGAATCGCTCTCGGGCCTGGTCGGCGCGGTCGTCCTGATCACGCTGGCCCGCCGGGCGCGCTTCCTTCGGCCGGGCGACCTCCTGCTGCTCTTCTTCGCCTGGTACGGGACCACGCGATTCCTGCTCGAGCCACTCCGCACGAACAACTGGACGCTCGATGGGATTCCGACGGCCTCGATCATCTCGGCCGTGGCCGTGGTTGCTGCCCTTCTCCTGCTTGCCTGGCGCCATCGGCCCGGGGCGGTGATGCTCGCCGAGGCAGCCGGGCCGTCGCCCGACGGTCCCGCCTGATGGAGTACGCACACTCGATCCTCGACCTGATCGGCAACACGCCCCTGGTCCGGATCTCCCGGGTCACGCGTGGGATCGGGCCCCTGGAGCGCCAGCCGCTGGTCCTTGCCAAGCTGGAGATGCTCAGCCCCGGTGGCTCGGTCAAGGACCGGATCGGGCTGCCCCTGATCGAGGCCGCGGAGCGTGACGGACTCCTCCGGCCGGGCGGCACGATCATCGAGCCCACCAGCGGCAACACCGGGCACGGCCTGGCGATCGCCGCGGCGCTGAAGGGATATCGCTGCATCTTCGTGATGGCCGATAAGCAGTCAGCGGAGAAGCAGGCGATCCTGCGTGCCTACGGCGCCGAGGTCGTCCTCTGCCCGACCAACGTCCCGCCCGAGTCGCCGGAGAGCTACTACTCCGTGGCGACCCGCCTGGCCCGCGACATCCCGGGCGCCTACAAGCCGGACCAGTACTGGAACCAGGAGAATCCCGCGGCCCACGAAGCCACGACGGGCCCGGAGATCTGGCGCCAGACCGCCGGCCGGCTGACTCACCTGGTCGCATCCGTCGGGACCGGCGGCACCATCACGGGTGCGGCGCGCTACCTGCGTTCGCAGAAGCCGGATCTCGTGGTGGTCGGCGCCGACCCGGAGGGAAGCGTCCTCTCCGGCGACGCGGCTCGCCCGTACCTCACCGAGGGCGTGGGCGAGGACTTCATCCCGGGCACCTTCGACCCCGAGCTCGTGGACCGCTGGGTGCGCGTGTCGGACCGGGATGCGTTCGCCATGGCCCGCCGGATCACCCGCGAGGAGGGGATCCTCGCCGGCGAATCGTGCGGGACCGCCATGCTGGCCGCGCTCCAGGTCGCCCGCGAGCTGACCGAGGCGGGGCAGGGGCCCGGTGCCGTGATGGTGGTGATCCTCCCGGACGGCGGCCGGAACTACCTTTCCAAGCTGTACAACGACGAGTGGATGCGCGCGAACGGCCTGCTCGCCTCGCCCGGTGCGGTGGTCCGGGTACGGGAAGTGCTCGAGGATCGCCATCACGGCGAGCAGATCCCGGACCTGGTCCTTGCCCGGACCACGGAGAAGGTCGGGACGGCGATCGGCCGGCTGGAGGACTACGGGATCAGCCAGATGCCGGTCTCGGAGGCCGCCGAGGGCAGCGCGCTCGCCGGGCTTGTCGGCTCGATCTCGGAGAAGGGCCTCCTGGAGCGCGTCTACCGCGACCCGGGCGTCGTGGAGCGCACCGTGGGCGAGGTGATGGACCCGCCGCTGCCGGTGCTCGAGGAGGCGGCCCCGCTGGACGAGGCGTTCGCGCTCCTGGCCCGGGGCATGCCCGCGGTCCTGGCCGTCCGCGGCGAACGGCCGGTTGGCGTGATCACGAAGCTTGACGTGCTGGAGTACCTGAGCCACCACCCGCGGCTGGGGGGCTAGAGGACGTGCCGGACCGGCAGGCCCGCGACGCCTTCGCGACCCGGGCGGTGCATGCCGGCGGCGAGCCGGACGCGCTGACCGGGGCGGTGAGCCCGCCCATCTACCAGACGTCCACCTATGCGCAGGACGGGGTTGGCCGGCCGCGCGGCGGCTACGAATACGCGCGGACCCAGAACCCGACGCGGGAGCGGCTGGAGCGCGCGGTCGCGGACCTGGAGGGCGGTGTTTTCGGGATCGCGTTCGCGTCCGGGTCGGCGGCCACCGCGAACCTGGCGGAGCTGGTGGCGCCCGGCGAGGAGATCGTCGTGGGCGACGACGTCTACGGCGGCACCTACCGGTTCTTCGAGCGGGTCGCGCGGCCGCGCGGCACCATCGCTCGGTACGTGGACCTGGCGGACGGCGCCGCGGGCGGGCTGGCCGCGGCCCTGGGCGAACGGACCCGGATGGTCTGGTTCGAGACGCCCTCCAACCCGCTCCTGAAGGTGACCGACATCGCGTCCGTGGCGCGCGAGGCGCACGCCCGCACAGGAGCGCGGGGTGAGGCTCCGATCGTCGTGGTCGACAACACGTTCGCCTCGCCGGCGCTGCAGCGGCCGCTGGCTCTCGGCGCGGACGTCGCGTTCCACTCGGCCACCAAGTACCTCGCCGGCCACAGCGACACGGTCACCGGTGTTGTCGTGACCTCGCGGGACGACGTGGCCACCCAGCTCCGGTTCCTCCAGAACGCGATGGGCGCGGTTCCCGGCCCGCAGGACTGCTTCCTCGCGCTCCGGGGCCTGCGCACGCTGGCGCTCCGGGCCGAGCGGCACGCCGCGAACGCGCTGGCCGTGGCGCGCTTCCTCGCTGCCCGCGACGACGTGGCCTGGCTGCGCTACCCAGGCCTCGCGGACGGGCGATTCGCGCACCCGCAGGCGGCCGTGGTCGCGGGCCAGATGACGGCCGGTGGCGGGATGGTCAGCTTCGTCCCGGCGGCGGGCGGGCGCCACGGCCGAAGTGCCCGGGAGCGTGCCGTCTCGGTCTGCGAGTCGACCCGGCTCTTCACGCTGGCCGAATCGCTGGGCGGCGTGGAGTCGTTGATCGAGCTGCCCGCCGTGATGACGCACGCATCCGTGGCCACCTCGCCGCTGGAGGTGCCGGAGGCGCTCATCCGCCTGTCGGTCGGGATCGAGGACGCCGCCGACCTGGTCGCCGACCTCACCGCCGCGCTCGACCGGGCGTAGGCCGGGGTCGGCCGGGCGTAG
>Ga0315268_10006359_pt1 | contig 12581 bp, 11 predicted proteins | sample C1_top_MG_FD_204535 | JGI IMG/M metagenome (GOLD analysis project Ga0315268, IMG submission 204535) | Sediment microbial communities from Yellowstone Lake, YNP, Wyoming, USA - C1_top | ecosystem: Environmental > Aquatic > Freshwater > Lake > Sediment | place: USA: Wyoming | collected 2017-08-01 | reverse complement strand
GTAGAGCCAGAGCATGTACCCGGCCCCCAGGATGATGCCGAGCGAGGCGATCACCGCATAGGGTTTGTAGTGCAGGAACGCTCCGAGCAGGATCGTGAACTCTCCGATGAACCCGTTCGTCCCCGGAAGACCGATGGAAGAAAGCGTGATGATCAGCAGGAATGTCGCATAGACCGGCACTTTCGCCGCAATGCCGCCGTAGTCCGCGATCAACCGGGTATGCGTGCGCTCGTAGATCACTCCGACGGCAAGAAACAGCGCTCCGGTCGACACGCCGTGGTTCAGCATCTGGAGAATGCCGCCTTCAAGCCCCTGGCTGTTCAACGCGAAGATCCCAAGCGTAACAAAGCCCATATGGCTTACGCTTGAATAGGCGATCAGTTTTTTGAAGTCTGTCTGCGCAAAAGCCATGTATGCGCCGTAGATGATCGCGATCACGGACAGGATCATGATCGCCGGCGTCCAGGCGATCGCTGCATCCGGGAAAAAGGGGAGAGAGAACCGCAGGAACCCGTATGCCCCCATTTTGATGAGAATGCCTGCCAGGATGATGCTTCCCGCGGTCGGTGCCTCGACATGCGCGTCAGGAAGCCACGTGTGCACCGGGAACATAGGGACCTTGACCGCGAACGCGGCAAAGAAAGCAGCAAAGGCCCAGAACTGGAACGTCAGGGTGAACTTATAGTTCATGATCGCAAGAACATCGAACGTTCGGCCTGCTGCGAAGTAGACCGCGATGATCGCGATGAGCATCAGCACGCTTCCGACCAGGGTATACAAAAAGAATTTGACCGCGGCATAGAGCCGGTTGGGGCCGCCCCAGATACCGATCAACAGATACATGGGTATCAGCATGGCTTCCCAGAACAGGTAGAACAAAAAGAGGTCGAGCGAGGCAAATACCCCGATCATCGCAGCCTCGAGGAACAATATCGCGATCATGAACTCCCTGACCCGGTCCTGAATAGCTGTCCAGGACACCATGATCGATATGGTCGTAAGCAGCGTGGTCAGCGCCACGAACAATATACTGATGCCGTCCACACCGAGCGTGTAATTGATGTTCCACGCCGAGACCCATTTCAGGCTCTCTCCGAACTGCATATTCGCCAGCGAGCTGTCGTAGTTCAGAAGGAGCGGTATGCACAAGCCGAGTTCGACGATGGAAAAAGCGAGCGCGACCCACCGCACCGTGGCCGCGTTCCTGATAAAGAGCAGCAGAAACGCACCGAGAACGGGAATGAAGATCATGAGGCTCAGCAGCGGATAACCAAGCTGGCAGAGTTTAAGTTCGAGCATGAATGACTCCTCTGTTAGTTAACGTTCAGCGTTCCGGGTTCACCGTTGACGGCATGAACCCTGAACCCTGAACTATGAACAATGAACTTTGAACTCAATTAATAATATAGTACAGCCCAACCAGGAGAACGAGCCCCAGGCCCATGGTAAACGCATACTGCTGCAAGTAGCCGGTCTGAAGCTTCTTACCCTTCTGGCTGATCGTGCCGATGGCCGTAGCTATGCCATTGACCGCTCCGTCAATGATCTTGACATCACCCACCGTGTACAGGAACTTTGCGACCTTGTGCACCAAACCATCCACAAAAATGGCGTTATAAATCTCGTCGACCTTGTATTTGTTCAGAAGCAGGGTGTATACGCCCTTGAACTTTTCTGCGATCGAGTCAGGAATGGCGGTCTTCTTTACATATAAATAATAGGCGAGCCAGATGCCGTACGCGGCCACACCCACGGAAAAGAGCATCAGCCCCAGCTCCAGCCAATGGCTTTCCTCCCCTGCAGCAACATGATGCGGGAACAGGGGAGAAAGAAAATTGCTGAAGAGGTTCCCGTGCGAACTGAACGCACCCGGCATGCCGATCCAGCCGATACAGAAAGAAAAGAGTGCCAGGATCATGAGCGGAATCGTCATGACCTTCGGCGATTCATGCACATGGTGTTCAACATCGTGATCAATACGCGACTTTCCGTAAAACGTAAGATAAATAAGGCGGAACGAGTAGAACGCGGTCATGAAGGCGCCGACCACGCCCAGTGCCCAGAGGACTCTTCCGAGGGTCGACGCATTGTAGGCGCTCCAGAGGATCTCATCCTTGCTGAAGAAGCCCGCAAACGGGAAAATACCGGCAAGAGCCAGCGAGCCGACAATGAACACGGCATGGGTTATCTTGATCTTTGACTTGAGCGCCCCCATCTTGCGCATGTCCTGCTCCCCGGACAACGCATGGATCACGCTGCCGGAAGCGAGAAAGAGCAGCCCTTTAAAGAAGGCATGGGTCGTAAGGTGGAAAATACCAGCAGTGAATGCGCCCACACCCAGGCCGAGGAACATATAGCCGAGCTGACTGATAGTGGAATAGGCGATGACCCGCTTGATATCGTTCTGCACCAGGCCGATGGTCGCGGCAAAGATCGCGGTAAGCCCGCCCACGATCGCTACGGTGTTCATGGCGGTCTCGGAGAGCGAGAAGATCGGGGCGCAGCGGGCGACCATGAACACGCCTGCAGTCACCATGGTCGCGGCATGGATCAGGGCACTGACCGGGGTCGGGCCTTCCATGGCGTCGGGAAGCCATACATAGAGCGGAAGCTGCGCGGATTTTCCGGTCGCGCCGAGGAACAAGAGCAGTGCAATGAGCGTGATAACGGTGATCTCGCCCCCGAACAGCTGGTACGTGGCATTCCCTACCGAGGTGGGAACGGCTGCAAAGACCTCGGTAAAATCGAGCGTTCCGAAGGTCAAAAAGATCAGCAGGACGGCGAGCACGAATCCGAAATCCCCGACGCGGTTCACCACAAAAGCCTTGACCCCGGCGTCCGATGCTGATTTTTTCTCATACCAGAACCCGATGAGGAGGTAGGAACAGAGACCTACCCCTTCCCAGCCAACGAACATGACGAGGAAGTTATTGGCCATGACCAGGACCAGCATGAAGAACGTGAACAACGCCAGATAGGCAAAGAACCGGGGGTAACCCTTGTCGCCGTGCATATAGCCGACCGAATAGATATGAATAAGTGAGCTCAGCGTGGTCACGACCAGGAGCATTACGACCGTAAGCTGGTCGATCTGAAAGCCGACATTTACGGTAAACGTCCCGATGGATATCCAGGAATAGAAATTCTCATTCAACCTGATCCCGTTGCTCACGTCAACAAAGGCGCTGAGCGAAAGCAGGAAAGCGCCGAGAACGCCCGCGATGGGAAAGTATGCCGCTTTTTCCTTCAGGAATTTGCCGAACAGTCCCGCGATCAGAAATCCTGTGAACGGCAGCAATGGTATCAGTGCGTATTTAAGCATTGTATGCACCCCGAGTAAAATTCATTCGATGTACGTTTCTTTCCAGGTCGATCATGTAAACACACTTCTGATGCGCAGGGGCCCGGTCGAAGCTTATTCCTGTCCCCTTCTCTTACCCCTTCATGACGTTGAAGTCATCCACATAGACGCTTCCGCGGTTCCGTGCGAGCAGAATGATGATCGCAAGCGCAACGGCTGCCTCGGCTGCGGCCACGGTAATGACGAAAATAACGAAGATCTGTCCCGTGACAGACTGCAGGTAGTGCGAGAACGCTACCAGATTGATATTTGCCGCATTCAGCATGAGCTCCATCGACATCAGAATGATGAAGATATTTCTCCTCGACAACACACCGACAATGCCGATCGTGAACAGCGCAGCGCTCAACATCACATACCAGTACAGGGGAATCATGGAACCTCCAGTTTCAGCTGTGCGTTAGATCTTCAGGACAACAAGTGCAGACTTTATCGTCCCGGCGACGGCCTCTCGATCAGCTCTTCTTCTGTTGTGCCAGCATGACCGCTCCCACCAGCCCTACGAGGAGAATGACCGACGCGATCTCGAACGGAACGAGATACTGCTTATACAAAACCTCTCCGAGCTCCTTCACACCGGCGCCGGCAACACGCACGGTGTGGCCGGCCTCGCCCGGGAAACTACCGCGATAGACCAACAGCATGATCTCGCATGCAATGAGTACTCCGAAGCCGGCCATCCACGGCCAGAACCGGTTTGCCCGCGCTGCAACGCTCTCTTTGTCCACGTTCAGGAGCATCACCACGAACAGATAGAGGATCAGGATAGCGCCGGCATAGACAATGAGCTGCACCGCAGCGAGAAACTCGGCGTTCAGGAGCACGAACACTCCGGCAATGTGAAAGAACAGGAGCAGCATGAACATCACGCTGTGGATCGGGTTCTTGCGCGTGATCATGAGCACGGCAGACACAATGATGACTGCGGCAAAGTAGAAGAATATGACCTTGTTCACCATTACTTTTTTACCGCCTTTCCGCCCATATAACGGTCACCCACAGCAATAAGCCGGTCCCGGGTATAAAATGCGTCCTTCCGGGAGTAGCAGGCGAGTTCAAACTCTGGCGTCATCAAGATCGCCGACACCGGGCACGCATCGATGCAAAATCCGCAGAACACACACCGCAGAAGATCGAGCTCATATGAGTTAACGATCTTCTCATGCTCGGGTCCCTCCGAGGTGACCACGGTAATGGCCTTTGACGGACAAACCGCTTCACACAAACCACACCCGATGCAAGCGCCCTTCCCCTTCTCATCTCGGCGCATGGCATGAAGTCCGCGTGAACCGGGGAACGCTTTCCGCTTGAAGGTCGGATACTGGCGGGTCCTCGCGGAAGGATTAAAATTCTTCTGCGGGGTCACCATGGTCTTGAACGTGAGCCACATGCCCTGAGCTATTTCGATCATAAAGATCGTCTTCAACAATTTTATTATGTTCATTGTTTTTTGCTCCTCACTCCTCACTTCTTACTTCTCAGCCTGCATCACAGCCACCCCATCTGCTTCATGCCTGCGGCCACCATAAGGGTGCCGAGCGACAACGGCAGCAGGATCTTCCAGGAAATACTCATCAGTTGATCATACCGGTAACGCGGAAGAGAACCCTTTAACCAGGTGAAGATAAAAAAGAAAAAATACAGTTTAAGAATAAGCCAGAAGGTCGGAGGTATGGCCGCGAGCATCCGGTTGAACCAGGCAATATGGGCGAGGTGCCCGAGGGTCTGCGGCAAAATCTGCACCGGCAGCCATCCGCCCAGGAACATAATGCTCGCCAGGAACGACACAACCAGCATGTTCATATATTCAGCCATGAAGAACATGCCGAACCGGATGCCGCTGTACTCGGTGCAGTAGCCTGCTACCAGCTCGGATTCCGCCTCGGGCATGTCAAAGGGCACACGATTCGTCTCGGCAACACCGGCAATAAAATAGACGAATAAGGCCACCGGCCCTACGGGGAACGCAATGATGAACCAACGATTTGCCTGGGCATTTACGATATCGGAAAGGTTCAGCGACCCGGCCATGAGCACGACCGTGAGGACAGCAAAAGCCATGGGGACTTCATAACTGATCATCTGTGCCGCTGAACGAAAGCCGCCCATGAGGGAATATTTGTTGTTCGATGCCCAGCCCCCCATGATCACGCCATAGGTACCGATGCTGGAAAATGCGAGAACAAAGAGAACACCTATGTTTAGGTTCGAGACGAAGAGCGGCACCTTGTGGTTCAGAAGTCCGAAGAAGTCCGTCTCCGGTCCAAAGGGGATCACGACCATCGAGCCGAATGCCATGACGAGCAGGATGAGCGGTGCAATGCTGAATACCCACTTGTCAGCCTTAGCCGGGATGATGTCTTCTTTCATCAGAAATTTGACTGAATCGGCGATCGGCTGAAAAAGCCCGTGCCATCCAGTCCTCATCGGTCCCAAACGACCCTGCATGTGCGCCCACAGTTTGCGCTCAACGTACTGCAGGTATACAGCATTCGCCAGGATAAACGCCAGCAGCGCAAGGACCGGGATGAAAAAGACGAGGAGTCTCCAACCCATGTTCAACATCTGGTTCATATCAGGCATAATCTGCTCCTACACGTCTATCTTATGATGACGAATGGTCCCTACCTCGTGCGAACGTGTGATCGTCCCGCCAGAGGAGAACAGAAGCCGCTCTGCAGTGATCACTTCCTGTTTCATGATGGAATCAGACGAGAGGGAAAGGTCGACGTCGGTATTGATCAGGGGCGATTTTTCCCGCGGCCAGCACGCGCCGATCGCAAGATTGCTGTACATCGGCACCACCGACTGGATCTCCTTCATAATGTCTTGCGGAGATCCATAGTGCATTACACCGCCCATTTTATTCGCAACATCCTGGATGATCTCCCAGTCGGGCCGGGACTCGCCAACAGGCTCTTCAGCCATGTTAAATTGCTGGAGCCTGCGCTCCACATTGGTAAAGGTACCTGACTGCTCAGCAGAGCTCGCAGCCGGAAGGACCACATGGGCAAGCTTTGCCGTTTCGGTCATGAAGATGTCCTGAACAACGAGGAACTCCAGCCTTACCAGGTCCTGCTTGATACCTTCATCGCTCCCCGCCGGATCATCACCCATGATATAAAGCGCTGACAGTTTCCCCGACTTGATCGCAGTGATCATTTCTACCGCATTCATGCCCGGAGTCTCGGGCAGGATAGCGTTCCACTTGCCTGCAAATGACGCGGTCGCGTCCTCGTCGACCTTGCGATATCCCGGATAGTATCCGGAGATGACCCCCATATCCAAAGAGCCCTGGAAGTTGCTTCGCCGCACAAGCGGATAGAAGGTAACATTCTTAAGCCGCCCTGCGAGTTCCTTGATCCTCACGAATTCCTTATCAGTGACATGCGCAGGAACGATGATCGCAACGCTTGCGGCCGATTTCAAAAGCTCAGCCGCGCTCTGCACCTGTTCCCCGCCTTTTGCGGATGACAGCGCAGCAACCAGGTCCTCGATAGCACGCTCCGAACCCGTGGGAATGACGACCGAAGCGACCTTATTGAATTTATTGAGTTCGTCGTTGACCAGAATGATCTTGCGTTCTTTCCGAGTCGCGGCCCGAATGATCTCAATGCCCGTGAGCGGGTTGATCTCTCCCACGTTCTTGTCCAGGACAAGAATGACCTCATGCTCCCCGATCTTTTTCAGTTCGCCTGAGAAGAACGCCGCGTTCAGTCCTTTGGGGACCTTGAGCCGTGCGAGCGTGTCTACATTATTCGTCCCGACCACGGCACGCATGAACTTCTGAAACACATAATTATCCTCGTTCGTGGTCCTGACCGATCCAAGTCCGCCGATGTGCTCGGCGCCGTACTTGGTCTTCAATACCTTGAGGTTCGTGGCAACAACCGAAAGAGCTTCTTCCCACGTGCAGTCCACGAGTTGGCCGCCCACCCGCATCTTAGGTGTTGTAATACGGTCGGCATGATGGGTCGCGTCCCAGCCAAACCGCCCTTTGACGCAGAGATAGTTGCTGCGCGCGGGTCCAACGCGCATGATCTTCCCCTCGCGCGTCTCGTAGGATATGCCGCATCCGCAGCCGCAGTAATTGCAGACAGATGAGGTCCCCTCAAGGTTCCAGGAACGCGCCTTGTACTTGAACTGGCGCGTGGTAAGCGCTCCCACCGGGCAAATCTCGACGCACTCACCGCAGAACTCGCAATCGAGCGGCCGGTCAAAATCTGTGCTGATGCGCGCTTTTGTTCCCCTGCGCGTGAACGCCCACTCCCCCACGCCGTTCTGCTCATCGCAGATCCTCACACATTTCCCGCAGAGGATGCAGCGACTGATATTCCGCTCAATAATCGAACTCTCGTAATCAGGAGGAAGATACCCCTTCTCAGCGTCGAACCTGCTCGGCGCAAGCCCATACTCATGCACGAGGTCCTGCAGCTGACACTCTCCAGCTTTGTCGCAGACCGGGCAATCCAGCGGGTGCTTGATCAACAGCAGCTCAAGCACCATCCGCCGCGCCTCGATAAGCGCAGGAGAGGTCGTCTTCACGACCATGTTGTCTGTCGCCGGCGTCGTACAGGACGGCGTAAATTTTCGAGGCGTTCCCTCGACCTCGACCAGACAGATCCTGCACGCGCCGAAAGGGTGCAGTTTGTTGTCGTGGCACAGAACCGGCACCCGCGATCCAGCTGCGTTCGCCGCTTCAAGGATGGTCGATCCCAGCGGTACCTCGACCTTTTTCCCATCTACTGTTACCGTCATTTTCGACATAGTTTTTACCTTACACCTTTTTTACCACGGAGTTCGCTGAGATCACAAAGATTTCGAGCCTTGAGTATTTGAATCTCGCACTAGCCTTCTCTGCGTCCTCCGCGTCCTCAGCGGTGAAGAGTTGTCCTTAATCGATTGACCAGAACCTGCAGGCCTTGATGCAGGACTTGCATTTGGTGCATTTTTCAGGATCGATATACGCGACCTGGCCTTTTTCCCATTTGAGAGCGCCGACGGGACAGGCTTTGAAGCATTGACCGCACTTTTTGCATTTCGCCTGGTCGACCACGAATTTGACGAGCGGTGTGCAGACTCTGGCCGGACAACGGTGTTCCTTGATATGCGCCTCGTATTCGTCCCTGAAATATTTGATCGTCGTGAGCACCGGGTTCGGCGAGGTCTGGCCGAGACCGCAGAGAGACGTGTCCTTGATCTGCTGCGAAAGTTCCAGCAGCAGTTCAATGTCGCCTTCACGTCCCTCGCCGTTCGTAATGCGCGTCAGGATCGAGAGGAGCGTTTTATTGCCGATCCGGCAAGGCACGCATTTACCGCAGGATTCGTCCTCGGTAAACTCGAGAAAGAACTTTGCCATTGCCGGCATGCAGGTGGTCTCATCCATGACCACCATACCGCCGGACCCCATGATCGCTCCGGTCTTGTTGATGTTCTCGAAGTCGACGGGCGTATCAATAAGCGAGTTAGGGATACATCCGCCCGAGGGGCCTCCCATCTGCACGGCCTTGAACTTTCTGTTGTTCTTTATGCCTCCGCCGATATCAAAGATCACCGTCTTGAGCGGGATACCCATCGGCACTTCAACAAGTCCAATGTTGTTCAGCGCGCCCGAGAGCGCGAACACTTTCGTCCCCTTGCTCTTCTCCGATCCGATGCTCGCGAACCAATCCGCGCCGTTCAGAATGATCGGCGGCACATTCGCAAAGGTTTCCACATTGTTCAGCACGGATGGCCGCTGCCAGAGTCCCTTGACCGCAGGGAACGGCGGTTTGGCCCTCGGCATGCCCCGTTTCCCCTCGATGGATGCCATGAGCGCCGTCTCTTCGCCGCAGACGAACGCACCGGCTCCCTGGTAGATCTCGATATCCAGATCGAAACCCGACCCGAGAATATCCTTACCCAGAAGCCCGTTCTCCTTGGCCTGTTCGATGGCAAGCTGAAGCCGATGCACGGCCAACGGATATTCAGCGCGGACATAGATATAGCCGTAGTGTGCGTTGATCGCCTTTGCGGCAATGATCATGCCCTCAAGCACGGAATGGGGGTCCGCCTCCATGATGCTCCGGTCCATGAACGCACCCGGGTCGCCCTCGTCGCCATTGCATAGGATGTACTTGATCTCTCCGGTGACCCGGGCACACAGTTCCCACTTGAGGCCGGTCAGGAATCCGGCGCCGCCCCTGCCGCGAAGGCCCGACCGTTTCATATCGTTGACGATCTGTTCGGGCGTCATCTCGGTGAGCGCCTTGGCCGCGGCCATGTATCCGTCGCGGGCAATATACTCCTCGATCTTTTCAGCATCAATGAGACTTCGGTTCCTGAGCGCTCGCAGCACCTGGTGCTTAAAGAACGGGATGTCGTTCATCACCGGGATCGTGTCTTTCTGTGCCGGCGGCGTGTACAGGAATTTCTGGACCGGTCGTCCCTTAATGAAATGTTCTTCGACGAGATGCGGAACATCCTCCGGCTTCACCTGCTGATAGAAGATGTCCTCCGGGTAGACCACCATGACCGGACCTTTGGCACAGAATCCGTTGCATCCCGTCAGAACGATCTTGACTTCTTTCTGGAGGTTCCGCTTGATCAGCTCGGTCTCGAGCGCGTCCTTGACCTTAAGCGATCCATTAGCAACGCAACCCGTGCCTGCGCAGATCATTATGTTTGAACGGTATGTCGTCTCCACGTTATCGCACTCCGCTAATAGGTAGTTTCATGACCAATGACCAGGGCGTACTCCGTTACCGCTTTGCCGCCCTGAACATGTTCGGCAAATATCTTTCGCATCTTCTCTTCTGTTAATGAGATGTATTTTACCGGTGGCTCTCCCGCAAGCTCCACCGTAGCCATGGGTTCCTTGCTGCACAGCCCGGCACAGCCGGAGGTCGTGATCGCGACATCCTTCACGTTGGCCTTTGCCATTTCCTCCATGATCGCATTCATAATGGGTCGTGCGCCGGCGGCAATCCCGCAGGTCCCCATGTGCACAGTGATCTTCGCACGGAACCCACCCTCACGCAATCCTTGATGATGCTCTTCCTTGATCTTCTTGAGATCTGCGATCGTCAGCTTTGCCATAGTCTATCCATCCTTCATTTTGAGCTGCAATCCAACGTTCAATGCTATTCGTACTTCTTGACGATGTCCATCACTTTCGTCGCAGCGACATCTCCGTACGTGTCCTGCCCAATGACCACCACCGGCGCCAGACCGCACGCGCCGAGACAGCGCACCGCCTCCAGGGAATACTTTTTGTCCCTGGTGACCTCGCCGACCTCGATATCCAGCTCGTCCTTGATCTTGTCGATGATCTCCTCGCTCCTCTTCACATAGCAGGCTGTGCCGAGGCAGACGCGGATCACATGCTTCCCGCGCGGTACGAGGGTGAAGAACGAGTAAAAGGTAGCCACGCCGAACACGACGCTCGGCGACATATTGAGACCCTTTGCGACATAGCGCTGCACTGCATGTGGCAGATAGCCGCATACGTCCTGCGCCTGCTGAAGTACCGGAATGAGGGATCCGGGCTTATCCTTATACTTCGCCACAATCTCATCGATCCGGTGGAACATCTCCGGTGTTACGAACTCGTTGTTTGTCGCAGTATGCTGTGCAGCCGCTTCGTTGCTCATCGCTTACCTCTTCGATAATTTGAAATCTTACGCTTCAAATTTCAACTGTTCGTTCAGCATAAGGCTTCGGATCGCATGCAAGACGTCCGGTGTGTTGATCGGCACGCCTTCGAGATCGTTCTTGAGTTCACCTGTATCGAGACTGAAGCTCCTGGCCGCCTCCCGCTCCTCGTACACAAAGTCGACCTCCGGATGACCGGCGATCAGGGTGAGGAGCGTATCTGCCATGTTTCCGATGGCCGGCCGATCCACATGGCTCCAGGTAAATGTTACGGTAACACGGGTGCCTTTGCCCGGGGCTGAGTCGATCGTAAGCGTACCGCCGGTCTGCCCTGCAGCCTGGGCAAGAAGCGGGATCCCCAGGCCGGTCTTCTTTTTTTTTGTGGTGAAGAACGGGTCCCGGATTTGTGCAATCGTCCCGGGATCCATGCCCCGACCATTGTCGATCACTTCCACCTGGAGAAGATCACGATTTCCATCCCGGGTCAGGATGATCTCAACCCTTGTGGCATCGGCGCGGAGCGAGTTCTCTGCTATGTCGAGGATATGGAGAGATATGTCTTCCACAGCCTCAACACTCCACGTTTCTGCCGTCCCTGGCTGTCAATGCTTTCTTGATCTCTGCTGCCGTACCTTCTTCGATCGTGAACCAGGTGAACCGCTTGCCGATATCACCGGGGCTATGGGCATCAGAACTGGCAATGATCGGATATTTTCTGCAATCGGGGAAGCGCTTGCGGGCTTCCTCTGTCGTCGTATGTGACGATACCTCCAGGGCATCAAGTGCCAAAACCGGAGGAATGAATCCAAGCTGCCCGATCATGCTGTAGGATTCCCTATCCACATGAGCCGCTATGACAAGGCAGCCATCCTTTGCCTGACGGGCTTTCGTAACGATTGCTTCCACGGACAGCGACGTAGCTCCGATCAGAAGCCGCTCACAAAATCCGGTCACGCCATCCTCGTCGTCGGCTATCACCTGCTGTCCAAAAGCGTGGACATCGTTTTTTCCCGCAAGATGCTGATAAATGAACTCCTGAAAATCAAGGAGGTCGTCATCATCATCAAAGAACACCAGGAGGTGAGCTTCCTCGGAAGACGTGACTTCCATCCCGCCGAGAACAGCCAGTCCGTTGCGAAGACCGGCTTTTTTCACCGCGATGGCGTTCTCTGCCGAGTTATGGTCGCACACCCCGATCAGGTCGATCCCCTTCTCGATGGCAGCGCCCACAACCTCCCTGGGCGACATGTCAAGACCGGAACAGGGAGACAGGCAGGTGTGCACATGCAGATCTGCCTTAAAGCGCCTCAGCACCACGGATACCTGCTTTATACAATCTTCCCACCAGTTCGAACGCTGAAAGGTCGCTCACCATAATGGGGATACCTTCTTCTTCTGCCTTTGCGATCGTATCCGGCTCCGGGACCCTGCCCTGGATCAAAACAATCCCGGACAAGCCCGTGTGTGCTGCAACCGCCACAATGTTCTGATGGATATGAAGCGTGACCCAGATGTTCCCGTCCTCGGCATGGGCCAGCACGTCCGACAAAAGGTCGCTCGCATATCCGCCGGTCACCTCGCGGTCAAG
>Ga0315268_10006358_pt1 | contig 12581 bp, 16 predicted proteins | sample C1_top_MG_FD_204535 | JGI IMG/M metagenome (GOLD analysis project Ga0315268, IMG submission 204535) | Sediment microbial communities from Yellowstone Lake, YNP, Wyoming, USA - C1_top | ecosystem: Environmental > Aquatic > Freshwater > Lake > Sediment | place: USA: Wyoming | collected 2017-08-01 | reverse complement strand
AGTTGTTATGTCAAGCCGAGGGCTTGATTTTTTCGATAAATTCGGTTATGCTTTATGATTATGAAAGCTAATCAGTCAAAAAAGAAGGTTATCGTCGCAATGAGCGGAGGAGTCGATTCCTCCGTGGCGGCCGCGTTGCTTAAAAAGCAGGGCTGCGAGGTGATTGGAGTCTTTATGCAGTTCTGGTATCCGTCCGGTGAGAAATATGACCATGCCTCTTCTGCGTACGAGGAGAATCGGTGTTGCTCTCTCGAATCATGGCATGAGGCGCAAGCCGTTGCCAAGATTTTGAATATTGAGATCCACAAGGTCAATTTCGGCAAGCAGTTCAAGAAAACAATTGTCGATGAATTTCTGAAGGATTTCAATCTGCTCAAGACGCCTAATCCATGCGTTGCCTGCAATAAATTCATCAAATTCGATCTGCTGTTGAAATATGCTCGAACGGTTTTCGGCGCGGATTATTTAGCGACGGGACATTATGTAAAACTTATTGCGAAGAATAAAGTGTTTGAATTATCACGACCGAAAGATTTGAATAAAGATCAGACCTATTTTTTGTATAACCTCAAGCAAGAGCAATTGAAGCATCTTTTGTTCCCGCTGGCTGATTACAAAAAAGAAGACATTAGGAAGATCGCCAGGCAGCTGAAATTCAAGATCCATGACAAGTTGGATAGCCAGGAGATTTGTTTCGTTGGCAAAAGCCATTATAGCTTCTTGAAGAAATTCCTGAAGATGAAGTCGGGCAAGATTATTTCCGACAAGGGCAAGACTTTGGGCGAGCATCAAGGTTTGCCGCTTTACACTTTAGGGCAGAGAAGCGGTATCGGCTTATCGGGTGGTCCGTGGTATGTGGTCGGTTTGGATAAGAAAACGAATCAGCTGATTGTCAGTCAGAATTTTTCGGCCGCCAAATTGTTATCTAAACGGGTCAATTTCAAATCGGCCAATTGGCTGGACGGCAAAGTCAAACTGCCTTTGAAATGCACGGCACAAATTCGCTATCGCGCCAAGGCGGAAAAGTGCATTGTCAAAAAATCAGGTTCAGTATATTATGCTGACTTTGTTAAGCCTCAGCGCGCCGCTATGCCTGGCCAATCAATCGTTTTTTATGATGGCGGCAGGCTTTTGGGCGGTGGCATCATCGTTTGACATAATCGGTTAAAAGAGTTATATTCGTTTAATTAGGACATTACAATCGAATAGCAATAAAAACCAAAAAAGGAGAATAAAATGAGTCAGAAACTGTTTTGCCCGAAGTGTGGTAATGAGATGATATATCAAGAAAAACTTTATGGCAAATACAAATTTCATGACGTGTACTATGGCTGCAAGTCGTGCAATGAGTGTTGGGAAGTCAAAGAAGACGGGCATGGACCGAAGATCAAGCCTGTCGGAAAATTGACTGACTGGCTGAAAGATGAAAATCCCGACGATAAAAAAACTCGCGATGCGGTAGCCGCGGCAAAAGCCATGGATGCTTTTAGACCATAAGGAGAAAGAAAATGCGTTACGTGATACAGATTGCCTGCATGCTGACTGATTTAGCTATTTTGGCTGCCATGATTGCGACTGTCATCTACGGCTTTACCGGCAATATGGTAATAATCGACCTAGTCCTGATTCTTCTGGCATGGAGTACCTGGCAAGATGTAGGCGGGCCGTTCTTCGCTTGGCGTCCGAGCAATATCCGGAAGTTTATGGCCAACGCGAAGAAGCAAGGACTATAAGGAGGCAGCCTTGTTTAATAAAATCAGATCGATCATCATCACGATTTCTGCTTTCGTAACACTGGCTGTTTTCGCCCCCTTCTATATTGCCGCGCTGGTGATTTTTGGACCGAGAAAGTCGTTTCGCTTGCGACAATGGTACGGACTGATACTAATCTGGTCAACGGGCTGTCTATTGGAAGTCTGTGGCAAAAAGCCGGCCAGAAATTGCACGTATATTTTCGTCGCGAACCATTCGTCGATGTATGATGCCTTGATTATCGCTGCGGCGATTCCGCAGAACTTCTCGGTTATCGCCAAGAAAGAATTGCTCAAGATTCCGATATTCGGTTCGATCGTCAAACGCATGGGCTTCATGTTCATCGACCGTAAGAATCGCGCTGAAGCCGGCATGAGCATCCCTCAATCCATCGCAAAGCTGATATCCAAAATTTCCGTCTTCGTTTTTCCGCAAGGCACTCGGACTAAAGACGGCGGTATCGGCAGATTCAAGCCCGGCGCTTTCGTCATCGCCCGCCGTACCGGAACGCCGATTCTACCGATGGGAATTTGCGGCTCATTCGAAGCCAATCCCACGGGCTGGAACTTTTTCCCCCGAAAGCTGACGGTTACTTTCGGCGAACCGATTGAACCGGAAGAATACGCTGGCCTATCCATCGATCAACTCTCCGATTTAGTTAAAGAAAGAATTATTGAACTGTCTAATCCTAAGCAACCCTAATCGGTTGCTTTTTTTCTTTGGTTGACAATTTAACGCAATATGCTAAGCTGAATTGTCGCGGGTGTTCCGCGTCACAGCAACCGCGCTCGGAAGGGCGCATAGCATTCGAAAGAATGCGGCTTTCCGGAAGGAAAGCAGAAAGGTGCAGTATGGACATTGACAAGGATTTGGCGGAGGTTGTTTTCCCGATTGATAGGATACATGAGATATTGGGAAATCTGCTCGGCCTCGATGACTTTGATACACAAAAGGTTTATGCGCTCAGATTGTTAATGCAAAAGGAAATGCCGTATAAGAGAATTATCGAAATGGCAAGTTGCGGTGTCACTGACAGAACGAGGACAATTTTTCGAGCTGCCGCCGCGCGCGATCCGATGCGAGCCGATTTTTTATGCGAGAAGCTGCATGTTTTTTTGGAAGAAAATCTCGAGGATCGCAGTATTGGCCTTCGACGTAATGATTTGTGTGCTTCTGCCTTGATCGGTTTCACGCTAGGGATATTCGAAGTCGGGACTGAACTCAAATTGCATGGCATAATTACGCCGACTTATCGAACGACGATTAAATTGCCGATATTGTCTTTAGTAAAGATGAGAAATTCGGCGACATTGGAAATGGAAAGCAATATTTGGAATGACTCTGTTGCGTCAAAGCTGTCGTCTGCGATCAAGGCATATTATCGCGCCGGCGATGGCTCGAGCATTGCTGAAGCGAAGAATATTTTGGACGATATTGTTGCCTTATTGGCTATGTTGCCGAATAACAAACCGGGTTCGAAATTGGGAGAGCTTATCGTCAGTCAGGTCGCTTTCGCGGTCTTTTCCCCTATGAGCCCGTACGCTCAAGCCAAATCGGTTTCTGATTTTATGAACAACATGCTCGCATTTAAAAGCATGAGCGATGAAACACTGACGGATTAGTCAGTAGAAGTACATTAGGCAGTCCGCTAAGGGCTGCTTTTTTCTTGCCAAAAAACGCATTTTATATTAAAATACCTGTTATAAGCACTAAACTCAGCCATGACCACGAAAGAACTCAAACAGAAATACGTCGAATATTTTGAAAAGAACGGCCATTCGATTATCGCCGGGGCTTCTCTCATGCCAGAAAATGATCCGACCGCATTATTTACCACGGCCGGCATGCATCCGCTCGTGCCGTATCTTTTAGGCGAGAGCCATCCGGCCGGCAAGCGTGTCACCAGCGTGCAGAAATGCATCAGAACCGGCGACATTGATGATGTCGGCGACGCTTGGCATCTGACTTTTTTCGAAATGCTTGGTAATTGGTCTCTCGGCGATTACGGCAAAAAAGAAGCGGTCAAGCTAAGCTTTGATTTTTTGACAAAAGAACTCGGCATTCCTTTGGAGAAATTAGCTTTTACGGTTTTTGCCGGCGACGCCTTAGTGCTGAAGGATGAGGAATCTGCCGAAGCTTGGCAATCATTGGGTGTCTCACAAGATCGCATCGCATATTTAGGCAGGGAAGATAATTGGTGGGGACCGGCTGGACAGACCGGACCGTGCGGACCGGATACCGAAATGTTTTTCTGGGCATCCGAAGAAGAATCGCCGCTGTTATTCGATCCGAGCGACAAGCGCTGGGTGGAAATCTGGAATGATGTCTTCATGATTTATAATAAGCAAGCCGATGGCACTTACGCGGAATTGGAGCAGAAGAATGTCGATACCGGCATGGGCGTGGAACGCACCGTCGCTATTTTGAACGGCAAGAGTTCGGTTTATGAAATCGATCCGCTTTTCACGATCATGGCGCAGATAACTGCGTTATTCCAAGCTGAGCCGCAAGAGCTTGAGCCAGAAGAAATCAAGCCTGTTAGAATCATCGCTGATCATCTTCGCGCCGCCGTATTTATTTTAGCCGATAACATCGCTCCCTCTAACGTTGAGCATGGCTATGTCTTACGTAGATTAATCCGCCGCGCCATCCGCTATGGCCGCCAATTAGGCATCAAGGATCCATTTACGGATAAAGTCGCTGAAGCTGTTATCGATCTGATGGGCGGATTCTATAAGGATCTGCGCGAGAAACGGGATTTTATTTTTAATGAACTGAAGAAAGAAGAGGAAAAGTTCGGTGAGACGCTTGAGAATGGCTTAAAGAAATTCGAGAAACTGCAAGCTTGCTCTAATGACGAACGGGGATCGGAGGCCTGCATGATTTCCGGCCACGATGCTTTTATATTATTTTCTACTTACGGTTTCCCTATAGAAATCACGCGCGAGCTGGCCAAAGAAAAAGGCTGGGAAGTCGATGAGGCCGAGTATGCCAACGAGTTCGCCAGCCATCAGGAATTGTCGCGTGTCGGCGGAGAGAAGAAATTCAAGGGTGGTTTGGCCGATAATTCCGAGGCTTCGGCCAAAATGCATACAGCCACTCATCTTTTGCTCGCCGCCTTGCGTAAAGTCTTAGGCGATCATGTTTATCAGCGCGGCTCCAATATCACTGCTGAGCGCATCCGCTATGATTTCTCGCATCCCGATAAAATGACTCCGGAACAAATCAAGCAAGTGGAAGATTTGGTCAATCTGGAAATCGCCAAAGATCTGCCGGTCGTCTGCGAAGAAATCGGACTCGATCAAGCTAAAGACAGGGGAGCCATGGGCATCTTCGACAGCAAGTATGGAGAAAATGTAAAAGTTTATACCATCGGCAAATCAACTGTGCCGACCGAAGTCTTCTCGATGGAAATCTGCGGCGGCCCCCATGCCAACCGCACCGGCAATCTGGGACATTTCAAAATCGTCAAAGAGGAATCAAGCTCATCCGGCGTCCGGCGCATTAAGGCAATTTTAGAGAAAGCTGAAAACTAAGTCATTCAAAAGCAGGCACTATGCCTGCTTTTTTATCTAAAATGGGGCATTTTAAATATTTGCGGTCATTCTTGACATTATACCTAATTTGCACTAAGATTAAGGAAGTACTAAACGCTATTGACAAATCGAGGTAATTTGCTATAATAATTCCAAGAAGTCAAAAGGTAAAATTTAGCTCAAATAAATCAAAAACATGGCCAATAACCTTATCTAAGCAGAGGTGCCATATTTTTGGTTTTGCTTCGTGTAAATTTCTAAGCTTGTCAATTAATAAACATAGATAATGGCTAAAAATGAAGACGTAGCCGCAGTTTCCAAAGACTTTTTGGAACTTGACGGCGAAGTGGCGGAATTGCTTCCGTCTGCGAGTTTCCGGGTTAAACTGGAAAACGGTCATGAGATCCTGACTCATCTGTCAGGCAAGATGCGGATGTTCAACATCAGGCTTCTGCCAGGCGACAGGGTCAAAGTGCAGATGACGCCTTACGACCTGACGCGCGGACGCATCATTTACCGGTATTAATCGGTAAGATTCATTGCAATCATTCCTCAGTCCAGGTTTACTCGCCTGATCGGCGCAGTAAAGCCTGTTAAGCTTAGTGCAATAATCGATTAAATTATTTTATCAATATGAAAGTTAGAGCTTCAGTCAAGAAAATCTGCAAGAATTGCCAGATTGTCAGGCGCAAAAAACGCGTCGTCGTCATCTGTTCTACTAAGAAGCACAAGCAGCGCCAAGGCTAGTCTTGTGGAAATTTCAAATTTCCAATTTCCAATGCCAAAAAATAATTCGTATCTCAATTTGGAAATTATAAAATTAAAAATTATAAAATTATAAAGAATATGGCAGCAGTAAGAATCGCCGGAGTAAACATTCCCAACAACAAAAGAGTCGAGATCGCCTTAACTTATATTTTCGGCGTCGGCAGGCCGCGCGCCAATAAGATCTTGAAGAGCATCAAGATCAATCCCGATACGAGAGTAAATGATTTGAGCGATGACCAGGTTATCGCCTTGAGGAATTCCGTTGAAAAAGGCGGCTTCCAAATCGAGGGCGACCTGAAGCGCGAAGTCATGAGCAATATCAAGCGCTTGAAGGAAATCAAATGCTTCCGCGGCGTGCGCCATCTCCGCAGCCTGCCAGTGAGAGGCCAGAGAACCAAGACTAACAGCAGGACTGTCCGAGGCAATGTCCGAAAGACCATGGGCTCAGGCAGAAAAGACCTGGGAGCTAAGACCTAAAGATAATAACCAATAATCAATATCAAATAAGATACAATAATCAAGATACAATAACCAAAAATTAAGCATCGAATTAGATTTGGTGATTGGAAATTGGTTATTGGAAATTAACAAAATATGTCTGAAGATATTTTCAATGATCAACCAATAGTCGAAGGAACCCCAGTTGCGAAAACTGAAGGTGCTGTTGAAGCGACCGAAAAAGCCGGCAAGGGAGCGATTAAGAAGAAGAGCAAGAAGACGGCAGTTGTCAGGCAGGTTTCTACCGGCCGCACTTACGTCAAGGCTACATATAACAATACCATCGTCACCTTCACTGATCAGAACGGCAATGTTTTGAGCTGGTGCAGCGCCGGACAATGCGGCTTCAAGGGTCCGAAGAAAGCGACGCCTTACGCCTCTACTATGATTGTCAAGACGGCAGCCGAAAAAGTCAAGAAATACGGCTTGAAGGAAGTATCCGTCTTCGTCAAAGGCATCGGCGGCGGCCGCGAAGCTGCTGTCCGCGCCTTGAACGCCAACGGTTTTACCGTCACGAGCATCAAAGACATCACTCCGATTCCTCATAACGGCTGCCGCGCTCCAAGGCCAAGACGCGTCTAACAATAAATACTATGTCTACCAAATATACTGAAAATTCAATGTGCAAGAAGTGCCGCCGAGCCGGCGAGAAGCTTTTCCTGAAAGGCGAGAGATGCAACGGCGCCAAATGCGCCATCGTCAAAAGGAATTTCATTCCTGGCGTCCATGGACCGACAGCGCGCGTCGGCAAGATCACTAACTACGGCAAGCAGCTGAAGGAGAAGCAGAAAGCCAAACGCATTTACGGCGTCTTGGAATTGCAATTCCGCAATTACTTCGAAAAAGCCAAGGTCAAAGTCGGCAACACCGGCGAGTTATTGTTCCGCTTCTTGGAAAGCCGTTTGGACAACACTATCTATCGCTTAGGTTTCGCCACTTCCCGCAGAGCCGCCCGCCAGATGGTTTCCCATGGCCATATCCGCGTCAACGGCAAGAAAGTCAATATCCCTTCATACCAAGTCAAAGTCGGCGATCTTATCTCGTTATCTGATCGCGCCAATAATAAAGTCGGTTATGCCGGCGTCGCCGCGAGAGTGAAGAAGGCAGAAAATATCCCGGCTTGGCTTTCGGTCAGCTTGGACAAAGTTGAAGGCAAAGTGACCAGCCAGCCGAAATTGGGCGACATCGCCGTCAATATCGATTGGAGGACTATCGTCGAATTCTACAGCAAATAATTATTTATAATTCACATTTAATCTAAATTTTTTAAGGAGGAAAAATTTATGAAACACATACCTTTACCGAAAAAGTTCTACGCCGAGGAGATCATCGAGGGCAAGCATGCCAAGATCATCATCGAGCCGTGCTTCCCGGGCTACGGCCTGACTCTGGGCAATGCCTTGAGGCGCACCATCCTGTCATCTTTGCCGGGCGGCGCAGTCACAGCCGTCAAGATCAAGGGCGTCAAGCATGAATTCTCCAGCCTGGAGAATGTGCCGGAAGACGTATTGGAAATAATCCTGGCTCTCAAGACCTTGAGATTCAAAGTTTATTCCGAAGAGCCGGTCATCTTGAAGCTTTCGGCCAAGGGCAAGGGCAAAGTCACCGCTGCGTCCATCGAAAAATCGCTCGACGCAGAAGTCGTCAACAGCGACGCCGTCGTGGCCAATCTGACTGATGATAGCGCTGCAATTGAGATGGAGCTGACCGTAGCCAAAGGCATCGGTTACGTGCCGGTCGAAGAGCAGGAACGAGGCAAGGGAGAAATCGGCAATATCGCCGTCGATTCCATCTTCACTCCGGTCATCAATGTCGGCTTGTCAGTTGACGCCACTCGCGTCGGACAAAAGACCGACTATGACAAATTAGTATTGGATATCACGACCGACGGCACTATCAGCCCGATCGACGCCGTCAAGAAGGCCGCTGAAATCCTGACCAACCAATTCAGCTGGATTATGGAAGGCGGAACGAGAGAGATCGAGGAAATCGATGTCGAAGCTCCGATCATCCTGCCGGAAGCGGCTGCGGAAGAAAAAGCCGAGGAAGTGATGGAAGAAAAGACTTTGGGCGAAGAAGCCAAGGAAGCCATCGACGAAGAGACTCCGGAAACTGCTCCGAAGAAACGCGGACGCCCGAAGAAAGTCGGCAGCGAATTAGGAGATACGGTATAAATAAAATTTTTAATTTCCAATTTTTAATTTTTAAATAATATTCTGATGTATTAATGTTTAAAAATTAAGAAATTAAGAAATTATTTATAAAATTAAAAATTATAAAATTGTAAAAATTAATCAGTATGCGCCATAACAGAAAAGGAAAAGTATTAGGTCGGACAAAAGCGCCACGGGAAGCATTGATGCGGTCTCTGGTGACGAGTTTTTTCGTCTACGAAAAAATCAAGACCACCACCGCGAAGGCCAAGGCTTTCAGGCCGCTGGCTGAAAAGTATATCACATTAGGCAAGACCGATACTTTACATAACCGCAGGCAAGCCCTGAAATTCCTTTATACCGAGGGCGCAGTCAAGAAGCTGTTCGAGGTCATCGGACCGCGCTATAAGGACCGCAAAGGCGGCTACACCAGGATTATCAAGCTCGCTCCACGCCAGAATGACGGCGCTGAGGTAGCGATTATCGAAATGGTTAAATAACTACTATGGAAACAACAGATAGGAAAATTCATCAGATTGACGCCACCGACATCCCATTGGGCAGATTAGCGACCAAGATCGCTCTCATATTGCGCGGCAAGAATAAAGTCACCTTCAACCCAGCCAAAGATGAGGGAGATTTTGTCGAGGTCAGCAACGCTCAGGCTATCAAGTTCACCGGCAAGAAACTGGAACAGAAGGAATATAAGTGGCACACCACTCATCCGGGCGGTTTGCGTTCTAAACTGGTAAGAGATGTCTTTGCCAAGAATCCGGGCGAAGTGCTGAAGATCGCAGTCATGGGCATGTTGCCGAAGAATAAATTGCGCGACAGGATGATCAAGAGATTAAAAATCGTCAAATAACATACTATGGAAAGCAAGAAAACAGTCGCTAAAGCGGCAGACAACAAGGAAAAATATTTCTACGGCCGCGGCGGAAGAAAAACCGCCACTGCCCGCGTTAGGATATTCCTGAAAGGCAAGGGAGAAATCACCGTCAATGGTTTGGAATTCAAGGATTATTTCCCGACTCAGGACATGCAGAACGCCGTTTTGAAGCCCTTGATCCTGACTGGACACGAAAAGAATACCAATATCTTGGTCAAAGTTGTCGGCAGCGGCAAGATCGCTCAAAGCAGCGCTGTCAGGCATGGCATCGCTCGCGCCTTGCTGGTGCTTAATCCGGAACTCAGATCAGTGCTTAAGGCCGAAGGCCTTTTGACCCGCGATCCTCGCGTCAAAGAAAGAAAGAAGCCTGGTTTGAAGCGCGCCCGCCGCGCACCGCAATGGGCCAAACGTTAATCTCAATTTTCTCTCATTTAAAAGAACAGCCACGGACTTCGGTCCGTGGCTGGTTTGTTTCTTGTGCTGATTACTTTTTGCGAGGCCGCTTGATTACTCGCTTTTTCTTGCGCCGTTTGTGTATCAAGCAAAGATCGTTGCTTCGCCCCTGTTTGCAGAGGGCCAAAGCTTCTTCGCGAGTTACTCCCTCGGCTATGATTTTTTGGAATGGTTCGCTGTCGAGCTCCAAAATGCGTTTTTCCGCATCCAACTCTTCTTGAGTCAGATATGGCGCGATATGACGACGGCCCTTGTGGCTACCCTTCAATCGTTCGAAGACGACCAAGATCAACTTGATAGGTCCATCATTGCTCATGGCTGTTTCTCCTTTACTGGTTGACGATTTAAAGTTCGATAATTAATACTAACAAACGCCGGTCAAATGTCAAGAATCATCAAGTCAGCTTGTTTTGATTAATCGCTAAAATTTGTTATAATATAGCCAATATGAGTGAACGCAATCTGGCAAAAAACACAGTCTATTACAGCGCGGCTTTGGCATTCCAAAAGGCGCTGTCATTCGTCTTTTTCATTATTCTGGCTCGCAACCTCGGCGTGGCGGGGCAGGGGAGATTCACTTTCGCCCTGAGCTTTACCGCGCTTTTTGCCATCTTTCTTGATTTGGGCTTGTCGCAGATTCTGATTCGTGAAACAGCTCGCGACAAGAATAAGACAGAGGAATATCTGGCGAGCGTCATCGGTTTCAAGCTGGCGGCCGCATTATTTTTGTACGCCATCATCATCATCGCAGTTAATCTGATGGGTTATCCGGACGCGACGCAAAATCTTGTTTATGTTTCGGGTTTTGTCATGCTGATCGATTCCTTGACCTTGAATATCTATAGCGTCATCCGCGGCAATCATAATCTCGGCTACGAATCGGTCGGCGCCATCGGCAATCAGCTGATCGTACTTATTTTGGGCGGAGCATTGCTGCTTCTGCAAGCAAATCCCGTACTAGTCATGAGCGTATATGTGATCTCGAGCCTGGCCAATCTGATCTGGTCCGCGTTCAATCTCAGGCGAGTGTTTAAAATGAAAATTGGGATCGCTTTCGATTGGACTCTGATCAAGATATTACTAGGGCTATCGCTGCCATTCGCCGTGGCCGGAATATTCTCTCGCATCTTCGCCTCGACTGATATAGTTTTGCTCTCGAAGATTTCCGGCGACCATGCCGTCGGCATTTATTCAGCTGCTTTCAAAGTTGCTTTTGCCTTGCAATTCGTCGCCTTGGCCTTTTCCGCTTCGCTTTATCCGGCTTTTTCGGCTTACTGGGCGCACTCCAAGGAAAATTTATCAAAGCTTTTTACCAAGTCAATGTTCTGGCTGATATTCATTGCCGGCCCGATGGTTTTCGGCGTCATTGCCATCGCCGATCCGGCCATTCCTAAAGTCTTCGGCCAGGCTTACGCCGCCTCTGTTTTGCCATTGCAGATTCTTATGGCTTCGATGCTCTTCGTCTTCATCTGTTTTCCGCTCGGCGCCTTGCTTAATGCCTGCGATCGCCAGAAGCGGCATACGATAAACCTCGGCGTCACTGCCTTGACTAGCATAATTTTAAATCTGATCTTGATACCATTTTTCAGTTATAGCGGCGCGGCTGTCGCCAATCTGCTCAGCTACATCGTCTTATTCTCGCTGGACATCGTGGTCGTGAGCAACATCATTGATTACGACAAAAAATTCCTGCTTTGGTCCAGTTTCAAGATTTTGATTTCCTGCATTATTATGTTTGCCGCCACTTGGCTGGTCAAGAGTTATGCCGGATTCATCATCGCCATTATCGCGGGAATTATCACTTACATTATTTTGGCCTATGCTTTCAGGATTTTCTCTTTCAAATCAGTCAAGGAATTCATGAAGTCAGTGAAGAAGAAGCCGCAAGACGTTGAATATATCGAGGAGGAGAATATTTCACAAAAATAGCAATATGAAAAAAACACTGCTGATAACTTATTTTTTCCCGCCGGCGATAGGCGGCATAGAGAATTATTATAACAACGTCTGCTCCAGATTGGAACCGGATGACATTGTCGTTCTTGCAGAAAAATATCCTGAGGCGGCCGAATTCGACGGCAGACAGAAGTATAAGATCATACGCACGGAATTTTTCGGAGGCAGGATCCCGCCGCGCTGGACGCCATTGAAATCACAGGTGGAAAAGATTATCAAGCAAGAGGGGATTGAACAGATTGTTTTCGGTCATTTCCATCCGTTCTGTCTGCTGGGCCTTAAATGGAAGCTGCCTTACTATATTTTTGGCCATGGCACGGATATTACCCAGATTCAGAACGATATCTGGCAAGGCCGGGCGCTGAAGAAATCATATCGCAGCCCCTTGTGCCGGAAGTTCATCGCCAATAGCAAATATATCCATGACGAATTGAAACGGCATCTTGGGAACGACGCCAAATTGGAGATCGTCTACCCGGGCATAGATTTTGCCGGCCTGAATGCGCCGATCGAGGATTTGACCGGCCGCAGGGATATGATCGGATTGGATAGCAATGATATCGTGATGCTTTCTAT
>Ga0315268_10006357_pt1 | contig 12584 bp, 12 predicted proteins | sample C1_top_MG_FD_204535 | JGI IMG/M metagenome (GOLD analysis project Ga0315268, IMG submission 204535) | Sediment microbial communities from Yellowstone Lake, YNP, Wyoming, USA - C1_top | ecosystem: Environmental > Aquatic > Freshwater > Lake > Sediment | place: USA: Wyoming | collected 2017-08-01 | reverse complement strand
TCACCGTGCGACCGTGGGATGAACTATTCGCTTCCAAGTCCGAGAGATCGCAAGCTGATTGCGCGAACATTGCATTGCAGAAGTCCATCAACTTCCTATGGGGCAGGCAAGTTCACATCGCCGGCACCACTTGATGCGTTCCTCTGTTTGGGATATTCCCTCTGTCTCCACACCTGAAGAATATATTTCCGACGCAAACCCTTCATCGACAGCTATTCCAGAATCTTCGACATCATGATCTATCTGGATGATACACTTGGCTCGGCTGAAACATCCGTCACGTCCGGGAAGAGTGTACACTCCCGTTTCAATTGATGAAAGAACTATCTTCTCATACGCATTCTGGGGACACGCCTTTCTACAAAACTCTTCACAACCGTCACACGGATCAAAAGCGATGGGACCGGTAGGAGTCAATTCATCTTCAAGCAGCATTGCACGAAGACGAACTCTGGGTCCGAGCTCTGGGGTAATAAGTATATTGTTTCTACCGATGCAGCCAAGTCCGCCCAGTACCGCCGCGTCCTTGAGGTATATTCCGCCTTCTTCGACCCAATAAGGCATTTTGTGGGTCTTGATACCCAATGTTTCTTCGATCCACGTAGACAGTTCCCTATTGATTCTTTGCAGAAGCCGGTTTCCTGGGGTGTTTCCAGATGCAAAAGACCAATCAAGTTCGGGTTTATCCTGCGGATGGGAAACGGCCATAATCAAAGCGGACTTGGCATTTGCAGGCCACTTGATTTCATTGAAATCTTCTATTCTCGCAAACGAGCGGACCCCGTCGATTTTCGTACCGAATTTGCTTAGAATCTCGTGGGAGGGTGATTTCCTGAGGAGTTCCACACTCGCGATACCTACCATTGTAGCTCCCATTTCCTTAGCTTTTTCAATGATCTGAGCACCCCTGTCCGGTGTCATTGATAATTCTCCTTTCGATTGACTGACCAAGTTTCCTGCAAAACGGAAAGGCTTTTATCCGGCCTGAGATTACATCGTTCGATTACCGCTTAATCTCTGGATGTTAGGGTCAGTTACCTTACTCGCTGATCTTTATCCAGCGCTTGGCATTACCATGACGTCGGCGGCCATCGCAGTAGAGAGGCCACGCGAAGCGGCCAGCCCTCTCCCCCACACCGATCCCACCGTGCGACGCCAAGCGTACCGCACCCGGCTCTTCCGGCACGCCTTCGACGTCGCCTCCGCATCACGTGCCGCTATCGGCTTCTGTGAGGTTGGCGCTGCGCGCAACGTCCGGCTCACCCGGTCCGGTCAGCCCCTTCGCTTGTATATCGCCTGATACTCAGGTTCGCCCCGGATAGCATCCAGGTCTGGATCTTGCTTTGACCAATCTGTGAGCCCAGGGTTCAGTACGAGCGACTCTTGTAGTTCACGAATAGCTTCCGCCTTGGCTCCTAGCAAGGAATAGTGACACGCCAGACTGTACTTGACATCCCCTTGCCAAACCGAACCGTCATCCAGGCCAACCATTGACCTGGCCATCTCCCCTATCATCCTTCCCGCCCGCGCTCGGTCCCCTCGGTGCTGATGGAACTCTGCCATATGCGCAATCGGATGAATGCAGCCACTCCCAACGATGAGCCGCCACATCGGCCGCTCTCCTTGCCATGGGAAGAATTTCTCACCTCTCGCTAGCTCTAGCTCCCCCAAGCTCTCTACCTGTGCCAAGACCCTCTGAATAGCATCTGCTGCGAGCCTCAGCACCTCATCCCAGGTCTTGTCCTGATACTCTTTGAACAAGATCGCATTCTCGTGATCAAGGTCCTCGCTTCCGGCCAGGGATCTTGCCTCGGAAAGTGCAAGCAGGCTATCGGCCATGAGAGCCTTCCGAGCCGTAATGTGGGAAATGACATCTTTGGCAGACCAATCTTCAAGCGTGCCGATTCGGGCACGTTCTTGACCAGACAATGCGTCTACGAAATTCATTTCCATTTCATGAACCTGCTTGAGCAGATCCAACAAGAGCGTTTTTCTCTCCACTCTAGCTTACTCCTCCTTCATGACGAGTACCTCACAATTACAGAGGCCGCGAAACTGTTCGAGGTTAGCGCCCAACGTATGCATCGGCACGACTACCTTTGGCTTGAGAATGGCCGCTGCTTGTGCAGCCTCTTGGGCATCCATCGTGTAGGTTCCCCCACCGGGAGCAAAGCCACATCCGCGCGAATGTCGGCCATCTCCGGGATGAGGTCAGTGTCACCGGCAAAGTAAATCCGTCTTCCATACAGCGTCACGACGAATCCCAAGTTCTCAGAAGCCTTGGGGTGCCAGGATTTGCTCGTGTCGTAAGCCGGGACAGTTTGAATCTCGGCTGCTTTTCACCCAATAATCCCCGCCGCCCTGAGTTGCTGCACGATGGCGGCGGCTTGCTCACGCGGCAGTTGTTGCATAGCGGCGCGGACGGCAGGCGGCAGCGAGGCCAACACCGGCCTTCGCCTCTCTCGCTCCTCTTGAGCCATGCCCCACACTTGCGCAATCGCCGTATCGCCATCCGGCGCTTGAGCGGGCAGGCGGGCGAACAGCTCGCGGAAGCGGCCCGCCCTCTTCCCGCACCCGGCTCTTCCGGCACGCCTGCGACGTCGCCTCCGCATCACCTGCTGCTATCGCCTTCCGTGAGGTTGGCGCTGCGCGCAGCGTCCGGCCCACCCTGTCCGGTCAGTCCCTTCGCTCAGGGCATGGTTGCCTGTGCAGGCTGCGTATGCCGGTCAGTCCCTTGTCACGATCCGGCGCACGCCTCACGGTGTCTATGACACAGAGGCCACGCGAAGCGGCCCGCCCTCTCCCCGCACAAGGCTCTGGCAATCTTTACCGCACGCGCGACCCGAAGGGGAGGACTGGCGGGGCGGCAGGCGACTGTCGCCCCGACCATAACTTGGGCGGCATGTTTTGCTGCAAATGAAGTACGCCCAAGAGAGGAAATTATCCTATCGGACAACTCTGTGAATAGTTTCAACAACCTGTTCAATAAAGTTTATTGCATTGTCAACCAAGGTTTCATCAATTGGCCAACGACTACCTGGAAGGGATAATGCAATGGTTGGATTAATATCTGCTTCGTGGGCAATTTTGTTTCTGCGGTCAACTATAAGGTCCAGTTGCCCTTTGACATCTTCTGCGTTTATTCCTATCGAGTTGCCAACTGTCTCCCATAATCTGACATCTGAAATCAAGCGGATGGCATCAGCAATCTTGTCACAGCGCTGAAAGCTCTGGTAGGAATGTTGTCTTCTAATCTCATCCTCCAAGAAATTGGCATTCTGCGGATCGGAAATACCTTGAAGAACACTGACGAGTGAAATAGAAAATCTCAAAAACGCAGAGGTCCGCACACTGTCACGGGCCGAAATGTTTGGAGGTGTAAGGCCGGAATAAATGGCGGGCCACTGATGTAAAAAAGCGGGCTGCGCCAGTGTCAGCGTAGCCCGTGGAGACGCGGAGCGCAACACCGGTCCTTCAATCGTGGTCAATATCGGCGATGGCCTTGCGAATGGTGCTTTCATCGAGGACCGATTTCTGGTCAATCAAACCTGCCATGAGAGCGGTGGTGCAGACCTGGTTGATGCGGCGGGGAATGCCCTTGGTATATTCGAAGATACGTTGCAGGGCATCGTCGGTAAAGAGCGTACCGGCCTTGTGCCCGGCGACCAGCGCCTGATGCTTGACGTAGCCGAGGGTCTCCTGCAAATCGAGTGGGCCGAGGTGATAACGTACCGCCAGGCGCTGGTTGAACGCCTCGTGAATGGTGAGATGGAGAGTGCGGCGGAGATCGGGATGGCCGACCAGCACCACCGTGGCGAGGGACTGGCTGTCCATCTTGTCGCTGAACAGCAAGCGTAACTGTTCGAACATGGGCTGGGTCAGGAGATGCGCTTCGTCGAGGACAATGACGGGTGCACGATGCTTGGTGGAGCTGAGGTCGTCCAACGCAGAGCGAATGCGCGCGACCAGGCGCGATTTACTGAAAGGCGGCTCGACGCCGAGTTGCAGCAAGAGGTCGCGATACAGACCGGTGATGCCGGTGGTCGGATTGGCCAGATACACGACGAGATAGCGATTGAAGTCTAGGTTGGCCGCAAAGGCACGTACCGCCGTGGACTTGCCGGAGCCGATCTCGCCCGTGACGAGACCGAAGCCGCGCTCGCGGACGAGATAGGTCAGGCGTGCGGCGAGTTCCTTCTGGCTGGCGGTCGGGAACAAATCTTGGGTGGCGATGGTGCGCGAGAACGGCAGACTAGAGAAGCCATAGAATTCTTGGAACATGTCAGGCCTCCGACGCACCCGCAGTCGGCTCGGTGGGTCGGTCCGCTTCGGGGAAGGACAATTGGGTGAACTGGAGCGGGGCCAGTTCGCGTTGTTGTTGGGCGTGATACTCCGCGCGCAGCGCGGCCAGGTAGTCGAGCGAGGATTTCGGTTTGGGCGGGTCAGGTGGGTCCGTCGCAAGCCGTTCGACGGCGAGGTGGCGCTGGCGGTTTTGAACGATGACCGTCGCCAGGCCGAGGCGCGCGCCGTCGAGATAGAGTTCGAGCTGCGAGAGGTCAAACGGATCGAAGCGGAGTTCAAGCGTCCGGCCAGCGAGATGCGGCTCGACCTGGTAGCGATTGCCTTGTAATGAGAGGGTTGCATCTCGACGCACCTTGCGTTTCTCGCGCCACAGAAAAGCACGGCGCACGGTTTCGGGATCGGCGTGGCGCACCTGATTGAGGCCTGCGGTGTAACGTGCTAACGGGGTTTGTTTCGTCTCGCTATGTTCGTGTTGGTGATAGACGCACTCGAGCCAGGCCCACAGCGACTCGTTGAGGTCGGTCAAGGTCGTGAGGTGCGAGGCTTCGACTTCGGGCAGGAACTGGAGGCGTAGCGTTTCGAAAAAGCGCTCCTGCTTGCCTTTCGCTTCGGGTGAGTACGGTGCGGTCTGAATTCGCTCGATGCCGAGCGTGGCGCAGGCGGCATGGAACTGCGTGGACGAATAGACTTGCCCATTGTCCACGTACACCGCGAGGGGTACGCCACGGCGCAGCAGCGCGACCTTGAGCACGCGCTCCATGCGGGGCAGGGCTTCATCGAAAAAGAATTCGGCGTAGGGCACGAGACGACTGTGGTCATCAAGGAAGCAAAAGAGATGGGCGCGGCGTTGACCGGCCCCCGCTCGGCGGGGGTTGCTGGGGGCGTAGGGATCGGGCAGCCACGGGCCGACCAGGGCGTCACCCTGCCACAGCGAGTTGACGTGGTCGCGTTCAAAACGCCGATAGGTCTTGCCCACTTGAGCTAACACACGCCGCGTCTTGCCGCGCTGGCGTAGGTGGGTAGTCAGCGTGTGGACATTGACCGAGCGAGGGAAGCTCAGGCTCTCGTCGCGTTGCAAGATGTCCACGATGGTTTGCGTCGTGCGGGCCGGCTGTTCTTCGCGCAGCGCAATGGCCTTAGCCAGCACCTCGGGCGGGAAGGCGCGCGGCGTGCCGGTGTCGGCGCGGGGGATTGGGCGCAAGGCGTCGAAACCTTGCTGGCGGTACGTGTTGAGATAGCGGCGCAGCGTGGTGACACTCACACGCGTGCGCGTTGAACCGGGGATGGTGTACGTGCGCGAAGCCATCTCGCGCAAGAGGCGTTCCTGTTGACCCGTGTCGGGTGGGGTGTGGACGAGTTGAGCGATGAGGCCATACCTGAATAACGCGATTTCAGTATTCAGGTCATACGCATCGGGTGCGGTGGGGGTTTTCGGGCACATCGGTTGACTCCTGAAAGGATTTTGAACGTCGCGCTCAGTCTACTGCCGTTGGCCCGCGTTGCCTAGATTGCAAGGTGTGTGGGTCAGAGGAGTCGCCCCAGACCGCGCCCGGCGCCCCAGTGCCAGAGAAAACGGAACCGATCTTCCAGGCCGTAGTCGGCCAGCGCGGGCCACTGCGTCTTGGCCCAGGCCAGCAGGTGGAGCGCCGCCTGAAGCAGGGCGCGCGGCGCATCGCGCGGCCCCGCCGCTGCACCCAACGGGTCAAGGAGGGGTGAGGCAGCGTCGTGCTCGGCGAGTGTCTGTTGGATGGCAGCCCACCAGACCGAGGCGTGTTCGGCCAACGTGTCACACCAGCGGCGCATCGTCCGCGACGAGGGCGCCCTGTCTACGGCACAGCGCTGCGAGACCTGTGCCCAGGACGCTGCGTCTTCTAACCGGGTGACGACGACCGACTGGATCACGTCGAGCAGGTAATGGCGAAACCGCAGCAAGAAGCTGGGCAACAGCGAGACAGTCTGTTGACACGCATGGCAGTACCAGCGCTTGACACGGAGCACATACACCGCCGTCGGGCTCAATGCTTTGCGCTCGTAGAAGCCATGCCCGATGAGGGTGTCCACGACCCGACAATGCGGGCATTCATTCGGGCGGGGAAAAACCAAACCAGAACAACGTTCCACGTACTCGTGGACAAGGCATCCAAAGTCGGTTACAATGACCATGTGTTGCAGCCTGACCCGAAGGATGCCGTCCAAGCGAACCCCTTTGGGCCGGGCTGTTCCTTTCTCTAGGATGAGGAGCACCGCATACACGATTCCACGACAAACGAAAAGGCCGCCTCAGATGGACGGCCTGATGTAGGGCGGCGCAGAACACCACCAGTCTATTCAGCCCAAACAGACTTGATCACTGTCAAATAAATCGGACGGGGACAAGTGTCACGGGCCGAAATGTTTGGAGGTGTAAGGCCGGAATAAATGGCGGGCCACTGATGTAAAAAAGCGGGCTGCGCCAGTGTCAGCGTAGCCCGTGGAGACGCGGAGCGCAACACCGGTCCTTCAATCGTGGTCAATATCGGCGATGGCCTTGCGAATGGTGCTTTCATCGAGGACCGATTTCTGGTCAATCAAACCTGCCATGAGAGCGGTGGTGCAGACCTGGTTGATGCGGCGGGGAATGCCCTTGGTATATTCGAAGATACGTTGCAGGGCATCGTCGGTAAAGAGCGTACCGGCCTTGTGCCCGGCGACCAGCGCCTGATGCTTGACGTAGCCGAGGGTCTCCTGCAAATCGAGTGGGCCGAGGTGATAACGTACCGCCAGGCGCTGGTTGAACGCCTCGTGAATGGTGAGATGGAGAGTGCGGCGGAGATCGGGATGGCCGACCAGCACCACCGTGGCGAGGGACTGGCTGTCCATCTTGTCGCTGAACAGCAAGCGTAACTGTTCGAACATGGGCTGGGTCAGGAGATGCGCTTCGTCGAGGACAATGACGGGTGCACGATGCTTGGTGGAGCTGAGGTCGTCCAACGCAGAGCGAATGCGCGCGACCAGGCGCGATTTACTGAAAGGCGGCTCGACGCCGAGTTGCAGCAAGAGGTCGCGATACAGACCGGTGATGCCGGTGGTCGGATTGGCCAGATACACGACGAGATAGCGATTGAAGTCTAGGTTGGCCGCAAAGGCACGTACCGCCGTGGACTTGCCGGAGCCGATCTCGCCCGTGACGAGACCGAAGCCGCGCTCGCGGACGAGATAGGTCAGGCGTGCGGCGAGTTCCTTCTGGCTGGCGGTCGGGAACAAATCTTGGGTGGCGATGGTGCGCGAGAACGGCAGACTAGAGAAGCCATAGAATTCTTGGAACATGTCAGGCCTCCGACGCACCCGCAGTCGGCTCGGTGGGTCGGTCCGCTTCGGGGAAGGACAATTGGGTGAACTGGAGCGGGGCCAGTTCGCGTTGTTGTTGGGCGTGATACTCCGCGCGCAGCGCGGCCAGGTAGTCGAGCGAGGATTTCGGTTTGGGCGGGTCAGGTGGGTCCGTCGCAAGCCGTTCGACGGCGAGGTGGCGCTGGCGGTTTTGAACGATGACCGTCGCCAGGCCGAGGCGCGCGCCGTCGAGATAGAGTTCGAGCTGCGAGAGGTCAAACGGATCGAAGCGGAGTTCAAGCGTCCGGCCAGCGAGATGCGGCTCGACCTGGTAGCGATTGCCTTGTAATGAGAGGGTTGCATCTCGACGCACCTTGCGTTTCTCGCGCCACAGAAAAGCACGGCGCACGGTTTCGGGATCGGCGTGGCGCACCTGATTGAGGCCTGCGGTGTAACGTGCTAACGGGGTTTGTTTCGTCTCGCTATGTTCGTGTTGGTGATAGACGCACTCGAGCCAGGCCCACAGCGACTCGTTGAGGTCGGTCAAGGTCGTGAGGTGCGAGGCTTCGACTTCGGGCAGGAACTGGAGGCGTAGCGTTTCGAAAAAGCGCTCCTGCTTGCCTTTCGCTTCGGGTGAGTACGGTGCGGTCTGAATTCGCTCGATGCCGAGCGTGGCGCAGGCGGCATGGAACTGCGTGGACGAATAGACTTGCCCATTGTCCACGTACACCGCGAGGGGTACGCCACGGCGCAGCAGCGCGACCTTGAGCACGCGCTCCATGCGGGGCAGGGCTTCATCGAAAAAGAATTCGGCGTAGGGCACGAGACGACTGTGGTCATCGATGAAACAAAATAGGTGGGCGCGGCGTTTACCGGCCCCCGCTCGGCGGGGGTTGCTGGGCGCGTAGGGATCGGGCAGCCAGGGGCCGACCATCGCGTCGCCCTGCCACAGCGAATTGACATGCTCACGCTCGAAACGCTGATAGGTCCGAGTGGCTTGGGCGAGCAGGCGACGGGTCTTGCCTCGCCGGCGCAGGTGCGTGGTCAGGGTGTGGACATTGACCGAGCGAGGCAAGCTGAGGCTGTCGTCCCGTTGAAGGATGTCCACGATCGTCTGCGTGGTGCGTGCGGGCTGTTCTTCGCGCAACGCCATCGCTTTGTCGAGCACCTCAGGTGGGAAAGCGCGCGGAGCGCCAGCATCAACTCGTGGCGTAGGGCGCAGCGCATCGAAGCCTTTCTCGCGGTAGGTCGCGAGGTAGCGCCGAAGCGTGGTAACACTCACCTGCGTGCGGGTCGAGCCCGGAATGGTGTAGGTGCGAGAGGCGATCTCGTGCAAGAGGCGCTCCTGTTGACCTGTGTCGGGTGGTGTGTGGACGAGTTGGGCGATGAGGCCATACCTGAATAACGCGATTTCAGTATTCAGGTCGCATGCATCGGGTTCGGTTGAGGTTTTCGGGCACATCGGTTGACTCCTGAAGGGATTTTGCGCGTGTTCGCGCAGGTCGCCCTCAGTCTACCGCCGTTGGCCCACGCGGCATAGACGCAGAGTGTGTGGGCTAAACGAGTCGCCCCAACCCGCGGCCTGCGCCCCAATGCCATAAGAAGCGGAACCGATCTTTCAAGCCGTACTCGACCAGAGCCGACCATTGTGTCTTGGCCCAGGCCAGCAGGTGGAGCGCGGCCTGGAGCAATGCTCGCGGTGCATCGCGCGGACCCGCCGCTTCACCCAGTGGGTCGAGTAGGGGCGAGGCAGCATCCCGCTCGGCCAAGGTCTCCTGCACGGCGGCCCACCAGACGGAGGCGTGTTCGGCCAACGAGTCGCACCAGCGGCGAATCGCTCGAGACGAGGGAGCGTCTTCCACCGCACAGCGTTGAGAGACCTGTGCCCAGGACGCCGCGTCTTCAAACCGCGTGACGACGACCGACTGGATTACGTCGAGGAGGTAATGGCGAAACCGCAGCAAGAAGCTGGGCAACAGCGAGGTGGTGCCGTGACAGGCATTGCAATACCAGCGCTTGACCCGCACCGCGTAGGTCTGTGTCGGTTCCAGCGCCTTGCGTTGATAAAACCCGTGACCAATCAGCACATCTGGCGCGTGACAGTGGGGACAGGCATCGGGACGGGGAAAGACCAGTTGGCAACACCTATCCACATACGCTTGGACAGTACATCCAAATTCGGTTACAATGACCATGTCTCTTGCAGCCCGACCCGAAGGATGTGCCGCCAAGCTAACCCTTCGGAGCGGGCTGTTCCTTTCTGGAGAATGAAGGTCACAGCATACCTGATCTTGGGGCAAATGAAAAGGCCATCCCGAATGGATGGCCTGATGAGTGACAGTGGAGAGTACCGCCACTCTATTCAGCCGAAACTGGCTGGATCACTGTCAAAGATATCGGACGGGGACAATGTGGGAAGCCCGCGATATATTCATCTATAGTCTTGGGTGCTGTTTGATCAGTTCTCATAGTTCTCCTTTCGTCAGATCCTAAAAACATTCTGAACCGCCCAACGGTTTGCGTCAGGCGCTCGGCGGGTTGCGCCAGCCACCCATGAATTCGGGAGGCACAGCCGAGTCGCCTGCACGCTTTGTTGGGCGTTTTTAACCCGCAGACGCAACTTGGCAGAAAACAAAAACGCTGATTGCGCCAAACGGTTTTGAATTGCGAAAGAACAACTTACCAACAATTATGGCACAAATTTGTCTTCTATACAAACGTCGAACAGGAAATCGTCAAAATGACAGACCGACAGGCGTTCTCATCATTTACTCATAAACTCCCATCCCTCTGACTAGCACTCCAGACAACATTTTCGGCTCCACTCGATCATTTTGTGGCCTGTGCGATCCCTTTCAGCACTGGAGGTTCGCCCAACGGCTGGCGCTTCAGCCGCGCTCAAGGGATGCCGACCAACCAAGACGACGACCACGCCAAGTACCACTCGTTAAAAGGCGCGTGTGTCGGCGTCGGCTGGAAGCGCGGGTTAGGCGCGATTTGCCAAACGCGTGAGTATCGCTCACTGTTCTTGTCTTGCAAGAGCCTGTACATAGCGTTTGCAACCTTCGGCAAGTGGCACGAGGAAACCATCGATGTGAACAGGGAACTCATGAGCTGTGTTCGCGCTCTCTGTTCTTAGCAAAAACCTGTGTACCATTCGCTCATAAAGTTTCCTGCTTTCTGGTTCTTGTGAATTGTACTTGCCCGACTGATGAACAAGCTCATTCCTCAGCCTTCTTAGAATATCAATTTCCTCGTGACCTTCAAGCTTGTTGTTAAAGTGTCCTTGCGCTTCTACGGGAATAACATGATGGAACTCAAGTAACGCACAGAGCCAGACAACAAAGCTTTGATTGGCCCAGCGTCCAATTCTATTTATTTCTTCAATCTGCTGCTCTGTCAACGGCGGGTCGAATACGAGGGTTACATTGTAGCCTTGACTGGAATAGAAAGGCGGAGTACGAAATTGGTGCGCGCCAGCCATACCTTTCCATAAAGTGGGAAACACGGCCCTGACATTCATCAGGTTGTGAATCTGTATATCAATTTGGTCTATAATTTGCGATGCTGCTATCACAGACCTTTGACTCCTATATCATTTTGATGCCCGCGCCTAACGGTGTGCATCAGGCACGGCGCGTAGCGAAGCGGAGCGCCGTCGCCTGCATGCACGGGTTAGCCCGCCCCATGCCTGCAAAATTATTGCCCGATTGGTACAAAATGCAACTTTTTCTCATCGTCAAGTAAAGCTGCTGATAGTTCGATAATCACCTTTTCTTTCGCGAGCTTCATACGCTTGGTTTCATCGCCAGAAAGACCACTACTGCCCGACTTGAGTTGAACGAGCCTTATTTCAAGTGCGTCTGCATCTCTTGAATTTATCTTTATCATCACCGCATCAACTATGCCTGTTCTCGGCGCGCCAGTCGGGCCTTCAAAAAACAAAACCTTCCAATTGTGTTCCTCGCACCACTTCACCAAAGCTTTTTTGCTGGCTTTCTCTTGCTGGCTGGCTTTATAACTTGGTTTGTTGCGAGTTCGCCAAGCCTTTTTTGCGGCTTCACTTCTAGGCGTGGTCATATTGTGGTTGCCTATGTCCTGTCTGTGTATTTGGGTAATTTGCCAAACATCTCAACGTGCCGCCGATGCAATTCTTCTTCTACAGCGGCTGGTCTTTCCGTTGTAGCCCATCGGATAATAACCTGTGCTGTGTTCTCTTTTTCTCTGATATCTTTACCTGCCGAATGAGGCACTTTGCCTTTTACTAAACCCTGCTTTACTCGCATCCTTAAATTGGATGCTTTGCCTATCGTAAGTCTTTCTTCGGCATTGACGAGTCTTGCTTCATACACTCCCGACTCGTCAGGCAAGATGATGCCGTTAGGGTCGGTGCGGGCATCTCTTAAGAATCTCTCCCATTTATGCCAGTCGCTCCAGTTTAGAGTTACTGGAGGAATTTCGATGAGCTGTATGTCCATGAAAGTAAAGACGCGGTGCGTGAGCAAGAATGGTGCATGAATTAAGCGGGCTAACGATTAAGGATTGGTGCGGCGCGGTGATAGTGAACCCGCTCGCGTCGCAACGCGCGACCCGTTAGCTCGTGCGCGAGAGCGTTTCGCGTTGGGGACTATTTCCACGTTCAGGGCTCGAGGCTTGAGCCGGAAAATCCGCCTAAAGGCTCGACTCCAGCAGATATAAAGCGCCAGGCCAGTTCAAATTGCGCACGCGGCTTTGTCCCCAAGTCGAAACGCTCCCCGTGCGCGCGGATGAGACGGGCGAAAGCCGCCGCATAATCCAGAGTTGAACAAAGCCGGTCGGGGTGGGGTCCTGCTTTGGAATTTAAGCCAGACGCCCCCCGGGACGTGTGGAGTCAGGTCATGCTCCTGCGGGATATTGTACTCCCAAAAGGCAAGGGGACACAAGTGGCAAATCGTGGTCAGCTGGGTTGAAGAAGCCGGTAGACGGTACACTGAAGT
>Ga0315268_10006356_pt1 | contig 12585 bp, 8 predicted proteins | sample C1_top_MG_FD_204535 | JGI IMG/M metagenome (GOLD analysis project Ga0315268, IMG submission 204535) | Sediment microbial communities from Yellowstone Lake, YNP, Wyoming, USA - C1_top | ecosystem: Environmental > Aquatic > Freshwater > Lake > Sediment | place: USA: Wyoming | collected 2017-08-01 | reverse complement strand
CGGCGCGCCCTGGGGCTGGGGACTCTTTGCTGCCGCCGCCGTCCTGCGCCTTGTTCTCGCGCTCCTCGTCGGCACGCGCATCCTCGGTGACCGCAAGGTGCTCGGGAACCTCTGGCTTCTGCCCCTGCGCGAGCTCTTCAGTTTCTGCGTGTGGATCGCCAGCTTCCTCGGCCGCAGGATCGTCTGGCGCGGTGAGGCGTTTATCCTGCAGAAAGGGAAGCTACGGCCGGTGGTCCGTTGATGCGCGCATGATTCTGGGAGCGATGATCGCGTGGTTTTGCTGGGCGGTGCTGGCCATGGCCGCGATCGGCACCCTTGCCTCTACGGTGTATCTCGGGATGGTGCTGCTCGCCGCCTGGCGCTTCCTCCACCGCCCGCGCCTCGCCCATCGCGACGCTCCGCTCCCGCCGGTCAGCGTCGTCAAGCCGCTTTGCGGCGCCGAGCCGCGGCTGGAATCCAACCTCGAATCCTTTTTCCTCCTGGACTACCCCGCGTACGAAATCCTTTTCGCCGTGCGCTCCTCCGAGGATGGCGCGCTCCCCGCGGTGGATGCGTTGCGCCGCAAGTATCCTCGCGTGCCCGTGCAGGTGATCTTTTCCGGCGAGCCGCGGCACCCCAACCCCAAGGTCACCTCGCTGGAAGCCATGATCGCGGCTGCGCGCCACGACATCGTCGTCATCACCGACAGCGACATCCGCATTGCTCCCGATTTTCTGCGTCAGGTTGTCCCGCCGCTGCACGACGCGAAGACCGGCCTCGTCACCTGCCTCTACCGCGGCGTCCCCACGCGCTCCTTCTGGTCGCGCCTGGAAGCGCTGGAGCTCTCCGTCGAGCTGCCCAGCGGCGTGCTCGTGGCCGACATGCTCGAAGGCATGAAGTTCGCTCTCGGCGCGGTGATGGCCACCCGTAAGGACGTGCTGCGCGCCATCGGCGGCATCGGCATCACCGGCGATTACTATTCCGACGACTTCGTACTTGGCAACCTGGTGGCCGCCGCCGGCTACCGCGTCGAGCTCTCCCCCTGCCTCGCCGAGCACGTGCTCTCCGACGAGACCTTCTCGAGTTGCTTCCGCCGCCAGTTGCGCTGGAACCGCAGCACGCGCTACTCGCGTCCCAAGGGACACCTCGGCACCGGCCTCACCTTCGCCATGCCCTACGGAATCCTGGGCGCGATCGCCGGTATCGCTCTTGGACGCCCTGGTCTTGGCTTGGCGCTGCTGGCTTTTGCCGCGCTGCGCTCTCTGGTGCAGGGATTGGCGATTGGCGGCGCCGTGCTCAAGCTGCGCGATTTCTTCGCCGAAGCCGTGCTCTATGCCGCGCACGACCTGATCGGCTTCGCCGCCTGGGTCGGCAGCTTCACCGGGCGCGAGTTCCGGTGGCGTGGAGCGCTCTACTCGTTCGGTCCCGGCGGCAGGGTGGAGCGCCATGCCGCCGCCCGCGAAGTGTCCAGCGAGGACCTCTCCCTCTGAACTTCAGAGCGGCCGGTTGCAGAGGATCTGCTTGCCGCCACGCGTTGCCAGCACGTACGCCGGCACGCCTCCTCCCGACTTCAGCAGCGGCGGCCACTTGTCGTTCCTCGTCCACAGGAAGACGCGGTGCGGCCCGTTCCAGATCTTCTCGAACGACGCGGCGTCGTCCAGCACCTGCGGCGCATCGGGGAAGAGCGACCCGTACCACAGGTTCATCACCTGTCCGGGCGTGTAGACCCGGATGATCCGCCCCGTGTAGTAGTTCATCGTCGAGGCGCCTTCGTACTCGCCATATACCTCGATGATGTCGTCCGGCTTGATCCGCTGGTTGACCGCCATGGCCAGGTCGTGCGAGGAGAGCACCGGGTTGAAGCGGATGAAGGCCCGGTGCACACAGAAGAGCACCGCCACCATCATCCCCGCCAGCGCCAGGTTGCTGGCGGTGATGGCGGAGCGCTGCCGCAGCCACCACGCCAGTCCCGTTCCCAGCAGCAGCGCGATGCCCACGCCCAGGATCAGCCCGCGGAACGCGCCTAGCGACTCCGGCGTGAGGTCGAGGAAGTGGCCCAGCGACATACTGTAATCCGACGGATGCCGGGCCAGCAGGTCGGCTAGATCGTAGCCGGGCGCCGGGGGACGCGCCTCGCGCACCAGCAACGCCGCTGCCACGAAGGCCACGATGCCCAGGGCCAAGAGCGCCGCTGCCGAGATGCGTCCCGCCCTGCGCAGGCGGTCCGGCGCGCCGTACGCCGCTTCCCGGCCCAGCCACCCGCCGATCAGCAGCGAGACCGCAGGCACCGCGGGTATGACGTAGTATTCCTGCCGCGTCGAGAAGCTGAAGAACACCACGATCACCAGCGCCCACAGCGCCAGCACCAGGTTGGCGCGCCCGCGGCGGTCGAGGCGCGCCGCGCCGCGCAGCCGCACTTCGCGCGCCGCCTGCGGCAGGAACGCCGTCCAGGGGAAGACCCACACCAGCATCAGCCCCCAGAAGATGGCCAGCGGCACGGTGGCGTAATCGTGCGGGAAGCGCTCGTTCAGGAAGCGCAGGAACTGCTCGTTGATGAAATAGAACCAAAGGAAGCCCTTGGCCTGGCCCGCCGCCGGATTGCGCACCGCCGCCAGCACGTGCCACGGCACCGCCACCGCCAGGAAGACCAGCGTGCTCGACACCAGCCGCAGCTTCAGCAGGTGCTTCCAGTTGCCCGTGATCAGCAGGTAGAAGAAGATCATCCCGCAAGGAAAGACGATCCCGATCAGCCCCTTGGTCAGGACGTCGAGCGCGGCCGTGATGGCGATCCCCCAGCACAGGGCACGTGACGGCCTCTCCTGCTCCAGCGTCTCCAGGAAGAACAGGCTGCCCAGCGCCAGCCACAGGCCCACGACAATGTCGGGGATGAGAAAGCGCGTGAACAGATAGGGGCCGATGGCCGCCACCACCGCCAGCGCGGCGAAAAATCCCGCGTTGGCGTCGCGATAGGCCCGCCTCCCGAAGGCGTAGGTGACGAAGACCAGCGCCAGCACGCTCAGCGCCAGCGGCAGCCGCGCCGCCCAGTCCTTCACGCCGAACATCTCGAACGAGGCCGCCACCCCCCAATACAGCAGCGGCGCCTTTTCCAGGTAACGGATGCCGTTCATGTACATCGTCACCCAGTCGTGGCGCAGCACCATTTCGCGCGCCGCTTCCGCATGGGTGGAGTCGGCGTCGTCGAGCAGCGCCGGGTGCAGCATCCCGGGGACGTAGATCGCCGCCCACAGCGCCAGCAGCACCAGCACGTGCCAGCCGCGCCAGCGCGGTACCGGGCCGCTCACTTTTTCCGCAAGAGGGGTTTCAGCCGCACCGCCGGGAAGCACGCAAAATGGAGAGCACATGGGAATCTTCCATTATACAAACGCGCGCCCCCGTCATCGCGGCATCGCCGCCACATCGTTCCTCATGCCGGCATCACACCCTCCATTGCTCTGCGACACAGGCAATGGTGACTTCGCGCGCTCGGCGTTTGCGGTTCGTGTCGCTTTCTCAACTTCCTGCGAAGTGGCCCACGGCGGCCGCGCCGGTGGCGCCGCGCAGCATGGACCGGCGCCGCGATCACGTTTCGGGGTTTCCCCCGAACTCTCTCCATGAATTTGATTACGAAAGACTTAGCGTCGCCGCCTCCAGATTTCCCGAGCGTTTTGCTATGTTTTTGGAGCAAAACACCCACCCGCCGAGCCCGGTAGCGCGATTTCCCGCAGGCGGCTTGACCGTACTCAATGTGAGCAAAATCACTTATCTATGTGATTTCTAACCACTTGCAGGCCGCAAGTCGAAGAAAGCAAATTAGGTTAGCCGATTGCTCTACCTCTAAGCGAGAGTGTTCCTGCGAGGTGCGCTACCGTGAGATCCCCGTATGGTCTGGACATCGTCGAAAGCTGCCTGAGCTGCAAAATCCGCGAACATCGGCTCTTTTGCGACCTGCCGCCCAAGGCGCTCGAAACCTTTGAGAACATCAAGTTCGCCACCGCCTATCCCAAGGGCGCGGTGTTGTTTGTCGAGGGCCAGGCGCCCCGCGGCATCTTCGTTCTCTGCAAGGGACGGGTGAAGCTCTCCATCGGTTCGAGCGACGGCAAGACCCTCATCCTCAAGATCGCCGAGCCCGGCGAAGTTCTGGGCCTCAGCGCCACCGTTTCCGGCAAGCCCTATGAGCTCACGGCCGAAACCCTGGATCCCTGCCAGGTCAACTTCATAAAGCGCGAGGACTTCATCCGCTTCCTGCGCGATCACACCGACGCCTGCTTCAAAGTGGCCGAGCAGCTCAGCGAAAAGTACAACAGCGCCTGCCACGAAATCCGCTCTCTCGGCCTGGCGCATTCCGCCGCCGAGAAGCTGGCACAGTTGCTGATCGAGTGGTGCAACCACAACGGCCAGGAAGGCAAGCCAGAGGCGCGCCTGAAGATCGCCCTGACGCACGAGGAGATCGCGCAGATGATCGGCATCTCCCGCGAGACGGTGACGCGCCTCTTCGCCGACTTCAAGCGCAAGCAGCTGATCCAGCTGAAAGGCTCGACACTGGTGGTGCGCAACCGCGCGGCTCTCAAAGCGCTGGCAAATTCATAGGGTTAGACGGAATCCGGGCGTTTTCGCATGACCGCCGTCACACCTTCCGGTGACAAGGGTCACTGCTTTCCTCTTTCCATCCGCACTACAAGCAGGGGAGATGGATGCCTTCGCTCCAGCGACGTGCTTGCAGTGCCCCATGCGCGGGGAAAAGGTTTTCTGCAACCTCTCCGCCGCCGCCCTGCAAGAGCTCGACATCGTGCGCTCGGTCGGCCTGTATCCCAAGGCCACCACCCTCTTTGCCGAGGGGCGCGCGCCGCGCGGCGTCTTCATCCTCTGCAGCGGACGCGTCCGCCTCTCCATCTGCTCGGACAAGGGCAAGAGCCTCACGCTGAAGATGGTCGGCGCCGGCGAAGTCCTCGGCCTCAGCGCCACCATTTCGGGCAAGGCTTACGAGGTCACCGCGGAGACGGTAGTCCCCTCCCAGGTGGTGTTCGTCCCGCGCAAGGAGTTCCTGCGCTTCCTGCGGGAACACCGGGACGCCGCGCTCCAGGTGGTGCAGTTCCTTACCCAGGACCTCTACGTCGCCTATGACCGCGTGCGCTCCATCGGCCGCCCGCGCAGCCGCCGCGCTCGCCCCGCCTAGAGCTAAACCGGTAACCTCCCCCAGTTACCTGCCCCGGAACACCCTTGCTGGGACTTGCATCGGTTAGTACCCCTGTGTGGTACAGCATCACCGCGAGACGTGATAAAAATCACCGCGCCGCATATCCGTTTTGTGGCAAAATTCCGCAAGCTGGGTTCCGGGACTTTCTGGAGGATCGTAGCCGGGGCAATGTGGCATTGCCGTCTGCCTGCACGATTGGGTCCCGTACCACCACCGCAGACGGTGCAGCGCAATAGCGCTCCGCATCCCGAATTTCCAGCCATTTATCAAGGGCCATTTTCTTTCTATCCAGCACCCAGGTCGCCGCTCGCGGCGGCCAAGGAGCCATGCATGCAGCGACAGAGGAATCTGCACTGGTTTACATTCGCGGTCGCGGTAATCGTCCTGGCGGCGGTCGCGCCCTTACTGGCGCGCAAGCCGCAGGAGGCCGCACCTCCCGCTCAAGGAGCCGCGACGGGCGCTACCTACGTTGGCGCCGACACCTGCCGCGGTTGTCACGAAGATCAGTTCAAACAGATCGAGATGACCCCCCACGGCCACGCCGTGTTGAAAACCAACGGCACTTCCGCCGACATGTGCGAGGCGTGCCACGGACCGGGTTCGGCGCACGTCGAGGGCGGCGGTGACAAGTCCAAGATATTCCGCTTCGCCGGCACCGCGCCCGCAGCGATCAGCGCACAGTGCCTGGCCTGCCATGGCGAGAGCCACACGCAGGGCAACTTCCGGCGCTCCATGCACTTCCGCAACGGCGTCGCCTGCACCGACTGCCACTCGCCTCACAAGCCGAAGCAGCAGGACTTCCTCCTCGTGGCGAAGACGCCGCAGCTCTGCTACTCCTGTCACAGTGAAATCAAGCCCGACTTCTCCAAGCCCTTCCACCACAAGGTCAACGAGAACCTCGTCTCCTGCACCGACTGTCATGACGCCCACGGCGAGAACGTTCGCCAATTGCGCGCCAGCGCGCGCAATGACATGGTCTGCTTCAAATGCCACAGCGACATCCAGGGCCCGTTTATCTACGAGCACGAACCGGTCCGCACCGAGGGTTGCACGGTGTGCCACACGCCCCACGGCGCCACCACGCCGCGCATGTTGAAGCGCGCCAATGTCAACCTGCTCTGTCTCGGTTGTCACTCGAACTCGTTTGACACCCGGGCGCTTTCGGCTACCCCGCCGTCGAGAGATACCAGTATTGATGCTCCGGTTCCGATTGGGCCGGCGCACAACCAGGCGCAGCGCTATCAGGATTGCCTGCAGTGCCACGCTTTCATTCACGGCTCCAACACCAGTAACGTTTTCTTTAAGCCATGAGCCGCGGCCTTGGGTTGTTCCGAGAAAAATCCGGCGCGCACGACGTGCCTGTTTCGGAGCTCTTTATGACCAGGAAGCACTTCTATATTGCAGTACTGATCGTTCTGCTGGCGCTGCTGAATGGCGCCGTGGCCCAGGACCAGGGCGGGGAACAGAAGAAGGACCAGGCGCAGAGCGCGCCCGCCGAGCCACAGGATGGTATCAATTCTGACGGCTACAACATCCACCAGGCCGTGGAATTCGGAGGCCGTATTTTCAGCGGTCACGGCAGCCCGGAAACCTACAACACGTTCGTCAATCTCCACAGCGGCGCGCGCCTTCTCGAGCAGAGCCTCGAGATGCGTTCGCTGCCCGGCGCCACGGGCCAGCTCTTCGACCACCTGTCGATGAGCACCTTCGGCTTCGGTGGCGATCCCAATGACGTGGCGCGCGTCCGCATCGGCAAGCGCAAGTACTACGACTTCTCGGGCATGTTTCGGCGCGACAAGAACTATTGGGATTACAACCTCTTTGCCAATCCCTACAATCCGCCTGTGCCCGCCGGCACCACCACATTCCCGCTGAATCCTTTCCTCAACCAGTCCGCCCACGCGTTCGACCTGGTGCGGCGCATGACCGATTTGGGTCTGACCGTCGCTCCCGCCTCGATCGTCAGCGTCCGCCTCGGGTACAACCACAACATCATGGAAGGGACGTCGTACACCACCATGCACGAGGGCGGCGACGTCATGCTGCTGCAGCCGTGGAAGATGCGCACGAACGACTTCCGTTTTGGCGTGGATTTCAAGGCCATTCCGCGCACCCGCATCAGCTTCGACCAGATCTTCAACTGGTACCGGCAGGACACCGACGCGGTCAACATGGCGAGCCCGATGGGCGACTTTGTGACCTACTGGCAGGGGACCGGGGCTTCTAATCTCACGCCCGTCAACCCCGGTGTGGTGTGGTTTTACCCCAGCGCTCCCTGCGCCAACCCGGTCGCCGACAACTCGGTTACGCCGATGTTGCTGACTCCGACGTGCAGCGCCGCCTACATCTCCTACAGCCGCACGATGCCTTTGCGCGGCCGCTTCCCCACCTCGGTCGTCACCCTGAAGTCGAACTACTTCAGCTTCATGGACCTGTCCTTCCGGGGCGGCTACAGCGACGGCGAGCAGAACGTCGCCAACTACTCCGAGTCGTGGGCCGGCGCCTTGACGCGTACCCGTGAGCAGTCGTCCAGCTTCTCGGGCCCGATGCATAATCGCCGCGTCTCCGGGTTCGCCGACGCCGGCGCCACCATCTATCTTCCCCACGACTTCCGCATCACCGACAGCTTCTACTGGAACAACTATCGCAGCACCGGCGCCTGGAACAGCGACGAGACAGTTACTTTCTCGACCCGGATGGATATTCCTGCCAAGCTGTACAGTCCGGCGACCTGTCCGGCCGCCGGCGGGGCAGGCTGTCCGCAGCACAACACCAGCTCTCCTGCCGACCTCGCAACGCTGCTTTACACCACCTTCCACAAGTTCGATACCAAGATGAACCTCATCGAATTGGAATTCGGCCTGACAAAGAAGGCGGGCTTCCGCGCCGGATATCGCTGGCGGAAGCGCAGTTGGGTCCAGAGCGATCGCGAGACCGGCACCGAGATCTACTATCCCAATGTGGCGGCACGCGGCGACTGCGCGGTCGGGTCGGGCTTCGTACCCGATCCTGTCACCGGCATTTGCACCGTAGCCCTCGATACCAATCCGACCGGCGAGCTTGAGGTCATGCCGTCCGTGACCGACAACGCCTTCGTGGGCGGCATCTGGGTGCGCCCGGTGAATCCGTTGCTCCTCGAGTTCGATACCGAGGTCAGCCACGGCAACCAGGTCTATACCCGTCTGAGCCCACGCAACTCGCAGGAATTTCGCTTCCGCGCCAACTACAAGCCGCAGAGGTGGTTCAGCTTCGGAGCAGTTGCCGACCTGAACAAGATCAGCAACGATTGGGTAATTCAGGGTGACCCGACCTTTGGCGTCGCTCCGAGTCCCGACTATGACGAGCACAACCGCACCATCGGGTTCAACTTCTCCGTCTTTCCCAAGGAGTGGTTCTCGCTCGACATGGGCTACAACTACAGCGATTTCTCCGCTCACGCGAACACGTGCTATCTCTACTCGGTAACGCCCTCCGCGGCGCCCACCCCAACGGCGACGCCCGCTGGGGTTGGCACTACGACTCCCAATGCCTGCGCACCATGGGATTCGGAGCCGGGAGTTATCATAGCGAATGAGTGGGTAGACGATGGCTTCTACACCAATCACACGCACACCGGGTTCTTCAACCTTGTGCTGAAGCCGGTAAAGCGCGTGACCACGACCTTCGGCTACACCGTGACCAGCAACGCCGCCAGCAGCACCGGCACGACGGGGCTCATCCCGGTCTACGGACCGTACTCGCCGTCCACCGCGATGCAAACGACATACGGCCTGAACCCCTACGCGCCGGTGGGAGCAATCGGGGCCAACTATCACCTGCCAAGCATCCTGCTGGCCGTCGATGTCACCAAGCGGTGGATGTTCAAGGCGGGCTGGAACTACTACGATTACAACGAAAAGTTCCCGGCCGGCTATACCGCGCCGCGCGACTTCTCCGCCAACGTCACCACGCTGTCGCTGCGGTACTCGTTCTGAGCTGTTGAAATTTACAGCAGCCCAGTTCGAACGGTTGTTCGGGCCGTCACAAGACAAAGTGACGGCCCGTTTCTTTTCTCCCGTCGCGTAGCGCTAAAACCATCATGAATACTGGTCCCCCTCGCCCCCGCGCCCGCCGGCGGTGGCTCGGATCTTGCCTCGCTCCCCTGTGATAACTGTCACCCGTTTCCGTGAGCCGAGTCACAGCCGCTTGGGGCAGGCCCCTTGAAAATAGAGCTGTGGAAGCGGAGGCCGGCATCCACGAGCCGCCGCTCCCGGAGAAAGGAACAAACAAGTGATGAAAAAATCGGCGATCTTCCTGGCTGTCACTGTCATCATCCTCGCGGGCGCGTTTCCGGCTTCGGCGCAGGACGCTGCCACCCTTTACAAGAGCAAAATGTGCGCCGCCTGCCACGGCCCTTCGGGTGCAGGCAAGACGCCCCTCAATACCCCGGAAGTGCAGAAGAAGTCGGATGCCGACCTGGCCAAGTTCATCGCCGACGGCAAGCCCCCCATGCCCGCTTACAAAGCCAAGGGCCTGACCGACGACCAGATCAAGGCGCTCGTTGCCTACGTCCGCACTTTCAAGAAGTAAATCCGCCCCGCGACGGATGCGTGACCCCGTGTTCGGCCAGGCTTGGGAGGTAGGGTTGTCTGCAGGGCTCAAGACGTTGGTACGCGCGTTACGCGGGGAATCGTTGCTCCTGTTCCTGTTCGTTCTCGGGGCGGCCATGGCCGATGCCGCCCCGCAGGACAAACCCTCGCTGACCGCCGAAGATTGCCTCGCCTGCCACGGCGACAAGGGCTTCAACACCAGCCGCGGCGGGCGCACCGTCTCTCTGTACGTGGACGGCAAGAAGTTTGCCGCTTCCATTCACGGCTCGCTCTCCTGCACCTCCTGCCACGCCTCGCTGGAAGGCACGGAGCTGCCGCACGCCGCGCCAGTGGCGAAGGTGAACTGCGGCGCCTGCCACGATTCCGAGGCTGCGGAGCACGCCCGCTCGCTGCACGGCCGCGCCGCCGCGCACGGCGATCCGCTGGCTCCGCGCTGCTCCACCTGCCACGGCAACCACGACATCCTCGCCGTCAAGGACCCGCGCTCCCCGGTGGCGCCGCTCAAGGTGCCCCTGCTCTGCGGCCGCTGCCACCGTGAAGGCTCCACCGTGCAGGAGACGCGCAACATCCCCGAGCACAACATCATCGAGAACTACTCCGAGAGCATCCACGGCGAGGCCCTGCTGAAGAAGGGCCTGGTGGTGGCGCCCAACTGCGCCTCCTGCCACACGCCGCACAGCATCCTGCCGCATACCGACCCCAAGTCCTCGATCGCGCGGCGCAACATCGCCGCCACCTGCACCAAGTGCCACGCCTCGATCGAGGAAGTGCACCGCAAGGTCATCAACGGCAAGTTGTGGGAGCGGGAGGCGCACGTGCTGCCCGCCTGCGTCGATTGCCACCAGCCGCACAAGATCCGCAACGTCTTCTACCCGCAGGGGATGGCGGACGCCGACTGCCAGCGCTGCCACGCCGACGAGCGTCTGAAGGCGCGCGACGGCCGTTCCATGTTCGTCAATGCCGCCGAGATCGCCGATTCCCGCCACGCCAAGGTCGCGTGCAGCCAGTGCCACTCCGAGGTCAACGTCTCCAAGCTGCGCCCCTGCGAGACCATCACCAAGAAGGTGGACTGCAGCGCCTGCCACGCCGAGATCGGGCAGCAATACCAGCGCAGCACGCACGGGCAGCTCTTCGCCAAGTCGGACCCCAACGCGCCGGTGTGCGCCGAGTGCCATGGCACGCACCACGTGCTCGGGAAGCGCGATCCGAAGTCAGCCACCTTCCCCACCAACGTGCCCACGCTGTGCGCGCGCTGCCACCGCGAGGGCCAGAAGGCGGCGATGCGCTACATGGGAAGCGAGCACGACATCATTCCCAGCTACCGCGAGAGCATCCACGGCAAGGGCCTGCTGAAGAGCGGCCTGACCGTGACCGCGATGTGCACCAACTGCCACACCGCGCACGGCGAGTTGCCGCACACCGATCCCGACTCGAGCGTCAACCCGAAGAACCTGCCCGCCACCTGCGGCACCTGCCACCATGGCATCGAGGAGCAGTTCGTCAACAGCGTGCACTCCGCCACCGTCACCAAGACCGACAAGCCCCTGCCCGTATGCAACGACTGCCACACCGCGCACGCCATTCAGCGCGCCGACCAGGACGCCTTCAAGCTGGAGATCATGAACCGCTGCGGCCGCTGCCACGAGGACATTGCCAAGACCTACTTCGACACCTATCACGGCAAGGTCTCGCGCCTCGGCTACACCAAGACCGCCAAGTGCTACGACTGTCACGGCGCGCACGACATCCTGAAGGTCACCGATCCGCGCTCCCACCTGAGCCGCGACAACGTGGTCGCGACGTGCCGCAAGTGCCACGCCGACGCCACCCGCCGCTTCGCCGGCTACCTCACCCACGCCACCCACCACGATCCCAAGAAATACCCCTTTCTGTTCTGGACGTTCTGGGGCATGACGGGACTGCTGGTGGGGACGTTCGTGGTGGGCGGGGTGCATACCCTGCTGTGGCTGCCGCGCGCCTTCCAGATGCGCCGCGAACTCAAGGCCCTGGAACGTGAGGAAGCGGCGAAGGCGGCCGGGCTGGCGCCGCCGGAGAGCGCTCCCGGCGAGGAGGCAGAGCCGTGATGGACACCGAATTCCGCGCGCCGCAGCCTCCGGCCGAAAGCGCCCCGCCGGCCCCGCCCGCGATCGAGGCGGGTACGCGCGAGTTCGTGCGCTTCACCTACCTGGAGCGCATGCTGCACGTTTGCCTGGTGGTGAGCTTTCTCTTCCTCGCCGTTACCGGGCTGTCGCTGAAGTTCTCTTACACGCCATGGGCGGACAGGCTGTCGCACTTGCTCGGCGGCTTCCAGACCTGCGGTTTTCTCCACCGCACCGCCGCCGTAATCATGTTCGGCACCTTCTGCGCCCACCTGTACGGGCTCTACCAGAAAAGAAAAAAGGAGTACGGCTCGTGGCGCGCGCTCCTTCTCGGACCCAACACCATGCTGTTCACGCGGCGCGACCTGACCGAGTTCATCGCCACCATGAAATGGTTTCTCGGCCTCGGCCCTCGCCCCGAATACGGCCGCTGGACCTACTGGGAGAAGTTCGATTACTTCGCCGTCTTCTGGGGCATCTTCATCATTGGTTCCACCGGCCTCACGCTCTGGTTCCCGATTTTTTTCACCCGCTTTTTGCCGGGATCGTTCATCAACGTGGCCACCATCACCCACAGCGACGAAGCGCTGCTGGCCACCGGTTTCATATTCACCGTGCACTTTTTCAACACGCATCTTCGCCCCGAGAAGTTCCCCATGGACACCGTGGTCTTCACCGGCCATATGCCCCTGGCGGAGTTGAAGCGGGACAAGCCGCGCGAGTA
>Ga0315268_10006355_pt1 | contig 12585 bp, 9 predicted proteins | sample C1_top_MG_FD_204535 | JGI IMG/M metagenome (GOLD analysis project Ga0315268, IMG submission 204535) | Sediment microbial communities from Yellowstone Lake, YNP, Wyoming, USA - C1_top | ecosystem: Environmental > Aquatic > Freshwater > Lake > Sediment | place: USA: Wyoming | collected 2017-08-01 | reverse complement strand
CGAAGTCTTCGACGAGGAGCCGGCCCTAACGGGCGAGGTCGAAGAGGGTGGCGGTGAAGGCGGCCGGGGTCACGCCCCGGCCTTCACGCATCAGGACCTGGACGAGCGCCGGCGGCAGGTCCGAAGGCAGCTCACGGTAATATTCGGGCAGGCCTTCGAATCGATAGTCCTTCCCGACCGCCGACCAGGCCCGGAAATAGAACAGCAGCCAAACGAGCGGCCCGGCCAGCTGCCAGACCCCCCAGGCGCCCAGGACCTTGAAGAAGATCCGGCGCTTCCGCTCCTCCTCCTCCGCCGCCCGTTGGGCATCCTCCTGCCGGGACCGTTCGGCCCGCTCGATGGTCTCCCGGACGAAGCCCGCTTAATCGCGCTCGATGGAGGCCAGGCTCTCACCGGTCGACGGGACCCCCGAGACAATGCCGGAGGGCCAGAGAACCCGGATCTCGACGTATTGCCGGGACCGGACGTCGACGGCCGTAAAGCGGGCCGTGCGTTCGTCCACGATCTCGGCCCGCCCCGTAAGCGGCCCGTGCCCCCAGACTTTGAGGGCAGCGCGGCTCCCCAGGGGCTCCGGGAGCCGGACATCTATGGTCACCTTTTTGGTCGGCCTGTCCCAGCCGTCGCCGATGACCTGCCAATAGAGCTCGGTGACGTCGGGATAGGTCCGGATGCCCCCGCGGATCCGGTAACGGATGCGGAAGGTCCGCCGCTCGTTCCGGGCCGAATAAAACCACTTGGCCTGGAAGGCCCCGTCGACGAGGCCGGTTTCGGTAGCCAGGGGCCGGCCAGACTCGTCGCTGACGGCGAAGTCCGTGAGCGTGGCCCGGACGGAACGTCCGGAGCGAGTGACTGCCAAGGGGATGCGGAGGTCGGTCCAGGAGAAACTCCCCTGGAACTCGTAGGTCCGGAATTCCTCAACCAGGAAGCCGCCGTCCTTCTCGACCGCGATCTCGGTCCGGACCTCGGGAAAATAGTAATTCTTGGTCTGGGCCGCCGCCGCCAGGATGCACAGCCCGGCCAGAAGGACGAAGACCGCCACTTTTTTCATCCGAGGCCACCAGCTCGATCCGGACATGGGACCTCCTCCTGCGGACTCGCGACGGAATCTTTTTAGCTCAGAGCGAGGGGAAAAGCAAGTCCGGGAGGTCAGGCCTTCGTCCAGCGTTTGCCGTAGATGTGCTCGATCAGGACGACCTCGGTCTCGGGGTCGAGGCGGGAGAATTCGAGCCCGGTGTCGAAGACGTCCTTTCCGAAAAGCTCCTTGACCCAACGCACGCGGGCCGGCGCCTGGATGCGCTTCCGGGAGCGGGCCAGCGTGATCTCCACTTTGACCCGGGCGCCGACGGAGAGGGGGGCGTCCGTCATGATCCGGATCCCTCCCACGGAGATGTCCTTGGTCAGGCAATAATAAGGTCCGCGGGGCTCCTGCCCTTCCTCGGGGACGAGCGTGAGGACGACCCTGTTCTCTTCCTTGGCCCTCGGGTCGCGCCGCCGTTCCTTCATGGAGTCCGGCCCCCTCCCTCCCGGCCTGGAGCAGCGGCGTAGACGACGGCGGCCCGGAGGACGAGCTCCGCCTTGTCGGTCGGGTTCAGGAGTCTCGCGGTGAGCGTGTGCTTCCCCGGCTTCAGTCCGTAGGTCCAGAACAGCGGCTCCCGGCGCCACCGCGACTCCGTGGTCAGGTCCACCGTGTCCATGGTCTTTCCGTCCACCGAAAACACCGCCCGGAACACGTATTCGGCCTGGCCCGATCGCCTCGCCTCCCCCGTCAGGACGACCCCGACGCCGTCGAAATCGAGGCGGAACTCGGGCCCGAGCCTGAAATCCAGTTCCTTTTTTTCGGTCGGCCGGAGGCCCGGAAAATTGACTTCCAGCCGGACCGGCCGGACCGGCCCGGCGCTGATGACGACCTCCCCCGGGAGGACCCGGCCGCCGTTCCTCCGGACGACCTCGAGGGCCTGGTCGTAGGAGAACCCGTAAACGTCCTTCAGGCTGAAATCCATGTAGGGGAATTTCTCGTCTTCGACGCTTTCGAGGCCGGCCTTCCAGGCCGCCGGAATGCCGCGATAGCCCAAGACCGTGCCCAGGATGCCGCCGGCGCTGGCCGGGTTGCAGTCGGAATCGTCGCCGCAGCGGGCGCTGATCTCGAGCGTCCTCCCGAAATCGCCCTCGCCGTAGAGGAGGCCGACTAGGATCCAGGCCGCGTTGACCTTGGCGTCGATATCGAAGGGCGAGAAGACGCCCTCGGGGCAGCCGACATCCTCGGACCACTTCCGCTGGACCTTGAACCAGGTCGCCTGCCAGTCCTTCGGGTCCTCCCGGTGCCAGAGGATGACGTCGCTCATAGCGGCGTGAAAGCGGCTGGCTTCGGGGATGGCCTTCAAGGCCTCGGCGGCGATGAACTCGACATCGTTCGAGACGAAGGCCAGGCTGTACATCGCGGCAACATAGACGCCGCCGTACCAGCCGTCCCCCGAATTCATGATGTGGCCGGCCCGGTCGGAGAAGGCGATGGCTGCCTGGACCAGGCCCGGGGACATCAGGCCGGCGAAGTCGGCTTCGATCTGGAAATCGATGTCGTCGGCGTGAGGATTGTTCCGCCAGTCCCCGGAGGCGGGCGGGACCAGGCCGCGCCTGATGTTGGCCCGGGCCATCTGATTGGCGTGCCAGAGCGGATAGGGCGCGTCCGCGAAGGCCTTGGCCAGCGACCGGGCCGGGGCGTCCAGGCCCTCCTTCCGGAAGACGTCGACGAAGGTCATGTTCATGTAGACGTCGTCGTAGAGGCCGGGGCCGTTCTTGAAATACCAGGGGATGGCCCGGCCGCTCCCGGTGAGCGGCTGGTAGTCCTGGATGAAGGTCCCTTGGAAGCGGAACTCAGTCGGCCCGCCGAACGTGCAGCCGATGACCTTGCCGGCCCAGCCGCCCCGGATCTTGTCCCGGAGGGCCTCCGGGGAGAGCCGGTAGGTCTCGGCGGACGCGAGGGCCGCCAGAATCAGGATAAGGCCGAGTCCCGTTCCCGCTTTTTTCCAGCCGTTCATGGTCCCTCCCCTCCGGCCGGGTCCGGCCGGCCGGTGAATCCGGGTCTTCCGCCTAGGAATTATCGTCTAGGCAGGGATAAATGAAAAGACCCCGCTTTGACTTTTTACCTGACCGGACTTAGGATGATGGGGGCAGCAGAAGCTCCAGGGATGAACGTCCGCGGGGTCCGACTTGTGTCGGCTTCGGAGCCCCGGTCTCAATCGGGGGATTCCAGGGGCGTCAGTCCCTGGGGTCTCCGAATGGGAGTGACGAGATAGGAGGGTGAACATGGCGGAACGGACTCTCCCCAGGCTTTTCGAAGACAGCGTCGCGGCCTACCCGGACAATGTCCTCATGTGGGAAAAGAAGGACGGGCGTTACCAAGGGACGACTTATCTCGAAGCCCGCACCCTGGTCCACCAGTTCGCCGCCGGATTGGCGGCGCTCGGTCTGCGGAAAGGCGACCGGGCCGCCCTCATCTCGGAAGGCCGGAATACCTGGCTCCTGAGCGAGCTCGGGATCCTGTTCAACGGGGCGGTCAACGTGCCGATCTCGGTCAGGATCGACGAGCTCAAGGACCTCAAGTTCCGGCTGGACCATTCGGGGACCAGGTTCGTCATCGTCTCCAAGTCCCAGGTCGGGAAGATCCGCCAGATCAAGCCCGAACTGCCGGCCCTCGAGAAGACGGTGCTCCTCGACGAAATGCCGTCGTACGAGCCCGATGAGATCCTGGCCCGCGACGTCTTTCAAAAAGGTCGGGATCACCTGGCGGCCCGCGAAAGGGAATTCGAGGAGACCTGGCAGGGCATCAAAGAAAGCGACCATGCGAATATCTGCTATACCTCGGGAACGACGGCCGACCCCAAGGGCATCATCCTGACCCATCTCAACTACGTGGCCAACACGGACCAGTCCCGGGGGCTCGTAGGCTGCCCCGAGCATTATGTTTCGCTCCTGTGGCTTCCCTGGGACCACGCCTTCGCCCACACCGCCGGGGTCTACACCCTGATGAGGAGCGGGGCCTCGCTCGCGTCCGTCGAGATCGGCCGAACTCCCCTCGAAACCCTGAAGAACATCCCCCTGAACATCAAGGAAGTCCGTCCCCATTTCCTGTTCAGCGTCCCCACCTTTGCCAAGACGCTCCGCAAAGGGATCGAAAAGGGCGTCCGGGAGAAGGGGCCGACGGCGGGGAAGCTCTTCCAAAAAGGCCTCAAGCTCGCCTGCTCGTACAACGCCGAGGGGTGGAACCGGGGCCGGGGTTTCAAAAAACTGAAAAAGCCGCTCTACTTCCTCTACGACCGGCTGGTCTTCAAGAAAATCCGGCGGAATTTCGGCGGGCGCCTTGAGTTCTTCATCGGCGGCGGCGCCCTGCTCGACATCGAGCTCCAGCGTTTTTTCTACGCCCTCGGCGTCCCCATGTTCCAGGGCTACGGCCTGACTGAAGCCTCCCCGGTCATCTCCGCCAATTGCCAGAAGGCCCACAAGCTCGGCTCCTCGGGCAGGGTCGTCCCCGGCCTCGAGCTGAAGATCTCCGACGAGACCGGCGCCTCGCTCCCCGCCGGGGAAAAGGGCGAGATCGTCATCCGGGGCGAGAACGTCATGGCCGGCTATTGGAAGAACGAAAAGGCAACCCGGGAGGCCCTCCGCGACGGCTGGCTCCACACCGGGGACATCGGCTATCTCGACGCCGACGGGTTCTTGTACGTCCTGGGCCGGTTCAAGAGCCTGCTCATCGGCAACGACGGCGAAAAGTACAGCCCGGAGGTCATCGAAGAGGAGATCTGCGACCATTCTCCCTTCATCGAACAGCTCATGCTTTACAACAACCAGTCCCCTTACACGGTCGGGCTTCTCGTCCCCAACAAGGAGGCCGTCGGCCACTGGCTGAAGGAGCGGGGGCTTTCGGTCCGGACGCCCGAGGGCCAGGACGCCGCCCTGAAGCTTTTCGAGGCCGAGATCAACGCCTTCCGCGAGGGCGGGGCCCGCGGCGGGGCCTTCCCCGGCCGCTGGCTTCCGGCCGCCGTCGCCGTGCTCGCGGAGCCGTTCAGCGACCAGAACCAGCTCTTGAACTCCATGCTGAAAATGGTCCGGGGGAGAATCGCCGACGTTCACAGGAGCCGGCTCGATCATCTCTTCACGCCCGAGGCCAAGGACATTTGCAATCCCGAGAACCGGGCGGTCATCGGCCTCTGGGAGTTCTGAGGCGCCCGGCCTCCACTCCCCCCGCGGGGTCAACGAGCGGCGCTCCGGTTGACAACCTCTCTTTAATTAAGGTATCAAGAGGCTTCGACGAAGGAGGTGCCATGAGCGTCAAGCTGCGGCTCGGGGCGATGATGTTCCTCCAGTACGCCATCTGGGGCTCATGGATGCCGGTGCTCTCGGCCTTTCTCCAGAACAACTTGGGCTTCAACGCCGTCCAGACCAGCCTCATCTACAGCCTGCTCCCTCTCGCCACCATCATCTCGCCCTTCGTCGGCGGGCAATTCGCCGACCGCTGGTTCCCGACCCAGAAGGTCATCGCCGTCCTCCAGCTGGCCGGGGGCGCGCTGCTCATCGCCATGTCCGGCGTCACGGCCTTCTCGCCCTTGATGTGGCTCATGCTCGTTTACTCGCTCATCTACGCCCCGACCCTGGCCCTGACGAATTCGATCGCCTTCGTCAACCTCAAGAGCTCGGAGAAGGAGTTCGGGGCCATCCGCGTCTGGGGGACGATCGGCTGGATCGCCGCGGGCTTGGCGCTGGCCGGCTGGCGCACCTTGGCCCAGTCACCGGAGGGGATCGCCATGAAAGGGGACTCCCTGCTCCTGGCCGGGGTTTTTTCGCTCCTCATGGGGATCCTCTCCTTCGCCCTCCCCGCGACGCCGCCGCAGAAGTCGGGGGCCAAGCCCTGGGCCTTCCTAGAGGCGTTCAAGATGTTCAAGGACCGGAGCTTCGCCGTCTTCGCCCTCATCTGTTTCATCGTCGCCACCGAGCTCTGGTTCTACTACATCCTGACGGCCCCCTTCCTGACCTCGGCGGCCATCGGCCTCAGCCAAAAATACGTCTCCGCGGTCATGGCCATCGCCCAGGTCGCCGAGATCTTCGTCATGGCCTTCCTCCTGTCCTGGGCGCTCCGGAAATACGGGATGAGGAGGACCCTGACCCTCGGCATCTTGGCCTGGCCCATCCGCTACATCATCTTCGTCATCGGCGCGCCGGCCTGGCTGGTCGTGGCTTCGCTCGCCCTGCACGGGTTCTGCTACGTCTTCTTCTTCACGGCCGCCTACATCCACGTCGACCGCATCGCCCCCAAGGACATCCGCCATTCCGCCCAGGGGCTGATCGCGATGATCATCCTCGGGGTCGGGAGCTACGTTGGCAGTCTCTTCGTCGGCTGGGTCCAGACCCTCTTCACCTCGACCGCGATCGGCGCGGCCGGCGAGGCCGTCAAGACCGTCAACTGGCGGGGCATCTTCCTCGTCCCGGCGACCCTGACGATCGTCTGCCTCATCATCTTCTTGGTCTTCTTCCGGGAGAAGAGAACGGCCGAGCCCGGGCCGGCCGCATAGAATAACTGACGGGGACAAAGCGACCGCGTCCCCTCGGGAGAGAAGAAAAGGACATGGACCCGGGTCAGTGTCCCCTCTTGAACGGGAGGTCACGCATGAAGAAAAAGACCAGGCTCGGCATCGGATTCGTCGGCGGAGGGTTCATCACCCGGTTCCATATCCGCTCCTGGGTCGGCGTCCGTGACGCCGACGTGCTGGGCATCGTCGACCCCGACGAGAAGAGGGCCCGCGAGGCGGCCGCCCTGGCCCGGACGCTCGGCGTCGGCGAGGCCCGCGTCTACAAGTCGGTGACGGCCATGGCCGCCGACCCCAGCATCGACGGGATCTGGATCTGCGCCCCGAACTTCACCCGGCTCGAGGTCATGGACGAGATCGCCCAGGCCGTGATCAAGGGCAAGGGCGAGCTCGTCGGCGTTTCCTGCGAGAAGCCGCTGGGCCGGAACGTCGGCGAGGCCAAGGCCATGCTGACCCTGGTCCGGAAGGCCGGCCTTCTCGACGGCTACCTCGAGAACCAGGTCTTCTCGCCGGCCGTCGTCCGGGGCCGGGACATCGTCTGGACCCGCGGCGCCAGCCTCTGCGGCCCGCCCTTCCTCGCCCGGGCGGCGGAGGAGCACAGCGGCCCCCACATGCCCTGGTTCTGGGAGGGGACGCTCCAAGGCGGAGGGGTGCTCAACGACATGATGTGCCATTCCGTCGAAGAGGCCCGCTACATGCTCACGGCGCCGGGCGCGCCGCGGGACTCCCTCACGCCGGTCAAGGTCACGGCCTACGCCTCCTGTCTCAAGTGGCAGGACCCGAAGTATGCCAAGGTCCTGGCCGATCAGAGCGGCGGGAAGACGGACTATCTCAAGCGGCCGGCCGAGGACTTCGCCCGGTCGCTCATCGAGTACCGGGACAAGGCCGGGAGGACCCTCGTCGTCGAGACGACCACCTCCTGGTGCTATGTCGGCGCCGGGCTGCGTCTGAGCCTGGAACTCATCGGGCCCGAGTACTCCCTGGCCATCAACACCCTGGACTCCGGGCTCAAGATCTTCTTCAGCCGCAAGGTCCGGGGCGAGGCCGGCGAGGACCTTGTCGAGAAACAGAACGCCGAGGTCGGGCTGATGCCCGTCGTCAGCTCCGAGGAGACCGAATACGGCTACACGGCGGAGAACCGGCACATGGTCCGGTCCTTCCTCCTCGGGAAGCGCCCCGTGGAGAACTGGAGCGACGGGCTCAACGTTACGGAGCTGCTGATGACCGCCTACATGAGCGCCGAAGAGGATCGGACCGTCCCCTTCCCTCCCCCGGGGCTCGAGACCTTTATCCCGGCCGTGGCCCAGGGCCGCTGGAACCCGAAAAAGAGGAAATGAGAAAGGGAGGAACGGTCATGAAGATAATGGCGACGCTCATCGGACTCTTTGCCGCCCTGGCGGCGCTCGTCCACGGCCAAGAAGGGCCCAAGACGGCGGGGAAGGCCGCGCTCATCCCGGCGGACATCGCGAGCCAGGTCAAGGCAACGGATTATCAGGCCGTCAGGATCAAGAAATTCCCCGTTTCGGTCGAAGGCTGGACGTACAGGCGGTATACCTTCTTTGAAACGGTCGACAAGCTCAAGGCCCTCGGGATCTCCCTTCTCCAGGCCTATCCCGGCCAGCCGCTGGGATCTGGGGACCCGAAGGCGGTGTTCCAGGAAGGCATGCCGGACGCGGACATGAAGGCCGCCCAGGCCAAGCTCCGCGAAGCCGGCGTCTCCGTCGTCGCCTATGGCGTCGTCGAGATCGGCACGACCGAAGCGTCCATGCGCAAGGTCTTCGATTTCGCCCGCAAGATGGGCATCCGGACGGTCGTGTGCGAGCCCCGGGACGAGGCCTTCCCCATCCTTGACAAGCTCCTCAACGAATACGGTCTCCAGGCGGCCATCCACAACCATCCCCAGCCGGCCAAGTACGCCCTGCCCATGACAACGCTCGAGCGCCTCAAGGGCCGGAGCGAGCGGATCGGCGTCTGCGCCGACACGGGCCACTGGATGCGGGAGGGGCTCGACCCGGTCGAATGCCTCCGGCTGCTCAAGGGCCGGATCCTCGACGCGCACCTCAAGGACCGGACCGATTTCGGCAAGGGCGCCTCGGCCAAGGATGTGGCCTGGGGTTCCGGCCGGGCCGGCGTCCGGGACATCCTGGCCGAGCTGACCCTGCAGGACTACGGCGGCGCTCTGACCATGGAGTACGAGAACGAGGAGGAGGTCCTGACGCCGGAACCGGCCATCCGCAAGAGCGTCGATTTCGTCAAGAGCGCGACTTATTACGAGGGCTACGACCAGCTCCTCAAGCGGTCCTGGGGCGCCTACGAGAAGCACGGCTGGAACCACTACGGGCCGGGCTATTTCGAGCTCGATCCGAGGACGGGCGTCCTCAAGTCCCAGGGCGGCATGGGCCTGCTCTGGTACAGTGTTAAAAAATTCCGGGACTTCGTGCTCGAGCTCGATTTCAAGTGCTCCCGGCAGGACACGAACTCGGGCCTCTTCCTCCGCGTCCCGGACATGCCGGCGAGCGACGACTACATCTACCATGCCTTCGAGATCCAGATCCACGATGCCGGCCAGGGCATCCACGCGACCGGGGCCGCCTATGACGCCGAGGCGCCGTCGGTGAACGCCTCCCGGCCGGCGGGGGAATGGAACCATTTCAAGATCACCTTCCAGGGGAAGCGTCTGCAAGTGGAGCTCAACGGGAAGCCGGTCCTCGATTGGGAGGCCGCGCCGCGGGGCAAGGTCAAGGACTTCGCCGCCGAGGGCTACATCGGGCTCCAGAACCATGACAGCCTGTCCCCGGTGTAGTTCCGGGACATCTTCATCAAGGAGCTCTGAGCAAGATGGCCAGAGAGGGACGGTCTTCCGGGGGGCCGTCCCTCTTTTTTTCAAAACCCGGACGCGTATGGTATGATAGTCAGCGCTCTGTGACAGGTGAACGGTGAAGATCAAGTACCTCGACGGGAAACGGCTTTATTACGCCTTCCTCGCGGGCGGCCGGGCGGTCATCCGGGACCGCCATTACCTCAACAAAATCAACGTTTTTCCCGTCCCGGACTCGGACACGGGCAACAACCTGGCCACGACCATGCGCTCCATCGCCGAGCGGGCCCGGGCCTTCCGCTCGGCCGAACACACCCTCGGCTCGATCGCCGATGCGGCCCTGGTCGGGGCGCGCGGCAATTCCGGCATCATCTTCGCCCAGTTCGTCTACGGCCTTAGCGAGGAGGCCAGGAACGAAGTCCGGCTGTCCCCTTCGCGCTTCGCCGAGCTGGCCCGGCGGGCCGTCCAGTACGCCCGTCAATCCATCGTCAATCCCGTCGAAGGGACCATGATCACGCTGCTCCACGATTGGGCCGAGGCCATCTACGAGCAGCGCCTGAAGATGAAGGATTTCGCCGAGCTCCTGTCCTACTCCCTGCACATCGCCGAAAAGTCCCTCAAGGAAACGCCCGAGAAGCTCGAGGTCCTGGCCAAGGCCGGCGTCGTGGACGCCGGGGCCAGGGGTTTCTTCGATTTCCTCGAAGGCGTCTTGGCGTTCGTCCGCAAGGGGGATATCAAGGACCTTATCGAGACCGAAACCGAGCCGCTCCCCACGCCGTCCGACGTCCACCAGGTCCGGAGCTCCGTGACCAAGCGTTACTGCTCGGAGGCCTTGATCACGGGCGAGGGCCTCGACGTTCTGGCCATCCGCGCCGCCGTGCAGGCCGCAGGCGAATCCGCCATCGTCGCCGGTTCCCGGAGGAAGGTCCGCCTCCACGTGCACACCGACTCCCCGGCCGAGCTTTTCGCCAAGGTCGGGACCTTCGGCACCATCGCCGAGATCAAGGCCGACGACATGCTCCGCCAGTTCGAGGCGGCCCACCAGAGGAAGTCGACGATCGCCCTGGTCACGGACTCGGCCTGCGACCTGCCGGCCGAGCTCCTGGACGAGCACCAGGTCCACGTCGTCCCCTTCTCCCTGTCCTTCGGCGACAGCCTCTTCCTGGATAAGATCACGATCACCGCCGAGGGATTCTACCGGCTACTGAAAACGAGCCATGTCCTGCCCAAGAGCGCCCAGCCGTCGCCGGGCTCCGTCCGATCGTTCCTCGAGTTCCTGGCCGGCCATTACGACCGCATCCTTGTCATCTCCATCTCGGACGCGCTGACCGGCTTCTACCGCCAGGTCCTCAGCGCCCAGGAGTCCCTCGGTCTCGAAAAGCTGCGGGCCGTCAACTCCCGGCAGATCTCGGCCGGCGAGGGCCTGATCGTCCTGCGGGCCGCCGAGGCCATCCGGGCAGGGCTCGGCGCCGACGAGATCGCGGACAGGGCCGAGGGCTGGGCGGCCAAGACCCGTCTCTGGGTGGACATCCGGACGCTCAAGTACATGGTCCGCGGCGGACGGGTCAGCCCGCTGAAGGGTCTCGTGGCCCGGCTCCTCAACATCAAGCCCATCATCACCCTCGACGCGGAAGGCAAGGCCGCGGCCGCCGGAAAGTCCTTCAACCGGCGGCAGAACATGAAGAAGATCGTCGGCCTGATCCGGAAGGAGTCGGGCGGCCGCAAGGTCTGGAATTACGCCATCGTCCACGCCCAAAATCCCTACCGGGCCTTGCATTACGCTGAGGAGCTGAGCCCTGTCCTCGGCAAGAAACCCGCTTACATCATGGACATCTCCCCGGTCATCGGCGTTCACAACGGCATCGGGGCCGTCGGCGTCTGCGTGATGTACGAATAGGCGCCCCGGCCCGGAAGGGGGAATCCCATGGGACAGATCATCGCGCTCTGCATCCTGGCCGTCTGGGCTTACATGACAGCCTGGTTCCTCGCGGCCCTCGTCAAGAAGGACAACTCTCTCGCCGACACCGCCTGGGGCTTGGGTTTCATCCTCCTGGCCGGGCTGACCTTCATCCGCGCCCATGAGCCGGCCCCGCGCCGGATCCTCGTCACCGCCCTCGTCCTCGTCTGGGGCGGCCGGCTCGCCGCCCACGTCTTCGCCCGGAACCGGAAAAGGGGCGAGGATTTCCGTTACGCGGCCTGGCGGGCCCGGTGGGGCCGGTGGTTCGTCCTCAGGAGCTATCTCCAAGTCTTCCTGCTCCAAGGGGTTTTCCTCCTCATCATCAGCTGGCCGGTCGTGCTCATCAACTCCGCGCCCCAAAGCGGACCGGGGTGGCGGGACCTCGCCGGCGGGCTGCTTTGGCTCCTGGGATTCGTCTTCGAGTCCGTAGCCGACGCGGAGCTGGCCCGGTTCAAGCGGCAGCCGGGCGAGAAAGGACGGATCATGATGCAGGGCCTCTGGCGGTATTCCCGCCACCCGAATTACTTCGGCGAGGCGGTCATGTGGTGGGGGATCTTTGTCCTGGCGCTCGGGTCGGAAGGCGGCTGGACGTCGGTCGCGAGCCCGCTCCTCATCACCCTCCTCCTCCGCTTCGTCTCCGGGGTTCCGATGCTCGAAAGGAAATACCGCGAGAACCCCGAGTTCCAGGCCTACGCCCGGCGGACGAACGCCTTCGTCCCCTGGTGGCCCAAGAAGGGCCCCCGCCCAGCGGTTTGAGAGCGGGCGCGGTGCGTTGATCCGGGCCCTCCTAGGCTCTCCCGGGTCCGCTCACGAATCCGGCAAAAAGAAGGGGGGTGTCCTCCGCGGACATCCCCCTCTCCGAGCGCGTTTCGTTTCAGAAGCCCGGGCTGATGCTGAACTGTAGGTGCCAGCCGCGCTCCGGGTTCGAGATCGGGTAGACGTAGTTGAGGCCGAGGACGAGCATGCCGAAAAGGTTCGTCCGCAGTCCGACGCCCGCGCTCGTGACCGGTTTCCGGGTCCCCCCGGCGAACCAGGGGCGGACGTCCTCGGGCGTCGCGCCACCCCACCAGTATCCGGGCTGGCTGGCCCAGGCGATGCCGGCGTCATAGAACCCGCAGAACTCGAGGGGCCAGGCGCCGAAATACCCCTTGCCGATGCCAAGGAGACGCAGCAGCGGGAACCGGAATTCGAAATTTGCGACGATCATCCTGCTGCCGAAGAGGCGCCCATAG
>Ga0315268_10006354_pt1 | contig 12585 bp, 12 predicted proteins | sample C1_top_MG_FD_204535 | JGI IMG/M metagenome (GOLD analysis project Ga0315268, IMG submission 204535) | Sediment microbial communities from Yellowstone Lake, YNP, Wyoming, USA - C1_top | ecosystem: Environmental > Aquatic > Freshwater > Lake > Sediment | place: USA: Wyoming | collected 2017-08-01 | reverse complement strand
TTCGGTTCTGAGCCGAAGGGTTGGAGTTGTATTGCCAAACTTTTCACTTTCCTCGACCATCCTGGGCTTCTCTTCCACCGTCCGGTGCCGTCTCTTCTTCAGCTCTCTCTCAACGATTGCCCGCCCAGACGTGCTCATTGATTGCCTCGTGGACAATTCTCTCGTGCCCACTAGGGCCATCATCCTTCTGGTTCATCCCGGCGCTTCATGCCAAGAAGTGTTGGTCTAACTCAGCCCCGAGACGGGCACTTCTTCACCCTTTTTCCAGTTGCGTTTCATTCAATCACGCTTATCCACAGTATTTTTCTCATTCCCGCTGGTACAAAAAACCCCGGTCAGGCAAAAAAAGCATCCGCTCTCTTCCGGAAGCAGGAGTTTCCGATCACGCAATCGGTGCGCTGTGCGACGGACGTAAGTCGTCAATCAAGGCCCATGCCATTCCGGAAAGAGCTTCTCCCGCAAGCGTCCAACAGCGAGCAGGATTCCGTGCAGGAGAGCTTGTGGCCGGGGTGGACATCCCGGAATGTAAACGTGGACGGGCACGACGTTGTCGACGCCTCCAAGAGAGGCGTAGTTCTTGCCAAAGATGCCGCCACTGATGCCGCAGGCGCCAACCGCCACCACGATTTTCGGTTCCGGCATTGCTTGGTAGGTCTTCACCAAGGCCAACTCCATATTTCTGGTGACAGGCCCGGTGACCAGGAGCATGTCGGCGTGACGCGGAGAAGCAACGAATTGAATACCGAAGCGTTCCAAGTCGTAGACAGGATTATTCAGGGCGACGATTTCGAGTTCGCATCCGTTGCATGAACCGGCGTCCACTTCTCGAATGGCGAGGGAGCGCCTCAAGAGTTTCTGAATCTTTTCGCGCGCTTTTTGTCCAATACTTTCGACGTCCGCTTCGACATCGCTGAGGCGCCGATGCACGGTGCGCAACTCCCGATGGGTCCGGTCGGTATTCAACGAGTATTCCGCGGTTAGGATGAGGTTACGACGGTCCGCACTTGCCAGCTCAAATTCTTGGGTGATTCGCACGGCTTGATCGGCGGACGCTTCCGCACACAAGCCGCAGAAGACGCACAGACCGTAATCGACGGTGACTCGCCGCGAATCACCGTCATCGGACACGGAAATCGCTCCCGTTGGGCAGACTTCCGCAGCGGGCCGTGCATCCTTCCATTTTTCGAAGTCGAAGCTCGGCCGCCCGCGAAAGCGCTCGGAGATTTGCGCCGGCTTGGCGGGATACTTCGTTGTTACAATGCCGGCCGCGATCGTTTTCTGGATAATGTTGAACATCGGCTAGCGATCCGTTCCCGAGTAGGAAAGATTGAAACTCTTGTTGATGACCGGAAAGTCCGCAATGATGTTCCCTTGGACGGCCTCGACCAGGGCCGGCCAGTTATTGAGGGAGGGATCCTTGATCTTGCAACGTTCGAGGTGATTGTCGGGCCCCGTACGAATCCAATGGATGATTTCGCCACGCCATCCCTCGACGGCGCTCATCGCACAGCGGTCCGAGGGAATGGGCGGAACCTGCGCACGAAACTCTCCGAACAGACTTTCTTCGGCAGCGCTCCGGATGATGCCCAGGGATTCGTTCACCTCGTCAACCCGGACCTGCATCCGGTGGGTCACGTCGCCAACTTGATAAACGGGCACTCGGAAGGAATATCGGCCATAGGCCGCATAAGGGTGATCGCGCCGAACGTCGAGATCCATCCCTGAGGCGCGTCCAGCCACACCCACGATTCCCAAGTCCTTTGCCTTTTCAGGACGGAGGATCCCGGTCTGTTCCAAGCGGTCGCGAGTGGATTCGGAGGAGTCAATCAGTGCGACTAGATCCTGAAATTCGTTTGCGAAAGCATCGATTACGGCACGGAGCGAGACGAGTTGTACGGCATCCCAGCCCCTTCGGACGCCGCCTACGCAGACCATGCCGCGCAAGAGACGATTGCCCGTCAACTCTTCGTTTAGGCTGACCAGCATCTCCTTCAAGCGGCTGGCGTGGGCATTCGCCACGACAAAGCCGACATCGGTCGCAATTGCTCCGATGTCGGCAACATGATTGCAAATTCGTTCGAGTTCCAGAAGGATGGTTCGCATAATCAGAGCCCGCAACGGAAGTTCAATCTGGGCCGCACGTTCGATGGCCTGACAGAAAGCTGTGCCATGTGAAAAACTAGAATCCCCGGAAATACTCTCGGCGAGAAAGACGGCTTTAGGTATGGGCAATTTCTCAAAGAGCTTTTCGGTGCCCTTATGGGTATAGAACATGCGAAGCTGCAAATAGAGGATCGGCTCACCGGCCACTGCGAAATTGAAATGGCCGGGCTCGATGGTTCCGGCATGAACCGGCCCGACTGGCACTTGAAAGACGCCCTCACCCCAAGCGGGCCGGTAGATGTGGCGTTCGCCCTCGAAAGGCGGCAGTACTGTCTCAAGCGGAAAGTCCTTGCGCAACGGATGAACATCCGGCCAGTTGTCATGCAGGGCCACCCTGCGAGGATTGGGGTGTCCGACGGCTTTCAAGCCAAACCAATCCTGGATTTCGCGCTCCTGCCAGTTCACGGCGGGCAGCCCCGCTGAGAGGGATGGAAACTCGGGATGGTCGGCAGGCACTGGGGCCCGCACAATCAGATACCGAGTGTCGCCCTTCCGTTCAAATACGTAGTAGTTAAAGAAGACACCTTCCGCGGAACGCCGGTCCTCGGCGAACACCGTAACTAGTCTGGCTTCGAACTCACTTTGCAGGTATTCGGCAAGAGCCCGAATGTCCGGATCACCGAAAAGAACATAGATTTCATCTTCGTGCTCCGCGGACATCGATTGAATCCGAACGCCGAACTTCTGTTGAAGAGACTCATAGAATGCAGACATTGCTTGCTTCACCGTCCGTTCATCACAATGCCCGCCGCGCCCTGAATGAGCCGGAACAAAGGAGCGGGTATCCAGAAGCCCATGACAAGAATCACCAGAGCCAAGCCCACGACAGAGGACTTCTTCCAGCGGCAAGTCTCGGCCGGAGGAAGGCCTGGGTCTGGACCAAGCACAAGGTTGGCGATGTGGATGAGGAATCCAGAGAAAATCGCCACGAGAAAAGTGATGAACAGAATACAAAGAACGAGATAGCCTCTGCTGAACCCTGCACGGAGAATGGTGAACTCGCTCAGGAACAAGCTGAAGGGAGGCGCCCCGGTGACCGCCAGAGTCGCCAGGAGGAAAGCAGCTCCGCTGAGGGGCATGGAATGGATCAAACCCCCTTTGGCCTCGCGGAATAGATCCGTCTTCACGTGTTGCTGGACATTACCCGCGCAGAAGAAAAGAAGGGGCTTGGTAATCGAATGAAATGTCATGTGAAGAAGCATGCCCAGGATTCCCAAGGGCCCTCCGAAGCCGAGTCCAAGCACCATGATCCCGCTGTGGTCAATGCTGGAATAGGCCAGCATGCGCCGGAAGCTCTTCTGGACGAGGATGAAGGGAACGGCGACCCCCATCGAGAGCAGTCCGAAAAGAATCAAGAGGTGCGAGGCATATTCCGGGCCTAAGCATTTCGCACTCAAAATGTAGAAGCGCACGAGACCGTAGAGAGCGCAGTTGAGGACTGCCGCGGCGAGCATGGCCGCCCCCGGAATGGGCGCCTCGCTGTACGCGTCGGGCTTCCAAGTATGCATGGGAGCGATGCCAGCCTTCGTTCCGTATCCCAGCAAAATAAGGATGAAGGCCAGGCGCATGGTGGGTTTGTCAAATTGGGCGGCATTTGCGACGAGGACGGACCAGTTCAGGCCTGCAAGGGTGTCCGTTGCGAGAACTTGATGTGCGGAATAATAGGTCAGGATTGTACCGAACAGGGCCATGGAGAGGCCGACGCCCCCGATAATGGCGTACTTCCAGGCGGCCTCCAGCGACGTCTCCCGGCCGTAAAACATAACCAGGAACACGGAGGCCAATGTGGTTCCTTCGATCGCTACCCATAGTATTCCGAGGTTGTTGGCAAGAGCGACGAGAATCATGGAAAAAACAAACAGAGGAGTAAGCGCATAGTATTCCCGCATCTTATGAACGGCGTTCCCGCCGCCCATTTTTTCGTTCTCCTGGAAAACTCCGTTTCTCTCCTCGTGACGAAAATAGCCAACAGCATAGATAGAACATACCAGGGCCACGAAAGCGGACAAGAGAATGACCAACGCACTCAAAGCGTCCGCGTAAAAAAATCCATCCCAAAGCGAAACGGAGCCACTCCGAAGTACCCGAATCCCCAGGGCAGTGGCCAGGCACAGCAGAACGGCGAAGGCAACGAGATTGACCACCTCCATGACGGACCGTCTTCGGAGGAAGAAGGCCAGAGGACTGGCGGCAAGAGGAACGATAAGGAGCCACAGCAAGATCATACGTTTGCCTACTCGCGCAATTTCCGAAGCTTGCTGACGTCCATCGAATCGAACGCCTCGCGAATGCGGAAGACGAGAATGCCAAGAACCAGTACGGCAACGAGAACATCAAAAAAGATGCCCAGCTCAACGATCAACGGCATTCCATAGGTCAAGGAGATCGCGGCGAGGAAGAGGCCATTCTCGAGAGAGAGCAAGCCCAGGACCTGTGACAAGGCCTTGCGGCGGTTCAGCACCGTGAAGAAACCGATCAGGAACAGGGCGATGGCCACGGCGAGGGTGTTATGCCCAAGCGCGGCTGAGACAGAGGTTTCCTCCGGATGGTAAAAGGACTCCGCAACAACGTAGCCCACCAGGGTCAGGCAGCCGGAGATGAGAATCGAGAGCGGAGCGTTGATCAGCGGTTCAATCTCCCGCCGGATTTCGATTCTTTTTACGAGACGCTCCAGCAGCCAAGGAAGCAGTCCCGCCTTCAAGAGGAGCGTCAGCAGGGCGGCGATATATATATGGCTGGCGTGGTTGAAGTAAGCGATGATGCCGGCGATCGCCGCCAAGAGGAAGGACTGCACCGCGAAGATGCGAATGCTCGAAACCAGCCAGCGCTGCCCGACCGCGGCGATCTGCAGCACGAGAACCAGGGCCGCCATCAGCGTGATGATTCTGTCGCCGAACTCGGGATCCTGGAGGAAGGTCATGCCAAGCCTCAAAATAGGAATGTGGAAATGAGCGCGAGCGCTCCCAAAATGAAAGAAACCATGAGCAGTTCCGGCACTCGAAAGAGCCGCAATTTCGCGTTGCTGGTTTCAACCAGAACGATGATACACGCCAGCAGAAGCATCTTGGTGAGGTAAAAGATCAGGCCCAGACCAAGCCCTCGAGCCGTCCAGTCCGAACTCAAACCGAACGGGAAGAACGTGTTGACCACCAGCGTCATCAGCACCAGTTGCTTGATGGAAGCGCCCCATTCAAGTAAAGCGAGGTATGGTCCCGAATACTCGAGGATCATGGCTTCGTGAATCATCGTTAATTCGAGGTGGGTCGCCGGGTTGTCCACAGGGATACGACCCGTTTCGGCGATCAGAACGATAAACAGGGCTGCAAACGCCAGCATCTGCGAGGGCGCCAGAAATTTCCAGCTCTGGCTCACGGCGACCTTGGCCATTTCGCTCAGGTTCGTGGAGTTCGCGCCCATGGCCACGGTGAAAATCGCGAGCATCATGGCGGGCTCGGCGATGGCTGAAATCGTCATTTCCCGGCTGCTGCCGAGCCCGCCGAACGAGCTACCGGTGTCGAGCCCGCCAAGAGCAAGGAAAAACCGCCCGAGCGCCAAAAGATAGACGACCGCGAGCACACCACCGAAGAGGCTGAGAGGGGCGTCTATCGTGGTCATAGGAATCATGAGTCCGACAAGAGCGGCGGTCACAAAGACGATGTAGGGAGCCGCCGAGAAGATCCACGAGGCAGTATCCGGGATCACCATCCCTTTGCGTAACAACTTGAAGATGTCGCGATAGGATTGCAGGACGCCCGGCCCGCGACGTGTCTGCAGTCTGGCCTTCAGAGTCTTGATGATGCCGCTGAGGAGCGGAGCAACGAGCAACAACAACACCAACTGCAGAGCCGCTTTGGCTAACAGGGCGGTCACGGGCGGACTCCAAAGAGCAAAAGCAAGACGAGGGTTATAAAGATGTATGCCAAGTAGGCATGAATGCTCCCGGCCTGAATGGCGCGCATTCTGGTGGAAAACCACAGCAGCAGATCTTTCAGCGGGACGTACAGGCGTTTCTCGAAGGTCGGCTCGATCTCACTCTCGAAACGGATCTCTTTCGGAAAATACGGGGACACATCGAAAACGGCTTGAATCTCGCGGCGCGGCTGGTACAAAACGGAGAAGATCATCCGCAAAGGTTTTGAGAATGCGGTGGCAGTAAATTCATTCTCCTCCGAGAGGCCGGGCAAGCCGCAGTCCCAGGTTGGTCCCCGCCTCCGCGCGAACCGCCTGGCCCCGATCGATACCAGGAAAGCAGCGGGAATCAGCAAGATCACGAGCCCAATACCAATGACCGCCGTGGAAACCGTACCGCCATGACGCATTCCCGCAGAGAGGACCAAACCATGCCCACTAATCAGATTGGCGCCCACTCTCTGTCCGAGGAGTTGCTCCGTCAGCGCATCGAATACATGGAGAAACCAGGTAACCCCCAAGCCCAGGGCCAGGCAAGCCACCGTCAGGCAGCCCATGCCAAGCAGCATGGACCAAGGCGCCTCATGCACAGGAGTGGATTTGGTCCCGCGCGGCAGGGCCAAGAAAGTAATGGCGAATGCCTTCACAAAACAAGCCGCGGCCAGGGCTCCAGTCAACGCGAGCATCGAGCCGGCGAGCGGAAACAGGATTCGGGTCAAACCTCCGGTCGCCCCATATCCAGCGAGGAGGCTCTGGTAGGTCAGCCACTCACTGACAAATCCGTTCAGTGGGGGAAGCCCGGAAATGGCGACCGCCCCGATCAGGAAACAGAAAGCTGTCGCGGGCATCGGACGGATGAGGCCGCCCAATTCTTCCATGTTTCGCGTCCCGGTGGAATGAAGCACCGACCCAGCTCCCAGGAACAAAAGACACTTGAAGATGGCATGATTCAGAGTGTGAAACAGCGCGGCGATCAGAGCGAGCGCCGCGAGTTGCGGATGCCCCGCAACGCGGAAAACCAAAGCGGCGCCAAGGCCGATGAGGATGATCCCGATATTCTCAATACTGTGGTAGGCCAATAGTCGTTTGAGGTCATGTTCCATCAAGGCGTACAAGACACCGAGAACGGCGGAGGTCACGCCCACGATGAGCACCAGCAAACCGGCCCAAGACGGCAATATTCCCAGTCCATCCAGGAAAATGCGCACCATGCCATAGATGCCTGCCTTGAGCACGATTCCGGAAAGCAACGCCGAGATGTTGCTGGGCGCGACCGGGTGCGCAGCAGGAAGCCAGATATGGAACGGAATGACACCCGCCTTGATGCCGAAGCCCAGGAAGAACAGCACAAACGCGGTAGCTTGCTGGCCGCTGGACAATTGCGCTGCGGCGGTGCGGAAGCTCGAGAATTCCGCGCTGCCGCTGACCTGCATCAACAGAGCGAAACCGAGCAGCAAGCACCCGGCATCGATATGGGCCATGACGATGTAGAGCAACCCGGCTCGCCGGGTCTCCCGCTCTTCGTGGTAAAACGTGACCAGTCCGTAGGCCACCAGCGCCATCACTTCCCACCCGATCAGGAAGAAGAAGGCATTGGCGGCGGTAAAAATGATCGTCAAGCTGAGCAACAAGAGATGGAATAAGAAGCCGAAGAGGCCGATGTTCCTCTTGCCCTCGAATTCTTTCAAATAGCCGAATGAATAGATGGAAACCGCGCCTGCCAGAATCGCCAGGGTTAAATTGAAGAAGCCAGCGAGAGCATCATAGTCGAAGCTGTAGGCGAAAAGCGGAATTCCCGACGAGACCGACCAGCGAACCGGCGTGCCTTGAAGAATGCCGAGTACCGCGGCGAAGCCCCCCAAGACAGCGCCTGCCAAGGCGCTGCCGCAACAGATGTAGCGACACTGGGCCGGCTTTCGCCAAGACGCAAGACAAGCCAGGGCGCCAGCCGAGTAGGCCGCAAGACTAAGCGCGAAGATCGTGCCAACTGGAAGCGTGTTCATGAGACCTGCTCACGACGACCCGATGATAGAACTTTCGGATAACTTCGCGCCATATTTGTTCGTCCGATTTTCCTTTACGGTGGCAACCGCCCTATACTGCGTCACCTCGCCCCTTTGCGGCCTCTCGCTCTCTTGTTCATCCCTCGGTGCACAAGAGCCAAAGCCTAATAATCTATATTCCTATTTACTTCATAAATGCAGAATTGCACGATCCCTTAACTAGTTCACAGGAGGGGCATAAGACTTTGAGATGATTCGGATTCCATTGGCATCCCGCGCTGGCTTCACGTAAATCGCAAAGGCATGCTCTTCCGGAGATTCGCCAGGATCGTGAAATTTGCCGTCAACCCAACCGCCCGGTGGCATCTCAATCCACGGAAAACTCGAGTCCGTGAATTCCTGTACCGCGGGGACTCGCTGTTTCGATGTACTTGCGATGCTCATCCAATCCGATGACGGGGATGGTCGTTCTACAAGTTGTCCGACCGGTGCACGCGTTGTTGTGTTTATCGGATAAAAGATGGGATGGTTCCCCCGGTTGCTTAACTGGAACCGTACGGAGAATCCGGATCCATTTCCGGATCTCTCCGGGGGTGACAACGTCAGATTCACAAGTGCTGTGGAATTCGGGTTGAGGTTCGCATCCGGCTGCTCTTCCACGCGACCAAAGTGCTCCGCCAGAACAAACAACAACGCGACCACGGTGAAGAATGCAGGGAGGTTGATGTTGGCCTTTCGTTCTTGTGCTGCGGGATAACCAGGTGAAGAAAGCAAACGGGAGCTGTCGCCATTTGTTTGTTTTGAAAGTGAAGGCGCTGCCCAAAATCGAAAAACAGAGAACTTGGGTCTGACAAACATAAACGCCTCCTGCTATGTGCCGCACCCCAGACGGTGGTGCCGCCCATCTCTACGAGTCCGTTAAATGCTTTCTATCCTATCGGATGGAAGCAATAAACTCATCGGCAAAAAAAATTGCACTTGACATATACATCTGCGAAGGTTACAGTATGCATGTATATAAGGATGAGCATGCCACAGCAGCTTGCCAATTTCAAGTCTGAATTCTTCAAAGCCCTCGCCCACCCTATCCGCATCCGGATCCTCGATTCTCTTCGTGATGGTGAGAAGGGGGTCAATGAACTCAGCGAGATTCTGAAGATTGAGCCCGCAAATGTTTCTCAGCAGCTCACGATTCTGCGAATGCGCAACATCGTGATGGGGCGCAAAGCGGGCAGCAATGTGTATTACTCCGTTTCGGACCCGACACTGTTTCGGCTTCTTGATATAGCGAGAGATATCTTCAATAACCACTTGGTGGGTGTGAGAGACATGCTTCAGCAGATGGAAACGGTCCCCTAGGGAAAAAAAATTTGCCCATCACCTGCAAATACTCGCAGATGCAAGAGTGCCTATGAAGCCTGACTTCTTTGTTAAGCCTGAACGAGGAGATCAATCACCATGCCGGATTACTACACTCCCCAGCAGTTAGCCCGGAAGTTGGATATCGCGGAATCCACAATCGCGGAACTCCAGACAAAGGGTTTCCTGGAGCCCACGATAAAGGACGGCAGGTTCTATTTTTCCTCTCGGCAAGCGTACCGTCTGCACGCAGCCGTTCGGTGGGCATGCAAGGACAAAATAGATTTGCAAGAGGCTGTCGCGCGCGTGGAAAAACGCTGGCTTGCTCAGACCAGCGCACCGAAAGACTAGGGATGGCCTCGGAGAGCGGGCCCGGCCTGCGCTTGCCGAGGCCGGGCCGGGAGTCGGCTGAGGAGCGTGCCGCGCGGACGCAACGGAATGCCCGCGGCAGAATCGAAGCGCTCGTATTTTCGTGGCCCAGCCCGCAAGGAGTTTGAAGTAAGGCGGGACAGAAACGCGGAATTCGAAGCAGAGAAGTCTGACATCCCCCGCAACCAATTTGCCCGAGCGGGCAACTCCTGCGGAATCTGGAAGAACGGACACTAGAAAAAACACAATGAACAACTGGCTGCCCAAATCCGTGCTGTGTCTCAAATCCTACACGAGGCGTCTGTTCGTGGCGGACCTTCTTGCAGGTATAACCGTTGGTCTCGTCGCACTGCCTCTCGCAATGGCCTTCGCCATCGCTTCTGGCGTTCCCCCCCAGGCCGGTCTGTATTGCGCGATCGTGGCTGGTTTTGTGGTTTCGGCACTGGGCGGATCGAAGACCCAAATTGGCGGTCCAACCGGCGCGTTTGTCGTCGTCGTCTTCGGCATTGTGGCGAAGTATGGCCTGGACGGGTTGTTCATGTGCACGTTGATGGCCGGTGTCCTCTTGTTGATTCTGGGCGCAACGGGTTTAGGCACGGCCGTCAAATTCATACCGCGCCCGGTCGTCGTCGGTTTTACGAACGGTATCGCGGTTATTATCGCCAGCACGCAAATCAAGGATTTCTTTGGACTAAAGATCGAGAAGGTTCCCGGTGAATTTCTCGGCCGCATTCAGACGATTGCGCGCAATTTCTCTTCGTTCTCGCCGTTGGAGACGAGCCTGGCGATTGTAGCCCTTGCCGTGATTATCGTTTTCATGCGCTACGTAAAACGGATTCCGGGGTACATCGTCGCCCTCTTTGTCGGTACGGCGGCGGTCGTGCTGCTCAAACTGCCTGTCGAAACGATTGGGACTCGCTTTGGGGGCATCCCCTCCGGGCTACCCACTCTTAACATTCCGCATTTCCACCTGAACTTGCTCCGACCGTTGATTTCGCCGGCAATCACGGTGGCCATGCTAGGCGCAATCGAATCACTGATGTCCGCGGTCGTCTCCGATCGCATGAGCGGCGACAAGCACAACCCGAATGTGGAACTTGTGGGACAAGGGATCGCGAATATTCTTTCTCCGCTGTTCGGAGGGCTTCCGGCGACGGGCGCCATCGCACGAACGGCCACCAACATCCGTTCCGGGGCAAAGACTCCGGTATCCGGAATGATTCATGCCTTGACTCTCCTGGCCATCGTGGTCTTCGCAGCTCCCCTGGCAAGATTCATCCCGTTGTCGGTCCTGGCTGCAATACTTCTGGTTGTCTCTTACAACATGGGTGAGTGGGGGGAAATCCCGGAGCTTTTGAAGCTCTCCCGAATGGAGATTGCGACATGGCTGGTCACTTTTCTATTGACGGTGTTTGCGGATCTAACGGTAGCCGTGGAAGCGGGCATGATTCTCGCCGTGCTGGTTTTCATTAAGAAAGTCACACAAACCACCACGGTCTCGGAGGCCACCGAAGAGTACGTCCGCGAAGGGCATGTTCACATCCTGCAGCACAAGGTAATCCCTGCTTACGTCTCCATCTTTAGAATTCATGGGCCTTTCCTGTTTGGAGCGACCGACAAGATCGAGGAGATCACCACTCGGTTGCCCAGCCTGCCCCCGATCTTGATTCTAAGATTGCGCAACATGACCGCGATCGATTCCACCGGTCTGCAAGCATTGGAAAGCTTAGCGGACCAAGTGCACGAATCGGGACGAGAACTCATTCTCTGCGGAGTTCGGGAACAACCATCGAGACTTATGCGTCAGGCTGAGTTTCAGCAGCACATCGGACCCGAGAATATGTGCCACAGCATCGCGGAAGGGCTGGACCGCGCCAGGGTGGTCTACCCGGAAGTTTCTAAACGTCATCCCGTAGGAACGCTTTGGGGCCGAAGAAGTGCGGATGTCCTTCAGGAGCCCGAATCGGCGCTGCCGGAAACTGCCCCTACCTTCAAGGAAATCACGTGAAGAGACTGAGCTGTTTTCAGCGATGGGCCGGTCGAGACTTGAAAACAATCAGTCCAGAGTATCGTAGCAGCAGACGCTCATTCGAGATCATCATAGGAGAAATGTGCGAGTGCCTTTCTCAAAGCTGACGTGCGAAGTTGAGACGATCCGATTGTCACCTTCCGTAGCCGATGCAAAAGGCAAATTAGGCGCAATGATTCCGGGCATGGGGACTGTGGCGACAATCTTTGTGGCCGGCGTGGGAGCGCGCGGTAACAACAATCTAAGTCACGGGCACTAACTGTAATGATGTGGATCAGCAGTTCTTGGGTGCAGGATTGGGTGCAACTAAAGAGAGAAGAATGGCTCCCAATTTCTTGTAAGCGACACCAGACACGGCACTTAGATTTTTACTTGCCTTAGCTGTTAACCGAAGGGTTGCTAGTTCGAATCTAGCCCGGGGAGCCAACTTCTCCTTCTCTTTCAGTTAGTTAGAAAACCTCATTCTCACGTTTCATCACTGGAAATCGCAGTGTCATGTAAGTGTCATGTAAAACGCTCACTGTATGGTGACGCGTTCGCCATACACTCGCTGATTTGCTTTCTCCATCGCCTCACGGACTTGCTCGACCATGCCGAGTTGATACCGGCGCTTTGTCTCCGGGCTGGTGTGTGACGCATTGCCCGTTGGATCACAGCGTCCGGCGCTACCCAACTTAGCCGGGTACAAAAAGCATGCCGCAGGTTGTAAATCGGAAAATGCGGCACGCCTGCTCGCCTTAGTGTTGCCCTCCA
>Ga0315268_10006353_pt1 | contig 12587 bp, 12 predicted proteins | sample C1_top_MG_FD_204535 | JGI IMG/M metagenome (GOLD analysis project Ga0315268, IMG submission 204535) | Sediment microbial communities from Yellowstone Lake, YNP, Wyoming, USA - C1_top | ecosystem: Environmental > Aquatic > Freshwater > Lake > Sediment | place: USA: Wyoming | collected 2017-08-01 | reverse complement strand
ACAAACGAACGGGAAGGATCGGAGATTGCAGGGCAGATCATTCGCGCATTAACGGAAAGACACATCAAGGTTTTCTTCGTTACCCATTTATATGAATTTGCGCGTGGTTTTCATGAGGAGAAATGGAGAAACGCCATTTTCGTGAGGGCTGAAAGGCAAGCTGACGGGCAACGAACGTTTAAGATAGTCGAAGGAGAACCGCTGCAAACCAGTTTTGGCGAGGACTTGTACAAGACAACTTTCGTCAGTGCCTGATAGGCTTCGAGATGGAAGGTGAAATATGGAGATAAAGAATCTGTCCCTCGCCTCTGCGATTAGCGTTCTTAAGTATGGTCCGACGGAGCGACCTATTTGGCTGCAGCCAGCAATTTTTGAGTATCAACAAGAGTATTGCAATGGACAAGGAATTAAGGGCAAGAGAGATAGTAGATGGGCTGAGCAACCCTATAATGTGTTATAAAGTTCAGTTACAGCTTATTTCGATAGGCAAGTCCGCCGTTAAGCCTATAATCTCATTTCTGCTCTCCGGCCCAACAAATGAGCATGAACCGCGCTGTCTCGCAGCGGAAACACTCGGCTTGATCGGTGGAGAAGATGCTCTCAATGGGCTTATTACCGCCCTATTGATGCCGCTTGATGTCCCTGATCCCGTCAAGTCCCTTGCGGAAGAGGCGGTTAGAAACTGTATATGCCATGCCATGGAAAGGCTCGGAGACAAAAAGGCCATAGAGCCGTTGCTGATCGCCCTTGAGACGTATCATCTTGTCGGTGCTGCCGAGGCATTGGCCGAATTTAGAGAAAAAAGAGCGATCCCTTTACTTGTGGGAATGCTCGATGACAGTTTCAAAAGGAGAAGAGTGTCTGATGCCATACTTAATTTTGGCATAGACGCCATTGAAGATCTTGTTAAAACTACCGACCTTAAGGGACTAAGAGAAGATGTAGAAATACTGCCGAGTATCGAAAGAAGGGCAGAGGCGGCAAAACTGATTGGACTTATTGGAGATAAAGATGTCATACCCTGGCTGCTTTGCATGCTTGATGACGAGCAGGAGCTTGTGAGGTTTGAGGCACCTCTCTCGCTGTTAACTTTGATGGGAAAAGATGCGCCTAATAGGACTCTTCAAATAGTCAGGTCATCTCTCCATAAGATGAATTTCGAGAGGAGATTTAGAGCCGAAGAAGCATTGTGCTTAATAAATCCCAGATAAGAGGTCTTTCAATAACTCTCAGGATCGTGGAGGAGAGTCTTGCAGAGATTGAATTGATATTGAATAAATGCGACGATGTAACTATCCTTTACGAAAGGAGATGTGACATCCCGGAAGAAGTTAAAGAGGAAGTCCTTAGAAAGGTTTTTTCCGCAAAGAACAGGATAAGAATTATTGCTGAAAGATTCGGTCTTGAAAAAAAGTTTATCGAGGCAAGCAGAGAAGCATACGGCAAGCTGCCATATTGCTGGAAAATTATTGAGGATGCTAAGGCAAAGAAATTAAGGAGGTATGGTGATGTGGCAACCGGAATGGAGGAGGCGCTCGACCCTGACCTCAATATCATCATTACCCTTATTTTGGATATAGAACATCTTTTGCGAAGTATTCAAAAATGAAAATTGTGATTTCTTGGCATGATTTTCATAGGAGAAAGTGTGGTCTTATCACACTATCTGGCGAAGGTATCGATAAGACCGTAATTTAAACGTATCAATAAGAAGAGGAGGGGACGATGTACAAAAAGATATTGATTGCCTATGATGGATCAGAAGGCTCTAAACATGCATTAAAGGTTGCCATAGATATTGCAAAGAAATATAATGCGGAGCTTCACAGTCTATCAGTAGAAGAAGGTGTGCCCCATTATGCGGCGACTATCGGCGAAGTAGCTGAATATAAAGAAGAGGCAAACGGTTTTTTTAAAAAGCTTAATGATGAGGCAGTGGAAGAGGCAAAAAAAGAGGGCATCGAACTTCATACCAAGGTTCTGGCAGGCCACGAGGTCGAAACAATAGTGCATTATGCAAAAGAAGGGAAATTCGACATTCTGGTAATCGGATTCATGGGTCATTCTAAGATATTCGGAAGGGTGTGGGGATCAACATCACAGAATATTACGAAACTCGCCCCATGTTCGGTAGTTGTAGTAAAGTAAAACAGATTCAAAATAAATTTGCACCTTAATCGTAGTTGTGGTAAAATCATTTTCAGTTTAGGCGATGGAGTTCGCCTTGAAGCGCCGCCCTCCGGGGGCTAATGACTCCTATTTCTGGAGAAAAAGTGGGAGTCGGTAGCCCGACGATCCCATCAGAAGCAAACTCGGGAAGGTTATGGAACGCTCATTGGTGGCTACCTATAACGCTCAACTCAAAAGACCGGCTGGCGAAGCGACGGTCAGTGGGGTTGGTCTGTGAGCGAGCGCATTGTCTTCAATCTCCTGCAAGTCCTGGTAGTGCTTGTCTTCTCGCCGCTTGTAGCTGGAGTGATTAATCGTCTCAAAGAGATCGTGCAGTCAAAGCGCGGTCCCAGTATCTTCCAGCCTTATCGCGATCTGTGGAAATTCTTCCAAAAGGATGAGGTCGTCTCCGATGAAAGCTCCTGGATTTTCCGGGCCACGCCGTATGTCGCCTTTGTCACACCGATTTTTGTCACGCTCCTCATTCCGGTGCTCACGGCTTACCCGCTTTTCTTTGCGTTCATGGCGGATATGGTCGGCGGTGGATTTGTGCTAGCACTCGGCGGTTTTTTCAAAACACTGGCTGCAGTGGACACTGCCAACCCTTATGGCCCGATGGGCGCGAGCCGGACGCGGATGGTTGGCTTCCTGGCAGAGCCGGTGTTTATAATCGTGTTTTTCACGGTCGCGTTCGTGGCCGATTCTACCATCCCTTATATCGTGCAAAAACGGTGGATGTCGCCGCCGTCGAATTTTCTAGAACCGTCGCACGTTCTCCTGATGGCGGCTTTTATCATGCTGATCCTCGCAGAGACAGGGCGCATTCCGGTAGACAATCCTTCCGGCCACTTTGAACTGGCTATGATCGACGAGTCCAAGATGCTGGAATACTCCGGCAAGGGCGCAGCCCTGATGAAGTGGGGTGGTCACATGAAATTATTCGTGCTGCTGTGCATTTTTCTCAACGTGCTGGTCACGCCATGGGGACTAGCGGAGAAACAGGCGCTAGGCGACGTACTATGGGCGGTCCCGCTCGTCCTTTTCAAAATATTTATTTTTGTGCTGGTGCTGGTGGCCATCGAATCATCGTTGGCTAAGCTCCGTTTGTTTCGTATAACCGAATTTCTGGGCAGCGCCTTCATCACATCGGTGGCGGCGATGCTTATGAGGTTATTTGCTCTGTGAGGAGATAATTATGAACGCCCCTGTCATAACGCTTTCGATGCTGGACTCGCTCAATATGCTCGCTGGCGGTCTGTTTCTCCTTACTGCTTTCGGCATAGTCGCTACCCGCCAGGCAAAGGGCACCTTGACTCTGTTTATCATTCAGTCGTTGCTGCTGGCGGCATCGGCATTTCTGCTGGGACTTCGGTATAACTCGTGGCATCTCTATGGCGTCGCACTGGTCAATGTTACGGCAAAAGCGGTTTTGATTCCCTGGGTTCTTCGGCGCACAGTGCACGAGGAAGTTTATACCCGCCGCGAGATCGATCAGGTTTTGAATATCCCCACATCTTTGCTCATTTCGCTGGCGCTTGCGATCTTGGCCTATTTTTTAACAATCCCGCTGCAGCAAGCAGTAGCGGTTGAATTTCGCGGGCCGAATGTGCCTATCGGGTTCGCTGGACTTTTTCTGGGCGCGTACACGCTTGCTGTCCGGCGTGAAGCGGTGCCTCTGCTCATCGGCTTACTGGCGATGGAAAACGGCGCTTTTTTTGCCGGCATCAGCCTGGCGCGTACGCTGCCGCTCCTGGTAGAACTCGCCATCGCCACAGACGGCCTGATAATCGTCTTTATTACCGGGGTGCTTATCCGTGCGGTGCATCAACATATCGGCACGACCGAAGTTGGCGCAATGGCCCGGCTCAAAGAGCGTTCGACCGGGGAAGCGCCGGAAGAGGCAGTGCGATGAATGTGATTGTTCTGCTGGTTCTGCCTTTGGTGGCTTCGGCCCTGTCCTTCCTGCCGTTGCGGCGGCTGGCATCCGGCGTCACGGTCGCGTCGTCCTTTGCGGTGTTCGTTATAAGCGCGCAGATCGCGTGGCAGGTCGTGAGCACAGGGCCGGTGGTGGTTTTCCCGAAATGGATTGCGGTGGACGGCTTGAGCTCGCTGGTGCTTCTGCTGATCGCCTTTGTTGGGGCAATGGCGGCTTTCTTCTCGTTGGGCTACATGTCGGTGAACTCGCATAAACCCGGACGTCTGCGCCTTTACTACGCGAATTTCAATCTCTTCATCTTTTCGATGATGGCTATCCCGGTCCTGGTGGAGCCGACTCTGGTCTGGATTGTCGTGGAATTGACAACGCTCTGCTCGGCCCTGCTGGTCTGTTTTGAAAACACTCATGAAGCGCTGGAAGCGGCATGGAAATACGTTGTGCTCTCACTCATGGGTGCGGCTGTGGCCTTGCTCGGTTTCCTGATGCTATTTGCTGCGATGCAGGTGGCAGGCGGCGGCACTTACACATGGGATGGTCTTGTTGCCGCAGCGCCCCGAATGCCCGCTGTCCTGTTGGAGGCGGCGTTCGTGATGATCCTGGTAGGACTCGGTACCAAAGCCGGCTTGGTACCGATGCACACATGGCTACCCGACGCCCACAGTCAGGCGCCATCGCCTGTCTGTGCGTTGCTGTCGGGCGTCGAGACCACAGCGGTTCTCTATGTGATCCTGCGACTTTTCCCAATCCTTAAGGGCGCACCTGACGCTCATGCAGAAGTGTGGGCTGTGGTCTTCGGCCTGATCTCGGTGGGTGTCGCTGCCTTCCTGTTGCTCCAGGTGAGCGACTACAAACGAATGTTCGCGTTTTCCACAGTGGAACATATGGGTATTATCCTGCTGGCGGCAGGACTCGGAACTTCCTCAGCGCACTACGGCGCGTTGTATCAAGCACTGAGCCATACCCTGACGAAATCGTTTTGCTTCTTCGCGGCGGGCGCAGCGCTCCTGGCGGTCGGTACCCGCGAAATCTCTCCGGTGCGCGGGCTGATTCGCACGTCGCCTGCTGCCGGTGTGAGTCTGCTTTTGGGCGGACTGGCCATTGCCGGCGCGCCGCCCTTTGCGGTATTCCTGAGCGAGTTTTCTATCTTCAGAGCAGGTCTGGCCGAAGGGTACTATCTGGCGATGGCACTGCTCGGTTTGTTTGTCGCAATCGGGTTCTTTGGAATTTTGCAGCACATAAACCACATGGTCTTTGGCACAAGCAATAGCGATGCAAAGCCAAAAGTACGCCTGCCGGCAAGTTGTCTGGCGGTGCTAATCGTGGCTGCTTTGCTGGTGATAGGGCTGGGCCTGTATCTTCCGGAGCCCCTTCACCAGTTGTTGCGCCTGGGCGCAGCGGCGCTTGAAAGGTGAGTTGCAAATGAAATTAAACGATATTCCTGAAATTGCAGGCAGGCGTTGGCCGGAGATACAGATCCATCTTGATGCAGTGCATGCTTTGTGTGAACTCAAATGTGAGGTATCGGACCTTCTCGATTTTTGTAAATGGCTGAGCCTCGAGACGGATTGCAGCTTCGCCGGCCTGATCGTTGAGGAAGGCTCTTCGGCCTGGGAATTGCGCTATGTGTTTTATGGCGACCGGGACCTAGGCTGGGTACACGTCCTCACGCGCCAACCGCTGGATGATGTGACATTCCCCAGTGTTAGTGGTTTCATGCATGCCGCGGACTGGCACGAGCGTGAGGCAGAAGACCTCTTCGGACTGCGCTTCGCCGGACATCCACGCCTGGGCGACTTTGTGCTGCACAACGACCGCTGGCAGGAAAATCTGGAGCCTATGCGCCATGATTTTGACGGAAAAAAATCAGTAGTTCATCGCGCGCCGGATATGGAGTGGAGGCCCAATCTCATTGTCGAAGCGCCCGGCGCTTTCGCCATGCCGATCGGACCGAAATTCTCAGGCGTGACTGAGCCTGTGCACTTCTTGTTGGAGACAGTTGGTGAAGATGTAATACGCACAATACCCCGACTGTTCTACAAGTATCGCGCTGTCGAAAAGATGGCTGAGGGGCGCACGGTGGAAAGCACGCTGCTGCTGGCCGAGCGCTTCGCAGCGACTACAGCTTTTTCTCACGCGCTGGCGTTCTGCCGGGCTGTAGAAAGCATCTGCGGTACCAAAGTGCCGGAGCGGGCGCAGGTCTTACGCGTGTTGCTTGCCGAACTGGAGCGACTCCGTCATCATGTCGGCGCTGTTCAGGAAATCTGTGAGTCAACTGCTCTGGCCGTAGCCGCCAGTCAGACCGCTATGCTGGAAGAAGAATTGCTGCGGCTCTCTGGTTGGTTTACAGGACATCGTTATCTCTTCGGCTTGACAATCCCGGGCGGACTGAGCCGGGAGTTCGACGAAGCAGCCTGCCAGGAGGCAGTGCGCCAGGCGCAGGCTATTCTGAAACGCTTCAACCGGTTAGAAGAAATGTTGCGCGTTTCCAGCAGCTTCCTGGACCGGCTGGAAGAAGTCGGGATCATCACGGCACAGGATGCTCTCAACCATGGTCTCGTCGGGCCGGTGGCCCGCGCATCCGGGGTGGCGCGAGACTTGCGCAAGCTTCAGCCGTATTCAGGCTACGAGGCATTGACCTTTGATGTGCCGATTGAGAAGGAAGGCGACGGCTATGCACGGCTGCGGGTGCTGTTTGCGGAAGCGAAGCAATCGGTGAAGATCATGGAGCAGGCAGTGGCTGCACTGCCTGTGGGCCCGGTTTTTGTGGAGATGCATACCCGACCGGGTGCTGCGCTGGGATGGGTAGAGGCTCCGCGTGGGGGTGCGTTTCATTGGCTACGCATTGGCGAGGACGGGCAGGTTGCCCGTTATCGCCTCATCACGCCGTCGTTCGCGAATTGGCATGGCTTCCATATGGCTGCGGAAAATTTCGCTTTCCAGGATTTCCCGATTATCCTGGCTACATTCGATCTTTCTGTGGCCGAAAACGATCGCTGAGGCGATAAAAGCGAGAAAAGAAATATGAGTCAGTGGGTTCGAAAAGGGTTAGCAACCGGAATCAAGACAACGCGCTATCCTGCGCACGAAGAAAAGGCGCCGGGTGTCTCTCCTGGTTTGCCGCTTGGCGGGGATTATCCTGAAAAACAGGTCCGTGAGCTGGTGGAGCGCTGTACGTCCGGTGCTCTCAGCCTGCGAGATCATCAACTTGTGGTAGATTACAGCCGCTGTGTGCACTGCTTCCGCTGCGTGCGAGGGCCGCAGATGCCCATTGGTTGGCAGCAAGGCCACGAGTGGGCTACAGTCGCGAATATAATTGGAACTAGGCGGAAATTCGGCCGGGCTTTTGATCGTTCTGTTAACATTCTTGTGGTTGACACCGGCGATTGCGGCGCATGCCTGAACGAGGTCCGGCAGCTGAACAACCCGTACTACAACATGCACCGCTTGGGTTTCTTCATAACGCCAACGCCGCGTGAGGCAGATGTATTGCTCGTGGTCGGCCCGCTCACGGACCACATGCGCGAACCGCTTCGAAAAGCCTATGATGCAATGCCGATGCCGAAGAGGGTGATCGCCGTGGGCGCGTGTGCGCTGTCAGGTGGCGTCTTCGGTCCGAGTTTTGTCTGCGACACTGATGTGCGCAAATTCCTTCCGGTCGATGTGGAAGTGCCGGGCCAACCTCCTCCGCCCTTGGCGATTCTGCACGCGTTACTTGTGACAGTGGGCCGTAAACCTCCGGCGTCGCTGATTTCGCTTTCAGGAAATATAAAGACTGAAGAGGTAAAAGAACGATGATGAGCTCAGATATTTTGTTTCAGATTTTTTTCTGGTTGTGCGTTGCGGGAATCATAGTGACTGCGCTCATCCCGGAGCGCTGGTGTCCCAGGGCACTTGCCTGGTTCGGGTCAGCTGCTTCGCTCGCAGTTCTCTGGAGCGGCGGGAAGTGTTTGCTTGCAGGGGACACTTTCCAGTTTTCGCTTTGGACCCTGCCTGCGTTGGGAACGTTGAGACTTTCATCGGACCGGCTCTCAGCGCTTTTTCTGGTTGTCACTGCTCTAGTTTTTTTGCCTGTCTCCATCTTTTCCTCTGGCTATTTGAAGCGCTACCTGAGCCATTACAGCTTGAAAGCTTTCAATATTTGGTATCTGGCACTCTTCGTATCGATTGGTCTGATCTTGCTCGCAGGCGACGTATTAATGTTTCTACTTGCCTGGGAGGCGATGTCGATACTCAGCTACCTACTCGTCAATTTTGAACATAGAGAAGAAGAGCATATTAAAGCCGGATACCTGATGCTGGCGATGGGCGAAGCCGGAACATTGGCCGCTGCCTTTGCGCTGCTCCTGCTCGCTGTTCCGGCAGGGAGCCTGGCATTCCCTGCTCTCAAGACCGCGTCCCACGGCATGTCGGAAGAATTGCGGTGGGCCGTTTTTCTGCTTTCTTTTTTCGGGTTCGGAGTGAAGGCCGGCCTGTCGCCTTTTAATGCGTGGCTACCGCGCGCGCATCCAGCGGCGCCGGGGAATGTCTCCGCACTGCTTTCCGGCGTGATTCTGAATCTGGGGCTTTACGGCATTGTGCGCGTTAACATGGATCTGCTGCCGATAACGCTTACAGGACCGGGTTTAGTCGCCCTGATTATCGGAACTATCTCAGCGTTCATCGGCATCCTCTACGCGACGACGAAAAATGATTTGAAGGTAATGCTTGCCCACAGTTCCATCGAAAATATAGGCATCGTCACTGCCGGACTGGGTGCCGGTTTTGTATTTACCGCTACAGGACATCCGCTTCCGGCGACCATAGCGTTTGTCGCTGCGTTCTATCACATGACCAATCACTCGATTTATAAGGCGCTTCTATTCCTCGGTGCAGCCACCGTGGACATGAAAGTCGGCGTTCGCCACCTTGACCAACTGGGCGGATTGATCCGGCACATGCCACGGACAGCTCTATGTTTCCTCGTGGGCGCACTCTCGATTTCGGCCTTGCCGCCCTTCAACGGGTTCGTGAGCGAATGGCTCACGCTGCAAACAATGCTGCGTAGCGCTGAACTTTCCTCCATCGGCGTGAAAGTGGTCTTCGCCCTGTGCGGCGCTGGTTTGGCCCTCACCGCTGCTCTTGCCGTCACATGTTTCGTAAAAGCCTTTTCGATGGGCTTCCTTGGAGTATCCCGTTCAGCACAAGGCGGACAGGCCACCGAAGCGGAGCGTTCGATGACTGTGCCGATGGGTTTGCTATCTGTGCTCTGTCTGTTGCTTGGCGTATTGCCGACGTTCGTGATTTCGACGATAGACGGAGTGCTGGCGCCGATGACACAGGCAAGTGCAATAGAAGCGCTGACGCCTCCGTTTTTCGCTTCCAGCCCGTCTCACATGCAATTGCCGGCAGAGTTCGCGTCTGAGTTTCACGACCTCGGCGCACAAGTTGGAGAGGAGGTTCTGCCCGGTCAAGGACTAGTCGTAATGCATAGGGGCGGGCCGCAAAACCCGGTCGTTTTTGCGATGTCCACATCGTACATGTTGCCTGTGTTGCTTCTTCTGCTCGGTATAACCTTTGTTGTTGTGAGATATGGTTTAGCGAGACATCGCCGTGTCCTGCGAAAACAATGCTGGGACGGCGGCATTCGGCGCTTGCTGCCTGAAATGACCTATACCGCAACCGGTTTTTCCAATCCTGTCCGGGTGATTTTCGACACCATCCTGCGCCCGACCACGCAGGACACGCAAGCGACCGTGGCAGCGCATTTCCGTGCTGCGATTCGCCGTCGCCGGGAGGAAGTTCACATCGTGGACCGTTCGGTTATTGCGCCAATGCGGTCAGTGGCATTGAGAATCGCTTACGCTTTGGCTGCTATGCACCACGGACGGCTCAACGCCTACGTGGGCTATGGCCTCTTGACATTGGTGCTCGTCCTTGTGATTGCATTGACAATATCCGGATGACAAAACTGAGACTTTGCCAACATCGCGGATATACACCATAATCCGTGTTCACTTTATGAATCGGGCATGTACCTTCAGTCTACAAGAGGGGGATGAAAATAGAGCGGTTTTCGGGACAATAATTCGAGGAAAAGAGCAAATTAGTGTACAAATATCCGTTCATGATCTTCCATAGATTCATTCTTCATATCACCTATATGAGCAGCCAAAATATTCTCTGCACGTAGTGCGGATACAAGGGCATCCTTTTGCTCTTGAGGCACAAAAACAAGGAGCCCGCCCGATGTCTGTGCATCGTTCAATAAAAATTTAACAGTTTCCGATATGCCTTCCTCCCATTTCACGTATGGTTCAAAGCTTTTGAAGTTTGCAATTGAACCGGCGGGGACTTTCTTCATTTCAGCCAGTCTTACGGCGTCAGCAAAAAACGGTACCCTGCTCGAATAAAGATGGGCGCTCAATTTGCTTGCAGCAAGCACTTCATTAAGATGGCCTATAAGACCGAAACCGGTTATGTCGGTTGCAGTGCTGACGCCGACTTTGAGCATGATCTCACCAGCCCTTTTATTTAATGCTGCCATGGAGACTGTAAACTCTTCTATTGTTGTTTCGCTGCACATATTTGCTTTTATCCCGGTCGAGATGATACCGGTCCCTATTTTTTTCGTGAGTATCACGGCGTCCCCCGGCCGGGCTTTTGAATTATCGAGTATCCTGTCAGGATGAATAGTTCCAAGAACGGCAAACCCGAATTTCGGCTCATTGTCCCTGATCGTATGACCACCTATAATTGAGACACCTGCCTCAGCCATCTTGTCAATCCCGCCCTGCATGATATGCTTCAGATAGGGGAAGAATTCCGGCTGACTGGGAAACATGGCAATATTCAAAGCAGCCAGAGGCTTGGCGCCCATAGCATAAACATCCGAAAGGGAATTAGACGCTGCAATAGCGCCATACCAGTAGGAGTCGTCGACAATCGGCGTAAAGAAATCCATTGTCAAAACAACTGCTATATCATTGGTAATGCGATAAACCCCTGCATCGTCTGCATTGGATGAATCAATCAGAACATTCTTATCTGTAATTTGAGGTAGCTGCCCCAGCACCTGGAGCAGGTCCGAAGGACTAAATTTTGACGCTCAGCCGGAGCACGTTGAAAGACTTGTCAGTTTGATATCCATTTCGCCTCCCGATTTATTGCCAGCAATATTTTAGCAGAAATAGAGGGGTTTATGCCGGAACTACGAAACCAAGAAATATCTGTTATCACCCTTCATCTTTGATCTATATGAAAAGATACTCCTCTTAGGCAATGTAACTTAAATAACAAACTATGACTTGACATTATATTTCTAATTATGTAACTATAGTTACATTATGGAAACGGTATTGATTATCGGGATCATCGTTTCCGGACTTATATTAGGCTGGAACATAGGAATAATTCTGAACTGCTTGATATCAATAAAGTTTAAAAAATACAGGAGGTGAGAGAAATGGATACTGTTTACTTGATCGGCATGGTTTTGTCGGGGCTTTTTTTCGGATGGACTATCGGGTCACATTACACGGGTGCGGTAATGGGTACGGCTTTTGGCGCCAAACTTATCAAACCGAGGAATGCAACGATTCTGATCGCTATCTTTGTGCTTCTGGGCTCCACATTTGAAAGCCATAACGTTGTCAAAACAGTCGGGACAGGAGTTATTGAAGCAAAGTATATGACGATGTTCGGGGCTATGATCATGATGCTTACAGCAGCGCTTGTTACTGCCGCAAATACGTGGCTTAAACTTCCGGTTTCGACCTCTCAGCTGGCCATCTTCTCTGTTGTGGGCGCTGCCATGGGGATGAAAGCGCAGGTCCAATGGGAAACGACTATTCTTGCTTTAGCTATCACCTGGGTCGGTACGCCTATTGTGGGGGCAATCCTAGGTTTTGTCCTGACCAAGATTATGGATATATCAATGTTGACAAAATTTGAAAAAGCTAAAAAGTACCTTCTCATTATAGTATGCTGCTATGCTGCTTATACGCTGGGGTGTAACAATACAGGGAATGCGGTGGGCGTTTTTTTCGGCACTGGCGCTATTAAATCAAAGATGTTGGCCGGTTTTATCGGCGGTATCGTAATGGCAATCGGCGCTCTTACCTGGGGCCGTCCTCTTCTGGAGAAGGTAGGGCTCCATATTGTTTCGCTCGACATCAACAGTGCGGTGGGCGCCCAGTTAGCGCAGGGAATTACTGCCCACATTGCCGCCTCACTTGGCTATCCCACTTCTATGAACCAGGCTATGATCGGCGGCATAGCAGGCGCCGGATTGTGCCGGGGTATCAAGGCCATTAACATGAAGACTATGAAGGAGATTGTTGTATCGTGGTTTCTAACCCCGGTCATAGGCGCAATCGTAGCTTTTGTTTTATATTCGCTGCTGTCGCCTTTGTTAGGAGTCAAATAAAATTTACAAAGAGGAGGAAGAAATGTTTAAAAAAATTCTCTATCCCACAAAATTTGAAGAGTTCGCACTGCCGATCCT
>Ga0315268_10006352_pt1 | contig 12587 bp, 16 predicted proteins | sample C1_top_MG_FD_204535 | JGI IMG/M metagenome (GOLD analysis project Ga0315268, IMG submission 204535) | Sediment microbial communities from Yellowstone Lake, YNP, Wyoming, USA - C1_top | ecosystem: Environmental > Aquatic > Freshwater > Lake > Sediment | place: USA: Wyoming | collected 2017-08-01 | reverse complement strand
ATTACATACGGTCACAATCTGGTAGTGGTGAATACCGAGTTTCAAAAAGCCCAGAAGGATGGACTTGTGAATGCCCAGACCACAAATATCGAAAGATAAAGTGCAAACACATTTTTTCAGTAGTGATTTCTCTATCGCTAAGAGCGGAAGTCGCTGTTAGAAGAATAGAACCCGTTGACAATTTGACAGAGTGCATCTTTTGCGGTTCATCAAACATCGTTAAGGATGGTATTAGACACAATAAATGTGGTGAGATTCAAAAGTTCTATTGCCGAGACTGTCAGCACTACTTCACCTTCAACGTAGGCTTTGAAAAGATGAAGCATAACCCTCAAGCCATCACTTCAGCTATGCAACTGTATTTTAGCGGAGAAAGCCTAAGAAACACAATGAAATCTCTAAGGCTCTTAGGCGTACAGGTTTCATACAAGACCATTCACAATTGGATTACCAAATATGTTAAGTTAATGAAGACCTACGTTGAAAGCTTCATACCAAACGTAAGCGACACATGGAGAGCAGACGAACTATACATCAAAATCAAAGGCGACATGAAGTATCTCTTTGCACTGATGGATGACGAAACAAGGTTCTGGATAGCTCAAGAAGTAGCAGAAACAAAATACAAACACGATGCAAGAAGATTATTCCAACTGGGTCAAAAAATAGCGGGTAAGAAGCCGATGACGCTCATAACCGATGGACTTTATTCTTACCATGAGGCATACAAGAAAGAGTTTTGGACACAGAAAGGTCCGAGAACCGAACACATCAGACACATCACGATTAAAGGTGATAGAAACAACAATAAAATGGAAAGAATGAACGGAGAAATCAGAGACCGAGAGAAAACAATGCGTGGGCTCAAAACGAAAGACACGCCGATTCTTGCGGGCTATCAGATTTTCCACAACTACATTAGACCGCATGAAGGACTCGAAGGAAAAACGCCTTCCGAAGCTTGCGGAATCAAGATAGAAGGAAAAAACAAGTGGAAAACTTTGATTCAAAACGCAAGCAAGAAACAGCATAGCTGAGAACTACACAGAACTCGGTTTTCCTTTTAGCTCTCTTTCCTTTCTCAATATTTCAATTTTACTCTCTATTTCTGATGAAGTGGAAAATACCATAACATTAGACTCAAAAAATACGGAGCCTATCTTCCTTAATTGGTCATCGCCCGTTACAAAAACATCACATCCCCAAATATCTGCCATAGCCAAATGAATAGCATCATCAGATGAAATGTTTAATTTTTGCTGTAATTCATAGGCTCTGTCCCATCCTTCGTCATTTAAATAAGTTAATTCAATGATTTCGGTATCAAAGTATGGTTTGAATATTTCTTTATTCAAAATAATCTTTATGCTCTCAAGTTCTACATCCGTGAGGTCTCTTTCATCCATACGTCTTCGAACTTGGTCAAATGACTTTTTTCGAACTAATATTTCCCTTTCCGCAAAAACTCTTTCTTGCTCTTCTTCCATAAATTCCAGTACAGTAAAAGTCGATGTAGTTGCTTTGTATTTTCCTTTCCTGATGTTCTTAAAAAGTTCAGTAGTAGACTCACGATTTCGATTTCTTGTCAAATCTAAGAATATGTTTGTGTCCAAATAGAGTAAAACTTCACGCAAAGAAGAATCTCTAGTCACTCTAAGTTTCATGTATTATCTCTTCTTTCTTTTACGGGGCGGAGTATACTTTCTACCGCCCCTCTTTCGTGGTCTTGGCAAAATCAAAACCTCAGCATGATTTTCAGTATCTTGATTATTTGTCTTCTCTCCATTTATCGTTTTTTATTCACCTCCACATCGAGTTAGCATCCCACGACAGTTCAGAGAGTTTTCACCGGTTTTTTACAGGGCTCATGTGGGCTCGTTTTCACCGAAGACTTCACAGCACCCTTAGACCTTTAAGTGAAAAATGGGCAAAATGGCGAACTGTTCTCATAGAGAATTGTTCTAGATACATTAAAATGGCAAAGCGACTCTGGTTCTTATGTGACGGCTATGAGGTCTAATGAAGATAGGGAATTGGAAGTTAAGCTTGTTGAGTTGCAGATAAAACATCAACACATCGCCTCTCTTTTCACTGTCCTGCTTTCCATTTCGTCTTCAATAACGGTGTCCTTTTTTATTGGATATGTGACCGTCGGAATGACTCTAAATCTGCCGATTTGGACATATAGCGGTTTGCTCATGGGCGTCGCAGGACCCTTGCTGACTATTGGTTTCTACCAGCTTTACCTTAGAAGGATAAATAGACTAGAAAAGGAAATCAAGGAATTGAAGAAAGAATACGTGTGGTAGGATTCACTCATGACCAGTAGCGTTTTCTTCTCCATCCAATCTTTCGCACGACAAACTTGATTTTTGTGCCTATGTACGACTTGTTCAGTTTTCTAGCCTTACATTGGGCTCTTTTCTTGATTCTAAAACGAAAAATCGTTTCTGTAAAAGGGGCTCTCCCTTTCTTTTTGGCAACAACCCATTTCTTAACGCCCTTAGTCAATTCGGATTCACAAAAGAAAAATCGTTATGGGCTCTTTCTGGAATGTTGTTATGTACGTAGTAAATGGGGCTCTGAAAATGTCGTTAGGACTCTTTAGAAAAACATCCGACGAATTTTCACATGAACCCCTAATCCGACGAAGACTTCACAGAACCAGAAATAACAAGTATTTTAAGCTCAATAGCCAAAACTTACAAACATGTTCTTGCCACACAGAATTCTGGAAGAAAGACTCCTAGAAATGCTGGCTGAAGACCTGGGACAAGGAGACATAACCACTGCTCTGACCGTTCCAACACAGACCCTTGCAGAAGCAGAAATCATAGCCAAAGAGCAAGGCATCGCTGCTGGAATCGAGGAGGCCCAAGTCCTTCTCGCAAGTCTAGGACTCGAGTTCAATTCCTTGGTCACAGACGGGGAAAACATAAGGGCGAAACAGCCTTTGCTGCACATTTCCGGTGATGCTCGGACAATCCTTTCAGCCGAACGCACGTTACTGAATCTTCTTACGCGCATGAGCGGCATCGCCACAGCCACGCACGACCTCATCAAGAAACTTCAATCCGCAAAGGTCAAGACAAGAATTGCATGCACGAGAAAAACTGCGCCAGGGCTCCTCTATTTTGACAAGAAAGCCGTTTTAGTAGGCGGCGGAGACACACATCGACTACACTTGGACGACATGATCCTCATAAAAGATAACCACATCGCTATAGCTGGGAATGTAGAAAAAGCGATTGAAAAGGCCAAAATGCAGGCATCATTGACCAAGAAGATTGAGATCGAAGTGACAAAAGTTGAAGATGTTTTAGTTGCTGCTGAAGCCGGAGCAGACGTGATCTTGCTGGATAACCTCTCCCCGAAACAAGTAAAGAAGGCCGTAGAGTTGCTCAGGAAAAGGAAGCTTTGTAACAAAGTTTTGCTCGAAGCGAGCGGCGGAATTACAGGTGAAAATGTTCTAGACTATGCTTCAACAGGAATCGATCTAGTCAGCTTGGGTGAAATAACGCATAGCGCAAGAGCGTTGAATATGAGTCTGGAAATCGTAAAGACAAAAAAGATGTGACTAGCCGCCCAGGAGCATGATCATTGCCATTTCTATGATTGCGGCCAGCAAGAGCGCCACTGTGACAATTGCGATGAGAATCGCCGCGTTCCTAAGTTCCCTTCTAGTTCTGCCTTGTTGAATGCGACGAACTAGCCATACGCTTTCAGCGAATGCAGTTGAATATGACAGAAATTCAAGCCAAGCAAAAGGGAAAACCAATAGTGTGAAAAGAACCAGCAGAGGCGGTATTCCATGCATAGACGGCAACATACTCTCTGCGGCAATTACTAGACCTGTGTTGTACAGAACCCACATGCCCAGAATTGGCCCAACTATGGGCACGAACATCAGGAGGCATATCATCAAGTTGTTTCCGAAAATATATTGCACGCTAGCGTTTTCCCGCGTTTTGTTAAGCTCATGATTTATCGAGTCCGCCTCTTGATTACTGAGCGGCGTCACCGCACCTATGCTCGTTACAATTATGGCAATTATGAGAAAAGCCACAATGGTCAATATTCTCTTGGTTCTCGAAGAAGCGGTTTTCCAATAACGGGCCGCCAACTATTTGACCTCTTTTGGGTTTATTCTCAGTGCTCGGAAACCTCTCGCACATGGATTTAACAATTCTGTAATATTAACTTTCTTCAGAACTCCTCTTGAATCTTCTGCGTAGCCTCTAATGTCGTGCTCTGCGGCCATAAACGAATACAGGTACACCCCATTTTCAGCAAGTTTAGGTTGACATTTAGAAGGCAGACCAAGCAGAACCGAATGCTTCTCGTTCACGGCTTTTTCGCACGCATAGACTATTGCATGTGCACCTGAAGTCAGCTCTGCAACTCTCACAGGTATGCTTTCCTTGCCTATGGCCAAGACTTCAACTCCATACTTTTGAGTTATTTCGTTTGCGATCTTCCTTAACCGAGGCAATATCTTCAGAAGATGTTGCTTGGCTTTGGCGGAGATCCTCATGCCCGTGAACTGGATAGGCGACAATTGTTCAAGTGGAACAGATCCCAAGGACATGTCAAGATGCACAACGTCTGCACCGACCTTCCCAATGAGTTCCCTGCACAACTCCGCTTCATGTACTACGACTTCGTGTCCATTGCTTGCATCTGCATAAATGGGTTCAGCCAAACATGCACTTGCCTCCCGATAGGGCGGACTCACAAGGACCGATGTGGCTGCGACAATCAGTAAAGGTTCAAACTTGTCGTTCAATATGGCGGCAGAAGAGTCTGCTGCGATGATTCTCAAGTTTTCCACCGTGTCTACCAATAAGAGGTGAACAGAATTTATGTTTGCTGTCCTAGAAGAGCGCGTTTTTCATGTGTCTTCCAAGAATGAACATCTCTGAGCTCTTAGCCCTGCTTGCCTTGGGTTTTATCACCAGCACCTTTTCAAAATGATTTTTCACCTTGTGCGTAAAATCGTCAAGCATATCGCCTTGGAAAACCTTCACAAAGAGGTTCCCTGAAGGCCCAAGCGTCTGCAACGCTATCTGCAGTGCTTGATGAGCTAAATCTATTTGGCGAGCATGGTCAACTTCCCATATTCCTGAAATGTTTGGAGAAGCATCTGAAATTACGGCGTCAGCCTTTCTTGGAAGCATTTCCAAAATCTGTTGCACGGCCTCTGGCTCCGTAATGTCGCAGATTATCGTTCTGACGTAATGCTGTGGAAAAGGTTCGATGGATTTCAAGTCCACGCCCAAAATGAAACCCTTGTTTCCAACGGTTTTCCTTGCGGCTTGCATCCATCCGCCTGGTGCCGCTCCTAAGTCGAGAACAACATCCCCGTACTCTATAAAATGATATTTTTTGATGGCTTGAAACAGCTTGTAGGCTGCGCGTGAACGGTATTTTTCCTTCTTAGCCTTCTGGTAATAGTAATCTCTTTTCCTGTCTTGAATCCAGGCTTTAGGCACGATTAACTGTCACCTATGGCACCCGGTTCATTTTGAGATATGCAAAGAAGCCAGTCGGTGAGGCGTTCACAACTCTGAGGTGAAATCACGCTTGACGGGTCGCACCGTGGGTTCTCCGGGCACATCAAGCACGGGCAATCTGCTATGGCCTCTATTGAGGCCGGCATTCTTTTCGGGTACAGCCTATAAGTCCACCTTCCCTCACGAAGCTCCTTTTCACGGCGAATAAGTCCCTTGTCTTCCAGTTTCAAAGATATTCTGGAGCCTTCTCTGCTGCTTGCCCCCAGTTCTCGCCAGAGGTCAGACTGCAATATTCCATCAAAACCGGTGTTCATTATGAATTGGAGAGCTTTCTGTTCTAGGTCGTTGCGTTTCGGCATTTCGATCAGTTCCGAATCTTCAACTTTAATATGTACAGTTTTTAGATAAAAAGATGTATGTTTAGAGTTGAAAGAAATGATGTTGAAGAAGCCCAAAATGAGAGACAGAAAGTCTGATGAATGTTACTGCCTAGGAATTGAGTCAACGGCAGACGACTTTAGCGTAGGAATATCAGCATTCGATGGTAGAACGTTGGCGAACATAGTAGATGCCTACGTGCCTCAAGAAGGGGGTATTCATCCGCGAGAGGCAGCGAGACATCATGCCGAAGTAGCAGACAAAGTCTTGGAAAAGGCTTTCATGAAGTCTGGATTGAAACCCCAAAACATGGCGATAATCGCTTTTTCCCAAGGTCCAGGTTTGGGGCCATGCCTCCGCACAGGAGCAACAGTGGCTCGCGCTTTGGCCTCTTACCTGAATGTTCCGCTTGTAGGAGTCAACCATTGCATAGCTCACGTAGAAATAGGGAAACTGAAAACAGGCGTTAAGAACCCCATCACGCTGTATGTTTCCGGCGGCAACACCTTGGTTGCAGGATTTGATGTTGGACGATACAGGGTTTTTGGCGAGACTCTGGACATTGCTCTTGGAAATTGCTTGGATGTGTTTGCAAGAGAAGCTGGATTACATCAAATGGCGGGCATGCCCTTCGGAGCAGTTATTGAAAAACTTGCATTGAATGGAAAGAAGCTGGTTCCTCTGCCCTATGTGGTCAAGGGTATGGACCTATCATTGAGTGGCTTGTTGACCGCCGCCATCACTCTTCTGAAAAAGGGCGAATGTGCGCTCGAAGATCTATGCTATAGTCTGCAGGAAACTTCCTTTTCAATGGTTACGGAGGTCACTGAAAGAGCTTTGGCTCATACTGAGAAGAAGGAGGTCTTATTGACTGGTGGCGTAGCCGCCAACAAGAGATTGCAGACGATGATGAGAACAGTAGCCGATGAGCACAGTGTTAAGTTCGATGTAGTTCCGGGCGAGTTCGCAATTGACAATGGTGCAATGGTTGCCTGGACAGGGATATTGGCCTATACGCATGGCATAACTACGCCGATTGAGAAAAGCTTTGTGAAGCTGCGGTGGCGACTTGAGGAGGTTGAAGTCCCTTGGATGCAATAGAGCCGCTACTGTTGATGAAGAAGGGAGCCGAGGCAAACCTCTACCTCACTAGTTGGCATGGCAGAAAGGCAGTATTAAAGAAGCGCTTACCAAAGAAATATCGCCCCCGCAAACTTGATGACAAGATTCGCACGTATCGGACAATTCATGAGCCGCAACTGATGCACGAAGCGAAAGTGGCTGGCGTACCTACGCCAACAGTTCTCTTGGTGGACGTGAAAGACACAACGATTGTCATGGAATACGTCGAAGGGAGACAAATCAAGCAACTGTTGGCGGAAATCACTAAGAATGAGAGATTGACTCTGTGCTTCAGAATTGGTGAATCGATAGGGCGTCTTCATCGGAACGGAATCATTCATGGCGATTTAACAACGTCAAACATGATTTTGAACTCAGAAAGGAAGATTTTCTTCGTCGATTTTGGCCTTGGCGAAAGGTCCATGGAGCTTGAAGCCAGAGGGGTTGATCTACATCTTATGAAAAGGGCTCTTCAGAGCACTCATTTCCAGTTCGCTGAGGAATGTTTCGGTTCTGTAATTGACGGTTATGCCAGCATTGTGAATAATGAGACTTCGAAAAGCGTTTTAGGTAAAATCCGCGAAATAGAGAGGAGAGGCCGCTACGTGGCTGAAAGGAGGGAAACTAAATGATCAAGACTGTTTGGTGTGTTACCTTTTATGTTTCAGATTTGACGAAAGCTGCTAGATTCTATGAAGAGACATTGGGTTTGGAAAAGAAATACAAGTTTTCAAGCTACGTGGGCTTTGAGTGTGGTGGCATAGAAATAGGACTGATTCCTAAACCAGAAGAACTGCAGGCTTCAGACACTGTAGCGCCTTCAGTGGAATTTCTTGTGGATGACGTTGACAAATTCTATGACGAGCTGAAGAAGAAAGGAGTCAAGTTCACCAAGGAATTGCATGACGAACCTTGGGGCGGAAGGCAAGCGACTTTTGCCGATCCAGACGGCAACATTCTTGAGATTGTCCAGATAGACTGGGAAAAATACTTCATTGTATCAGCAGACGGTGCAAAAACGAAAACGTGAAACAGAATGAATTTCAAACTCGAAGGTCGCGTCATCTTCTTTGCGACAAACAACATCAACAAGTTCAATGAAGCACGCAGGATATTGGTTGAACACAAGCTAGCGGTTGGAATGCTGAGGGTAAAGTCTCTGGAAATTCAAAGCGACAGTCTCAAGGAGATCGCGCGAGTAAGCGTCATTGATGCTTTTCAAAGATGCCATCTGCCAATCATAGTTGAAGACGCCGGGTTGTTCATCAACGCGCTGAATGGCTTTCCTGGACCGTACGCTGCTTATGTTTACAAGACGATTGGCAACGCAGGCCTGTTAAGGCTTATGGAAGGAGTTGAAGCAAGACAGGCGCAGTTCGAGTCGGCAGTTGCCTACATGTCCCCTAAACTGGATTCGCCGATCTGTTTCAACGGCGTGGCCAAGGGGAAAATAGCGGCTGAGGAAAGACGAGGAAATGGCAAATCTGGTTTTGGTTTTGATCCAATCTTCAAACCGACCGGAAGCATCAAGACCTTTGCGGAGATGACCTTGGAAGAGAAGAACCGCTTTTCGCATCGTGCGGATGCTCTTCGCAAGTTTGCAGAATGGTACAAGAAGCTTTGAAGAAACCCCTTTTGACTCTTGTCCCATGGCATACGCTGTTGCCAGAGAATGAGAGGACAGAAAATGAAATTAGGAATAAAATCATAGAAGAGAGTAGCGGCGGTAGAATGGGTTTCATAGGTGGCGTGGCTAAAGCCATACTTATCACGGCAGTCTTCTTCTGGGTCTTGGCGATACTCTGGTATGCCGTAACAGGACAGGCAGTTATGGCGTTACTGTTCTTAGTGGGACTATCAATTCCTGTGTCTTTCATAGCTTATGAATACTGGAAAAATAGAAAAAGATGAAACCTGCACATTGTCTTCCAAGGTCATCAATAATTTTAAATATCTGTACGCCTTCGCTCATACAGAGTTTAAGTGGTAACCAATGCCTAAACAAGAAAAAGGAAAATCACATTCGACAAGACCTGTAAGCAAACGCCCTCCAAGCTGGTGCAAATATCAGCCAGAAGAAGTGGAGGCTCTCATCGTCAAGCTCGCCAAGGAAGGCAACACACCAAGCCGCATAGGCACAATTCTGCGAGACCAGTATGCAATTCCTCTAGCCAAACCGATAACCGGAAAGAAAGTCATGAAAGTCCTCAAGGAAAACGACCTGGTTCCGCCTTTGCCTGAAGATCTTACAAGCCTGCTCAAAAAAGCTGAAAGTCTGGCTCTTCACCTTGAAAAGAACCGAACAGACCTCTACAACAAGAGAGCTCTGCAGCTTATTGAGGCAAAAATCCACAAGCTCTCAAGATACTACAAACGCATTGGCATCTTGCCATCCAACTGGAAATACGCGGCAAAAATAGCCTCCCTCGCCTAAACATTTTCCTGTCGAAGGCTTTTTTCAGCGAATGTTCCTAATCAAGAGTTTCTGAGCATCGTATCGGAGCTTTAAATCCTTAAATAATCTATGCTCCTAGCCTAAAGTGATAACCATGGTCTCAGCCTCAGACGAGAACCAAGTTGCCGCATTTCTGGATTCAGCTACACAAGCCGCCAAAACCATTGTGGAAACGGTCAAGGAAGATGGGTTCGTCCACGTCTTTTCACACCTAGATGCGGACGGCGTTGCCGCGGCAGGCATCATTGGGAAGGCACTTCACAGGCTTGACGCCAAGTTTCGAATTCGAGTCACCCAGTGGATTGAGGACAAAATCGTGGGCGAGATTCTCTCAGACAAGCCTCAACTGATAGTTTTCACCGACTTAGGTAGTGGGTACGTTGACCTACTTAATCAGAAACTCGCCGACTTCAAAATTGCGATCTTGGACCACCATCAAATCGTCGGTGAAGAGTCAGACAATTTTGTCCACGTAAATCCGCATTTACATGGAATTGACGGGGCACGGGATGTAAGCGGCGCCGGCGTCGCCTATTTTGTGGCTAAAGCAATCGACAAGGTCAACGTTGATTTGTCTCCGATCGCTGTCGTGGGAGCATTGGGAGATCTGCAGGACAAGTATGACCAGCGAAGGCTAACTGGCTTGAATGAGAAGATAGTTGAAGATGCGACTTGCTCAGGCCTGCTAACGGTTGAAAAAGACTTGATATTCTTCGGCAGAGAAACTCGTCCTATTCACAGAACTCTTGCCTCTACGACAAGTCCATTTATTCCAGGAATAAGCGGTGAAGAGGACAAGAGCCTGGCCTTCTTAGCGAGTCTGGACATTAAGCCGCGGCAAGGCGACAAATGGCGGGCTTTGCGAGACCTCTCGGAGGAAGAGAAGAGACGGCTGTGTTCTGCGCTGGCAGATTATCTGCTTTCCAAAGGTCTGCATTTTGAAGTGTCAAATCTCATCGGACATGTCTACATCTTAAACCGTGAAGAACCTTGGACTCCGCTCAGAGACGCTCGTGAGTTTGCGGTTTTGCTCAATGCCACTGGACGGATGGACAAACCAGGCCTGGGCATTGGTGTGTGCATGGGAGACAGAGGCCCAGCACTTGAAGGAGCAAATAAGGTACTGGAAGACTATCGAAGGTCAATCAACAAGTATCTTGGATGGGTGATGGAGAAGCCCGAAAGGATGAAAGAGTTTCAGAACATCTATGTCGTTTATGGGGAAAACTTCATCAACGACAAAATAGTAGGTGCAATCTCATCCATACTCTCAGGCAGCCTCCCCAACCCCGAGAAACCTCCGATTGCATACGCAAACGTCGAAGGAGAGGGCCTCGCAAAAATTTCAGCGCGAACAGTAGACGCAGTCGTAAACAAAGGAGTCAATCTGGGGGAAACCATGCAAGTCGCCGCTGAAAAGTTCTTGGGAAAAGGCGGAGGACACAACGTGGCAGCAGGTGCTCAGGTCCCGATAGAGGGCATTAACGATTTCATAAAAACCGTGGATGAACTTGTTGGCAGACAGTTGAAGGGCGAGAAAATTGGAAACTGAAATAGTATTGGAATATGATGATGTGAAAGTTGCAGAAGCCGTAGCCAAAGCAGTTTCGCCAGACAACTTCAAAACACCTGAAGGACTGTCCGTCAAGACAGTCTGGAACTCGAAAAAGGTCGTAACACAAATAGAATGTAACATAAAGCTTCCGACATTCATTGCCACAATCGACGACCTACTCTCCTGCGTTTCAACTGCAGAAAAGACAGTATTGACGGCAAAGAAACTTGCCTGAAGATCGAGCTTCGCACACTCCTGCGAAGGAATTCAAATAGTCTTCTATGTCGGAGATCTCCGTGGTTGTCGACGGTGTTGAAAGTGAATCGCACTTTTCAAATGATAAATTCTTGATAAGTTTTCTAGTCAAATAGCCTTAAATCGAATGTTCCTCGTACCTTGAGTACAGCACTAGGAGCGTTAGTTGTTTGAGTGTAGACTTCGAGTCCCTTCACAGAACGCTTAAGCATCCGATCAGGCGAAAGATAGTGCTCACGCTTTTCGAAAAAAGGGAATTGGCATACGTTGAGCTGATGAATCTTGTTGATGTTGAAAACACAGGAAAACTCAATTACCACATCAAAAACCTCGGCGACTTGATTAAGAAAGATGAGAACGGAAAATACTGTTTGACCGAGAAAGGACAGCTGGCGTCCCAGTTTCTTTTGAAATTTCCTGAAAAGAGGTCAGAGCAGACGCCTCTGCGTTTCGGAGACGCAATACTGATAGGTTTTGGAGGCTTCGTGTTGATGTTGATTAATCCCGGCTTCTGGAGTCTTGCCTTGGTGGGCACGCTAGGTATGGGAGTGTTACCCATCCTGTCAATCATTTTGCTTGTTTATGCTCTGATCGTCCCGAGCAGACTAATGTGGTGGTTGTCAATTCGGCGTTCTCATTCTCATGACCCCTACGACCTTTTCAAACCACCTTTCATTACGTTTGTCCTAACCATGCTTCTCATAATCAGCATGGTCCTGCTGAATGTCAGAGTGGCAGTCACTTTCTCTGCTCCTTTAAACGGTTCATCACATGCTATGGGTGAGGCAAGCCTTTTGCTGCTGTTGCTTTTTGGGCTGATCTCCTCCTTTCTTGGCGTGGGGATTTCTGAATTTGTCCACAGGGTACGGAAAAAATGAAATCCTGGCAGCCATTCCTAAGCCGCCAGTCTATGAGATTTTATGTCACAGATTGCACGGATCTTTGTTCGCTTCTGTTGTGGCTGCGGGAAAACACTCTGCTTTTCAGGGTTCTTGCATGAATTCGACAAACTCTTTCAGAGTCCGTTTCACCAGCGTATAATTCGTTCTTCTTTCCAAACCGATTGTTGAGCAAGGGCTTGATCCGTAATCGTGACCAGGATAGACTTCAATGTCATCATTAAGTTTCATCAGCTTGTCAAAAAGGCTGTGGTACATGTCTTCTGGGCTTCCGCTCGGCAAGTCCGTCCTGCCGCATTCTCCCACAAAAAGGGTGTCACCGGTGAGCAGTTTGTCATCAACCAGTAAGCAGATACTGTCGACGGTGTGTCCAGGAGTGTGGATCACCTTGATCTTGACCGAACCGACGC
>Ga0315268_10006351_pt1 | contig 12589 bp, 8 predicted proteins | sample C1_top_MG_FD_204535 | JGI IMG/M metagenome (GOLD analysis project Ga0315268, IMG submission 204535) | Sediment microbial communities from Yellowstone Lake, YNP, Wyoming, USA - C1_top | ecosystem: Environmental > Aquatic > Freshwater > Lake > Sediment | place: USA: Wyoming | collected 2017-08-01 | reverse complement strand
TGATTGCCCGCCTCGTTCACCTTTATTCGCCCTGGCGAAACGATCCATTCGTAAAGGTGAACTGTCCGGCGATCCCGGGTTCGCTGCTCGAATCCGAGCTGTTCGGATACGAAAAAGGGGCATTCACCGGAGCTTCCACGACCAAACCAGGCCGCATGGAAATGGCCGGGAATGGCTCTCTATTCCTTGATGAGATCTCGGAATTAGATCTCACGCTCCAATCGAAGCTCTTGCAGGTGTTGCAAGACGGGCAGATTTGCAGGATTGGGGGATTTGAAGATCGGCAGATTGACGCGAGAATCATTTGCGCGACGAACCGGCGATTGGAGGAGGAGGTCGAATTAGGGTCCTTTCGAGGAGACCTCTATTACCGTGTCGCGGTGATCAACTTGCGGGTTCCTCCCCTGCGCGAACGGCTCATCGATCTGCCTGAACTGGTCGACTACCTGTTTGAGCGCTACTCCGAGAAGTTTCATTCGCGGGCGGCACGTCCGGGTGGATCGTTTATTGACAGACTTTCCAAGTACAACTGGCCTGGAAATATCCGCGAACTTGAAAACATCATCAAGCGCTACGTCATCCTGGGCGGCGATATTTCCGCGCTGCAAGAGTCGTTCGACATGTCGACTCCCGATGTCCTCGAACTGGATGGGAGCGGATTAGCGAACTTGGATCACGACATTTCCCTCAAGACATTAACGCGGGAGGCGGTGCAGCGGTTTGAGCGCCGCATCATCCTCCGTGTCCTGCAAAACGAAAAATGGAACCGCAAGCGGGCGGCCAAAGCACTGAAGATCAGCTACCGCGCCTTGCTCTACAAGCTCAAAGATGCTGGTGTCCCTCCCCTCCGGGGGAGTCATTCCTGAGAAGCTGGAGACGATTGAGATGCAAAACCGATTTGTGACCATGACCGTACTCTTGACGATAATGGTTTCATCCATTTTCGCCACTGCCGGCGACAAGAAGAATGCCACGAAAGCGACCGGCACCCCGACGCAGGCCACCCGTGACTTCCTGATCGGCCCCGACGATGTGCTGTCGATCAATGTCTGGAAGGAACAAGACTTGACACGCACCGTCGTCGTCCGTCCCGACGGAAAGATCTCGTTGCCGCTGGTTGGAGAATTGACGGCTTCGGACAAGACTCCGGCTTCGCTCCAGGAGGAGATTCGACAGTCACTCCTGAAATACATCGCCAAGCCTGATGTGACGGTGATGGTGCAGGAAGTACACAGCCAACGATACAACGTCATCGGAGAGGTCCAGCGTCCGGGGACGTTTGCGCTGAGCGGACCTACGACGGTGATGGATGGGATCGCGAACGCGGGCGGATTCCGCGACTTCGCCAAGACGGCAAAGATCTACGTGCTCCGCATCACGGCCGACAAGCAGCAGGTGAGACTTCCCTTCAACTACAAGGAAGTCGTAAAGGGCTCAATAGACCAGAACATATTGCTTCAAGCACGGGACACGATCGTTATCCCGTAACAGGTGCCGCGATGAATAAGAAAGTCCTCCAACTCGCCTTTGCTCTGGTCGCTACCCTGGCGGTAGCGCAGTCGAATACGAGCCAGCCTGCCCCGACTCCAGGCACCAGCGCGCAGCAAAGTACCGATAAGAGCAGTACAACAAGCGCAAAGCCGCCCACTTCGACGGACAAGAGCGCTTCCTCGGACGCGAAAGCGGCGGCGCCGGCCAGCACTACCGCTGACGCGAGCTTGACCACGCCCGAGTCCGACCTCACAGCGGTCTCGGACGCCGTCCGGCCGGACCGTGAATCGGGAGCGATCGCGCCAGCCAGGAGCACGATCGGCAGCGGCCTTCGTTACTCATTCTCGGCCCAGGCGATGCAGACCTATGACGATAACGTCTTCATGTCGAGCAGTAATCGCCAAGCCGACTTTGTGACCATGGTCACGGCGAACTTCCAGGCTACCTACCTCAGCCGGCGGGCAAGTTTCATCGTCAATTACATTCCGGCTTACAACATTTACCATGACTATACCTCGCTGAACTTTCTGGACCAGGATTACTCGCATCAATTCCGCTACCGTATGACCTCGCGATCGGAAATCGTCTGGACGCTGAATGGAGCGTCGCATCCAGCGCGGGGAGGAAGCGCGTTTGGCATGGCGAACCTCGGACAATTGTCGCTCGGCTTCGGCAGTTATCGGACCACGGAACTAGGCTCCACGCTCTACACGGCAGACAGCGGGTTGGACTGGACCTATGCGACCTCCAAACAGACACGGTTCGGAACCCACTTTCGGGTAAGCACCAATCAGTTGCGAGCCGACTCCACGGGCCCTCTGTCAACCAGCAGCCGCGCCTACAGCGGAAGCGTGGGACTTTCGATGGAGCATGATTACTCGGCGAGTGGCAGGTTCACGATCACGGCCGACGAGCGTTACTTCCGGATGGTGGCTCCGGCGCAACACAGCTTCTACCAGAGGGTGGCAGTCGGCGTTCAGCAGTCATTTGGGAAATGGCAGATATCCGGCCAAGTAGGACCGGGTGCCGAGGTGCGACCGGCGGCAACGATCAACGGTATCGACGCCCAGAACATTCTCCTCGACTTCGACGCTGAGCTCTCTCATATCGGACTTCGGGACCGACTCGCCCTGCGCTTCGACCAGACTCGCGCGCAATCCACCCTGAACAACGCGCTGGGACGCTGGAGCGCTGCCGCGCAGTACGACCGCAAGCTCGGTAAGAGGCTGACGGTAGGTGCGGCGATGAATTACAGCCGTTCCGACGTACAGCAGGTGGTTCAGCAATCCGTGTACTCGTTCTTCGGCTCGATGCATGCGTCGTACCAGCTTTCGCGACATTGGAGTTGGACGACCAACTATGGGCGAGTGCAGCAGGTGTCCCCCGATCACACGTCGGCCGCCACGGAGTGGAATCGAAACCAATTTGCGTTCGGACTGATGTTCGACCTGAATTCCAGCAAAGGCAGTAAATAGGAAGCATCACTATGGCTCGTCGTCCCTTAGAACCCAGTGATTACCTCGATATCTTCTCCCGGAGAAGGTGGTACTTCGTCGTTCCGGCGATAGTGGTGAGCCTGACGGTGTTTGCCGTCAGCATGCGGCTTCCCCGGCAATATAAGTCGGAAGCGATGGTTGTGGTCGATCCACAAAAGGTACCGGACAGCTATGTCAAGCCGACCATCTCGAGCGATACCGTCGAGCGGCTGCAGACGATCTCGCAGCAGATCCTGAGCCGTACGCAGCTGATGAAGCTGATCGACCAGTTTCATCTCTACACCAATGAGCGGACCCGAGTTTCAGAAGATCAGCTTGTGGAAGCGATGCGGAAAGACATCGGGATCGACATCATCGCTCCCAACGATCAACGGCTGCGGGAGCAGAGGACCATTGGCGGATTCAAGCTTTCGTATGCCGCGCCCACGCCGGAAGTGGCCCAGCTGGTAACCCGCCAGATCAGCTCGCTGTTCATTGAAGGGAACCTCCGGGTACGGGAACAGCAAGCGGAAGGAACCAGCGAGTTCATCGACACAGAGTTGGGGAAAGCCCGGCAGGAGCTTCAGCTCCAGGAATCCAAAGTGCGGACCTTCAAAGGGCGATACATGGGGTCGTTGCCGGAACAACAGCAGTCGAACTTCCAGATGATCAGCAATTTCCAGTCGCTTTTGCAGTCCAACAGTGACGCGCTGAACCGGGCGAACCAGCAAAAGGCCTATCTGGAATCGATGATGAAGGCGACCGAGGCGGCAACCAACAACGGAAAACCGATGCGGCTGGAGAGTGAAACCGCCCTGGAGGCCCGGCGCAGCGAGTTGATCGCTGCCGAGCAGAAATACACCGACGACCATCCCGACGTGGAAAGACTCCGCGGCGAGGTCAAGGCGCTCGAGGCGCGCGTATCCGCCGATAAGAAGGCAGCCGGATCGGGAGTCAGTGAAACCGAATCCCAGTTTCGCAGCCAGTTGCTCGCGACGCAGCAGGAGATCAAGCAGCGCACGGAGAAACAGAGCGAAATCGAGAACCGGATCCGACAGATCCAGTCGCGAGTGGAAGGGCTGCCGGCGGTGGAAGCACAGTTCTCAGACCTTAACCGCGACTACGAGATATCGAAGAAGCACTATCAAGAACTGCTCGACAAGCACAATTCGTCCCAAATCGCCGCCGAAATGGAACGGCGCGCCAAAGGCGAGCAGTTCACAGTGATCGATCCGCCCAGTTTACCAATCGCACCCTTCAAACCGGATCTCATTCAGTTGAATGCCATGGGAATCCTTGGCGGTATCGCATTAGGGCTTCTACTGGGAATCACCATGGAATTTAGCGACAACACCCTGCACTGTGAAAAGGACGTGACGTTTCAGCTCTCCGTGCCGGTGCTCGCCGTGATGCCTTTTATCTATACCTCCGACGAGCTGCGGACATTGAAGTCGCGACGGCGCAGGTCGTTAGCCATTGTCTCGGCGGCGACCTTGGCGGTCGTATCGGTGATTGGGTTGCTTATCGTCTACCAGATCCGCACGACTGGAAGAGCGTTCTAAATGTACTTTGAATTCTTCGGGGTAAAGGAAAATCCGTTCAGCCTGATCGCAGATCCGCGTTTTCTTTACTACAGCGCGGCACATTGCGAAGCCATGGCGCACCTTCTGTATGGGGTGAGCGAGCGGCGCGGCCTGGTGCTGATGGTGGGTGCTGCCGGAACGGGAAAGACCACGGTCATCTGTTCGACGTTGGAGATGCTGCGCACTTCCCGAGTGCTGATCAGCCTCATCCCCAACCCGATGATCGAGAGTTCCGAGGAATTACTCCGCGCGGCGTTGACCGGATTCGGAGTCTCGAGCGGTAAGTACAGCACGATGGAATTGCTCGATATCCTGACTCGATTCCTGACGCAACAAGTTCAGCGCGGGCGTATTCCGGTGCTCGTGGTGGACGAGGCGCAGGATATCGACAAGAAGGTGTTGGGGTACATCCGCCTCCTCTCGAATCTTGAATTCGGCGGGCGAAAACTGCTGCAGATCGTGCTGGCCGGACAGCCGGAGTTGGGGGATCGGCTCGCCCAGCCTGAATACCAGGCGCTCCACCAACGGATCACCGTTCGCTGCCGCCTCGTTCCCTTCGACCCCAGCGACACCTTGAAGTATCTTTTGGCTCGCCTGAACGCCGCGGGAGGGGATGGGCGTCCAATCTTCACCTTCGACGCGGCCGAAGCGATCTACTTGTACTCGGCGGGTGTACCTCGAGTCATCAACATGATCGCCGACAACACACTGTTGGCGGCGTATTCGAGGAGCGAGAAGACGGTGGACGGGCCGTTGGTCACTGCCGTTGCCAACCATCTTGAGTTAGTCCCGGTGGCAGCATTTGCGGGCAAGGCGGGAAACATTCACGCCAGCATCATGCAAGCGGCTGCGTCGTGGGAAGAGATTTCCAAGAGCGTCGAGGCGGGAAAAGTTCCAGAAGCATTGCGTCGTTATGTAAGAGAGCTGGCGGTAGCGCGAAGCGACAGTCCGTTACGAATGTCGGCGAACTCGGGAGAGTGACCGTGTCTTATTTTTTCCATGCCGTCCAGAAAGCGGTCGGTCTTGAAGCTGAACAGACCGCCGAGCCCATAACTGCGGATCGCAAGCCAGAGAGCCTGGACACGGCGGCGTCCGTTGCAGCAACCGCTCCAGTCACGCCGAAGCCCGTCCACGTCTATCACCCGGAAGGCCGGGATCTGCCTCGCCTCGTTGCGTTCCCCCAGGGTGAAATGCTGGAGGTGAATATCGTTGCCGTAGAGCAATGCCGGGTGCTTCGCAGTCGGCTGCTCGAACTGATACGGGTCCGCAAGCTGAAATCGATCCTGATCACGAGCACGATCCCCGGTGCCGGTAAGACCGTGATCTCCTGCAATCTCGCTTTTGCGATGAGTCAACTTAACGACTTCCGAGTCCTGCTGGTGGACGCGGACTTGCGCCGGCCGAGCGTTGCACGTTTTTTTGGAATGGATTTCAAGCAGGGGTTCGAGGAGGTTCTCGAGGGAAAGGCCAATTGGCGCGATCTGATCTTCGCGGCGCGGCCGAATCTCCACATCTTGCCGGCCCGGTCGCTGGACCTTCGCAGCACGGACCTGCTCGATTCTGAAGTGAGCGCATCGTTCATTGCCGAGGTGGAGGAGAACTACGACCTGGTCGTCTTCGATGGCACGCCCCTCTTCCCTGTCTCCGACGCTCATGTACTGTCTTCGCGGGTTGACGGCACGGTACTCGTCCTTCGCGCTCATACGACACCCTCGGAATTGGCAAAGCAGGCAATGGGGCTGCTGGGAAAAAGAATGGTGGCGACCATCCTGAACTGCGGAGACTCGCACGGCAAGAAGGCGTATTACAAGTCGTATTACGGAAGCTCTCGAAATCCGACCAAGCAATAGGGCCTGCCCGATGATCAAGCTGCTGAACCAATACGTACCCGGTCGTCTGTTCGTTCTCCTCATCTCGGAGAACGCCCTGACGTTTCTTGGACTTTGGATCATCGTTTCCCTGGGTATCGGAGAGAGCTCGGTCGAAACGGCGGCCCGACCGGCGTTCCTGGGGAAGGCGCTTTTCATCACGGCGGTCTGTCAGTTGTGCTTTTACTACGCTGATCTTTATGATCTGCGGCGCCTGCGTTCGCGGCTTGAAGTCCTCTCGCGCCTTCTCCAGGCGTTGGGAGCCGCAGCATTCTGCCTCGCCCTTCTCGTCGTCTTTATCCCTGAGATGCGACTGGGAAAGAACGTCCTTCATTGGACCCTGATCACGCTGGTATTCGTGATGATGACCTGGCGAATCCTGTTGGAATGGCTGAGCCGGGCCTACCAGGCGGGAGAACGCGTCCTGGTGGTCGGGAATGGAGCCACGGCGCGCGCCCTGGCGAAGGAGATAAGTCTGCGTACCGATCTGCCGTTCACGGTGATCGGTTCGGTCACGGAAAGCGGCAACACCGAGGAGCCGGTGCTCGGACTTCCGGTGATCGGCACGCTGGACGATCTTACGGCGATCACGAAGATGCATCGACCGAACCGCATCGTCATAGCCTTGAACGACCGGCGCAAACAGCTGCCCTTGGATGAACTTCTGACCTTGCGGTACAGCGGAATCATGGTGGAAGATGCAGCGAAACTTTACGAGAAGATCACGGGCAAGGTTCCGATTGACAGTGTTCGCCCCAGCGATCTGATCTTCAGTGACGGGTTTCGAACCTCCACGATCACCAGGCTCTACGCCCGTATTACAGGTTTTATCGGTGTCATTTTCTGTCTATTGATCGCGAGCCCCGTGATGATCCTGACCGCGCTCTTGATCAAACTGGAGTCGCGCGGACCTATCTTCTACCGGCAGGAGCGGGTGGGAAGGAACCATAAGAGTTTCATGATCCTCAAGTTCCGTTCGATGCGGGAAGGTGCGGAATCGACTGGAAGCCCGGTGTGGGCCCAACGGGAGGATCCACGTGTGACGCGGGTCGGCAAGCTGATCCGAAAGCTGCGCATCGATGAGCTGCCTCAGTTCATCAACGTGCTGTACGGCGAGATGAGCTTTGTTGGGCCTCGCCCGGAACGGCCGTTCTTCGTCGACCTACTGCGGCAGAAGATGCCTTTTTATGATCTCCGCCACTCCATCCGTCCGGGAATCACCGGCTGGGCGCAAGTCTCCTGTGACTACGGAGCCTCGGTGGAGGAATCACGGGACAAGCTGGAATACGATCTCTTTTATCTGAAGAATCTCTCGATATCGCTCGATCTCCTCATCCTCTTCAACACCGTCAAGATCATGATGTTTGGTCGAGGAGCCCGATAATGTCGGCGCTCAAGCAGAGCTTCTCCAGGGCGGAGTCGGGATCAGCGCCTGGCGCCAACGGACGGTACCTACGAGTCCTGGTACTCGATGAAGCAATTCCCTTTCCGCTGACCTCAGGAAAGGCGATCCGAACGTTCTCCATCCTGAAACGGCTTGCCCGCCTGCATGAGATCACTTTTCTGTGTCACGGACCCGCGCCCAGCGACTCCGTTGAAGAGTTGGAACGGGCAGGAATCCATGTTCAGGTTTGCGGCGATCTGCCGGTTCACGAAGGGCTGTCGCTCTACGTGCGTTTGCTGAGAAATCTGCCGCAGACCCAGCCTTACTCGGTGGTCAAGCACACGACAACGGCATTTCGAAGCGCACTGCTCCAGCTCCTTGGCGAAAGATCGTTTGACATCGTGCAGTGTGAGTGGACGCCCTACATGACTTACGCGGAATGCGTGCGTGAAATCCCCATCGTTGCCATGCTCCATAACATCGAGGCCGACATCTGGCGGCGGCGTTCCGAGGTAGCCGGCACATTGGGAGGTCTATTCTTTGCCGCCCAGGGCCGACGAATGGAGCGTTTCGAGCAGCGGCAGTTTGGGCACGCGGCCGTCTGCATCGCCGTGTCAGAGCAGGATCGCCAGCGTGCATTGCAGTGGGGTGCCAAAGACTGCGTCGTCGCCGAGAACGGCGTCGATCTGCAGACCTACGCTCTCAGTCCAGAAGCGAAGGAAAGTCGCGACATGATATTCGTAGGCTCGCTGGACTGGTTTCCGAACCAGGATGCAGTAACCTACATGGCGAAAGAGATCCTGCCCCTGGTTCGAAAGGTGCACCCCGAAGCGACTTTCACGATCGTGGGACGCAAGCCGCCGTCCGGATTACGGAGGATGCTGGCCAATATCCCGGGGGCGCTCTTGGTTGGCGAGGTGGAGGACGTGCGCCCATATCTTTCGGCCGCTGCCCTGGTCGTGGTTCCTCTCCGGGTAGGAGGTGGAAGTCGGCTCAAGATCCTGGAAGCCATGGGCGCGGGGCGCGCGGTGCTTGCAACATCGATTGGAGCGGAAGGTTTGAACGTGGTCGCGGGAGAGACCCTTGAGATCGCCGACGATGCCGAAAGTCTTGCTTCGTCCGCCACTCGAATGCTGTCCCACCGGACGGAGCGCTCGCGGATGGCTCAACGCGCCCGTGCCCTGGTGGAAGCGCAATATGGGTGGGACAAGATCGCCGCTCAGGTCAATAACGTTTGGCTTGCGACGGCGCAGCAACCTTCCACGGCGAGGAGCGCGCAATGAGCGACCGCACCGCCGTTCTCCATTTGCGCGCCAGCCGATTCGTCGGTGGGCCGGAGCGACAGCTCTTGCACTATGCCGATCTAGATAAAACATCCCCGTATCGCACCTTTATCGGTTCCTTCGTGGGGGACGGTGAGGGGACCCAATTGTTGGCGGCCGCGGCGGAGCTCGGTATTGCGACAACCAGATTCTCATCGAATCCGTGGAAGGCGGTTGGGGAACTTTCTCGCTTCCTTCGTGAGAATCAAATCTCAATCGTGACGACCCACGGTTATAAGGCAGATATCGTCGCGGCCCTGGCTTGCCACGGCACCGTACCCATCGCCGTGTTTCTTCGCGGATGGACCGGGGAGAACGTCACGGTAAGAATGTATGAACTGGCCGCACGGGTCAGTCACCGCGCGGCAGCACGAATCGTCTGCCTATCGCCTGCCCTGGCAACCTCTGTTCGCAAGGCCTCAGGCCCGGCCGACAAGGTTCGCGTGGTACCCAACGCCGCCGGACCGCTGGCTCTTTCCCAAGAGGAACGGGCTCTCCTCCGGGACGATCTACGGAGCATGCTCCAGATCCCAGCTAACGCCGTGCTGATTGGAAGCGCCGGCAGGCTCAGTCCGGAAAAGGGCGTCGAAGTCTTTCTTCGCGCGATTCTGCAGATCCATGAAGCTATTCCGAATTCGTTTTTCGTTGTATGTGGTTCGGGAGTCCAAGAGCTGCAGTTGCGGAAGCAAGCGGCCGAGCTAAAGATCGAGGCGTTTCTTCGTTTCACCGGTTTCCTGGAGCCCTTTCCACGGTCGGTAGCGGGCTTTGACATTCTCGTCAATCCGTCGCTGACCGAGGGAATCCCGAATGTCGTGCTGGAAGCCCTTTCCGCCGGGGTTCCGGTGGTTGCCACGGCGGTGGGCGGCGTGCCCGACCTGGCTTACTGCTCAGAAATGATCACGCTGGTTCCGGCATCCGATCCCGATGCGATTGCAAGCGCTACGATCCGCGTGCACAGACAGCCCCGCAGGCAACGGGTCGCACTGGCTCCGAGTTTCACATGGGCCGAGCAGGAAGACGCCTTGCTGCGGCTCTACGATGAGATTCTTGGGCGGCCTTATCCGTTGAAGGCTGCGCCTCTGCAAGGATTTGACCGCGATGCGCTGCCGCTGATCAGCGTTGTCATTCCGGTTCGTAATGAAGGACATCATATTGGTTCGGTGCTGAAAGATCTGATGTCGCAGGACTACCCCAGCCAGCAGTTTGAGATCCTGGTCGCCGATGGTGAATCGACCGACAATACTCGCGCAGTTGTCGACGAGCTGGCTAAGACTTCGGCGGTCCCGATACGACTGCTCCCGAATCCGTATCGGCTGTCAAGCGCGGGGAGAAACGTCGGTGTGCGCATGGCCAAGGGAGAGGTGATCGTCTTCGTCGATGGTCACTGCGCCATTCGAAACCGGCGGATGTTGCGAGACATTTCGGGGATACTGCAGGTAACGCTCGCCGACTGCCTGTCGCGGCCCCAACCCTTGGAGAGCAAGACCTTCCTTGGAAGAGTGATCGCCGTAGTCCGCGCGCATCGGCTTGGGCACGGACCCGGTTCCAACATCTATTTCTCTTCGGAATCCTATGTAGATCCGACCAGTTCGGGAGCCATCTACCGACGCGAGGTCTTCGATCGGATCGGGCTTTACGATGAGCAGTTTGATGCTTGCGAGGATGTTGAATTCAATCACCGCGTCAAGCAAGCTGGGATGTTGTCGTACACGAGCGAGCGACTTTCTGTAGCCTATGAAGCACGCACCAGCTTCCGTGGACTGTGGAAACAATTGTCGCGATACGGCCAGGGACGCCGGCGATTGGTTCGCAAGCACCCCGATGCTGGATCGCTGGCCCAATTGATTCCCGCGCTTTTTGTACTCGGTATCGTTCTGACCATTGCCGCAGCCTCGGCAGTCCCGGCCACGCGTTGGTTAGCGGCAGCCGGTGCCGCCAGTTACTTGCTTGCGATCGTCTGCGCCTCGGCCGCAATCGGTTACCGAGAGGGTTTCTTCGTGGGAGTGGTAAGTCCCATCGTGTTTTCAATCATTCACCTAAGTCTGGGTTTTGGCTGGTGGGCTGAAGTATTGAGCGGTCCCCCAATGGCAGATCCGAACATTACCGACGACGAAAAGCGGAGAACGAAGGTCCACAATCGCCGTCGCGCTGCAGGAGCGAACTGAAATGAAGACTAAGAATCTAAGGAATTCGATCGTGTTTCTTCTTGCCATTGCAATCGCGATGGCGACAGTGAGCTGCAAGAAGGATCCGGCTAAAGTGAATAAGGAGGCGTTGGCCGCCGCTGAAGCGAGCATCAAAGCAGGCGATTACTCCCAAGCCATCATTCATTACAAGAATGCCGTCAAAGCCATTCCCAACTCCGCGGAGTCGAACTTCCTGCTCGGACAGGCCCTTTTCCACGAACAGCAATACCAGGATGCATTTGCTGCGTTCCGGCGCTCCTCCACTCTGGATGCGACGTATGTTCCTGCTCGTGTCTCGTTGGGTCAGCTCTACTTGCTCGGGAAGATGTGGGATGACGCCCTGCGCACCGCCCAGGAGATCCTGGATAAGCATCCGGACGATCCGGCGGCGCCGGTGATCATGGCCAATGCCTACCTCGGCAAAGGAATGCCGAAGGAGGCTAAAGACACCCTGAATGCCTCGCTTGCGAAGAACCCAAAATACATCGCGACATATCTTGGACTGGCCATGGTGTACGGAGTGCAAGGGGATTCAGCGAAGGCAAAACAATATACCGAGCAGGCCATTCAGATCGATCCGAAAGACGTTGGCGCCCGGCGGTCGCTGGCCAGCTTACTGATGGCGCATGGAGACATCGCGGGGGCGGACACACAGTTCAAGGCGGCAATCGATCAAAACCCTACCTCGGTCGACGCCTACACGGCCTACGCTGCCTTCTTGATTCAGACTCGAAGGACGAACGATGCTGAGGCCGTCTACAAAAGACTGATCGATCTGCAGAAGAACAGCCCGCAGGCGCGTTACGATCTCGCCACTCTCTACGCTAGTACGGGTAAGACCGCCCAGGCCGACGCACTCGATCGCGAGATCGTGAAGGATTCGCCCAACTTCATTCTGGCACGCCTCCAGCTGGCGGAGCTCGCGGTGCAAGCCAAGAACTATGACGAGGCCAACCGGCAACTAGCAGAAGTGTCGAAGGTAAGACCCAGGGATGTTCAGCTCCTGATGATCAAGGCGCGCATGCAGCTCGATCAGAAGAAGCCCGATGAAGCGATCAAGAGCCTTGAAATGGCCGCGAAGTACGAGCCCAACATTCCTTCCATCCACTATTTGATGGGCATTGCATACACCCAGAGCGGAAACCTGCAACGGGCGCAGAGCAGTTTCGAGCAGGCTATCGGCATTGATGCAAAGTTCGTGGATGCCGATACCGCCCTGGCCGAGCTAATGCTGGCGCGCGGACAACCCGACAATGCCCTCATCAACCTCGATGCAGCTT
>Ga0315268_10006350_pt1 | contig 12591 bp, 16 predicted proteins | sample C1_top_MG_FD_204535 | JGI IMG/M metagenome (GOLD analysis project Ga0315268, IMG submission 204535) | Sediment microbial communities from Yellowstone Lake, YNP, Wyoming, USA - C1_top | ecosystem: Environmental > Aquatic > Freshwater > Lake > Sediment | place: USA: Wyoming | collected 2017-08-01 | reverse complement strand
TGACCCCACCCCCAAAAACTGGACCAGTTGAAATTAGAGTATAAAAGTAGTAGACTACGGTCCCAGGGGGTAAAAATGAAACAGGGAAGGTACAAGGCGGAGCAGATAATCGGGATACTAAAGGAAGCCGAGGCTGGGATAAAGACGGATGAATTGTGCCGCAAGTATGGAATCAGCGATGCGACATACTATAACTGGAAAGCAAAATACGGTGGGATGACAGTAAGCGATGCAAGACGGCTTAAGGTGCTTGAGGACGAGAATCGCCGGTTAAAACAAATAGTGGCAGACCAGACACTTGACATTCATGCGCTGAAATCGGTGATCTCAAAAAACTTCTAAAGCCCGAAGCGAAAAGGAAAGCAGCAAAATATATAGCAGTAAACTTCGGGCTGAGTGAAAGGCGCGCATGTCAGGTAGTTGGGATACATCGTTCGACGCTGCGATACAAGCATTGCGAGAAAAATGACGCTGAATTATGTAAGCGTCTTAAAGAATTAGCGGATAAACATCGGAAATACGGCTGTATACGATTACATATAAGATTGAGACGAGAAGGTTTTATAATAAACCACAAGAAGACGGAAAGGATTTACCGGGAAGAGAAACTTCAGATGCGGATGAGGAAAAAGAAAAAACGGGCCGCGGTACAGCGGGTAAAATTAGCAGTGGCGACAAACCGGAATGAACGGTGGTCTATGGATTTCATACACGACAGCATCAGCAACGGCCGGAAATTCAAGAATCTGACGATAGTAGACGATTACACTAAGGAATGCCCTTTGATATTAGTCGAAACATCGATAACCGGCAAAAGAGTAGCAGAGGAACTGAACAAACTTAAGGAAAGCATAGGATTACCAAAAGAAATAACGGTAGACAACGGGCCGGAGTTCATAAGTAATGCGCTGGACGAATGGGCATACAAAAACGGGGTTAGACTATATTTCATAGCCCCGGGAAAACCAACTGAGAACCCGTTTATAGAAAGTTTTAATGGAAAGTTCAGGGATGAATGTCTGAGCATGCATTGGTTTTTGAACATCAGGCACGCAAAGGAAATAATAGAAAACTGGCGTATAGAATATAATACTGAACGGCCGCATAGTTCATTGGATTATTTGACGCCGTCGGAATTTGTGGCTGAATTGAATAAAAAAATGGTTGGGGTTTCTTTAGAAAACACTAACTTACAACTGGTACATACAATGGGGTAGAGTCAATGTGCCTATTGTTATGCCAATCATTCAAAAATGCGTGTTAGAAATAACTTCAAAAATCACATAATAAATTCAGAGACGATAACTGGAATGTGAAACATTTAATTTGCTTGTAATAAAATATGGGTTGAATCCGATACAACAAAAATTGCTGGGCATTATCAATAAAACAGAGTTGCTTTTGAAATGAAGTGACTTCCCAGACCGAAGTTCCAAGGAGATTTTGACATGCTATATATTATTGATGGGTATAACCTGATACATCGTGTCGGCATACTTGATGACTGTAATGAAGATTACAAGGAAGCAAGGGATTCTCTATTTACAGCGATAGATAACGGTTTTAGGCGGCGCAATTCTAAAGACACCAGTTTAATTTTTTATGATTCTTCAATGAGGGCAGGCAATGTACAGCCGCCATCTTCGAAATATGTCAAGATTAGGTTCGCGCCCGGAATAAGCGCAGATTCAAGCATATTTAAGTTCCTCGAAAAACTTTCTAATGAAGAGAGAGAAAAAACGATTGTTGTTTCTTCCGATGAAGCGGTCCGTGCAAACGCGATGTTCCTTTATGCCCGAACGATGTCTGCCGAAGAATTTTGGGAAACGATATAAATTGAGTATTTAAAAGAGAGATTTATTAACAAAATAGATATTTTCTCTTGGAGTAAGTTCGTGGGAACTGCAGTTAATTAAAATGCAAATTCCCGCGTTTGGAATGTTGAAATTTATTCTATATGAGATCAAAAAAGGAGGAAGCATGGAAAGCATCAGAAAAGTAATAAAAAAGAAAAAAAGTGGATCTATTACTGAACAACAGAAAAAGACATGTCAAAAATTGCTTTCATTGATATCCGGTGTATCTGAGGAAAATATGAAAAAGGGTAATCTTACGGGGGATGAATGGAAAAAGTTAGCGGAAGCCGCAGAACAGCTAGGAAAGCTGCCTATTTATATTAAGTAACATTTTGTTTTTGTAGTTTTATGCAATAAATTTATCTAATTATGCGTCTAATGTAGTGTAGGACGCATTTTCATTTTAAGTTGTTGCCCGGCTAATGGCCGGGCAGGGGGTTGTATGAGCATTAAGGATAATTTCTTTTATCTGATAATTCTTGTGATAGGCGCGGTAATCGGCGGTATCATTTATAAAAAATACGGCGAGCGCATAGAAGAGAACTTGAAAAAAGTAAGGGCTAACGTCACCGAGTTAGAAAACAAATAAGCCAATTGCCGGTTAATTCCGGCGCAGTATTCGGAGGTTTTATGCCGGATAATGAAGGCAACAAAGTTAATACTACCTTCGGCGGAAATGATGAGCAGCAGATTTTTCGGGAGATTTTGAAACAGCAGAAATACTTAAACAAACGGGTCAATGGTTTGGTACAAGTATTCCTTGTTCTTACTACTCTAATGATGCTTATGACAATACTTGAACAAGCCCGTTTCCTAAAAAATATTAGAGTTATAAATAATAAAATGGACATAGAGCGGCATAGGATTAAAAGTGAGTTTTACAAACTTCCTATATAAACTGGCGCGTATTTCTAATGATGTAAGGACCTCGTCAAACCTGCTTAAAGGCAATCCTAAACCGTTCATTAAAAGAATAATAAACAAACAGATAGGTAAAAGGATTGTGCGCAAATTATTTATAAAATAAAAATATGGATACGATACCGTTGTAAAATATCTTTGATGCCGATGAAATATATAAAGTTTTGACCGCCTCAAACGTCATTGCTAAGGTGGATAAATAATGAATCGGACTATGGCTGAAATAAAAGTATTTAACTCAGGGAAAATCTATCTGAACGGTAATAATGTTACTCTTGAACAGATGAAGAAAGAACTTACTAAGTTAAAAAGCGTAAGCAGCGAAATTTATTTCAACCGGGAATTAGAGAAGAATAATTACTCTCCGGAATCTTTACAAGTTATCCAAACTCTTACAGAATTTAGAATGCTGATACACTTTTCTGACAAAACTGACTTTTCGAATAATTTTGATGAAAACGGGATTCCAATTCTAAATACCGGAAAGATAAACGCTTTAAACACCAATTTGGATGTTGTTGCGCAACTTTGTCAGCATATCTTCCAAAACGGAAAAGAGGTTATTATGGACACGAATCATGGTGATGCTGTTTGGTTTGACGGCGCAATGCTTGAAGTGGGAACGAATTTTCCAGCCGCTTTGCAGCAACTAATAGCGCGTCATACGCAATATCATGATATCTGGCAGTTAGTTAGGCAACTTGATGCTGAAAATACTGGGGAATGGAAAGATGCTTCAGTAATTTACTCAGCGCAGGGTGCCGGCTATGTGAACGTCAAATCGCTGGATGGGAAGGTTAGAGCATCAGTTAATTCAATTTATGTTGAGTATCTCAATCAGCGGTATCCCACTGCCAGTATTCGAGTTAAAGGCGATTCTGAACCGGTCATTTTTGTTGTTGCTGGAAGGGTTAGGGGGGCAGTTATGCCTTATGAATTAACAAACAATGAAGAGGAGAAAAACTGATATGAAAAAACAAACAAAAGATTCAATGAGAATAGAAAGGGACATATGTCTACGGTACATATACAAATATAAAGGAGTTGGCTATGTATCTTGCTGAATATGTTATTGTTCTCGGATTGCTTGAGTTTATGCTACAGCATCAACTGTTTCAATATGGTGCCGGTGCCACCAGGAATAATTGAGGTATTATGGAAAATTTGACAATAAAACAAGATGTTGGTACCGAAAAATTGAGAAATTATTTTATACGCATCGGAAGTGAACTAAAATATGCCGTTGGAAAATCTAAAAAAGAAGATTTAATAATAGTGTTTTTGGCATGCCTCTCGCTTGCTGTGAAAGGAACTGTTAAAGCCAAACTAAACATACTAAGGGATGCCGGAGTGTTCCTCGCAAAAGTGGGGATTAAAATATCTGATAAACTTGATGAATATCGGGAATGCGGCTTACTGGCAATCAAAAAAGATGTTGCCAACATAATTAAATCGCTTGGAGATATTCCGTCTAATTTAAAAAACGGCATTATGGATGTTTACCGCGGATTGAGTGGTTTAGCCGGTCCTGAAAGAAAAAAAGTGATAATTGAAACTGCTATTATGGCAATAACGGTTGTTTTTTTCGCCAAAATCGTTGCTGGCGGGTTTGACAGAGATTTTGAAGGTGGGATTCCTGATCTTGATTTGAAAACCGGAATCGGGAACCACCGCCACTGGCTTACACACAGCATTTTTGCCGGTTTCACTATAGAGATAATAATTAGAACTACAATATACTTGATGTCTCAGATGCATGATTATCTCCCAGAAGAACATCATCCGGTCTGGGACAGGGTGAAAGAGTATACAGCAAAATACGGAGGATATGCGATTAAGGGAACTTGGCTCGGAGTAGCGGTTCATCTGTTTATAGATTCTGAAATGCTTGAAGGATTTTCTTCCAGTACAAAATCGGTTGTCGGTTTGCCGCCGATGAATGGCGCGGGGCATAAAATATTTCTGGCAAGTAACGCGGCTTTAAGCACTGTGTTTGCTGCCGGTATACCCGTCAAAGGTGTAAAGTAGCAACCAGAATTGACCCCTAAATTCCAACGAGAATTGACTTTTCCCGAGCAAAAGATATAAAATACGTTGAAATTACAGGGTCAAAGTTGCTTGAAAGTTTACAATATTACTGAACGCTCGGGAAATCACCCCGACTCCGTCGCAGAGATTTGCCCAGGAGTCGGTCGTTCAGTAAAAACTTGCCAGGATATCTACGCCCGGGAAATTGTCGCCGTCGGAAACACTTTCCGCATACACAGCAAAGTTTTATCCTGCTAAACGGGGTCGGATAAATGCCTGAAAAAGCCCCCTAAAAGTTGTTTGACAAAAGCATATTTATGTTTTATACTATGTCAGCTGTTGTTTCCGTACTATGAAGTACTAAGCCCGATGGGAAAATTGTGATTGGGATATACATTCTGTATAAGCCGGAACCGAATGGCATACAGAATTCGCATTTTAAGAGAGAAATGAGACAAAAATACAATAATTAGTCGAAGTATCATATAGAAAGCAGCAGTCTGGATTTACTTATTATACAGACTGTATAATGCATGTTCGCAGAGAGAGGAGATCTTATGAAAACGCGTTTACTCTGGTCGAATATTCTGGTCATCGTTGGCCTCATCGCCATGCTGATCGGAGCTATCGACCCGCTCGAGGGCTCGCTCATCATACTCTCCGGCAGCGGTATGGTCGCGCTCGGCGCGTTTCTCGGCAAGAGCCGACACCGCTTACTCCTTTACTGCGCCTTTATTCTCATAGCGATCGGTGTTGGAGTGATGTTCGTGTTGAGTATGCGCGGAGGCGTTGGGTGCAGCACCGGACGTTCGAATTGGTGGTTACTCGTCGTTCTGCCCTACCCTATCGGCTGGATCATCGGTCTCGTCGGCACCATCCTGAGGCTGATCGAGTCCTTCAAAGTCCCCGCACAATGAAGACAACGAATGCAATCACAAGAAAGCTGCGAACCAGCTGCTACGCCAGCGTTATAATAATGTATAAGCGATAATTCAAATGGAAAACAAGAAAGATATCTCACAAGTAACCGGCGACGAGTTTGAAACATATTGGGAAAATGCCCTTCAGGACACCTACCAGAAAATAAAGGATAGAAAAAGCGGCAATCAGCCAGCCGATAAACAAAACCGCAAAAATATCAATTTGGACCATTATCCCGGCGATGAAGAATTCGACAAGCTCCTGCATAAAATAGGGCTGTCCGTTGATCCGCTATTGATAAAGTCATTGTTCAGGGATAAAATAGAATCAAGGATTGCTGACGGTTATAAAGAAATATTGGCGATAGTGTTGCCTGAATACAATATTTTTCGGGACGAGGACGAATTCAGGACATTTCTGGAATATTATTTGTCTCTATGGAATCATCTGGATGCAGAATATAGAGCGAGTGGGCGGAAAACATCTGAAGGCGCAAGGACATTAAGGAAAAAATGTATTAACATATTGCTATCTAATATAAAGTTTATCCGTGATATCGACAAACAACACATAGAACCGGATAAACTTCCTAAGGATTTAATGAGGAAGCTGATAGAAGGCGATTCGATGATACAAGGTATTATTGACTTGATGGAAAGAAAACCGGAAGAAGCGGATTCGAAGGGGACAGACAATCTTTTAGGAACATTAAGAGGAGTTGAACTCATCATAGACGAGATACAGAGCGATATTAAAAAAGAACTTGGGATATGCCTGAAACATTAAACTTTATGAAAAAGTATAAAATATTTATAAGCGGGGACATAGAAGAGAAAGGGGACACAAAGGGGACAAAGACGCCATAAAGCCGCAAAAAACGCCACAAAACTGTAAAGTAGCAACCAGAATTGACCCCTAAATTCCAACGAGAATTGACTTTTCCCGAGCAAAAGATATAAAATACGTTGAAATTATAGGGTCAAAGTTGCTTGAAAGTTTACACCGAAAGTAAACAAACTGCTGTTCCGTTGAGTTATCTTAAAATGAAAAAACTGTTTCTTCTGTCATTTGCTCTTATTTTCTTAACCTTTCCTGTTTATGCCGAATACCAGGCGGGCGACCACGAACTCTTCCTGATGCCTACCGCATATACCATGCCGAAGGGCTCGTCGTATTTTACCGACTATGAAGTGGCAATAATCAACTACACTTACGCTTTAACATCCCGTACTCACATTGGGGTGTTTTCTTTTTTTCCCATAAATAAGGACGTCCTTGAAACAACCACGCTCGGCATAAAGCAGAATTACTATTCTTCCGAAAATACAGGATGCGCTTTCTGGTCGGCATACATACCCAAGAGCAGAGTTCTGAATCTTGGCAACGTGCTCAGCCTCGGCAAAAAAAACAAAAGTTTCCATTTCGCCGTGAGCGTGACGCATTTCTTCAAAGATTTTGACATAATAGACTCTGCCGACACAAGCACTGTCTATTCCGACACAAAGACCGTCAAAAAATGGGCTTATACCTGCACGGCAGGTTACCGTAAAGATTTGTCCGAAAAAATATCCCTGATAGCCGAATACTCGTATGTCTTTGCGCCGGAAGAAGGCGAAGACGCTGATTTCCTAGCTGTCGGGCCCCGTTTCAGGACAAAAAAAATTGACTGGGATATCGCCGCCGCAAGACCTATCATTCACGACGCGCCCGGCCTGATAGTATTTCCGGTTCTAAAAGCAACAATTATATTCTGACCTATACTGTAGAGAATACGAGACCTTGGGGATTGGTAGACTGGGGAACAAAAAAAGTGTAATGTGTAGTGAAAGTGCAAGAGTTTCAAGTTCAACATTTCAGGTTTTCTGCGAAGGCAAATCTGCATAAGGTAAGACTTGTATACCCCAGAAGAAATTTATACCAGTGAAATAGAAATAATAAAATAAAAAACCACTGATTTGTCGTCGGTGGTTTTCTTTTTCTCGTCGGTAAAAAATCAAAAACTCCAGGGATGGGACGATTATCGAACCTTAAACTGGTCTGAGATATACAGTAACCCCGATGAAATCCAGTTTAAAATAAAGAATTTATTGAGAATTGCTGCCTAAATATGTAAACTTCCAGGCAAATTTGACCCCCTAATTGCAACGAATTTTAACCCTACCCGAGGCACTCAATATATATCATATTTTAAGTAGTTTGTAAACCGTTTTTAACCGATTTCTCTTTTCCTTTAGTTTCTTGATGCCGCGCCTTCAATCTGTAGCTTTCCATCCCGGTTTCCACAATTTCGCAGTGATGAGTTAGGCGGTCCAATAGGGCAACTGTCATTTTCTGGTTATGAAACATGCTGTCCCATTCCTTAAACTCAAGATTCGTGGTAATAATTACCGGAAGGTTCTCATACCATGAGCTCATCAGGTGAAATAATAACTGCGCGCCCTGCGCGGTAAACGGCAGATATCCGAGTTCATCAAGAATAACCAGCGAAAAATGTTTCATTCGCCGTTGAATCGCTCCTGTTCTGTGCTGTTCCTTTTCCTGTTCCAATTCATTAACAAGATCGACCAGGTTCCAGAATCGCACCTTGTATCCCTGCCGGATAAGGTTAACCCCAATGCTGGTAGCAAGATGGGTTTTCCCCGTGCCGCTTGCGCCCATAAACACCACATTCCGGTGTTCTTTGATAAAATCTCCGTCATATAACCTGCGTACTGCGGATTCATCTACTGTGGTTTCGGCAAACTTAAATACATCCAAGTCCTTAATCTGCGGCATTTTAGAGTTCTTAATGCGGTTATTGAGCGCGGATACTTTGCGCGCTGCAACTTCCTGCTCCAGTAATTCAGAAAGGAACTCTTCGGGACCTTTGCGTCCTTTCAGGTTTCTGTCAAGCACTTCATCGTACATTCTCCGCATTGCTCCAAGTTTTAATTCTTTAAAACTGCTCATGATTTTGTCTCGTCTGCTTTCCGTCATAATACAGTCACCTCCTTTTTCCCAGACAATACCTCGTCATATCTGTCCAGAGACGGCTGTTTGGCGCGGTATTTCGCCAGTTCTTCTGTGATATCAATCAATCCTTGCTCATATCCGGGGCTGCGTTTGCGCCTCAGTATCATCAAAACATAACTGTCACCAAGCGCTTTTGCCGCTATCGCCTGCCGGATGGCTTCCGCCACTTCAAGTACCGGCCATTCCCTGACCAGCAGCAGTATCTTCACGAAATAACTGTCTCCATCTTCAAATTTTTCACGCAACATTCTCCTATACTGCTGAAACACTTCCGGCAGCTGCCATTCCTTGAACGGCATCCCGTCCGCAAATGCCCTGGGTTTGCGCGATAATGCTTCAAGATAATGATACGGGTTTAGCGACTGCTGTTTGACGCTATACAAGCGTGTATGCCGCGCTATCTCGGTCCCGTCGTAACTTATCATCACCTCATCTGCGTATCCTTTTACCTGAACCGTTTTTCCAACGAACTGTCCCGGTACCGAGTATTGATTTGATTCAAAATGTACGGTGCTGTAGGATGTTACCGCCGCATGCGTTACACGGCAGCATTCGTATCCATGCCCAGGCAGCGGTATGAAACTTAACTTTTCCTCTTCGTATAGCGCATAGCGGGTTTTATCGGGATTGGTCGGGTGTGCTTTGGTCCGCGCCACGGAGATAAGGAAACTCAACAGCCGGTCGTTCAACTCCTCCAGCGACGCAAATTTCGGTATAGGCACAAAAAAATTGTCGCGGATAAATCCGATTAGATTTTCAATCCGCCCTTTCTCGTTGCCGTGGGCCGGATTACAGAAATTTGGGTCAAACAGGTATAGCGAACAAAATTCCACAAACTTTTCCTGAAGATTCCGGTGATTGCCTTTCAGTATCTTCTTGACTGCGGTCGTTAAATTATCGTATATCCCGCGCCGGCATACTCCGCCAAAATATTCAAACGCTCGGCGGTGAAGATCAAACAGCAATTCCTGCTTCTGGCAGTAGTATACCCTGGCGTAACTGTTACGGCTGTAACATAACTGTAATGCTCCGAGATTTAGAACCGTCAACTGTCCGCCGATTACCGCTTTTACTTCACCCCAGTCAAATTGATATGCTTCGCCGGGGCCGTATTCCAACGGAATATATACTTCTGCCGGCTGTTTGATTATACGTTCTTGTGCTTCGTTGACACAGCGAATCACAGACGTATAACTGCCGGTATAGCTATATTCGCTAACAAGGATGTCATACATCCGTTTCGCAGTACGCCGGTATTTCTTGCGTTCCAGTTGGTCCTGCTTTATCCACATCTCTATCAGTTCTTTGATGGGTTCCTGTGCCGGTTGGCTGGGTTCTGTCCTATGGTAGGTAAATTTTGTCTCTTTGCCACGCAGAATTTTTCTTATTGTATTGCGCGATATCCTTGTTCTGCGGCATATCTCTTTTATTGGCATCCCTTCATGCCTTAACTTCCGTACCTCATGTATCTGCTTTACGCTCATCATTCCTCCCTCCTGTCTGGAAATTTAGAAACTTTCCGAACAGGATACTTCTTTCTTCAGGGAGGGTCAATTTTCGTTGCACTTTAGGGGTCAATTTTGGTTGCTACTTTACAAATATATCTTTCCGTCAGTATATGTAGTATCGCCAATATCCGCTCCTACCATTGTAAAAGGACTGCCGGTAATTTCTGCTCCGCCTTTTTTGATGTGCAGTTTGGGATATCCATTTAACGGAACATCATTATCAGCATCTGAATATTTTACACGGAATGTATATGTTATTGATGCATCGCTTGTTTCGGGGTCAATGCCATCCGATACATAATTCGTTTCGCCTGTCCAGGATAATGTCGGGCTACTGTTTGCAATGCTGAATTTTGTTTCATTACTCCAACTGCTCCATGCATTATCAAAACCGGAATTGTCCTTTACCTTTACCCGCCAGTAATATTCTACTGTAACAAGATTGAAATTACTCGGTGCGTATGTGTTTGCTGAAGATACTACTTCATTTGAATCTTTGCTAGTTGAATCTCCATAATTTCCTAATGAACTTCTTACCTGCACCTGTAATGCCGACTGTGTGTCACCATCGGCATCGCTTAATAAAGACCAACTAAACTGCGGGTTTTTTGTTTCTCTTGGTAAAAATGCATCTGATAATGGAACGATGTTTGTTGGCTTGGATGGAGATGTGTTTAATGTTAATACAGCAATTTCATTGCTCGGACTTGTTATTATCTGGTTATTGTTATATGCTTTTACGCGATACCAGTATGTTGTATGCGGATTTAAACCCGTATCTGTATATGTTGTTCCTGTAATGTTATCAGCCCATTGTTTTATTATTGTCCATGATATTCCGTTCGGAGAACGTTCAATTGAATATTTTGTTCCGTTTCCGGTCCAAGATAAATTTGCCGATGAAGATGTTGTCCCTGAGCAAGAAAGGTTATCCGGCGCATTTGCTAATGTGTATACAGATGATGAATTAGACACTTCGCTTTCGGCAACCGCAGTGTATGTTACTGCATATCTGGTATATTCTATATTAGGTTGTAAATTTGTTTCTGCCCAATAAGTGACATTGGCTGATAGCGTTTTTATTGTCCCTCCTGTTGATGTTCGCACATAATAACCTGTTTCTATATCTGAATTATTCGTCCATAACCACATTATACTTGTCGTGCTAATAGCATTGCTGGAAAGCGGTGAAGGCGATTTTGGATAGTAATTATAACAAATGATATTGCTACTTGGTGTGCTAGTTATTACGCCGTCTCCATTGTATGAAAAAACACGATACCAGTATGTCGTCTCTCCTGACAAGCCAGTATCCGTATAAGTTATTCCTGTTATATTACCTGACCGCAAACCCCAAACATCTGGACTACCACCAGAATCTATCACCCTCTCTATTTTATAACGTGTAGCGCCCATATTATCCCACGACATCGTTGCTGATGACCTAAATATACTGCCAATACTTAAGTTGGTAGGTGAATTTGCTAATGTGTATTTTGAATCAGAATTTGAATTACTCCCTGCATTACCAACATATGCATAAATATGTCTGACATACTGGGTATTTGGTGAAAGATTGGATTCTGTCCAGAATGTCATATTTGCATACAAGGATCCACTTTTATCTAAATTTTCACTGTCTTGCACCTTGTAACCTTCTTCACCTACCGTATCATTCCAACTCCAATTTATAGAACTCACTGATATAGCAGTTCCAATAAATGATGTTGATGCCACTGGTGAAATATCGGGGGCATCTACAGAATTTGTAGATATACCGGTAGAGGTAGCACCAGATATATCATATGCTTCAAAATAATATGCATAGTCGCTTGCTGATTGTGGAAGTGTAGTTGAATAAGCGTAAATCTTGCCATCCGTGTATGTTACATCAGATGTATTCACTGCCGTCATAGTGAACGGACTATCGGAAATTTCTGAACCTGCCTTTTTGATATGGATTTTGGGATAATCGCTTGCCGGAGCGTCGTTATCTATATCTGTATATTGTACCCTATATACAAATGTTGTTGTAGATGTACCTATCTCTGGATCTAATCCATCTGTTGTGTAATTTGTTTCACCTGTCCATGATAATGTTGGATCATTTGTCCATCTGGTATAAATAATGGAAGAACCAGTAGGATCAAAATAGGCGATATGTACAGAGTTGTCGTTTTTGTTTATACGTATTTTTGTTTTTTTAGTGTTACAGCAAGTGTAAGCCCCAATATTTGCCACAGTTGTTGACTCTACCCCATTGTATGTACCAGTTGTAAGTTAGTGTTTTCTAAAGAAACCCCAACCATTTTTTTATTCAATTCAGCCACAAATTCCGACGGCGT
>Ga0315268_10006349_pt1 | contig 12592 bp, 12 predicted proteins | sample C1_top_MG_FD_204535 | JGI IMG/M metagenome (GOLD analysis project Ga0315268, IMG submission 204535) | Sediment microbial communities from Yellowstone Lake, YNP, Wyoming, USA - C1_top | ecosystem: Environmental > Aquatic > Freshwater > Lake > Sediment | place: USA: Wyoming | collected 2017-08-01 | reverse complement strand
ATCGGATATTCACCTCTACCCTGTTTGATGCTCGGGGCCGGAAAAGGATTCAGGCCCGGCTCAGGCCGGTTTGGTCACGACCTCGAACAGGGGCGGCTCCGCGAGGTGGCGCTTCACCGTACAAAGTTTCGCGGCCGCGGCGAGGCTGTTGAGATATTTTTCCGGGAAGCCGTCGGGCGGTCGTATCGTCAGCGTGATCTTGGAGACGAGGTGCTTCTCCTCGTTCCAGTCCATCGTCTGGACGATCTCCAGCCCCTGCGTCGGCAGGCCGCGCTTGCGGCAGAAGCTCAGCACGAAGATGCCCGCGCAGGTCCCGATCGACGCCAGGAACAGGTCGAACGGGGCGGGCGCCGCGCCGTCGCCGCCCGCGTCCTTGGGCTGGTCGGTCAGGACGGTGAAGCCGTCGAATTCGGCGGCGACCTGCTTATTTCCGGGGAAGCGTATTTTCATTTCCATGGCATCTCCCGGGGCTAGCAACGAGACGGCCGGGCCCGTCCGGCCAGGATGGCGCGCCACGACCGCCGGGACGAGGCGGGAACCTTCGTGCGGGAGCGCAGGCCGCGGAGCACGCGGACGGTCCGCGTCAGGCTGGCGAGAACCTCCCGGCACGGCAGGCACGAACGGCGGTGCGCCGCGATGGCCTTGCGCGACGCGGGCGGCAGCGTCGCGTCCAGGTAGTCGCACAGCAGCGCCACGCGCTTGCGGCAGGACAAGGTCTCGAGGTTCATGGTCGGCCCCCTCGGGTTGGATGCGGCCGCGCCGGAAAGGATTCGGGCTTGGCGAAGGCGCGCTCGAACTCGTCGCGCAGGAACAGGCGCCCGCGATGCAGTCGCGACTTCACGGCGGCGACGCTGATGCTCAGGATCTTCGCGGCTTTTTCATTGGAAAGACCCTCGACGTCGCGCAAGGTCACGACCAGCCGGTACTCCACCGGCAGCTTGGCCAGCGCCTTCGTCACCTGCTCGACGAGCTCCTTCTTGCGCGAGGCCTCCTCCGGCGTCGGGCTCCAGTCGCGGTACTGATGGGCCGGGGCGTCGTCGTGCTCGTGCGGGCGGTCCAGCAGGGGGACGAAGGGCTCGCGCTTCTTCTTGCGGTAGCGCATGAAGCACAGGTTCGAGGCGATGCGGTACAGCCAGGTGCCCAGATCGGAGTCCTTGCGGAAGCCCTTGATCTTGCGGAACGCCGTGAGGAAGGTCTCCTGGTACACGTCGTCGGCCTCGGCCGGCAGGCCGGCGCAGACGTGCTTGGCCAGCCGGAAGATGCGGTCCTCGTAGCGGGCGACGAGGCGTGAAAACGCCTCGGGGTCTCCTTTCTGGCTCAGCGCGACGAGATCCTGATCTGCGGCCACGGGCCGATTATATAGTATGCCGAGCGTGCGGCGGCCCTTGATTAATCGACTCTCGGGACCTACACTCCGGAGGTGAACCCCTCACGCGGCCTCTCGGCCGCGCTCCTGTGCGCCCTGCTCGGGGCGTCGGCCGCCGCCCATTCGGGCCGCGGCCTCGCGTCGCCGGCGGCGTCTCCCGAGGCCGTCTCCGGAGTCGAGGTTCCCTCCGGCAAATGCGCCGGGCGCGGCGGCCCCGCGGCCGCGCCGATCCTGACGGGCCCCGCGTACGATCTGCGCGCGCATCCGCTGGCTCCGGACGCGCTGGCCGAGTGGGGGCGCGCGGGCTACGGCGTGAACGCCTCGTCGTCCCAGCTGCTGTCGCCGTCGGGCCGGCCCGTGGCCGCGGCCGAGGTCGAGCGTCTGTCCGCGCCGTTCGACGCGGCGGCGGACACGATGACCAACGGCAGCTGGTCCGCGCTGATCTTCGCCGGCTACCGGCTCCAGGACGACTCGTGCCGCCTTCTGGACCCGGAGAGGCGCACGCCGCTGACGCGGCTCGAGACGCTGGACTTGGAGCGTCAGATCGCGGGCTCGCGCGGGAGCGGGGCGCTGGAGGAGCTGGTCGCCGGGCTGAGGGAGGCCGACGCGTCCAAGCCGCCGCCGCCCGCGGTGCTGAAGCGGATGGCCGAGCTCGAGGGCCGCGGCGAGTTCCTGCCCGAGGACCTGCGCCGGGCTCTGCACGACCCGTCGCTGAGCGCGGGCGCCCTGCGCGGCCGGGCCGACGGCGTCTACGCGAAGATGATGGGCGCTTGGGAGGGCTCTCGCGACCTGAAGTCGCTGGCCGAGGGGGCGCTGCCGCCCGTCGCGGGCTTCAACGTCCCGGCCAAGCGCGCGGGCCGCATCGAGTCGTGGGAGAGCGTCGTCGGCGACGGCTTCTCCGCCGACATGCGGGGGCTGTTCTCCCGCACGGCCGCCGGCCGGGAGCTGTTGAGCCGCTTCCGGGACGCGAAGGGCGGCTCGGACCTGCCGAAGATGACCGTGTTGAAGATGTCCCAGCGCCCGAACGACGCCGGCTACGGCGGAGCGGCCGCGGTGTACGACGACTCCAGCCGCACGATCATCTTGAGCCACTGGTACGTCGTCAGCCAGATACTGGCCGGCGCCCCTCCCGCCGAGCGCGCGGCGCTGGGGACGCGGCTGGCGGACTCCCGCGGTCTGGCCGAGTATCTGCGCGCGCACCCGGCCCAACGCGCGGCGGTCGCGGACCGCATGGACGTGACGGTTTTCCACGAGCTGACGCACGCATGGCAGTACCGGCGCCAGGCCTTGGGCGTCGAGATGATCCGCGGCAACGCGCCCGGCGGCATCGTCCTGGCTCACGAGCACGAGGCGTTCTACGCCATGTACCGCTACTTCCACGAGAAGCTGATGAACGATCCCGGCGCGGCGCTGCGCTCGTCGGACTTCCACTCGTACGTCGCGATGATCAACGATCCCGAGAAGTACCGCGATCAGATCACGCGGCAGTACCAGGCCGGCATCGCCGGCTCGACCGATTTCAAAACGCTCGAGAAGGTCCAGGCCGAGCGGCGCCGGGTCCTGGGCGCTCCCGCCGGGTCCGGACCGGCCGCCTGGGCGCGGGCGCTTCTCGAGCGCGCGGGGCTGGCGCGCGGCGACGCCGCCCTCAAGCGGGCGCGCGACGACGAAGCCGATAAGGAAAAGACGTACTTCCGCGACGAGATCCCGCGCATGCGCGGCGAGGCCGCGCGCAAGCTTCCCGGCTATTTCGTCGGCGTCGGCCGTCCCGACATGGCCCTGGAGATACTGGCGAACGTGCCCGAGTCCGCCCGCGGCCCGGTCGACCGCCGCCCGGAGTTCGCCGCCGCGTCGGCGGCGCTGCTGGCGCGCCGTCCGGCCTCGATGAGCCTGGAGGAGCGCCTGAACGCGTTCGGCCTGCTGAATCTCGAGCTGAGACGGGAGAAGACGTCCCTGCCCGCGCCGGCCGCGGCGGCATACGGCCGCGACGCGCTGGACTACGCCGGCCGCGTCGCGGACCAGGCCCGGGCCGTTCGCGATCCGGCCCAGCGCGCCGCCCTGCTGGGCGCGGCGCGCGGCTGGCTCGGCTCGGTGCCGCCGAGCGCTCCGGGGGCGGCGGCGCTCAAGAAGCGCCTGAACGCCCTGGGGACAGCGCGATGATCCGCCGCCTCGCCGCCGTCCTGATGCTGTGCGCCGCGGCGTGCTCCCGGCCCGCGCCCGCGCCGGGCGGAGCCCCCGTCGAGTACGCGGCGCCCGACGGGAGCTTCACCGCGCGCCTGCCCGGAGGCTGGACGGTGGACGACGCGCCCGGAGAGAACCGCAAGGCCGCGTTCTTCGGGCCGGCCGACGGCAAGAAGCCCTTCTCGGAGTTGATCGCCGTGAGCTTTTACCCCGCCGGCGGCCGCTACGGGGGCGTCGACGAGTACCTCGCGGCCCAGGCCTCGCACGGTTCGGCCGCGCCGCCGCGCGACGCGACGGTCGCCGGCGTGAAAGGCGTGGAACTGATCGTGAGGACCGTGTTCCCGGACGTCCACTCCGGCCCCCAGCCTGTGGTCACGCGCGTGCTGGCCGTGCCGGCCGCCGGGGGCTTCTACGCGCTCGAGCACACCTGGCCCGACGGCGCCGCGCCCTCCCCGGCCTTCGACGCGCTGGTCGCTTCTTTCAAAACCGCCGCGTCGAAATAATCGAACCACAAAGACACGGAGAAGGAAGAGTTAACGGCAACGACGTTAGCCGTTAACCCTTCTTTCCGTTCGTTCTCCGTGTCTTTGTGTCTCTGTGGTTGAATATTCGCCGCAACCCGCGGCCGGCGGGCAGGACGAGGCCCGGCCCGGGGGCGCGCCGGATGGATTTCCCGTTCCAGCGCCCAAGACGGTACAGCGCCGCGAACTCGAAGGCGGGAGCGGCGGCGCCTTGGCCGCCGACCAGCTCCGCGCCGCGGCGCACGCCGTCGACCAGCCAGCAGGGCAGGAGGGCGTGGTAGGGGTTGCGCGCGACCTCGCCGTCGTGGAACGACAGCGCGGCCGCCAGGTCCGCGGCGTGCGCGGCCGTCGCCTCGATCATCAGGTTCGGATCGGAGAGCGTGCTCCAGAACTCGGTCTCGACGACCGCGCAGCGGAACGCCGGACCGAGGGCGCGCAGGGCGTCCAGCGCCAGGAGGTGGACGCCCTGGTGCGTCGCGTTCGCGTCGCCGGCGTGGGGCACGAAGACGATCGCCGGCTTCCACTCGCGCAGGACGCGGGTCAGCGCGGCGGCCGATTTTTTCCAGCCGCGGGGATTATTCCGGCGGACGGGCGGCTTGACGTCGATCGCCCCGGCGGCGTCGAACGCGACGACGTCCCAGCCCAGGAAGCCGCACGCGCCGCGCAGCTCGGCCCGGCGCGGCGCGCGGCGGTCCCGGCGGCTGCCCAGGGTCGCGGCGACGACGCCGACCCGGCAGCCGAGCTCGCGCTGCAGCCGCAGCGGCAGGAGCCCGACGATGCATTCGTCGTCGGGATGCGGCGCGAGAATCAAGACGCGCGGCGCGCCCCGCGTCGGGGACGGCGTCTTGACGGGCGCGAAGCCGCCGCGCGGCAGGCGGCTCGCGTCTTTGAGAAGCGCGGAGAAGCGCCGGACGAAAGCGGCATAGGGGTGGCTCAAGGCGCATCATGATTACCATATACGGTCCCAGGCCGCCTAGAACCATTGTCGCGCCCGGCCTGAGCCCTTGGGCCCGGGCCCGCGCGCGGCCCCGGGGGTAGAATGAGGGCGTGGAAGCCTTGACCGCCGCCGCGCCGCCTCCGGAGGAGTCCGCGCCGGACGCGGAGTCCGGGATTCTCGACGCGCGCCCCGTGGAGTCGCGGGAGATCGCGTGGGTCGAGAAGGGCCTGCGCCAGGTCGGCTTCTTCTCGGAGCTGGGCCGCGCCCAGCTCGCCGAGATTCTCCCCTACATGCTGATGGTCCGCTACGCGAAGGGCGCCGTCGTCTGCGCCGAGGGCGACGCCGGCGACGCCCTGTACCTGATCTTCCGGGGCTCGGTCGCCGTCCTCAAGCGCGGCCGCACGGACCCGGTGGCCCGCCTCAAGGACGGGGATTTCTTCGGCGAGATGGCCCTGCTGTTCGGCGAACCCCGCTCCGCCACCGTCTCCACCGAGGAGGAGACCGAGGTCTTCTGCCTGGCCTCCGAGGACTTCAAGCGCGTCATCGTCCGCGTTCCCGACATCGCCGAGGCCCTGCGCGACCTGGCGGAGGCCCGCCGCCGCGCTCAGTAGTCGATGCGGATGTGGAAGTGCGTGTCGTGCCCGGGCCAGTAGGACATGCGCGCCAGCGCCTTCGCCATGTAGCCGCGCTCGTCGGCGGGGATCTCCGGGTGGGCCGCCAGGTACCGCGTCATGTAGTTCTTCAGCGGCGTGTCCACGAAGATGCGCGTCACGTTCATGTCCTTCACCGCGGTCGCGGCCAAGGTCAGGTTCCAGGGCACGTCGAAATGGCCGCGCGCGTCGGTGATGAAGAACACGTCCACGTCCTTGCCGATCTTGTGCGAGAGGTGGCGCCGGAAGGTGCCGCCGCCCTTCTGCGAGATGTCGCCGATCTGCAGCGTCGGCGCGTGGAGCGCGCCCATGTCCGCACCGACCGCGGCCAACCCCTTGATCATCGCCGCGGTGCCGTAGTTCCCGAAGCGGACGCGGCGCCAGCGCGGCGGGCTCTGGCCGTCGGCGGGCATCTCGACGTTGACCGACGGGTCGCCGCCGCCGTAGACCTTGTCCGCGGCCCAGCTGCCGACCCCGGTCGCGGCGTCCTGGATGAAGTTCGGCACGTAGCGGTTGTAGTAGGACTCGGCCGGCGGGCCCGACGGCGACGTGGTGCCGACCGGCGGCGGGACGTAGGCGGGCCGGCTTGCGCCCAGCTGCGGCGGCGCGCTCACGCGCGAGTAGCGCTGGCGCTGGGAGGCCGACAACGGGCTGTCGCCCGCCGCGGGGTCGAGGGGATCGGCCGGCTTGGCCGGCGCCGCGTCCGCGCGGTCGGGGGGCGTCTCGCCGGCTTCGGGGGAGGTCTCGAAGCCCCCGCTCAGCACGCCGCCGGTCTTCGCCGCCGCCAGCGCCTGCACGCGGCCGTTGATCGTCTCGAACGACGCGTCGTCGAGCTTTTTCACGCCGTCGAAGAGCTTTCCGATGAGGGCGCTTTTCTTCGCCAGGTCCCCGTCCTTGAACGCCGCGAGGGTCTCCTTCTTCGCGGGGCCCGCGGCCAGCCCGAAAACGCGGTCGATGTTCGCCTCGATCTGCTCCGTGGGCAGGTTTTCGGGGGCGGGGACGGCCGTGAGCTCGTCTCCGTACTTCGAATACAAATCCCTGACCTGGCCGGGGCAGGCGTCCTTGTCCTTGGCGGAGCGCGGACGCAGGAGGCGCGTCTTGGGCTTCTTTTCGGCGGGCTTCTTGGCCGCGGTCTTTTTGCCGCTCTTTCCTTTCGCGTCCGCCCCGTCGTCGGACCCGCCGAACAGGCCGCCGAAGGAGCTCTCGGCGGCCGCGTCGAAGCCGTCGTCGGCGGCGTCGGCGTCGGGCTTGTCGGCGCCGGCGCGTTGGACCAGCAGGCCGCTCGTGCAGGCGGTCTTGACCAAGGCCGCGCTGGGGCCGTCCGCGGAGCGGCCGCCGCCCGCTAGACACGGCGCGGAGCCGAGGACGGTCAGGAGGGCGAAGAGGGGGAGTCGCCGCATAGGGACCAGTATGGCGGAAGGACGGGGAAATGACAAGCCCTAAAGGCCCGGTCGCGATATAGGCCTTTAGACCTAGTCATCGGGCGCGCGCGTCCAAGACAGCATCGTCCCCGCTTTCCTATAATCTGGCCTTCATGGCCAAGCCCAAAGTCATCGTCGTCATGCCCGCGTACAACGCCGAAAAGACGCTCGAGCGCACCATCCGCGACATCCCGGCGGGCTCGGTGGACGAGGTCATCTTGGTCGACGACTGCTCGAAGGACGGCACGGTGGCCCTCGCCGAGAAGCTGGGGCTGACCGTCCTGCGGCACCAGACCAACAAGGGCTACGGCGGCAACCAGAAGACCTGCTACGCCGAGGCGCTGAAGAAAGGCGCCGACGTGGTGGTGATGGTCCACCCCGATTACCAGTACGACGCCCGGCTCGTCCCGATCATGGCGGCCCTGATCACCAACGACATCTGCGACATGGTCTGCGGCAACCGCATCCGCACCCGCTGGGAGGCTCTCGACGGCGGGATGCCGGTGTACAAGTACGTGTTCAATCGATTGTTGACCATGTTCGAGAACGGCGTCACCGGCCAGAACCTGGGCGAGTGGCACTCGGGCCTGCGCGCCTACTCGCGCCGGTGCCTGGAGACGGTGCCGTGGGAAAAGAACTCGGACGATTTCGTCTTCGACCAGCAGTTCCTCATCCAGGCCGCCTTCCTGAAGCAGCGTCTGGGCGACGTGCCGGTGGCCGCGCGCTACTTCGCGGAGGCGTCCTCCATCAACTTCCGGCGCTCCTGCGTGTACGGCCTGTCGGCGCTGTGGTGCCTGGGCCAGTACGTCCTTCAGAGGCTGGGCCTCGCCCGTTTCGACCTGTTCGAGCCCAAGCAGGCGCGATGAACGGACTCCTCGCCGCGGGGCTGACGGCGGCGCTCGCCGCGGCCGTCGCCGCGGACGGCCTCCTCCCGGCTCTGCGCCCCGGGCTCCCCGCCTTGCTGCTGCTCGGGTTCTCGGCGCTGGCCGCGGCCGGCGCGGGGCGCCGGCTGGCCGGGCGCTTGGCTCCCGCCTTGGCCGAGGACGAAAAAACCGTCGCGGGCGCGACGCTCGGGCTGGGCCTGCTGTCCCTGGGGATGTTCGCGCTGGCGGCGCTGGGGCTCTTGAAGCCGTGGGCGGCGTCGGGCTTGCTGGCCGCGCTGTGGCTCGCCGGCTGGGCCGAGGTCGCGCCGGCGCTGGCGTCCTTGGCCGACGGCGCGCGCCGCGCCCTCGAGCGGCCGTGGCTGTGCGCGCTGATCGGTCTGCCGCTGCTGTTCGCGCTGTGGGCCTGCCTGGTCCCGCCGCACCAGTACGATTCCCTGGTCTACCACCTGGCGCTCCCGCAGGAGTACCTGCGCGCCGGCCGCCTGTACGCGCCGGAAGGCCTGGTCTTCGCTCATTTCCCGCAGAATGGGGAAATGCTGTTCACCTTGGCGCTGGCGCTGGGCTCGGACCTGCTGGCGCAGATGTACGTGTGGCTGGCGACCGCGCTCACGATCGGCTGGCTGCTGACCTTCGGCCGCCGGATCACCGCCGCGGCGCCGTGGGCCGCCGTCCTGGTCGCGACCCACACGGCCGTGCTGTTGATGAGCTCGACGACGTACGTGGAACCGCTGGTGATGCTGTGGATGACGGCGGCCGTGCTGGCCTTCGAGGCCTCGGACGAGGGCCGCGAGAGCGGCCCGCTGCTGCTGTCGGCGCTGTTCATGGGCCTGGCGCTGGGCACGAAGTACTACGCGGGCCTGCTCGCGGTCCTGCTCGTCCTGCGCCTGGTCTGGCGCGACCGGCTCAAGGCCGCGGTCCTGTTCGCCGCGGTCGCGGGCGCGCTGTTCGCGCCGTGGCTGATCAAGAATTGGATTTTCGTCGGCAATCCGGTGTTCCCGTTCCTCTACAAGGTATTCCCGGCCACGAGGATCGGCTGGACCTCGGACCTGGCGGCCGGTTACTTCTCGGTTCTGACCGAGTACGGCCACGCCCACGGATTCTTCCGCGACCTGCTGTCGCTGCCCGTCCTGCTGCTGCGCAACCCGCTGCGTTTCGGCGGGGGCATGGACGTCCTCGGCGACCTCGGCTGGGACCTGACGCTGTGGCTGTGGATCGGCGGGCTGTGCGTCGCGTGGAAGCGGCGCGAGCGCGGGGCGCTGGCGCTTCTCACCGCGCTGTACGTCGCCGGCTGGTTCGCGACGGGCGTGGTCCTGCGCTTCCTGACGGCGCTGGCGCCGGCGATGGCGCTGGTGGGCGCGGCCGGCGCCGCGGCCTGGCGCGAGAAGGCCGGCGGCCCCGCGCGCGCTCTCGCCGCGGCCGCGGCGGGGGTTCTGATCGCCTCGCACCTGTTCCTGCTCCTCTTCGTCCACGGCGTGTTCGGCGGCGGCGCGACGATGCTGGGCCTGGAGGACCGCGGGACCTTCCTGTCGCGCAAGCTGGAGTACTACCCGTGCGCCGCCTTCGCCAACGCCCATCCCCTGCCCGACGACAAGATCCTGATCGTCGGCGAGCAGCGCGGCTACTACCTGAACGCCGCGCACCTCGCGAGCACCGTGCACGCGCCGAACCTCTACGTGCGCCGCGCCAACGAGGCCGCCTCGCCGCGGGCGCTGGCCGACGCCCTGCGCGCCGACGGCTTCACGCGCCTGCTGTTCGTGCCGCGCGAGGCCGAGCGCCTGGGCGAGAGCTTGGGCACCTTCACCGCGCAGGGCGCGGCGAACTGGACGGGGCTCGCGGCCGAGCTGACGGCGGCGTACCGCGGCCCCGCCTGCCTGCTCGCCGGCTGGAGGGCGCCGTGAGCCGGGAATACGGCCTGTACGTCGCCTGCTTCGCGGTGGCCGCGGCGATCTCCGGCGCCTTGACGCCGCTGGTGCGCCTGCTGTCGCTGCGCCTGGGACTGCTCGACGCGCCCAGCTCGGAGGTCAAGACGCACAAGACGGCGACGCCGATCTTCGGCGGCGTGGCGATCTGGGCGGGCTTCGTCGGCGCGATGCTGCTGCTGCGCTTCACGACGAATTTCCCGACCGGCACCTTGTACAACCTGCGCTCGCTCGTCTTCGGGGGGACCTTGGTCTTCCTGCTCGGTCTGGCCGACGACCTGAGGCGTCCGCAGGGCCTGGACTACAAGCCGAAGTTCGTGGTCCAGTTCCTGGCGACCGGACTGCTGGTGCTGTTCGGCCTGCGCATCCACTTCATCCATCCCGCGTGGGTCGCGGGCGCGGTCACCATGGTTTGGCTCGTCGGCGTCACCAATTCCATGAACATCATCGACATCATGGACGGCTTGGCCGCCAGCCAGGCGACGGTCGCGGCGATCGGATTCCTGCTGGTGTCGCTCCCTCAGCAGGAGCAGTACGTGAAGTTCGCGGCGGCCGCGGTGGCGGGCGCGGCGCTGGGTTTCCTGCCGTGGAACCTGTCGAAAAAATACAAGGTGTTCATGGGCGATTGCGGGAGCCTGACCTTGGGCTTCCTGCTCGCGGGCTTGTCGGTCGGCACGCACTACTCGCGCATCAACGACGTCGGGGTCTTCGCGCCGCTGCTGATCCTCTTCATCCCGGTGTTCGACACGTTTTTCGTCAGCGTCTTGAGGCTCAACCAGGGCAAGTCCCCGTTCCTCGGCTCGAAGGATCACTTCGCCCTGCGCCTGGAGAAGCTGGGCTTCTCCCGGGGCCGCGTGGTGCTGGCGACCGCGGCCGCGGCGGGGCTCCTGGGCTTCTGCGCGTTCCTGGCGACGGAGCTGTCCCTGGCGGGCGCGCTCGCGGTCTACGCGTTCGTCGCGGCGGCGGTGGCGTGGGTCGGCTGGCGGCTCGCCTCGGTCTCGATGAAATGAAAACCGACGTCCTCATCCTCGGCGGCGGCTTGGCCGGCCTCTCGACGGCCCATCACCTGGGCGGGCTGGGCGTGCGCTCGCGCCTGGTCGTCGAGGCGCGCGGGACGGTCGGCGGCACCGCGGGCTCCCTGAAGACCGGCGGCTTCACGTTCGACTTCACCGGCCACCTGCTCCATCTGCACGACCCCTACGGCAAGAAATTCATCCTGGGCCTGCTGAAGGACAACGTCGCGGCGCTGGAGCGGCGCGCGTGGATCCACTCCCAAGGCGCATACACGCGCTATCCGTTCCAGGCCAACACGCGCGGCCTGCCGCCCGCCGCGGTGCTGGACTGCGTCGCGGGCTTCCTGGAGACGGTGCACCGTCCCCGGCCGCCGGCGAAGAATCCGGATTTTCTGGCTTGGAGCCGAGCGACCTTCGGCGACGGGATCACGCGGCATTTCATGAAGCCGTACAACGAGAAGCTGTGGCAGACCTCGCTGTCGCGCCTGACGACCGAATGGCAGGGACGGTTCGTGCCGAAGCCCACGGCGGCCGAAGTTCTGTACGGCGCGTTGGTTGATCAGAATAAATTGTTCGGCTACAACGCGGCGTTCCTTTATCCGGTGCGGGGGGGCATCCAGTCCTTGCCGGACGCGCTGGCGGCGCGGCTGGAGCCGGGCGTGGTGCGCACGGGCGCGCGCGTGGAGGCCGTCGACCTGCGCGAGAAGGTCGCGCGCGTGGCCGGGCTTGGGGAGGTGCGCTACGAGCGCCTGGTGAACACCTTGCCGCTGACGGACTTCCTCGACCTGACGTCGCCGCTGCCCGCCGAGGTGAAGGCCGCGCGCCGGCGCCTGCGCTACAACACGGTCTGGAACCTGAACCTGGGCGTGGCGCGCGCGGACGTGACCGACAAGCATTGGATCTATTACCCCGAGAAGAAGTATCCGTTCTACCGGGTGGGCTGCTCGTCCAATTTCTCGAAAAAGCTCGCTCCGAAAGGCCACAGCGCGCTGTACGTCGAGGTCGCCCGCCCCGGCGGGACGCGCGTCGACGTTCCCAAGCTCGAGGCGTCGATATTGAAAGGCCTGCGCGAGGCGGGCCTGCTGAAGCGCTCCGACGAGCTGTCCGCCCGCGCCTGGATGCCGATCAAGGTCGGCTATGTGGTCTACGACTTCGACCGCACGCCGGCCACGACGACGATCTTCCGCCATCTCGTCCAGGCCGGGGTGGAGTCCATCGGCCGCTACGGGGCCTGGAAGTATTCGTTCATGGAAGAAACCATCCTGGACGGCAAGCGCTGCGCTCAGCGCCTGGCGGGCGTCGCGTCCGCGCCCGAGGCCGGGCCGGGCGAGCTGAGGTCCCTGAAATGAGGCGCGCCCTTCTCCTCGTTCTCGCCGCCTGCGTCCTGTCGGCCTGCGTGGCCGAGACGGTCGAGCGCCGGCGCCCGCGCAAGGGACCGGTCAAGGAAGTGGGCTTCGTGGACTTCGGCGGCGGGGAGGTGCGCTACTCGGCCGAGGGCTGGGACTGGGCGGTGGCCAGCCGGCGCCGCCTGGCTCTGCGGCTGATGCGGCGCAACTGCGGCCGGGACCTGGCGCCGAAGATCGTGGACGAGTACACGCGCCAGGACGCCGACGCGAAGTACTCCGGCCAGGACATCGACGCGAGCATGTCCTACGGCGGCGAGCACTTCAACATCGAGCATTACGTCCATTTATCCTACGAGT
>Ga0315268_10006348_pt1 | contig 12593 bp, 10 predicted proteins | sample C1_top_MG_FD_204535 | JGI IMG/M metagenome (GOLD analysis project Ga0315268, IMG submission 204535) | Sediment microbial communities from Yellowstone Lake, YNP, Wyoming, USA - C1_top | ecosystem: Environmental > Aquatic > Freshwater > Lake > Sediment | place: USA: Wyoming | collected 2017-08-01 | reverse complement strand
GATCGGTTCCGTTGTCCGTCGTAGTAGAAGACGTTCGAAATCAGCATGTCCGTCTTCCCAGACACGATCTTCAACGCTTCTCTGACCATGATTGCCGAGACAACACTCGTTGTTGTGATCTCCGCTGCCAGCCTGGGCTCATGGAACACCACATCCTTGCCGGTGCAGCTGAACCTCATCTCTGCGACCTTTGAGTGGCTGCGGTTCATGCCGCATTGGACGCATGCGCCATCTGGCGGCCTGGCAACCATGACCTTTCCAACGAATCCTTCCATCCCTCCATCGATGAAGGCCTTCCCTGCACGGTATGAATGCGCGTTCACATGGATCCGTGCCTGTATGTTGTCGAGGCATCCGAAGACAAGTTCATGGTCCTTGAACACTGCAGCAGGGAGGCTCTCGATCCTCTCGCAGATAGGGACGGGCTTCGCATCCGGGGAAACGCTCAGAATGCCACGGGCGATGGCGTCGACTTTGCTCGTCCTGCTGCTGACATCCTCTCTGCTGAAGAAGAGGCATCTGTTCAGGTTGGACCCTACGACGTGGTCCATGTCGACGATGGTGATGTTCTTGAAGCCCGATAGAACGAGATTCTTGGCAACTTCGTTGCCGAGTGCCCCAGCGCCCACCATGAGAACTCTTGAGCTCGCAATCGACTCAAGGTTCAGCCAGCCGATTCGCCTGGAGCGGTCGAGCACGTCGCCGTCTATGGAACCCACTCTCAGCGGTTCCTCCATAACACTAGAAGACAATCCTTAAGAGTTAAACCTTCGTCCAGTTTATTCTAGTCCCAGACAAGCCTGCCATCAGCCATCATCGTCTTCTCTTGGCCCTTCCTGTTCACAACGACGATCGTCGGCCTTTTCACCAATCCATCCAAATGGATAAGCGCCTCGGCATCCCCATCGAAGTTGCTTCCGACCGCGAAGTGGCATGTGCCATAGACCTTCTCATCTTCGAGCATGTTGGCGACTATCTTCGCTTTCCTGTTCAGGCCAATCCCCAACTCGCCGATGCTCTTCGTGTTCTTCGCATACGCTGGTGCCTTCGAGGGCTTGATCGTGCCCTTCTTGCCTGCTTCGACAGCCCTCTTGGCACCCAGTCTGATCGACTCCTCCAGCTTGAGGGCTTCCGAGCCGCCGCTTATGCTAGTGATGTAGCCGTCCTTGACCTCAGTCACAATGGGTCTCCGAATCACTATCTCGCCTTCGTTCAGGACGATGGATCCGTCGAAGGCGATTATTCCATCTGTCGTCCCCAGGGCAGGAGACACGTAGACCTCCCCTGAAGGTATGTTGCCAGCCAGTCCGGGCCTTCTGAAATCGCCGTCATCCGGCCGTGGCTTCCGACCTTTCACCCCTATGGTCAAGTCAGTGCCTCCCGGGGCGGTTACCTTGACTCGGTCGGCCCAAAGGAGAAGCTTGGACACCTTGGCCGCGTCCGATCTAAGCTGGGTGTAGTCTATGGGTACGGTGCGGCGGAACATGTCACTGGTTATGCCTGGGGACCAGAATCCTCTGATCTTCTTCTCCTCGTACAGCATATCGTAGATGTGGTCGTAGGCACGCTTGCCCTTGTAGCCATGGCTGAGCCCCCACTTGTCCTTGCCCAACTTGTCCTGGCTGATGGATAGCGCGATGTCCGGCGCGGACGACAAGGCTTTGATTACCTCCTCCTCCGCGAGGTCGAACTGGCCCTTCTCCCTCTGGAATAGCAGCGTGGGTGCGGCTCTCGCCTCCAAAGCAGCATCGTACACCGCCATAGAGATCTCACGCACGTCGGCTGTCGGGTTGGAGATGATCAATACACGGTCGCCCTTCTTGACTGCGAGGATATCCCTCACGGCCGCACGAGCGCCCTGAACCAGCGTCCTGTCATATGTTCCCTCGAATGTGTCCATGCCCAATCACTTCGGGACGCATTCAAATGGTTGGACATCAACCTTTGGGCAAGAAGACATGAGCGATGCACGAGACCAGTGCTGGACAAAGCTAATATGACTGGAATACGGTCTTAAGAATCGATGTTCAGCCTTGAAGCTCCTTCAGAGGTCGAAGGAATCGTAGACGTGTGCATCATCGGTGCCGGACCTGCGGGCATGACCGCCGCAGTGTATCTTGCCCGCAAGAGACTCTCAGCGGCGATCGTGAGCAAGGATGTAGGCGGACAGGTAGCATGGACGCTCGGCATCGAGAACTACATGGGCTACCAGTACATCACTGGCCGAGAGCTGACGGCGAAGTTCGAGGAGCAGGTCAAGCAGTTCCCGATGCCCATAGTTCTCGACGAAGCAAAGAGCATCAAACGAGAATCGGATTCATTCGCGGTCGAGACGACGGGCGGAAGGACAATCAGCGCCCGCGCCGTGATTATTGCCTCTGGCAAACGTCCGAAGGAACTCGGCGTGCCGAATGAGCGGAGGCTGATCGGCAAAGGGCTTTCCTACTGCTCCACCTGCGACGGACCGCTCTTCGCGAGCAAGGATGTAGCCGTATGCGGCGGAGGCAACTCGGCCATACAGGCTGTTGTCGAGATGGCCCGGGTCGCATCGAAGGTCTATGTCGTATCAAGAAACCCCTGGAGAGCGGATGCCGTGGTGTCCGAAAAGGCTGGTCTCTTGAAGAATGTCGAGCTACGGATTGGGTACGACGTCCTGGACGTCGTCGGGAACAGGGTCGTCGAGGGCCTTAGCATTCGCGAAAAGACGACTGGAAAGGAAGAGACCCTGAAGGTGAGCGGCGTGTTCGTCGAGGTTGGCCTGAACCCGAATACGGAGTTCGTCAAGGGACTGCTGAGCCTGAACCAATACGGCGAGATCGAGGTCAACTGTCAGTGTGAGACCAACGTGCCGGGCATATTCGCGGCGGGTGATGTCACAACAGTCCATGAGAAGCAAATCGTTGTGGCGGCTGGCGAAGGTGCGAAGGCCGCTCTGAGCGCGCACGAGTATTTGCTGAGGAGACCGGCACTCACCCTAGCCGGTCGAGGTACTTCGTAGAGATCGGCTTTCCGTGGAGCTCGGTGTCGTACTTCTTCAGTATCTCCTTGATTTCCTGCTTCACCGTCTTGTCCAGGGGAACAGGCCTGTGTTCCTTCAGCAGCCTCTTGACCTCGTCTCTCGCCGCCAGCTTGATGGGCTCGACACTCGCATCGGGGGAGCACTGTCTCATCGCTATCTTGGGCATCAGGATCTCGCTCCTGAAGTGCTTCAGAGTGTGGATGTCCTTCATGAAGTAACCGCCCGGGCCCACACGCGCGATTGCGTCAAACGCGAGCGTGTCCTTGTTGACCTTCACGCCGTTCCAGCCGCGCAGTATGTTCCGCCATAGCTCGCAGTCCATCACGACCTGCTCGAGCGACTCGCAGCCAGATCTGTCGAATCCCCCGATCCCCACTATCTGGTCGGCACCTGCCATCGCTGGTATCAGGCCGCTTATCGCCTTCTGGTAGCCGATCTCATACCCAGGCATAGAACCGGATGCTGCGAGTCCTCCCACCTGACTGGGCAGTCCGTATCGCCTGGCCATCTGGCATCCAGCTGCGTTTATCAGAGCACCTTCAGTTGACCCTGACAGGAAGACCCCTGTCTTCATGTCCATGGGACCACTCTCGGAACTGTAGAGTATAGGAGCGCCGGGAGCTGCATATTCAGATATCACAGCCCCTCCCAGGTTCTCGGCGTTCACTATCGCGATCGTCCCTGCCAAAGAGACCGGGCAAACAGAGCCCGATATCGCCATCGAGAGGTGAACGACGGGAAGGCCTGCCCGAGCAAAGATGACCGCCGCCTCGATGTCTCCCTTTTCGTACCGCAGTGGAGTGATAGGCGTGTGCGTCACTGAGACGATAGGCCGTTTCCTGAGCTCCTTCTCCGAGCCCACGACCGCGGCCGCCATCTTGATCAGGTACTCTGCGTCGACAGCGTCTCCTGCCCCGTGCTGGATGTGCTTACCTGTATAGGCCAGAGACGCAGCATATTCGTGGAGATTCGAGATCTCAGGGGGAATATCAGTGGCGACAACCTCTGCCCAGTAGAGATCGACCTCGGGCATCGCATCGCATACTAAGGTGAAATCGACTAGATCATTGAGAGTTGACTTCCGCTTGCTCTGGGTGTCGATATCCCAGACGTCAGTGGGCTGGCCATCATTGCATCCCTGTACCCTGTCCGTTGCTGGAAGCCTCAGGTCGTGAGTCTTGTCCCTGCCGCACATGAGAAACTCCTTTGGAGCCTTCGCGAGGGCGTCTTTCACCATCCGCTCAGATATCTTGGCGATCTGCAACCTGCGGTCTACCTTGGCGCCGTGGTCCTCGAGCAGCGATAGAACTCCCAGACTGGTCACCTTTATGCCCACTTCCTCGAGGATCTTGATGGACTCATTGTGGACGACCTCCTCATCTTCGCGCGTCAGGGGGTTGAAGACAGCTCTTGCCAAAGTGCATTCCTCGACTAGGGTGAATCCGTACGCATATAAAAATCAGGAGTCGGGCAGGCAGGGAGACATTGAATACTGTCAGCGGAGCGTCTTCGTTCCGAGACGGTCAATCGCTAGCCAGCTCCGCAGACTTTAGTGTCAATCAACAGGGATTGAGAGCGGACCTAAACCCCTTTCGTCTTCTGTTCCGTTGCTAGCCGCCTCTCTGGACCAAGCTCAGGTTTGACCGATGTCGAACACGATTCCCTTGGTCACATACGGCATGATGTAGCACTCGCGCGTGAGGCTGTTTTCACCGCTAGGTGGCCAACCGTCAGCTGCTGGAAGCCACCACGCCTCAATTGCGTGGTGCCCAGCCTGTATATTTCCAGAACTCATCGAGATCTCAGCGTGCGCTGTGAGGTTCACATATCCCAATGATTTGGCATTTTCAGATCCGCTGTCCAACCAGACTATGACAAGCATGGCCGAGTCCGCAGTATTGTTCACGGTGACCCTTACTCTGGCGCTATCTGCTAGATAGCCAGTGGAAAGATAGAGAACAAGGACGACCACAGCCACGCCAGCCGCTCTAATCAGCCATATCCTCGATTTCGTCGACACCATCATACTCAAATCGCCTTTCCTCCCCTATGAGCTTTTCCGACCGTCTTCGCTCACTTCCGGTGCTTTGATCTGAAGCTCTCGACCGCCTTCTCTTCGAGGCGCCTTGCGCGCCTTCGCATGGCCTCTCTGTTGCGCCTCTCGTCTTCCGCGCTCTCGAGCACCAGCTCGGGAGCTGGCGCCGGTTTCCCGTCAGGGCCCAACGCGACGAGTGTGAGATAGGACGAGCCGGTGTGACGCACCTCGCCGGTCCGCGGGTCCTCAGCTTCGACTCGCACTCCAATCTCCATCGAGGACCTCCAGACAGCATTGACATTCGCTTGGAGCGTGACGAGATCCCCAACATGCACCGGGGAAAGGAAGTCCATCTTGTCGACAGATGCGGTCACGATATTGCTGCGCGTGTGCTTCGCTGCAGCAACGTAGGCCACTTCGTCGACCATCTTCAAGATCGAACCGCCGAACACGTTGCCTGCTATGTTAGCGTCCTGGGGCATCATCACTCTAGCTACGGTCGTCATCGATTCTGACACACGTCTCTTTGCGCGTTTCATCTTCACATCCTCTCATGTGCGAACACACTACTCACCCAGGGGGTACGGGGGGCGGCGACGGCGGTGGCTGGTAGGTAGCAGGCTGGAATGGCTTCCTCTTCTTGAGCAATACCAGCGCGAGCACGACAAGTGAGGCCACCAAGACGATGCCGCCCAATGAAGCAACCAGCGCCAGGCTGATCGATGAACCCGTACTGTAGTCCTTGAGGACCATTGTCGTTTCAGGAGCGGAGGAGCCGTACTCATACGTGTCTTCCTTGACGAAGTTCTGAGCCTTGGATGACCACCAGTACACCACGGAATTGCCATCACTATCTGTTGACGTTATCCTAATCGTCTCGAACGTTCCCGCCTCGGTGGTCACGGTCTCTTTGGCGGAGGACACTACATTTGTGTATGTCAGGGTGCCAGTGTCAAGGGTTGGCGTGCCCAGCATGGTTCCATTGATCCACTTGGATGTCGCAGTGCTAAACTCTACGGTCTCCGTCCAGGAATCTCCCGGCTCGACTGTAGACGGATTGAAGCCAGACAACAGGGGGGGAGAATACGTCGACGTGGTTTCGGTCTCGGTCTTGGACGAGAGCTGGAAGTCCCCTGTACCGAAAGTCAGGTTGGTCCACGTCAGCATATCGGCCTTGGCAAGTGCTATTCCATTCCGGGTTTCGTAGATATATCCGCCAAGGGTCAACGATGCCTCGAAACCTAGAAAATCAACCCCCACAGAGCTTCCGCCTGAGATTCTCATCACGTTGACATCGTAGGTATTGCCTCCAATCGTGACTGCATCCCGACCAACATTGGTATAGGTGAGCGTGCCATTTGCGTGGATGCCAGACGAGCCCATGCCCGATACGTCAAGTGTCATCGTGTAGGTCCAGTAATCTCCATTGCTACGGTCCGCGGCTGCAGCTGGTGCAGCTACAAGGGCTGTCATCAATAGGGTGCAGACAACGCTAGTTAGGGCAATCATTGTAATCATTCGCAAACGACCGCCTTTCATCTGGTCCTCCCCGGAGTTTGGGAACTCAGTCGGCGGACATATAGCTTTCCCGCAGGATCTTGGCAACCCCTGCATTCGACCACATCTGGCCCGGAGCGCCAATTTCATAGCTGCGGACGAAAAGTATTAAGAATGGCGATTCGAATCCGCCCAAAGACGAGGGATGCCCGGCGGGACGAGAACCGCCGTTGGGATGAGGACTCGCCAAGGACGTAAGACCATGCCTGAAGGACTATCGATGTACGCGGAGAAGGTCTACAACGCGATGAAGAATGCGGGGATAGACAGCGAAGAGAAGATGGCCAACGCGGAGAAGATCGTGGGCCTAACTAGGGCCCCGAAGAACTTCGTGCTCAGAGCTCTGGATGAGCTTCAGTCCAAGGGTTTGGCAAAACGTAGGGCGAGAGAGAAGGCTGCGGGCTACTACCTGATCGTCAAGCCGTAGATTCTCGGGATTCTTCGATGCTCTCCGGGTCTCCCAGAGGGCATTCGCGAACCATCTGGCCTCAGCCGTGGTCAGCAAGACATATATTATCGTACAGTCTAGCCCGTCGCAAGTGCTCCGATGCCTGAAGAGTTCACGGTGACGCCCTACAAGGTCACGGGCGAGATCGACTATGATGTATTGATCGAGAGGTTCGGGACGAAGCGTATCGACGAGCAGCTTCTGGCGAGACTTGCGAAGTACGGACCTCTGCACCACATGCTCAGACGACAGATATTCTACTCACATAGGGACCTGGAGTGGTTGCTCGACGAATACGACAAGAGCAACAAGTTCACACTATACACCGGCAGAGGGCCGTCGGGACCGATACACCTCGGCCACCTGATGCCGTGGGCGTTCGCCAAGTACCTCCAAGACACCTTCAAGGTGAAGTTGTGGTTCCAGCTCACCGATGATGAGAAGTTCATGTTCTACGACCACTTGACGTTGGATGAGTGCAAGAAGTGGGGCTACGAGAACGCCCTGGACATCATCGCACTCGGATTCGACCCCAAGCTGACGAACATCTTCCTCGACACCGAGTACATCAAGACGATGTATCCGATGGCAGTCAGGGCAGCGAAGAAGATCAATTTCTCGACCATCAAGGCGGTTTTCGGGTTCGACAACTCGAACAATATCGGAAGCATCTTCTTCACCAGCATCCAGACTGTGCCATGCTTCCTGGAATCGATGGAACAGGGCAAGAAGGTCCCGTGCCTCATACCTTGCGGCATAGACCAGGACCCGCACTTCAGGATCACGAGAGACATCGCTGAAGGTCTCGGCTATTTCAAGCCCGCGCTCATCCACGCGAAGCTCATGCCCTCGCTCCAAGGCGCCGAGAAGATGTCCACATCCGCCGGGACGGACATGACGATCTTCACCACCGATGACAAGAAGACGGTGAAGAAGAAGATCGGGAACGCGTTCACCGGCGGACGCGTCTCGGTCGAAGAGCAGAAGAAGCTCGGAGGCGACCCAAATATCTGCTCCGTGCATGCCTACAACGCCTACTTCTTCGAGCCTGACGACAAGAAGCTCGCGAAGCTGAACTCCGATTGCAGAACCGGAAAGATCATGTGCGGCGAGTGCAAGAACCTCCTCTTCGAGAAGGTCTGGAAGTTCCTCGAGGAGCACCAGACGAGAAGACAGAAGGCCAAGGATGTAATCGAGGACTTCTTCGTGAGGGACTGAGCGTTGAGACTAAAACGGATCGCCACGGTCGTCAACGGCGTGACCGAAACACCTGACGATTGGGATCGTGTGACGTCGAAACTGATTCTTGAGGAGGAATTCGTTGACGGACTGTTCAAGCTCGGCCATTTCAATCATGTCTGGGTCATCTTCGGCTTCGACAGAATGCACCAAACCGCGATGAAGGTTCATCCGCAGCACGACCCGCGAAAGCCCTTGGTCGGTGTGTTCGCGAGCAGGTCCCCCACAAGGCCGAACAAACTCGGCCTCACACTCGTTCGGCTCATGGGCGTGAGGCGGAATGTCGTGACCGTGAAGGGCCTTGACGCGTTCGACGGAAGCCCTGTCTACGACATCAAGCCGTGGGAAGAAGAGATAGACTACTGAACAGCCAGCGAGGTCCGGAAAAGTACATAAACGGACCTCCCGATGAGGCCTCGGTATGTCAGACAAGGATGTCATCGAGCAACTGAACTTCTTCGAGAAGAAGGTTTTGAAGGCCCTGCACGAGCTGAAGCGGGCGAGCCCGGAAGAGGTTCGAAAGTTGAGCGGACTCGGTCAGCTGGTCGAGGTCATGAACGCATCCTCTTGGCTGCAGGCCAAAGGCCTCGTGAAGATAGACGAGGTCATCAAGAGCAGCTATTCACTGAAGAATCCTCTGGCCGCGTCACGACCACTTCCTGAGAGGACCGCCATCGAAGTCCTCTCAAAAGACCACAAGGGCAAGGGGTCCATGGCAGATCTGAAGAGAAGCGGCAAGCTGAAGAACGAAGAGATCTCGATCGCCCTTGGCTGGATTAGGAAGAAGGGTTGGGGAGAGGTGACAAAACACGGTACGGAAACGATCGTCACCCTGACCGAGAAAGGCACCGTGGCCCTTCATACGAGAGGTGAGGACGAGCTTCTAATAGAGAAGCTCGCAAAGACTGATATCAGCGAGACCGACGCCGTGAGAGAGATCATCGAGATGCTGAAACAGCGCAAGGACATAATCAACGAGAAGCACCTCGCAACTAGGACCATCTCGCTGACAAGCGAGGGTTCTAGAATTGCCGGACTGGACCTCAAGATCCGAGAGGAGGTCGCGCAGCTCACGCCGGAGCTAATCCAGTCTGGCAAGTGGCGCGACGTCGAGGTCCGAAAATACGATGTCAAGGCGTTCGCGCCAATGGTCCACGGAGGACGGAAACACCCTCTGACCATCCAACTGGACAAGGTCAGATCCATCTTCCTCAACATGGGATTCACCGAGGTAACGGGGCAGTTCGTCGAGAGCGCTTTCTGGAACATGGACGTGCTGTTCACCGCGCAGGACCACCCGGCAAGAGAACTGCAGGATACTTTCTACATCAAGAATCCGGAGAAGCTCAGCCTCTCAGAGGACGAAGAGCTCGTCGAGAAGGTGAAGCAGGTTCACGAGAACGGCGGGAAGACCGGTTCTCTCGGCTGGAGGTACAAGTGGAGCAGGGCGGAGGCGGAGAAGGCCCTTCTCCGAACCCACACGACAGTCAACAGCGTGAGATACATCGCGAAGCATCCAAAGCCTCCTTTCAAGGTCTTCTGCATAGGCAGGATATTCAGGAACGAGGCGATGGACTCGACCCACCTGCCAGAGTTCACCCAGATAGAAGGAATCGTGTGCGAGAAGGGCGCGAACTTCGACATGCTCTGTGGCCTTCTCAAGGAGTTCTACACACGCATGGGAATACCCAAGATCAGGATTCGCCCCGCCTACTTTCCGTACACAGAACCATCGCTAGAGGTTGAATTCTACTGGAACGGCCAATGGATGGAGTTGGGGGGCGCTGGAGTGTTCAGACCAGAGGTGACCGCGCCCCTCGGAGTCGATGAGCCAGTCCTCGCATGGGGTCTTGGGTTCGAACGGCTAGCGATGATTCAGTGGGGTCTGAAGGACATCAGGGACATCTATGTCTCGGACGTCGATTGGCTGAAGAGCATGCCTCAAGTCTGAAGGAAAGAACGCGTGAAACGCCTCTAGGACTTCGGAAGTCCTTTGAGCTCGTGGTCGACCCTGGAATCCATGTCCTCGGCACCGACGCTCTTGAAGAGTCCCTTTGACTCCTCGAGCATCTTGCGTGAGAGGACAGTATCGCCCCTATCCTTGAGCATCATCCCAAGCTCCAGCTTTCGCATCCCGAGGATGCGGGGAACCTCCACGCCATCGAGCGCGGCGATGCTCTCGTAGTAGTACTCCTCGCTCGCCTTCCAGTTCTTGGAAGATCTCTCTGCCGTGCCTAGGTTCGCATAGACCGCGGACATCCCAAGTCTGTCATCTAGATCGGTAACGATGTCCAATGCTCGGAAGCAGTGCTCCTTTGCGAGCTCCACCGAACCTGACTTGATGAGCTCCTCGGCCAATGAGGTCAGCGCGTACGCCTTGGCCCGAGGCTGACCGGTTTCATCAGCGAGCCTGACCGCGTTCTCCAGGTGCAGCTTCGCCTCGTCCGAGCGCCCAAGGAAGGCGCATGCGATCCCCATGTTGACATACACATTCGTAAGGTCGACAGGGCCGAATCCAGCAGCGCATTTCGAGAAATGCTCGATTGCGTCATCGTACATTCCCCGGCCGATGAAGACGTTGCCCAGCTCCAAGTGTGCAAGCAACATTCCCTTGGAATCCATAGCTGCCAATGCATCCACCGCACTCTTCTCTAGCAGCTCCTGAGCCTTCCCGTAGTTGCCGAGTTTGTTCTCGACCACTCCGAGACCGCGGAGTGCCTTCGCCCGGACACCAGGGGCTTCCTTCGCCTCAGCCAACGCATCGGCGAAGAACTTGGAGGCATTCTTCAGCTCCCCTTTCTTGCTCTTGATCTTGCCCATCTCCACAAGGGCTTCGGCTCCCAACCTGCTCTCCCCCTCTCTCGATATCTTCTCTAGCAGAGACCAGGCAGCGTCGTACTCTCCTACAAGGCTGGCGGCGCGCGCCTTGAGCAGCATCACGGAGTGCGTGTACTTGGGTTTCGATGCCTCGAAAAACGACACCGTCTCCCAAAGACGCTGGACATTCCCCTCGGCGAGCAGCTCCTCGCTCATCCTGGACATCATCATCTCAGCTTCGAGCGTTCGGTTCGCGCGGATAAGGTGGAAGAGCCTCTCTTGCGGGTTGTCGGCTTTGAGATAGTGATCTGCTGCCATGCTGTGCCACTTGGCACGCTCGTCTTTCGTCATGGAGCTGTATACGAAATCGCGGAGGGACGCATGGATCTCGAATCTTCCCGGAACGATTTCCCTGAGCATCGAACCTCTTCTGGCCTGACGCAGCTCTCGCGGGATCGCATCCGCAGAAAAGGGTTGCTGGAAGATCGACGCGAGCTGCAACAAGGATTTCTCATCTTCGGGAAGACCAGCGTAGAATTTCTCCTCGAAGAATCTGGCGACCTGGTATTTGGCGCCCGTGGGACTGGACTCCGTGACCATCTCAAGCGATAGCGGGTGGCCGTGTGTCACGCGGGCGAGCTCGTCAGCGATGGACCCTTCAATATTCCGAGACCTGAGTAGCTCGATAGCAACCTTCTTCTCGAGGCCGCCGAGCTCTATCTCTGCAACCTCCTTTCTCGCGACCATATCTGACGCGTCGTAGAATTTTGGGCCTGCCTCTGATGTCACAATCATCTTCGCTGAGCCACTGCTGTGCCTGAGCATCTTGAGGAACTCTTGGAGGTTGTCGGAGGCATCGACATCGTCGAGCACGAGAGTGTATCCGTTCTCAGCCAGCTCTTCGTTCAGCAAGAAGCTCAGCTCGCCGAGTTCGAATTTCCCTGAAGCGAGATACGTTGCGATCCTCCTGCTGCCGTTCTCGGCGAAGAACCTGCCAAGCGCGTCAGCGAGTGTTCGAGGAACGTCCCACGGCTTTGCGGAATACCAGAAAACCCTCTGCCCCGACAACTCCGACACTGCCTTCGCGACGAGTGTGGTCTTGCCTATGCCGGCTATCCCTCGGATCGAGAGCACCTTTAGAGTCGGTGAGGCCAGTGCTTTGCTGACTTCCTCGAGTTCCTTCCCGCGGCCAAAGAAGGCTCTCACCGTCGGCAGAGGCGAGGAACGCCTCATGGATTTGGACCTGGAGATTGATTCGGGGGATACCTTCGCGGCATCGACCATAGGCATAATGGAGTTGTCTTTGACATATTGGAGCACGTCGGTCGCCTTCGACTTGCCGTTCGTCGTGAGGAAGTAGACCTTCCGCCTCGCCTTCCCCTTGCGGACATGCTTCAACGTCTCGTCGACAATCCCGGTAGCTTTCAACTTCTTGAGTTCGATTGCAGCATGTGCCCTCGAGATCGAACAAGCCTGCG
>Ga0315268_10006346_pt1 | contig 12598 bp, 8 predicted proteins | sample C1_top_MG_FD_204535 | JGI IMG/M metagenome (GOLD analysis project Ga0315268, IMG submission 204535) | Sediment microbial communities from Yellowstone Lake, YNP, Wyoming, USA - C1_top | ecosystem: Environmental > Aquatic > Freshwater > Lake > Sediment | place: USA: Wyoming | collected 2017-08-01 | reverse complement strand
CTCAAGTATTCTTCCTTATCAACATGCAGTAGACCGAAATATAGGTGACTCGTGGCAACCGTTTGAAACTCATTTTGGTTTTGTGACGTGTTCACTGCTTCTTTGAGGTATTGTTCACTCTTGTCCCATTCTCCTAGCATTCGATAAGCGTCTCCGAGAGCATTCAGAAACCATGGAATAAAGACGAGATCGCCAGTTTTCTTAGCCACCATAAGTGCTTCTTCTGTCAAGGCTATGGCTTTGTCCAGCTCTCCACGCTGCGAATACTCACCTGCTAGTGCATAGAGAAAGAAGACGTTTAGGCTGATATCTCCTATCTTCTTCGCAAGTTCAAGCCCTTTTTCCCGTTGGTCTAAGCGTTTTTCATACTCTTCCATTGGCAACCATTCAGCAACTCTCTCATACGCCCTCACTGCAACTTCCAGGTAACTGTTATCAAGGGCTATTTTCAATGCTCGGTTCGCATACTCTAAGCCTTTCTTAAAGTCTCCAGTACAGCCCCCCAATACCGACAGATCAAGGCATGAATCAGCAACTACTTCAAGGGCATTCAGGTTCTCGGCCAATGCAAGTGATTTCTCTGCCCAAGTAAGAGCCTTGGTCAATTCTCCCGTCCGCCAAAGCATACGAGCCACATCTTCGTATAGACGTGCCAGTTCGACATTGTCAGGTTTGCTTTCTAAGATTTTCAAAGCTGCTTCGTGATGCTCTTTAGCCTTGTTCTTGTCTGCCATATTATGCCAAAGAACAGTTGCCATCTTTCTGTGCAGAGTTGCAGTTTTTTCCTTTTCCTCTAGCTTGATCCACAACAGTAAAGCTTCATTCCAATACTTCATGCAAACGTCATATTCTCCAACAAGCTTCTTGATGTCTCCAAGCCGTTCGAGAACACGTCCCCTTTCTGGAAGCTCACCCTCCTTCTCCTCAAGAAGCCTAAGAGCAGACTGGAAGTATGAAGCAGCCTCAGTATTGGCATAGATTCCCGCAGCCTTATCCCCCGCTTTTAAGAAGTAGTCAAGCGCTTTATCTTTGTCTCCGCTCTCAAGAAAATGAGAAGCGAGTTCTCCGAGATGCTCATCAATCGTCTTAACATAGACTTTCCCCAACGCACTTCCCACAACCCCGTGAAGCTTCTTACGCTTCAAGAGGCTAACTTCCTCATAGACGACATCTCTAACCAGAATGTCTACAAAAGAACAGACTCCTTTTCCGCGAACCTCTCTTTCCTTAATCAAGCCAGTTTTTAGCATCCTGTCCAACAGTTCAAGGAGCCTATTTTCTTCAATGCCTGTGAGTGCGGATACTGCTTCAAAAGTGAAATCATTTCCAATAAAAGAAGCCAAGGTCAGAACATTCTGGCACTCCTCATCCAGCCTAATGAATCTCGCCTTCACAATATTCTTTACACTCTTCGGGAACTCAATCGCTGAGATTTCTTTGAACTTCCATTTGTCCTCTTCCCGAAAGATGACTTCCTCTTCTTTTAGAGACTTTACGACTTCCTCGGCAAAGAATGGATTACCTTTTGTTTTTTCGTAGACTAGTTTGCAGAACTCTTCTGGAACATCATCTTGTTCCAAGATGTTCTTTATCATTTCTGAAACATCACTAAGAGACATTCGCTTCAGCTGAATTTCCTGAGGCAAACGTTCCCTGTTCAATTCAGCCAAGACGGGAGTCAGAGGATGCTTATCGTCAATGTCAGTGCTTCGGTAGGCTCCTAAGAGAATCAATTGTGTTTTCTGCACACCTCGAGCCAGATAGTGCAACAATAAGAGTGAGGATGGGTCGGTCCACTGCAAATCGTCAAGAATCACGAGCAGAGGAGTCTCTTGAGAGAGGTTGGTGATAAACTGTGAGACCGCTTCGAAGAGCCTATTTTGTTCTTGCTCAGGACTTATAGGAAAAGACTGGGGAAAAGTTCTAAGCTTCTGGCTGAGCTCTGGAACTAGCTTGGCAACTTCAGCAGGGTAATAGCCGATGACCCTGTACAACTGCTCAGAAGTGCATGTTTCTAGATAGTCTTTGATTACTTCTTTCCATAAAATGTATGGAGGGACACCGTCCATCCTAAATAGGCCCGGGCATCTGCCGTGCAAAACCTGCACTCCACGTGACTGTGCATAAGCACCGAGTTCTCTAAGCAGCCTTGTCTTCCCAATTCCTGCCTCGCCATGAACGAACACGAGACCTCCCTCACCGTGAGCAGCCTTGTAAATAGCTTCCTTCAGAATATTCATTTCTTCAGTTCTATCGACCAGTGGAACTTCTTTCACAGCTATAGGACGGGCAAGCGGAACACGGTCACGTTCAAGGGACGCCAAGAACACCCCCTCCAAATCAATATATCCATAGAATGTTATCAGATTATGCATTATTATCGCTTGTGGAAGAACTTCCGATTCAACAATTACCTTCTAGGCAAGGCGATGCATTCCAGAAAGCGCGCCTAATCTATTTGGAGCCTAATAGAAAGGTCTAGTCATTGCTGTGCGTGCGCTCACCGCCAGAGAGCCTGAAAAATGCCAAAGAAGCCCAAACATACTTGTCTCATATTTGAATCGTATAGTGAACCGGGTCTAGACCCGCACAGAGCAGATACACACGCTGAAAAATTACCTGTACTAGAGCAAGTGTGTGCACGCGGAGAAACGACGTGATTAACTTTAAAAGCCTCATTTATTCACAGTATAAGAATACAAAGCAAGAGAGGAAAAAATATTGACCGAAAAGAAAAACCTCTATGAAAAAGCAAAGAGCGAGATGAGGCTTTCAGAAAGAATACTCGCTGCGCTTCCTGGTTGGAGAGGCTACAAAGAAAAAGAATTAAGAAGAGAGAGCGACAAACAAATCCGAAACCTTCTCTACGAAAAACTCATGAAAGCCAGAAGCGATTTGAAAGAAACCTTCCAGATACTATCCCAACAGAGACGCTTCGAAGTCCTAACCAGCATGGACATACTTGTGACAAAGTACGACCGCATAGCCGAAAAAATCAACCATGCATCTTATGGCTATACAGGCTTTTTCGACGTGACAAAAGTGGACGAAGAAAAACTCGACAGAATGATAGAATTCGACACACAACTCATCGACGAAGTACAAAACGTAGCCGATAAAGCCAGCGTGTTTAAGAAAGAAATCACGGCAAAAGACTTCTCTAAGGCCGCGGATCACATTCAAGAAGTAGACACCGCGCTTGAAACTTTGGAAGACACATTTGACCAAAGAGGCGAAGTAATATTAGGAGTGAACTAAAATGCCACAAGTAATAGAATGGACAAACCCCACAGAAAGCGCCATCGTATACCGCTACCCAAACGAAGACATCACATGGGGCGCCCAACTCATAGTACACGAATACGAAACCGCCGTGTTCTTCCGCGACGGAAAAGCGTATGATGTTTTCGGACCAGGAAGACACACACTGACTACACTGAACCTTCCGCTGCTAACCAGACTCTTCACAGCCATCGCAGGCTACGGACAAAGACCCTTCAAAGCCACAGTAATATTCGTGAGCACAAAAGTAAACGCTGGTAAATTCGGCACACGAGCACAAACCACCGAACTCGCACCGCTACAAGTTTTCGGCACATTTTGGTTCAAAGTCGAAGACCCCCAACTCTTCGTCATGGAAGTAGTCGGCGGACAAAACGCCTATTCAACCGAACAAGTGGACAATTACCTCAGAGGCTTTTTGAACGAAAAAATCATCGATGAGCTTTCCAGATACGACCTGCTCACCGTGTTCACAAGACTGGACGAAACCTCAGTCACGGCTAAGAACGCCATACTCGAATCCTTCCGAAGAATCGGCTTAGACCTCACAGACCTGCGCTTTGAAGGTATCGACACAACACCAGAATACCGCGAACGCTTATTCTGGCTCAGAACAGGACGCACAGCACCCGAAGAAGTACTCCGCATGGAAACCGTCAGACGCTCAGCCGAAGAACTCGGAAAATCAACCGGCGGCGCAGCACTCGGAACAGGCATGGTACTCATACCCCAAATAATGACGCCCACAGGACCAGCACAAGCGCCAGCAGCAGCGCTTGTAATTTGTCCCAAATGCAGCGCAAGAGTCCCAGCCACATCAAAATTCTGTCCAGAATGCGGCACCGAAATCGCTCCCCCAGAAGAAGCCACCAAGAAATGTCCCAAATGCGGTCATGCGGTGCTTCCAACGGCGAAATTCTGTCCAGAATGCGGAACGAAACTTGAGTAACGGTGGAAAAATGTCAAAATCGCAGTCAGGGCTCCTGACACTCGGCGCCTTCATCATCATCGTCGCCGTAGTAATCTTACTCGCGTTAATCCCCGTTATTTCTTGGTATGCAGTCGTTCCGCTGATAATCGCTCTGTATGGATGCTGGCTGATAGTATACGCGGGCATCAGAACGGGAAACCCGTCTAAATACGAACGCAGCGCCTTCAGCCTTTTCGGCTGGGGAATCCTGCTCGCGGCGATTGGGTTCGGATGGACAATGAGTTACTATGGAATGAACCTTATCTACACGTTAGTAGTAGTCCTGCTGCTCTTAGGCGTGTTGGCAGTAGTTGCGGCGCTGAAAACCACACGAAAAAAACTTAAAACAGCCTCTCTCAACGATTCCCCGAAATTGCGGATTCCACCTCGCTTAGTAGGGGGAGGGCTGGAGAAGCACCCACTCTTGAGCACGTGATGCAAGCGGCAACCTGCCCAAAAGAAACAGCCTTTTTCAATTCCCATCCTTCTAGCAGTCCCTTTATTAGTCCAGCAGAGAAACTGTCTCCAGCGCCCGTTGGGTCGACAACCTTGAACTTCACACGCAGACTCGAAGGAACAAGCATCACATGACTTCCCTCTCTCGTATGGACGACGCAACCTTCCTCGCCCTTTGTTAGAATCACTGTTTCAGGACCGTACGAAAGCAAGTCCGCAGGGCTTTCCAAGGGCGGTTTCGATGAATACTGTAATGCCTTCCATCCAACCAAGTTCAATATAAACACGTTTGTGTGTTTGAGTATGGCTTGAAGTTTCTCCAAGCCAAGCCGAAGATACGGGACACCTGGACGGTAAATGACCATTTTCTTCACATTCCTAGCGTAGTCTGCTATGGTGGAGGCGATTTCTGTGAAGACTTCGCCCAAGTATACAATGTGGCTTTGGTTTATTAGGTTCCAATCAATTTCGGAAGGCGAGGTCAAAGAGATGGCGCTTTCTGGAGAGCCTAGAGCCATCAGCCAACGATTGCCTTTGTCATCCCGTAGAATCAAAGTGCGCAAAGACCTCAGCGCTGCTATTGTCACGTTGGAAATGTTCACGCCGTTTTTGACCAAGCTGTCTAGCAGAACTCTGCCAACAAAGTCACTCCCAATCTTGCCCACAAAAGCCACAGGAACCTTCAACCGCGCCAGCGCCGATGCCACATTCGCGCCCATGCCACCAGCGTATCTTCCTGTCTCTTCCACATACATGGTTTCGTCAACGTTCGGAAGCCTTTCCAAATTGGCATAAATGTCTAATGCGGCGCTTCCATAAACAACCACTTCTGGCTTCATTTGCTTAGCCTTACTCGCTACTGCCTTCAAGTACTCTTCATCAAGAACCTGCTGGAACGAGTCGATGGTGAAGCCATATTTCTCACATACTTCGACTACGCTTGAGGAGTAAAGCCTGAAAAGTTCTTCGATTGTTTTCTTTGCTAACTCTGGATGTATTTCCTCGGGTGGCGTAAGAAAAAGTATGACCCATTTGCCGAGGCTTGTCGGAGTGTACCATTTCATCCATGTCGTCTTTCCCTTTTCCACAACCCGCTCCATTCCCTCTTCGAGAATACCCGCCTCTACCATCCGCTTAAGATACTTGATAATCGACTTATTCGAATAACGCAAACGTCCAATCAAATCATGCTGAAACGTGCGCGCATCAATCCCTATGCAGGTCAAAATGTTGACTCCCATTCGTGATTGAAGAATGGACAAAATCAACTTGCGCTTTTTGGCTTGAAGCGGGAAGGGAAGAACGTACGGCCAAACACGGTTGTCCTTCAATTTTATTGCCTCTTACTTCATGTATATTAGTTTCTGGCATGAAACGTTTTTTATCGTTCACCTGCACTAATATGGTTGGTATGTCAGAAAAAATCATTGGACACGGCACATGGTACGACAAAACCGCCTTAGAGCTTCTGGAGAGAGAGCGGAAGCTCGGTAGAAGCCTTGACCCTATTCGAACCGAAATGGGCATCGGAATTTCAGGCATCCCGCACATCGGTCATATCGGAGATGCTTCACGCTCTTATGCTATAACTCTGGGAGTGCGTACGCAAGGACACAATTCTGAGATGATTGCGTTCGCCGACGACAAGGATGGCTTACGAAAAGTTCCCGTGGGGCTTCCCGCAGAGTTAGAGAAGTATTTGGGCTATCCTGTTAGGGCTATTCCTGACCCGTTTAAGTGTCACGAGAGTTTTGCGGAACACATGATTAATCTTCTCTTGGAAGCCTTCGACAAGTGCAGAATCGAGTACAAGTTAATGTCCGCTGAGGATTCTTACCGAAAGGGCATTTTCAACAGAGAAATAGAAACCATATTGAACAATTCTAAAAGAGTGGGCGAACTCATCAGGGAAGAAATCGGACAAGAAAAATTTGAAGAAAAACTTCCCTATTTCGCGGTCTGCAGCAACTGCGGAAGAATCTACACAACCAGCGCATACGATTTCAAACCCAAAGAACATAAAGTGCTCTACCGCTGCGAAGGCATGGAAGTCAAAGGTCAATGGTTCAAGGGATGCGACTACCAAGGCGAAGCAGACTATACAAAAGGCGAAGGCAAACTGGCATGGAAAGTCGAATTCGCCGCACGCTGGAAAGCGCTCGACATAAGGTTCGAACCCTACGGAAAAGACATCGCCGCCTCGGTGAAAATCAACGACCGCATCTGCAGAGACATTCTAGGCTACGAACCACCCATGCATGCGCAGTATGAAATGTTCTTGGATAAAAGTGGGAAAAAGATTTCGAAATCCGCGGGCAACGTTTTCACGCCGCAGGTTTGGTTTCGTTATGGTTCTCCGCAATCGCTTCTTCTGCTTATGCTGAAACGTTTCGTGGGCACGCGAACGCTTTCTGTAACAGAGATTCCGCAGTACATGAACGAACTGGACGAGTTGGAAGACGTTTACTTCGGAACAAAAAGTGTACCTGACGAGAAAGAATTAGCCAAGCTGAAGGGTTTGTACGAGTACGTTTGGATGTTAAAACCGCCGAAGAAACCAGTTTTGCATGTGCCCTATAACTTGCTCGTATTCCTAGCCAAAGTGGGGCCGAAAAGTTCTGAGAACGAGTACATAGCGCAGAAGTTGCGTGAATATGGTTACATAAAAGAAGAAATGCCAAAACAGCTCATGGAAAGAATTGATTATGCCTTCAATTGGATCAGAGACTTTGAAGAAATAACCGAAACAACCACAAAACTTAGCCCACAAGAAACCGAAGCCATACGAAACCTCATCCAAACCCTACAGAAAACTGACGATGAAAACGAAATACAAACAGCCATCTTCACAATCGCAAAAGAACACGACCTGAAACCAGCCAAATTCTTCCGAACACTTTACACCATACTCTTGGGTGCCCCACAAGGACCAAGACTCGGACCATACATTGTCACCATGGGTAGGCAAAATGTAATAGACGCCCTGAACAGAATAATCGCAACAGCAAAGAACAACTAAAATCTTTATTTGATGAATGCAGGGCGTGCTTAAGTTAAAAAGGGACAATAGTTTAAGGGATTTGCTAGGTCGCAGAGCGATTTAAGCGTAATGCTGGAACCAGTGCATGACAACGACGAAGCTTCCGATGAAGAGATGGATTCTTCTCCTAGTCGCAGCGGGTCTGCTCGCGCTGTTGCTGTACATGTATTATGTCGTTGGTTTTGGAAATCTGGTTTCGCAGTTTGAGAAGACAAACCTTTACTATTACACAGCCGCATTTCTGGCAGTCTTGGCAAGCATCATGTTCTACTCACTAACCTGGCGTAGCCTGTTGGCCAATCTTTCTATAAAGATTAGGATGCGTCAGGCGTTCCTGTTCGTTTATGCTGGAATGTTCATCGACTCCATCGTGCCAGAACCCGCAAACATAACTGGAGACCTTGTGAAGGCTTATCTGGTTTCAAAAGCTACGGGTGAGAGTTCTGGGAAAACTACAGCTTCGGCTATAGCTCACAAGACGCTTGGAATCGTCATTACGGTGGGTAATTTGGTCGTTGGGCTTGGTCTTTTGGCTTTTAATTATTATCTTCTGAGTGGGATACTGGCATTCACGCTTGTTGTGTTAGTTCTGCTTGCCGTTTTCCTCATTGCTTTGTACTACTTAAGCACAAGGCCGCAGGCGAGCAGGAGGCTTGTGTATGGAGTTATTGATTTGCTTTGCAATCTTTTGCGTGGTAGGTGGGATTCCTCGAAGCTGCGGGCGAGGGCTGATGAGTTGTTGGGTTCTTTTCATGAGGGTGTTCGGACTTTGGTTGCTAAGCCGCGAGCTTTGGTTAGGCCTGTGTTGTTGGCTGTTTTGTCTTGGGGTTTTGATGTTTCGGCTGTTTTTTTGGTTTTTTTGTCTATTGGTTATCCTGTTTCGCCCGATAAGGTGTTGATTGTTTATGCTTTGACTGGAGGCTTGCAGTCGATGGGTATTTCCTTTGTCGGCGTGACTGAAGTGATTATGAGTGCGCTTTATACGGTTTTGAGCATTCCCTTGGCTGTGAGCTTGACGGCAACGCTGCTTACACGATTCATTACCTTCTGGTTCAAACTGCTCATGGCGTACGCTGCTTTCCAATACGTTGGCTTGAAGCTTCTCTTTAATCATGATGATGAAAACAAGGTTGAGCCTAAAGCAAATAATTCGAGTGTGGCTTGTGGAACCTAAAATGCGTAAGGGTTGTGAGGGTGTTTGGCTCTCTTTGTGTATCTGCTCTGCGCACCCCCCTCCCCCCTTCCATATATGATCCAAATATGAACCAAATATAGTTTAAATAGACATTGCGAACACAAGCAACAGCCACAGTTCCGAAAAAAGAAATTGCAGGAGTCCACCATCTAAACAATTTCACATGTCGATTAGCATTCAAAGATAAATATAGAAATCACCCAAAGAATATAATGGTTAAGAATTAGAAAGCCTTCAAAAAGTTTGAGAGAGCAAACCATGACAACAAGTGAAGAACTTCGCTGTCCCGTTTATGTTGCCCAAAAAAACCAACCCACGCTGTCTTTCACAGTAACATCGGAAACGCCCCTAGCTGATTTGAATTTGAATTGGAGAGAGAAGGATTTACCTGAACGCGAAAGGACTAAACATGTTCATAGGTTACATCCATATCTTGGAAAGTTTATTCCGCAATTAGCGGAAGTTTTCTTAAGGAAATATTTTGTTAAGGAGCAGACCGTACTCGACCCGTTTTGCGGATCAGGGACGACGCTTATACAAGCAAACGAGCTAGGAATCAATGCCATTGGTTATGACATTTCTGCCTTTAACGTTCTCTTGAGCCGAGCCAAAATAGCCGAGTATGATTTGAAAAAAATGGAAAAGGAGGTCATGGATATTCTAAGTAAGGTTTATAATTCAACACAATTCAACAAAGCACAAGTCAATCTAGAGGGCGAACGACTCAGTCAATTAGATATATCGGAGACAGATGACGAATATTTGCGAACGTGGTTTGCTCCAACTGCCTTAAGAGAATTGTTGACATACCGATATTTTATTGAAACGGGTGGTTATGAATACCAAGATTTGCTGAAAATAATTCTTTCAAGGTCTGCACGGTCAGCACGTTTGACCACACATTTCAATTTGGATTTTCCTAAAAAACCGCAGTTGGTTTCCTATTATTGTTATAAACATGGTCGTCAATGTTCTCCAACAATAGACGCATACAAGTTTATTCGCAGGTATAGTTTGGATACGATAAGAAGAATTGAGGAGTTTGACAAATTACGAACGAAAGCGAAAATATCAGTGTGTAATGATGATTCGCGTACAGTTAGCTTTCCGAAGATTGATGGAGTATTGACCAGTCCACCTTACGTCGGTCTGATTGATTATCATGAGCAACATGCTTATGCATATCACTTGTTAGGGCTTAAAGATAGACGGGAATCAGAAATTGGAGCTGCGGTGAATGGATCAAGTAAGAATTCACAAGAAATATACCAGAAGGACATTGCTCTCGTTTTTAGAAACGCAGCCGAGTCAATGGCATCAGGCGATCGAATGATAGTTGTAGCAAATGACAACAAAGGATTATACGGAAGAATTTCAGAATTAGCTGGAGTTAAGTGTGAATGCATTATTAATCGTCATGTAAATCGCAGAACAGGCAGACGAGCAAGTGAATTTTATGAATCAATATTCATATGGCAAAAACCATGATGAGGTATGAGAATGAGTGATTCTGCCCAAATGAAAATAGCTATACAAAACGTCATAAAAGGGATGATGGATAGCGTAATGAATAAGGTTCTAATTACGGATCCCTTCGTCAAGGAAGAGCACCACTCAAGCAAACCACTGTATGCCGCTTTAGTGCCAGACGAGATTTTTAAGGGGTCCCACTTTGAAAGACGTTTTGTAACTCCCTTCGGAAAAGTATGGGAAAGACTAGCTGTCGTTGCTGCAACTTATGGATTGGGATATGGTGACATGGAGCATCGTATTGACGGAATGGTTAGAGAAGAACGTCTTCATCGAATTCAAGAAATTCTGAATAAATTGGAACATTCCAAAAGCGGGGAAGAAAAAATAAAACCTGATTGGAATGCCGAATTGAAGTATATCTCTGAAGGACGAGGGGAATTGATTCCAACGTCAGTCATAAGTGACGTCTACGCTGAAGATAGAAAAAGTGGAAAAAAATATGCTTTCGAATTAAAAGCTCCTCTGCCCAATAGCGACCAAACAAAAGTGAGCAAGGAGAAAATGCTGAAACTATATTGCATGGAACCGCCACAGATAGACGAAGCATATTATGCTTTGCCATACAATCCCTACGGAACAAGAGAGAATTATTCGTGGAGTTTCCCAGCACGCTGGTTTGATATGCAAAAAGATGAAGTTGTACTCATTGGAAATGATTTCTGGGACAAAATTGGTGGAATGGGAACATATAATGCGTTTATTAACGCAGTGAATGAAATCGGTGTCAAATACAAAATTAGAATATATCGCGAATATTTAGGAATCGAACCTCCTGCAGATTTTGACGCCACAAGACTATAGCAGTAACCTTCTCCAACGGATTGTGTAAGACTAAAAAGTGCTAAAGTGTGCTGGGTGTATTTGGAGCCTATTAGAATAGTCTAGTCTGCTGTTGTGTGTGTGCGCACAGAGAGAAAAAGCTGTTATATGCCAGACAAGCCCAAACTACTCTAGGCTACAACAAGCCTAAAGGAGGGCCCGTAGTCTAGGCCGGATTAGGACGCTGGCCTGCGGAGCCGGTGATCTTGGGTTCAAATCCCAACGGGCCCGCCACCTTGGCAAAAAATCGAGTGAAAGAACATTGGTATCGGTTAACCCGTTCGGAGAGTTTCGCAGTCAATGTGAAACTGCCTTAAGAAACGCTTTGATTAGAGTAAAATCCAAAATCCAAGCACCATCGTTTAGCCTAGACATTCCGCCCAACCCAGAATTCGGCACTCTGGCGTCTTCTTTATGCTTCGACTGGGCAAAACAGACAGGAGAAAAACCATTCAGATTAGCCGAAAAACTTGTCAAAGCGATAGACGCTTCGAGTTACTCACTGATGGACGCTGTCAAACCCGCAGGCGGCGGATACGTCAACTTTCACGTAAACTTCCCCGCATTGGCTGAGTTAACTTTTGAATCAATAAAGAAACATCGCGAGAAGTATGGGTCTATCGAAGCTCCTGAGCCGCAGACGATTATCGTTGAACACACGAGCGTCAACCCAATTCATCCAATCACGATTGGACAGGCGCGAAACCCCATCCTAGGCGACACCATTGCACGTTTGCTGAAGACCCGTGGACACGAAGTGAAACGTCACTATTACGTTGACGATGTCGGTAGACAATCCGCACTGATAACATACGGCTACGTGAAACTCGGCAAACCCAAACCCGAAGGAAAACCAGACCAATTCATAGGCACAATCTATACCGTTACGAGCTGCATCATCGAAATCCAACGCTTCAAAAAACTATTGCAAAACGCCAAAGAATCCAACGCGCCAACCGAGGAAACATTGAAGCTCCAGAAACAACTCGACGAATGGACATCAGTCGCCATCGAAATGGAAGGTAAACATCCAGAGCTTTTCCAGAAGCTTCTCCAAGAGGCTAACAAAGACCGAGACCCAGAATTGATAATAAACGCGTTAAACCGTGAATACGAGGCTGAGGAAGCCGAAGCTAAGAAACTCGTGAGAGAAGTCAGCGAATTAGTCTTGGAAGGCTTCAAACAAACCCTAGCAAGAGTAGATATTCATTACGACTCATGGGACTGGGAAAGCAGCTTCGCTTGGAGCAGTCAAGTAAACAAAGTCATCAATGAACTGAAAAAAACACCCTACGTTTACTCT
>Ga0315268_10006345_pt1 | contig 12601 bp, 6 predicted proteins | sample C1_top_MG_FD_204535 | JGI IMG/M metagenome (GOLD analysis project Ga0315268, IMG submission 204535) | Sediment microbial communities from Yellowstone Lake, YNP, Wyoming, USA - C1_top | ecosystem: Environmental > Aquatic > Freshwater > Lake > Sediment | place: USA: Wyoming | collected 2017-08-01 | reverse complement strand
GGTTACACCCTCGACCTGCCGGCCGACCAGCGTATCGAGGGCACTGCCGCGGCGATCGCGGTGGGCATTGTACGCGGCGCAGATATTGTGCGTGTACACGATGTGGAACAGATGACGCGCGTGGCGAAAATGACCGACGCATTGACAAGGAAAAGAACACGATGACCCCCGATTTCACCGGGCTAACATGGGACGATTCCGTCTCCGACGATTACAGCAGAGACCTGCTGCGGGATGGGATCATTGAAGCAAAGTCGGGCAACAAGGAAGCCGCGCGCCGGATCCTTGACCGTGCCCTGTACATGACCAGCGACCACGATGCCATGGCCGAGGGCTGGTTCTGGATGAGCCGGCTCACGGATGATCCGGTGGAAAAACGCAAGGCGCTGGAGAATTGCCTATCCAATAATTTGCAGCATGCACGTGCCCGGCGTGAACTTGCCGTCCTGGACGGCAAACTTAAACCGGATGAGATCGTTGATCCCAATGCCCTGCCGCCCGCCCCGGAAGGGCTGCAGCAGGCGGATGCACAGCGCTTTGTGTGTCCAAAATGCGGCGGGCGCATGTCGTTCACCCCGGACGGCCAATCCCTGGTCTGCGAATATTGCACGCGCAGCCAGTCTTTGGATGCGCCCTCCGGCGGTGCACGCGAAAAGGATTTTATTGTGGCCATGGCCACTGCCCGCGGGCACGACAAACCGTTGAATGAACAAGTGGTCCACTGCCAGGGCTGCGGAGCAGAGTTTATCGCCCCGCCTGATCAACTTTCCATCGTTTGTGTTTATTGCGGTTCACCCCATGTGATAAGCCTGGAAAGATCGAAGGATCTTCTTGCGCCGGACGGGATCATCCCGCATGCCTTCGATCAAAAAGACGCCGTTAAGTTCCTTGTGAACTGGGTGGAGAAAAACAAGCTCAAGCCTGCCAAACAGGTGGACTGGCCGCGCGGACTTTATCTGCCCCTTTGGGTTTTCGACCTCGGCGGGCAGATAGATTACACCGGCGAAATGGTGGACACTGACGAGGTTAATTTTGGCCGCCGCCGGCCGAAGGTGAAACGCGTCAACGACACATACCCGGTCCTGATCCATGACTTTCCGGTCCCGGCCAGCCGTAAACTTTCGGCGCCGTTCGTGCGGCTTATTCCCGGTTTTGACCTGAAGGCAGTCAGGCCGTACGATCCGCGTTTTCTCTCCAACTGGCCTGCCGAGCTTTATGATGTAAGCATGGCGGATGCTTCCCTGGATGCGCGCAGCCGGGCGTTGATACGGCTTAAACGAGAGCTTGTCATGCAGTTGTCGCTTGCCAAATTGATCTCGACCTCCTCCGCACAGATGACCATTGAATCATTCAGTCTCGATCTGCTGCCCGTTTGGATGACCGTGATATGGTCTGAAAGCAGGAGCCATCTGGTGCTGATCAATGGACAGAATGGTACTGTGCAAAGTGATATCAATGGAAACCAACAGGGCGGCTTGATGGAATGGCTTTCCGGCCTGGCGAATGATTAACCGCCATCCTTGCCCTTTCGTGGTTTAATTCATTCATGCCGGGAACAACCACCATCCTCCGCAAGCGCCATGCACGTTCCATGGATCAACGCCGTGCGCGTGAACGACGCTTTCAAATTGGGGGGATCGGGTTTGGGATCATTCTCTCCCTGTCGTTGGCGATTATCATCCTTTTCTCGTCGTTGACCTATGCCGACCTGACGCGCGACTTGCCCAATATCGAACTTCTGCCTGCCCTGCTCTATCCTCCAAACGGACCCCTGCTTCAGCCTACGCGTGTTTATGATCGCACCGGCGGAAAGCTGTTATATACCTTCGCACCCACTGAATTGCCGCGGCGTTACCTCCCGCTGAGTTCACAGGTCCCGCAGCATTTACCGGATTTTTTGGCAAAGGCCACGGTTGCAGTATCCGACCCCGGCTTCTTCTCGAACGGCGGATATTCCCCTGGCGGGTGGCAGGATCCCGAGGCCCATCCAACGATCGCACAGAAGCTCGCCTCGGACCTGTTGCTTTACAAGGAACCGTACTCGCTTCGGCGGGCGCTGCGTGAACGGATCCTGGCTGCACAGATCACCGCCAAATATGGGCGCACCCAGGTCCTCGAGTGGTATCTAAACTCAACGGACTACGGTCACTATGCCTTCGGCGTGGACGCCGCCGCCCAGCTCTATTTTGGAAAATCGGCATCCGAACTGACACCTGCGGAGTCGGCGGTATTGGCTGCGACCGGTCAGTCGCCCAGCCTGAATCCGATCGACGCAAAGGATGTCGCCCTCCAGCGCGGCCGCGATACCATCCAGCGCATGCAGACTCTCCGGCTTATATCCCAACCCGATGCATCCGCGGCATTCGGCCAGATCGTCACTTTTGCAGCCACCCCGGTACCGGGAACTTCGGTTGCACCGGCCTTTGTCAAACTTGCACTCGACCAACTCGATAAACAATTCACGCGCGAACGCGTCGAGCGCGGGGGATTGGTCGTCACCACGACCCTTGATTACGATCTTCAACAGCAGGCGGTATGCACCAGTCTTGTTTATGTTGATCGCCTGGAGGGCCTGGCTGATCCATCCACGCCGTGCGATGGCGCGCGTTTGCTTTCGCCTGTGTCGAACAACGATGTGATCGCCGAGCCATCCACCAGCGCGTTGATCCTCGACCCACAGTCAGGCCAGATACTGGCGGCGGTCGGTGAAACGCTCAAGGGCGGGGAAACGGCCTTTTTGGCGGCGCACGACCCAGGCTCCCTCACGACACCCTTTGTCTATTTAACGGCGTTCGCTCGGGGAATGAGTCCCGCCTCGCTGGTGTGGGATATTCCATCGTCGGGCACCATTCAAAATCTCGATGGACAATTCCACGGACCCATGCGGATCCGAATTGCGATCGCCAACGATTACCTCGCCCCGGCGGCGAATATTGCTGAACAAATGGGGAGTGAATCCATTACCCGCACCGAATCATCCTTCGGTTTGAATAATGGCGGAGCCACCCTGTTTGACATGGCAACCGCCTATTCAGCCTTCGCCACACAAGGTGCCCGTTTCGGCCAGCCCGGACCCTCGGCTGTGCTGCGCGTCGAAGGGCTCGATCATTTGCTGTGGCTGGATTGGAGCAACCCCCAGGCCCAGCCGATCGTTACACCCCAGCTTGCATATTTGATGAACAATGTATTGAGCGATGAAGCCGCCCGCTGGCCGAGTCTTGGACATCCGAATCTGATGGAGATCGGGCGGCCTGCCGGGGTAAAGCTTGGACAAACGAATGACGGGCATGATGTATGGACGCTGGGTTACACCCCGACACGCCTGGTGGTCGTTTGGACGGGTACTCATGCATCGGATGCGCCGCGCCTCCAGCCTCGACTTTCAGCCGGACTCTGGAATGCCCTGATACAGATCTCATCCCGGTCCCTGCCCGCGGATGGTTGGGCTGTGCCGGCAGGTGTGACAACCATGAATGTGTGCGATCCATCCGGGCTGCTGCCAACCCGCGATTGCCCATCCATCGTGAGTGAAGTTTTTTTGAATGGCAATGAACCTGTCCAGGCGGATAACCTGTATCATACCTATGAAGTCAACAGGGAGACCGGTTATCTTGCGACAGTTTTTACGCCGCCGCAGCTTGTTGAACAAAAGGTCTATATGGCGGTCCCGCCTCAGGCGCAAGCCTGGGCCAGATCCGCGAACATCCCGGACGCGCCGACCTCCTACGACGCCATCCAGCCTGCCCAGATCAACCCTGATGTACATATCACCGAACCCCTCATGTTCGCGGATGTGCAGGGCCAGGTGCAGATCAAAGGCAGTGCCTCCGGTGCCAATTTCGACCATTATCATATCCAGGTCGGCAGGGGTCTGAACCCGCAGGAATGGACCATGGTTGGAAATGATTCAACCACTGCTGTTACGGAAAATATCCTGGCAGCCTGGGATACAACCGGGCTGGATGGCCTGTACGCGGTGCAATTACAGGTTATCCGCACGGATCAACAGGTGGATACGGCGATCATTCAAGTGAATGTGAAGAATAAATAATGTTTTTACCGGACATAAAAGCCCTCCTGTGCTGGTTTCTCACAGGAGGGCTTTCTTTTCGTGTCTGCTTTTACGGGGTCAGTTCATCATGGCGGTTTTTTTGTATTTCGTGGTTTAAGGTGTGGGTGTAGCGGCAGCTGCGGCATCCGTTGGATTGGCAGTCGATGCGACCATGGGCAGACCGAGCAATTTGCTTAATTCGACTGTATAAGCATCGTGCTGTTGACGCGCCAGGGCTATTCCCTTGTTGAGGCTTGTTTGATCGGCACCTCCCATGAAGGATATCAACGTTGTGATCACCGTGTTCATATGCACCAATTGCAATTGATTCAGGTTGGTCAGACAGGCCGGAACTGTCAGGTCTTCCGCCTCGCGCCGGATGCGCTGCAGGTCTGCAATGGCTGGCCGCAACTGATCCTTTGTGGTATTGGCAGCCAGCAGGGATGAATCGTCGAACTCGCGCATGATCTTGTTAACTTTTTGCACCTGGTCCGGCAGGTTTTCTTTTGCACATGGGTCGGGAGTCTGTGTGGGCGCGGGGATCGGAGTGGACGTGGGTGCAGGCGCAGTCCGGATCCCACAGGCGCTTAATAAAATGGCCAGGATCAATGTTGGGAGGAGAAGCGAACGAAGGTTTTTCATATTGAACTGCCTTTTGACAAAGTTGAGGGACGGCGGTAAGCCGTCCCTCTTATTTCAATTGATATTAAATTGGTCGTCTATTTCTGGACCAGGATGAAGGTGCCGACCTGGCTGGTGGAGATTTGGTAGAAGCCGGCGCCGTTTTTCTGTCCGGGCACTTCGACCCAGCTGCTGCCATTCCAGAACATGGCTGTGAAGCTCGCATTTTCATGACCGGCGGGGATCGGGAAGTCGATCACCACATTGGAGTTGTTCGGCAATGAAGTCAGAGCTTTGTCGTTCTGAAGGACGAGGACTGTCAGACCATCGACAAAATTGTTGCCATCGGGTACCTTGCCGGGCAGGCTGGCGGAGTCTTCGCCGTTCAGCATGGCCTGGTAGCCACACAGGTTGTTGAAGGAAACGTGTGCACCCGGGGGATCAATATTATAGGCGACCTGGGCTGCACAGCTAATATCGAAGCTGTTCGCACCTGTGACCGGGATGACGCCGCCGAGGCCTGCGATGATCTGGCTCAGATTATCCACCACCAGAATTGTCACATTCTTTGATGCAGTGTTGTAGTCCGTCGTGTCAGAGGGTGTGAAGTCCACATGTAACGTCTGCAGGCCGGCGTTCAACATGATCGTACCTGACGCAGGCGAGTACACGAACGCACCCGGCACAGACGCACTGGCGTTCAATTGTGAGGAACCCAGCGCATGGTTACGAAATATAAAGGGCCAATTGTTCCAGGTTAGGATCGGGTTGGCTTTCTGTGCAGTAACGGTGCGGACCACATCAGCAGCAGCGCTGTAGTTGTCATCTCCGGATTGGGAGGCGGTCAACGTACAAGTGCCGGTACCGCTGGTCATGGTGACCGAACTGCCCAATATCGAACACACACCGCTGGGCGTCACAGTGACCGTCAAACCCGAGGAGGCTGCCGGGGAAATGCTGAAACTGGTGTTATAGGTGGCCGGGCTGGCAGGGGCCGCAAAGGTGATGGTCTGGCTGGCCTTCTGCGCAGTGACCGTGCGGACCACATCAGCTGCAGCGCTGTAGTTGTCATCTCCGGATTGGGAGGCGGTCAGCGTACAAGTGCCGGTGCCGCTGGTCATGGTGACCGAACTGCCCAATATGGAACATACACCACTGGGAGTAACTGCGACGGTCAGTCCGGAATCGGAGGTTAGGGAAACAGTGAAGCTGGTGTTATAGGTGGCTGGGCTGGCAGGAGCTGCAAAGGTGATGGCCTGGCCGGCCTTCTGTGCTGTGACCGTGCGGACTACATCAGAAGCAGCGTTGTAGTTGGTGTCGCCAGCTTGCGAAGCGGTCAATGTACAAGTGCCGGTGCCGCTGGTCATGGTAACGGTGCTGCCCAACATCGAACACACGCCGCTGGGAGTTACTGCAACGGTCAGTCCGGAATCGGAGGTCGGGGAAATGCTGAAGCTGGTATTGTAGGTGGCCGGGCTGGCAGGGGCCGCAAAGGTGATGGTCTGATCGGCCTTCTGTGCAGTGACCGTGCGGACCACATCCGTGGCGGCATTGTAGTTACCGTTTCCAGCCTGTGAAGCGGTCAAGGTACAAGTGCCGGTGCCGCTGGTCATGGTGACGGTGCTGCCTAATAAGGAACATACACCACTGGGAGTTACTGCGACGGTCAGTCCGGAATCGGAGGTCGGGGAAATGCTGAAGTTGGTGTTATAGGTGGCCGGGCTGACAGGGGCCGCAAAGGTGATGGTCTGATCGGCCTTTTGCGCAGTGACCGTGCGGACTACATCAGAAGCAGCGTTGTAGTTGGTGTCGCCAGCTTGCGAAGCGGTCAAGGTACAAGTGCCGGTGCCGCTCGTCATGGTGACCGAACTGCCCAATATGGAACATACGCCGCTGGGGGTCACTGTGACGGTCAGTGCAGAGGTGGATGTTGGGGAAACAGTGAAGCTGGTGTTATAGGTGGCCGGGCTGGCAGGAGCCGCAAAGGTGATGGTCTGGCTGGCCTTCTGCGCAGTGACCGTGCGGACCACATTCGCAGCGGCACTGTAATTGGTATTACCGGCCTGTGAAGCGGTCAAAGTACAAGTGCCGGTGCCGCTGGTCATGGTGACGGTGCTGCCCAATATTGAACATGCACCACTGGGGGTTACTGTGACGGTCAGCCCGGATGTTGATGTTGGAGAAACGCTGAAGGTGGTGTTGTAGGTGGCCGGGCTGGCAGGGGCCGCAAAGGTGATGGTCTGGCTGGCCTTGGCGATGGTGACACTCTGTTGAACAGAACCGGCGTTGAAGTTGGTGGTGGATGCCGTGTTGGCCTGGACCACACAAGTGCCTGCACCGTTCGAACTGAAAGTTGCACCGGTTACCTGGGCGCATGGTCCGCTGACGTAGCTGTAGGTCAAGGTTCCGTCGGAGTTGGTTGTGGCGCTGACCGTGAAATTGCCACCCAAATAGGTTGGGGTGGGTGCCGCGCCGAAGTTGGTGGTGGGATTGGCCTTCTGCGCAGTAACTGTGCGAACTACATTCGTAGCGGCACTGTAGTTGGTGTCGCCAGCTTGCGAAGCGGTCAAGGTACAAGTGCCGGTGCCGCTCGTCATGGTGACCGAACTGCCCAATATGGAACATACGCCGCTGGGGGTTACTGTGACGGTCAGTGCAGAGGTGGATGTTGGAGAAACAGTGAAGCTGGTGTTGTAGGTGGCCGGACTGGCAGGGGCTGCAAAGGTGATGGTCTGGCTGGCCTTCTGCGCAGTGACCGTGCGGACCACATTCGTAGCAGCGTTGTAGTTGGTATCGCCAGCCTGTGAAGCGGTCAAAGTACAAGTGCCGGTGCCGCTGGTCATGGTGACGGTGCTGCCCAATATGGAACATGCACCGCTGGGGGTTACTGTGACGGTCAGCCCGGATGTTGAGGTTGGAGAAACGCTGAAGGTGGTGTTGTAGGTAGCCGGGCTGGCAGGGGCCGCAAAGGTGATGGTCTGGTTGATCTTCTGAGCAGTGACTGTGCGGACCACATTCGTAGCTGCAGCGTAGGTGGCATTTCCGGCTTGCGAAGCGGTCAAAGTACAAGTGCCGGTGCCGCTGGTCATCGTGACTGTATTGCCCAAAATCGAGCATGCACCACTGGGGGTGACTGTGACGGTCAGACCGGATGTTGACGTCGGGGAAACAGTGAAGCTGGTGTTATAGGAGGCCGGGCTGGCAGGTGCTGCGAAGGTGATGGTCTGATTCGCCTTGGCGATGGTAACACTCTGTTGAGTCGAACCGGCGTTGAAGTTGGTGGTGGATGCAGTGTTGGCTTGGACTACGCAAGTGCCTGGAGCGCTTGAGCTGAACGTTGCACCGCTTACGAAGGCACATGGTCCACTGACGTAGCTGTAGGTCAGGGCGCCGTTGGAGTTGGTTGTGGCACTGACTGTAAAATTGCCGCCCAAATAGGTTGGGGTGGGTGCTGCGCCGAAGGTGATGGTCGGATCTGCTTTCTGTGCAGCGACCGTGCGGACCACATTAGAGGCGGCGTTATAGTTGGTATCGCCAACCTGTGAAGCGGTCAATGTGCAAGTGCCGCTGCCGCTGGTCATCGTGACGGTGCTGCCCGCTATCGAACAAGAGCCGCTGGGGGTGACTGTAACGGTCAGTCCGGAATCGGAGGTCGGGGAAATGCTGAAGGTGCTGTTATAGGCGGCCGGGCTGGCAGGGGCTGCAAAGGTGATGGTCTGATTGGCCTTCTGCGCAGTGACCGTGCGGACTACATTGGTAGCAACATTGTAGGTGGCATTGCCAGCCTGTGAAGCGGTCAATGTACAAGTGCCGGTGCCGCTGGTCATGGTGACGGTGCTGCCCAATATCGAACAAGAGCCGCTGGGTGTCACCGTGACGGTCAGTCCGGAATCGGAGGTTGGGGAAACAGTGAAGCTAGTGTTATAGGTGGCCGGGCTGGCAGGAGCTGCAAAGGTGATGGTCTGATTTAACTTGGGTAAGCCGACCACGAGTTGGCCGTTCCCAGGGAGACTGCCGGAGGCGTTCGTGCAGGATCCGTTGCTGCCCCATCTCGTGGCAGTCATTGTGATCGAGCTTGTGCCGATTGGTGTAGTGCCAAGTGTGCTGACAGTAACCTGGATCGTATATGGGTTACCATCGCCTGGCACACTGACGCATCCGGATGAAGCCAACAAAGCACCGGATGGAAGACCGCTGATCGATGTAATGGAAACCCTGCGGGTTTGTGAGCCGCTGCCGTTGGTCACTTGTACGTTGTAGGTGGCGGTGCTGCCCGGAGCAACAGGGTTTGGTGACTGTGATCCGAGCAGGACCTGTGTGAGTGCATCCTTGAATGTTCCACCGACTGTTACACCGGAAGTCAGACCGGTTGCGGTATAGGAATAATCACCTTCTGCAGAGCTGGTTGCCCAAAGGTAGATCTGGCATGACCACTTTCCGAAGGCGTCCGCTGTGGCTTCGCAGGAGGCAGTGTAACCGTTGGGGCCGGTGACATCCACGTGGACGGTCTCACCGGTCAGGAACCCAACGTTATCGTTGTTAAGTCTGTTATCGTTGCCGCTGATGGTAACCGCACTGCCTGGTGCATAGTCCAGCTGGTCGGTCCAGATGTTGGCGATCGGCAGGGTGGTGCTGGTGCTGTTCAAGGCTTCGATGCCGTAGCGTGTATTGTTGATATAGGAACCACCGGCCACTTCGACCAATGTGGATGTGCCATTGACCAGGACACCGGAGCCATATTGGTTCACTCCATCGGTGTGGCCGTTATTGGTGGCAACCACATTGTTCAGCGTTACAGTGCCGGCCTTGCTGGTGTTGATCTCAACACCGTTCATATCACTATTGGAGGATTTAACATTGTTGAGTTTGGCGTCAGAGGCGTTGATCTCGATGTTGTTCTGACCCGCACCTGAGCCGGTCACCACAACATTATTCATCTCGACCGTTCCGGCGGAGCTGGCGGCCAGGCTTGCATTGGTCGTCGAAGTAACATTTTGGACGGTAAGGTTGTTTATGGTCACGGAACCGATCCAGGGATTGGTGTTATTGCCAATTGCCAGATAGGCGCCATCAAAGGTGGTCTGGGCGGCGGTTGTGCCCGTGGATGTATCCCAACCACCCTGGATCGTAAGATCGTAATTCTTAAAGTTATTAAAAAGATTTGAATAGGAGGTGTTGTCGATGGCAACAGACGATGTGATCGTTGTGGATGCCCCCGAAGTTTTCTCCAAATAGATGACACCGTTCTGCGAATAATTGGCTGCCCAGCTTGTGGGGTCCGTGTTGTTCATGTTGGCGAGCAGATCGGCAATGGCGGAGAAGCTGCTTGTACAACCGTTTGATCCGGGAGTGGGGGGTTGTCCGGCCGGGCACCAGATGGGGTCGGCGGTCTGTGCGATATTGGCTGCCTCCTGGGATGCCAGCGGCAACTGCTGGCCGCTTTGGTTCAACACGACCACATCGGTATTCTCAGGTGCCTGGGCGATCAGATCGCCCACGGTGGCATCGGGGGCGGCTTTGGCCACATATGTGATCGACGGTTCCACAGTAACAGAGGGTTCGGGTGAGGCAGTAACCGGGACAACAGTCGCCGGGTCGGTCGGGGCAACCGGTGTGGTGGTGTCTATTACTGCCGGTTCAGTTGCCGGGGGGTCTGTCGCCGGCGGGTCTGTAGCCACCTCCGTTACTGGAGGAACATCGGTGGGTGTGCCATTGTCTGCCAAAGCCACCTTGACGTTTATCAGGCTTAAGCAGATCACAGTGATCATAAAAATGGACCAAAGAATGTTGCTTTTTTTGTTTTTCATTTTGCCTCCAGAGATCTTGCTTCAACCTGTTTCGCAGGGGATATTGGAAAAAAGACAGAAAATAAATCCGACTCGAGTAAAAGGCCGATCCGCACCTTCATTTTGGAAGTAATGTCCCTGTGGACGCCTTCAATACATAGGCTGCTTTGCGCAGGTTGCTCAAATACATGTCGTTGTCATTAAAGTCCTCGAAGTTCTCGTAATCCCCGCGCCAGATCTTGATCGATGTTGGCTCACTGCACCCGCGTTTGCGCATCTCGCCAATGAACTCGTCGTAGGACATGCCTATTTTTTCAGCCAATTCCTGAACTCTACTTGTCATATCATTTCCATTTTTAGTTGAGGATTAGATTTTGCTTTTGAAACCTGTTTCGAAATCCATTTAAATTTCGACTTAAAAAAATATCAAAACTACTGACCTTACAACCACCTTACAGCACCTTGCATTTCTGTTAGGAATTACATTATACGGGAAATGTACCGAAAGTCAATCTTAATCTGACATTAATGTCAGATTAATTTGGGGTTTCAAGGAATGCTCATCCCGCCGGTATAATATATAGTGCAATGAAATCCGCCGAAAAGCCCTCCCTTTCAGACCGCTTACGATCCCTGGGTGTCAAAGTTGGAACGAACCAACTTTCCCCTGTTGGGCCGGAAGGTCGATATGAAATTGGTACAGTTGTGTCAGGAAGTGAGCTTCACACCCGTGCCGGTGAGACATTTGTTCATGAGGAAAGGTTTGCAGCGGATTATCGTCATGGGCACACGCCGATCAAATTATCCGCGTCCCTCGATGTAATGGCTGCCTGGGCGCGCGATGCGCGTTTGAATAACCTGCCCATTGAGTCATTTGCCTTCCTCGATACCGAGACATCCGGTCTGGCAGGCGGCACCGGCACGTATGCGTTTCTGGTGGGGGCGGGCCGTTTTATTGAGGGAGAATTTGTCCTGCAGCAATTCTTTATGCGCGACCCGGCAGAGGAACCGGCTTTGCTCGAAGGACTGGCCTCCTTCCTTGCGCCCAGTACGGCCATGGTAACTTTTAATGGCAAATCCTTCGATGCACCGCTTCTAAAGACACGTTACATTCTGCACCAGATCCCGGTGCCGTTTAAAGACCATGCTCACCTCGACCTTCTGCTGCTGGCACGTCGTCTCTGGCGGGATCGCCTTGAATCGCGCGCGTTGAAGTATCTCGAGGAAAACATCCTCGAAGCGCCTCGTACCAGCGAGGAAGTCCCTGGATATGAAATTCCGTGGCTGTATTTTGATTATCTGCGTGATGGCGATGCGCGCCCGTTGAAGGGCGTGTTCTATCATAATGCCATGGACGTGGTGGCGATGGCCGCATTGTTGAGTCATACCGCAGCCATGCTGGCCGATCCATTCCATGAAGGCATTGAACATGGATTGGATGTGATCGCACTGGCGAGGCTTTATGAAGATCTTGGTCAATGGGATACCGCGGCCCGTCTCTTCGAACGCGGTTTGGAAAAGGCTCTCAGCGAAGACGATTTTTGGAAGACGGTCAGCCGTCTCTCGATCCTGCAAAAGAGGCGGGGTGATTTCGATGAGGCGCTTCGTCTGTGGGAGAAGGCCGCCTCCGAAGGTCATATTCACGCTTTCGTTGAACTGGCAAAATATTACGAGCATAAAAAGCGTGACCCGGAACTGGCGCTCAAGTGGACCAGGTCGGCTATGAAACAGATGGAGCATGCCGACCTGCCCGTCTATGTCCGCAGGCATTGGAAGGATGAGCTGACGCATCGAATGGAACGGCTCGAAAAGAAGTCGGCGAAGTAAATCCGGTTTGGGCCGTTATAATCGAATAAACTTATCGCAGGCAGGAGCCTGCCAGCAAGGAGGAGCCATGGATATTACAGTATCAACACAGCAAGGCCGCGTACCCGTGACGATCGTCCAGCCGCACGGTGATGTGGATGCATCCAATTACAGGGAGCTCATTCGAAAGGTCGAGGACCTCATCAAAAGCGGGGCCGGGAATTTCATTATTGACCTGAGTGACGTGCCGTTCATGTCCAGCGCAGGTCTGGTGGGTCTGCACAGCATCGCCATTATTTTGCGCGGTGAGAAACCCACTGATCCGCAGTCGGGATGG
>Ga0315268_10006344_pt1 | contig 12601 bp, 5 predicted proteins | sample C1_top_MG_FD_204535 | JGI IMG/M metagenome (GOLD analysis project Ga0315268, IMG submission 204535) | Sediment microbial communities from Yellowstone Lake, YNP, Wyoming, USA - C1_top | ecosystem: Environmental > Aquatic > Freshwater > Lake > Sediment | place: USA: Wyoming | collected 2017-08-01 | reverse complement strand
GGTTCTACGCGCAAGCGCGCGGCTGCTTGAGTCAGAAGCGTCGCCAGCGCTCGTGCAAGCGCGCAGTGCGCCAGCCCGTAAGCAAGTGGCCACGCCTGCTAGAAAACGAATCGTGGGCGGGCTCCCGCAAATTCAAATTCGTATAGCAATGAGTTTCCGAAAGGCATTAAGTTTAGCCACGGATGAAACATGGATGCAGCCGGAGCGCCGGCTTCCAGCCGGCTTCGCGCCCACGAACCAGCGGCAAGCCAGCTATCCGCGCTATCCGCGTCATCCGCGGTCAAAGACTGACCGCGGATGGCGCGGATAAACGCGAATGAGAATTAGGGACTCAGGAACTCAGGAAGGTTCCTTTTCCTGGTTTCCTGGTTTCCTAGTTCATCTTTTGGCTCCGGCGGTGCCGGCTTGGCCCGGCCTTACTCCAGCTTCGGCGCCTCGAACTTGGCCAAGCCTTGCTCGTGGATGGCCTTGATGACTTTGCCCCTCTCGTCCTTGACGAAGGTGACCCGGGCATTGGCCACCTTCCAGAAAAAGTTGGTCTCCGACTTGGCGAAGATTTCGACCCTGGGCTGGCCGGTGAGTTGGGCAAAAAGCCGCTCGCCTTCGCGCGTGACTGTCAGGATGGACTTGCCTTGGCCGTAATCGTATTTGCCGACTACCGCGTCGAGCGCCGCCGGGCTGAGCTTGACTTCCTGGATGTCCTCCAACCTGGGCGCATGGAGGGTCTGGCCGCCCTGGCGATGGATCGCTTTGGTGACCTTGCCGTTGGCGTCCTTGACAAACGTCACTTCCGCCTCGACCACTTTCCAGAAAAAGTTGGTCTCGGAGCTGGGGAAAATCTCGCGCTTGGGCTGGCCGGTCAGTTGGGCAAACAAGCGGTCGCCGTCCCTGGTGACGGTGAGAACGGCCCCGCCGTAGTCATAGCGGGCCACATAGGCCTCCAAGGTTTGGGCCGAGACGCCTTTGAGGACCGCAGGCCGGACGCGGACCTCCATTTTGTCACCCAGGTGAAGCTGGGCCAACTCATGGGCCAGTCCACCGGTGTCCACCCCCGGAACGGCGGGCGCGGAATTGGCCAGCACCACCACCGTGAAATGCTCCTTGGGCAGGCGCAGCAGGAAACTCACGAAGCCTTGCAGCCCGCCGCCGTGGGAGATTTCCTGCAAGCCGCGCAGCTTGGCGATGGCCCACCCATAGCCGTAGCCTTCGTCCTTTGGCTTCTGCTCGTCCTGCGCGGTGAGCACCGGTGTGAAGGCGGACTTCAGGCTCTCTGGGGAGAGCGCCTTGCCATTGAAGACGGCTTCATTCCAGAGGTAGAGGTCTTCCACCGTCGAGTAAAGCGCGCCGGCCCCGCCCGCCCGCGACATGTCCCAGTTGAGGGCTTTCTTGAGCTGCCCGCCTTGATAGGCATAGCCGTAAGCCTCGTGCGGGTAGATGTCGGTGGCCTCGTGCACGCCCGTGTCCTTCATGCCCAAAGGCGCGAAAAACTTTTCCCGCAGAAAATCGCCGTAGCTCTGGCCGGACACTTTCTCGATGATGTAACCCAGCAGGAAGAACCCCGAATTGTTGTAGGCCCATTTCTTGCCGGGATCAAAGTCGTAGGGATCGTTTTTGAAGGACTTGATCAGGTCCTCGGCCTTGACCGGCACCCTGGCCGTGTCCATGAAATCCGGTTTGCTGGTGTAACTGTGGATGCCCGAGGTGTGGGTCAGCAGGTGGCGAATGGTCACTTCGTCCCCGCGCGGAAAGTCCGGGATGTATTTGGTCAGCTTGTCCTCGACGCTCAGTTTGCCTTCTTCTTGGAGTTTGAGGATGGCCGCGGCGGTGAATTGCTTCGTGATGGAACCGATGCGGAACTTGGTCTGAGGTGTGACCGGAACTCCGTGCTCCAGAGAGGCCAGGCCGTAGCCTTTCTTGAAAAGGACCTTGCCCTCCTTGGCCACCAGGACCGCCACGCCGGGCCAGTTGGTTTTGATGAGTTCGCCAAAGATGGCATCCACCACTTTGTCCAACGGCGGCATTTCGGCCTTCGGGTCTGCGCCCTTGCCCAGCAGGAAGTCGGCCGCCTCTTTTTGGCCGTGGAGGCGGGCGGCCTGCAGGGGCGTGACGCCGAACCTGCGGGCGTTCACGTTCACTCCGTGGGTGGCGAGCTTGGCCAGCGTGTCCAAGTCGCCCCGGCCGGCGGCGGTCATCAGCCGCTTCTGGAGTTCGTCTTTGTCCAGCCAGCGGCAGGCGAAGCTCCAATCGCCCTGGACGTTCTGGACTTTGAGGAGCAACTGGTTTTTGCCTGGCTGGAACTTGAGCTCAACCAGATCGTCATCCGGTTGCAGGGGGCGGGCGATCCAGTTCTCATGCGCCACCTTGCCGTTGAGCCAGACCTTCACCGCGTCGTCGCTGCCCAGGCCGAAAAGCACGGCGGCAGCTTTGGGCATCTCCACCTCCGCCCAGGCATAGGCGACCATGAAGTCCGCCTCGGCCTTGCCCTCCTTGAGGTCAACCGTCTCGCCCTTGGCCTGGAGCAGACGCCACTGATAGTCCTTGCCGGCGAGTTGGAGCTTGAGGCCGGGCTGGGGCTGAATCGCCGCCTCGCCCCCAGCGGCAGCCAGCAGGTCGTCACTGAAGGCCTGCTTCTGCGCGGCTTCGTCCGGCGACTTGTCGGCCGAGACCGGGAGGGGGCTCAAGACCAGCCAGTTGGTCATGAATTCGTTGGCCTTAGGGCCAGGATAGACCCAGGGGGCCTGGGCCGCCGAACCGAGCCAAGCCAGGCTCAGCACGGCAACAACGGTTCCGGGGATACTCAAGCGCCGGAGACATGGTAGATGTTGGTTTCTCATGGGCATGATGCGTTTGGCGCGGTGGCGTTGCCGCGAAATTAGTCCATCAGCGTCACTGTCTGCCTCTAAGACCTGCGATAACCGGCTTGGGTTTCAGGAAAGGTTCGCCCAGGTTTTCAAGTTATCAAGTTCTCAGGTTATCAAGTTGCCTTGGGCCACGCCTCACGTTTCACGCCTCACGCCCTGCCTCTTTGTCCGGTCGCCAGCCCTGAAAAACTCAAGGCAGCGTAAGTTGTTGCTGGAGCAGTTCTCCGGGCTGGACGGTGAAGGGCGGCCCCTTGAGCAGCAACTCGGCCACGGCGGCGTCCCAAACCTCAAGCCGGGCTTCCCGACCGGAGGGAATCTCCACCTTGAACTTCCCGCTCCGGGCGGCCCGGTAAATCACCCCGCCGGGACGGACCAAGACCGCCACGTCGTCGCGCGCCTTTCCCGAGCTGTCCACCACCGCCACTTCCGCCACGGCCATCAAGGAAAACTCAACCGCGATGTCCTTGCACACCCCCGGCGCGACCTGGCTGAAACGAATCCCGCGCGCTCCAACCGCCAGCCCGGGATAGGCCTTGGGCAGTCGAACGCAATGGTAATAGCCGGCGGCGCCGACGAACGTGACCTCCCCCTGCGCCTCCGTCGGCACGTGCAAGACAAACGAGCCGTCCGCCTTGGTCTCAGATTCCCAGAAGACTCTTTGTGGCTGAGACACAACCAAGTGGATGGGGCGATTCGTCAGGGCCAGCGGGTCTTTGGCGACGTACTTCCCCATCAGCACGGCAGCAGGCACGGCCTTGACAATCAGCGGCTCCTTGGCCGCGTCTTTGCCGACGGGCGCCGCCGCCGATTGGCCGGCGGGCGTGACGGCAGCTTCGAGGCGCTCGACGGTGCCGTCCTCGCCGAGCCGGACCGCGACCGGGTAAGCGAACAAGGCTTGGTCGGGGGCGTCGAAGTGCGCCCACACTTCGTACTGGCCCGGCGTGGCGTGCTTGAACGTGAATCGCCCCCCGGCGTCGCTCACCGTGTGCAACGCCAATTCGTCGGCCTCGGCGTGGCGGAAGCCCTGCGGCCGGGCGACGACACGCGCCGGCGGGACGGCCTGTCCCGACTCGGCGATGACCTTTCCCGAAAGGTCAAAATTGGGGCCTAACGTGATCTGGCAAGGCGTGTCCGGGTCCAGGTCGGCCCCAAGTATGACCCTGGCCGCGCGGTTCTCAGCCACGACCATGATGTCGGTCTTGACGCGCGCAAACCGGGCCGTGGCCCAGCCGCCCTGGTCGGTGCGGGTGGTGGTGGTGGCGTCCAGCGTGGTCGTGCCCGCCACCCAAAGCACCAGCTTTGCCCTGGACACCGGCTGCGCCTGTTCATCCAGCACGCGGAACGAAAACTCCTCCGCCGGCGCCACGCGGAACGTCCACTCATACTCGTCGTCAATGGGCGAAATGCCCACCCGCGAAGAGCACACAAAACCCTCCTCCACCACTGAGAACCAATAATACCGGTCCCGCAGCAGGTCCGCCTTCGTCACGCTGAACCGCGCGATGCCCTGCGCATCCGTGGCGGCGACCTGGTCAACCAGCGCCGGGCCGCGCTCCGCGCGCGGATGCAGGCAGCGAATCTTCACCCCGGCCTGCGGTTTCTCCTCCAGGTTCATCGCCCGGATGCTGAAAGTGAACGGCGGCTTGAGGTCAGTGATGCGCTTGGGCCGCGGCGGCTCGCCAGCCGGCGCGGCGCCCAGGCTGCCTGACCTGAGAACGCCGGAGGGCTCGGATCCCGCGAAGCTTATGGACTGCGGCAGTCCTCTGGCGCTTTGGGGGCCGGCGGCGGGAAAGCGGCAGAGGACTGCCGCAGTCCAAGACGCTTCGCGTCGCCCATCGGCATGTCCCATTTTCGTGGTTTGTGGTGCCGCCAGCGACGTGGCATCTGACCTGAAGACCCCGCCGAGGGCACCGAGAACACAGAGGCGAAATGCCAGCCAAGGAATCGTTCTCGTTTTCATTCTCGTCCTCGACCCATTTTCATGCTTTCTGGCGCCGCCTGCGGCATGGCGTCTGGCCCCAAAAGGTGAACGCAAACAGCCGAAGACGCAAGGACGCAAAGAGGAAACGTGATGCGTGAAACGTGATCGCAAGTTTAGTTATCAGGTTATCAAGTTGTCAGGTTGCCAGGTCGCCAGGTTACCGGGGCGAAGGACCACGGGCGGGGCGACGGGCAGAACCTGATAACTTGACAACCTGATAACCTGAAGACTGAATTCACGCATCACGGATCACAGATCACCCGTCACGCGTCACGCCCCCGGCTTGCCCATTCTGGTTGCGCGCGCTATCTAAAGCCCGTGCAAGTGCGTTTGCTCCTGGGGCCGGCGGGCAGCGGCAAGACCTTCCGCTGTCTGGCCGAGGCGCGCGCGGCGCTGGCGGCCGCGGTGCAAGGGCCGCCGCTGGTTTTCCTCGCGCCCAAGCAGGCGACCTTTCAATTGGAGCGCCAATTGCTCTCCGAGCCGAGTCTGCCGGGCTGCACGCGGTTGCAGATTCTCTCTTTCGAGCGGCTGGCCGAGCGCATCCTGGCCGAGCTGCAGGCGCCGCCGCCCCCTTTGCTGGCTGAGGAGGGGCGGCAGATGGTGTTGCGCGCGCTCTTGGGGCAGCAACGCGAGCAGTTGCGCGTGTTCCACGCCACCGCCAGGCTCCCCGGCTTCGCCCAGCAGGTGAGCGCGACCCTGCGCGAACTGCAGCAGCACGGGCTTTCGCCGGCGCGGCTGGACGCGCTGGCCGCCGCGCTGCGGGGGTCGTACCGGCTGGCCGACAAACTGCGCGACCTGGCTGGGCTTTGGCGGGCCTACCTGGCCTGGCTCCAAGCGCACCAAGTCCTGGACGCCACTTGTCTGCTTGACTTGGCCACCGCGGCGCTGCAGGCGCCGGGCCACGGGCCGGCGCAAGTTGACCAAGGCAGCCTGAAGGCGGGACTACAGGTGGTGGCAGCGCCCGAAATCCGCTTCGGCGGCTTGTGGTTGGATGGATTCGCCGAAATGACGCCGCAAGAACTGGACTTGCTGGCGGCGCTGGCGCCCCGCTGCGAGCGAGCGACGCTGGCCTTCTGCATGGAGTCTGAGCCGCCGGGCCAGGCGCCGTGGCTTTCGCTCTGGTCGCTGGTCAGTTCAACTTGCCAGCGCTTGCGCGAGCGGCTGGCGGGCGTGCCGGGCGTGGAAATCGTGGTGGAGCAACTGCCGCGCGCGGCGCCCCGGAGCCGGTTTGCGGCCAGCCCCACCCTTGCGCATCTGGAGCAACACTGGGCCGCTCCGCCAGGAGACGTGGACGGCAGGGAGGCTGAGCGCCAGTCCAGCGCCGGGGAGCGGGCGGGGACGCCAGCGCTCCGCCAGTCCAGCGCTGGGGTGCGCCTGGTGGCCTGCAGCAACCCCGAAGCCGAGGCGGTGTTGGCGGCGCGCGAAGTGTTGCGCTTGGTGCGTGGGCAAGGCGGGCGTTTCCGCGAAGTGGCGGTCATCGTGCGTTCGCTCGCTGGGTACGACGAGCTGTTGCGGCGCGTGTTCACGCGGTATGAAATCCCGTTCTTCCTGGACCGCCGCGAGCCGGTGACGCATCATCCGCTGGCGGAGTTGACGCGCTACGCCTTGCGGACGGTCGCGTTTGGGTGGCGGCACGACGATTGGTTTGGCACGCTCAAAACCGGCCTGGTGGACGCCGATGAAGCCGCCATTGACCGGCTGGAGAATGAGGCTCTGGCGCGCGGCTGGCGGGGCAGGACCTGGCTGGCCCCGCTGAGCTTGCCCGCAGAGGCGGCTTGGGCAGCGCGGCTGGAGCGGCTCCGACGCCGCGTGGCGCCGCCCTTCAAACGGCTGGCGCGCCGGCTGGGCGCGGGGGCGGCCGCCGAAGGCGCGGCGGACCTGTTCTTCTCGGCCGCCACCGGCCAGCCCACGGGCGCGGAACTGGCCCACGCCCTGCGCGCCCTTTGGGCTGACCTGGGCGTCGAAGCGCAACTCATCAAGTGGACCGAGGCCGCGCCGGACTCGCGCAAAGCACAGAGCCAAAGCCAAAAATCAAGAATCCACTCGACCGTTTGGGAGCAGCTCAACGCCTGGCTCGACAACCTGGAGCTGGCCTTCGCCACCGAAGCCGTGCCCCTGGGCCAGTGGCTGCCGATTTTGGAGACGGGTTTGGCCAGCCTCACCGTGGGCGTGGTGCCGCTGGCGTTGGACCAGGTGCTGATCGGGGCGGTTGACCGCGCCCGCAACCCTGAGCTGCGGCTGGCCCTGGTGCTGGGGCTCAACGAAGGCGTTTTTCCGGCCCCGCCGCCCCTGCCCCAACTGCTGACGGAGGCCGACCGGGAAACGCTCGCCGAACGCGGCGCGGAATTGGGGCCCGACCGCCGGCGTCTGCTGGCCCGCGAGCTTTACCTGGGCTACATCGCCTGCACCCGCTCCGCCCAAGAGTTGGTGCTCACCTATGCGTTGCGCGGCGCCAAGGACGAGCCGCTCAACCCTTCCCCGTTCGTGACCCGCCTGCAGCGTTTGTTCCCGGCCTTGGGCGTGGAGACCTGGCCGCCGGCCCCGCCCTGGAACGAGTGCGAACACACCTGCGAACTCAACGCGTCCTTGATCCGCGCGCTCCTGGCCGGCCCCGCCGGCGCGAGCCTCGAAGCGCTGGCCGCGCGGCCGGGCCTGGCGTGGCTGGGCCAGGCTCAGGACCGGTTGCGCATCGTGGACCCGAAGGAGACGCTCGCCCCGGCGGTGGCGGAGCGACTTTACGGCCCGGAGGTGTTGGAGACTTCGGTAAGCCGGCTCGAACGCTTTGCCGCCTGCCCATTCAGGTTCTTTGTTGATTCAGGTTTGGGCGCGGAGGAACGCCGCCGGTTTGAGGTGGATTGGCGGCAGCGCGGCAGCTTTCAACACGAGGTGCTGGCGCGGTTCCACCAACAACTCCGCCGCGAAGGCAAGGCTTGGCGCGACGTGACCGCCGAGGAAGCGCGCGAGCGCATCGGGCAATTGGCCGGCGAAGTCACGCGCGATTTCAGCAACGGCCTCTTTCAAGCCGACGACCAGAGCTTGTTCACGGCGCAGAGCCTCACCCGCGCCTTGCAGGAGTTCATCGCCACCGTCATCGTTTGGATGCGGTCGGCTTACCAGTTCAACCCCAGCGCGGTGGAGCTGAGCTTTGGCGGGGTCGGGCCGGGGCTGCCGGCTTGGGAACTGGACCTGGGCGCCGGCCACCGCATGGCGTTCCGAGGCATCATTGACCGGGTGGACCTGGCGCCCAGCCCGGAAGCCGGGGCGGCCTATTGTGTGGTGGTTGACTACAAGTCCGGACGCAAAACCATTGATCCGATCCTGCTGGCCAATGGCGTGCAGATGCAATTGCCGGCCTACCTGGCGGTGCTGCGCCAACTGGCCGACCCGCGGCCCGTGTTCGGCGTCGGGCGGCTGATTCCGGTCGGGGTCTTCTATGTGAACTTGCGGGGCAGCTACGGGCCCGGCCATCATCGCCGAGAAGTCCTTGACGAACTCCAGCAAACCCGCCTGGCGGCTTACCAGCACCGCGGGCGCTTCTGCCTGGAGGCCCTGCCCTGGCTGGACAGCATGAGCGCCTCCCAAGGCAGTAGCGGGCAGTTCAGCTATGCCTCCAGCCGAAAAGTTCACGGGCACTTCCGCGACCCGCTGCCGAGCGCCGAGTTCAACGCGCTGCTCGACTTGGTGGAAAGGCAACTGCGTGACTTCGGCGCACGGATCCTGGCCGGCGCCGCCCAGGTGGACCCCTATCGCAAAGGCGCGACCGAAGTGGCCTGCCAGCATTGCGACTACCGGCCCATCTGCCGGATTGACCCCTGGACTCATGAATACCGGCAGCTCAGGCGACCGGGCGTCGGCGCTGCGTGAGCCGCTCCGGCGCGAAGCGTTTGGAGTGCGCCGGCTTGCCGGCGCTTTTGGACGGCCCTGGGCATGCGAAAGCGGGAGCAAGCTCGCGCACTCCAAACGCCTCGCGCCATCCACGGGCCATCCTATTGTCATCGCTTGTGGCGCCTCGCTTTGTCGGCAGAACCGTGGGTGGCAGAATCGTCCGGAAGAGACGGCAAAGGCACGCGGCTGGCCGCATGATTCTGCCACCCATGATTTTGCCTTCGCTGAGCCAAAATCCCTGAACACAAGGACGCAAACATGCAGCACAACCTTGGCGCAATGACCATTGGCGACTACGATGCCCTGCTGGGCCTCTGGCAGGCAACCGAGGGCGTCGGCCTGGGTGAATCCGACACTCGCGAGGCGGTGGCCAGTTTCCTCCAACGCAATCCCGGCCTGAGCTGCGTGGCCCGCGATGCCAGTGGCGGCGTGGTCGGGGCCGTCCTCTGTGGGCATGATGGCCGCCGCGGCTATCTGCATCATTTGGCGGTGGCGCGGGCCTGCCGGGGGCAGGGATTAGGCCGGCGGCTGGTAGAGCGGTGTCTGCAACGACTCGGCGCCTTGGGCATCCTCAAGTGCAACGTCTTCCTGTTCGCCGACCATGCCGCCGGGGAATCATTCTGGCGGCACAACGGCTGGCAGGCGCGCACGGACCTGCGCGTCTTGCAGCGGCTGACCGTGCTGGCCGCCGCTGAAGGCGATTCTCATTGCCACCCCGCTGAAGCGAGGTGTGAATGAGAGTTGCGCAGGCACCGGAAGGATTCTGTCGTCCGGCCCAAGAGGACGCCGTGCCGGCCCGGCATTGACACTCCCGCTGGCATGGGTGAGATTCGGTGGAGGGATTGAGCCATGAAAAGCGTGGCTGTGATTTTGTGCGCGGCAGTCTTGGTGGTGCCGGCAGGGTGGGCGCAGGCGACTAATGCGCCAGCCCGGAAGCCGGAACCGGTGCTCCAGGCTCAACCCACGCAGCAACCGGAAAAGTTCCGCCTGCCACCCTTGGGTCCGCCCGGAACCGCCCGTGCCGGCGCGGTCACTTTTGGCGGCGCGCTCGTGGCGGCCGTCCGCGCCGACAAGCCGCTGCATCTGCTCAATCCCTTTGCCCCGTCGGAATACGGCGACGGCACGCAGTACGTGCTGCGCGACCCTTACACCGGCCAGGGCCGGGGCGTGTGTCTATTTTCGATCCACTTCGATCTCACGCCCAAGGCGCCCGCCAAAAAGCCCCACCTCAGCGACACCGTGCGCAGGCAGCAGAAGGCCAAGCCGGCGGGAGAATCGCCGGAGAAGCGGTGAGGAGCGGTCGGCGTGAAACGTGAAGACGTGATCCGGGAACTCAGTTTTCAGGTCATCACGGATGCCGCCTCCCGGTCAATCCTCGTCCCGGTGGGCGGTCACGGCCCAGGCGGGGTAAGGGGCGCGGGGGCCTTTCATCGCGTGCCAGATGATGCGGTTGAGCAAGTCTTCCGGGCACTGGTCAACCTGCGCCAGGGGCAGCCGGGCGGAGGCGTAGGCGTAGCGCCGCAGTAGCGGGTCGGCCACCTTCTTCGGCTCCGGATTCATCTGGTCGAGCGGAATCGTGTTGGGCACGGCGGCAAACGGGGTCAAGTTGGGCTCGTCGGTGAAGCAATCGAACATCAGCGTGGCCGTCGCATCCATGAGGTTCATCGGCGGCAGGCCGAGGATCAGCTCGATGGTGCGCACGAGGCTGGTTTGGTTGTATTGGGTGCTCACCACTTGGCCGCGTTTGGTGTAAGGACTGATGACGTAGGCGGTCGTGCGGTAGCCGCTTACGTGGTCCCACCCGTCTTGGGGGTCGTCTTCGATGGCAAAGATGCAGGTTTCCGGCCAGAAGCGGCTGTGACTCAGGGCCTCAACGATCTGCCCGAAGGCCAAGTCGTTGTCGGCCACTTGGGCCGCCGGCGTGGGCGCCCCGGCCTTGGTGCCCGAAGTGTGGTCATCCGGCAGGCAGACGATGACCAGATTTGGGTATTCGCCTTTTTGCTCGAAGGCCTTCAATTCCTTGATGAATTGCGCGGCCCGAAATTGGTCGGGAATAGCCATGTCCCAACCCACCGTGTTGGTGCACAGATAAGGCCGCAAGGATTCTATCGCCGGCCGGCTCCAGATGTGGATCAGCCCCGTCTGGTTCACAAAGTCGTGGTAAAAGTCCAGGAACTTGGGTGTGGGCTTTTTGGATGGGTCTTTCCAGGCAGCTTCGGTGATGGCGAATTCGCCATAGTCGCGCAAGGTTTTGCCGTGAGCGATGGCGTTGTCCCAGATGAAGCCAGCCGGCGAGTAAGCCAGCGCGTCCACGTCGTCGTCTCCCATGCCGTCGGGGTAGCTGCGCGGGAAGCCGGCAAAGGAACGCTCCATGTAATCGGTGGCGAAGGCCGAGTCAGTCCATTGGTGGCCGTCGGCGCTCAAGATGCCCGAGCAGTACGTGTTGTCCAGCAGCACGAACTCGCGCACCATTTTGTGCTGATTCGGCGTCACCGCCTCGCCAAACACACAAAGGTCGGCCCGGCCGTTGCCGGCTTTGACGTCGCCCAGCACCTGGTCATAGGTCCGGTTCTCCTTGATGATATAGACGACGTGTTTGAACACGCTCGGCTCGCCAACCCGTTCGGGCACAGGCCGGGGCGGCTGGCCAGGGCGCGCGGGCAGTGTGGCCGCCGCGAGCGCCGGGGCCCGATAGTTGCGCAACACCGTGCGCGTGAGCGCCGCCAACTGATTGGCGGGCGGCACGGCCAACAGCGAGAGCGTGCCAAAGTATTGGTGCGAATTGCTGCTCACGGTGCCAGTCTTGGCGTCTTTCTTGCCTGGGCCGATGCCCTTGATATTCGCGATGTAGAGCGCGTTGCGCCTGGCATCAGGCACGATCGCCCCGGGAAACCACCCCACTGGCAGCAACCCAAGCAACTTGGACCGCCCGGGGCGGAAGGCCACCACCGCGACGGCGTTGTGCGTGCCGTTGCAGACGTAGAGGGTCTTGCCGGAGGCGTCGAAGGCCAGCGCGTTGGGGCTGGCACCGAAAAGGTCGGCCGGGTTGGGTTTGGGCCAGATGGTTTCCACCACTTGGTCTTTCCGGGTGTCAATCACGCTCACGGTGTCACTGGCGGCATTGGCCACGACCACGTAACGCCCGTCGGGCGTCCGCGCCAGCGCGCAGGCGTGCAGGCCGGTCAGGATTTCGCTCGTCACCTTGTTCGCCGCCAGGTCAATGACTGAGACCGAGCCTTCGCTGGCGATGTGGCGGACGGGGTCCACCCGCACGCGCGCGCCAGCCCCGACGGGGCCGGTCACGCTGTCGGCATCAGGGCGGCGGCCACCCCAGTTGCTCACGTAGGCCTTGTGCCCGGCCAGCACCACGTCAAAGGGCGCGAACCCCACGTCAAACTCCCGCAGCACCTTGCCCGTGACCGCATCCAGTTCGGCGAGGCGGTTCGAGAGGTTCAATACCACGTAGAGCCGCTTGCCGTCGGGCGAAAGCGCCAGACCCGAGGGTATCTCCTTTTCCTTCTTGCGCCCGACCAGCCCTGACTCCGGCAACAGAATCGAATACAGGCCGGTGACCTTGCCGTCCCTGGCCACGCCGAACACTTTGATGCTGCCGTTGACGTTGGCCAGATAGATGCGCGCGCCGTCCGGCGAAAACACCAAGCCCGTGAAGCTCAGTTGGCCTTCCTTGTCCGGCTCTAAGATGTGGGTCGAGACTGCCTCGGCTGGCGGTTGATTGGTTTTCTCCGACGGCAGCGGCACGCGCTGGAGGATGCTCCCGCTGAGCGGGTCCACCACCACCAGCTCGTGAGTTTTGCCGGCCGTGACGAGTAAGCGGCCATCGGGGCTGAGCGCCAGGGCCTGTGGCCGCATGCCC
>Ga0315268_10006343_pt1 | contig 12602 bp, 15 predicted proteins | sample C1_top_MG_FD_204535 | JGI IMG/M metagenome (GOLD analysis project Ga0315268, IMG submission 204535) | Sediment microbial communities from Yellowstone Lake, YNP, Wyoming, USA - C1_top | ecosystem: Environmental > Aquatic > Freshwater > Lake > Sediment | place: USA: Wyoming | collected 2017-08-01 | reverse complement strand
TGCTGCTTGCCGAAGCCATGGGTGCCAAGAGGCTCGTGAACATCAGCAATGTGGATGCGGTTTACGATTCGGATCCAAGGAAGAATCCCGGCGCAAAAAAATTCACCAAGATGACCTATGACGAGCTTATTCTTCTCGCTTCAGAGAGCGACAAGCGCCTTGCCGGCACCCATTTTGTCTTTGATATGCTTGCCTGCAAGCTCATAGCCCGCTCGAAAATCGAGACGCACTTCGTTTCCTGCAAGAACCTCTCCGATGTGGAGAAGGCGATCGATGGCAAGGCCCACGGGGGAACGGTCGTGCGCGGATGAACTAAAAAACGGTGCAAGGTAAAAAGAAACCGAAAGAAAAAGGGGGGTGAACAGGGATGAATAAGAACGAGATCGTTGAGAAGACCGGGGAGTACGTCAAGGGCAGGCTTGCCGGCGAATCATCTGGCCATGACTGGTGGCATGTCCTTCGCGTGCTGAGGATGTCAACCTACCTCGCAGAGAAAGAGGGGGCGGACCTTTTCGTGGTCCAGATGGCCGCGCTGCTCCATGACCTGGACGACTGGAAGTTCAGCGAGACCGAGGAAAGGGGACTGAAAGAGGCCGCCGAATGGCTCGAGAGCGTCAATGTGGAAAGGCAGACCATTGAGCACATCTGCCGCATAATAGAGAACATATCCTTCAAGGGAGCGGGCGTGGAGACCAGGATGCTCACGCTCGAAGGGAAGGTGGTGCAGGACGCCGACCGCCTGGATGCAATCGGGGCAATAGGCATAGGAAGGACATTCGCCTATGGTGGCAGCAAGAATCTGGAGATGCACAATCCGCAGATAAACCCGCAGCTCCACCAGTCTTTCGAGGAGTACAAAAAGAGCAGGAGCACGACCGTCAACCATTTCCACGAAAAGCTTCTTCTGCTGAAGGACCGGATGAACACGGAAACCGGAAAGAAGATGGCTATGGATCGGCATGCGTTCCTGGAGGCATTCCTCAGGCGCTTCCTGGACGAATGGAATGGCTAAAAATTGATTTTTTCGTTTTTTACGCCTGGCTCTTCAGGAACCTGGCGACTTCCTTGTCAACGAGGGAAACGCATTTCTTCCCCTTCATGGAAACATAGGAGATTTCCACGTTCTCGGGCTGGAGCTTCTCCTCCTGGGTCGCCCGGATCGCATCCACCGCTATCTTTATGGCTTCATCCACGGTGATGGTGTCCTTGTAATTCTTCTCCAGCAGGTCGTCCACTTCCTTTTTGTTCGCTCCTATGGCGTCTGCCTTGTAGGCGGTCATCGCACCGCTTGGCTCGGCCTCAAACAGTTTGGGTCCTCCACTGTCCACGCCGGCAATGAGAAGGGAAACACCGAACGGCCTTATGCCGCCATACTGGGTGTATACCTGCATCAGGTCGCAGACGCTTCTGGCTATGCTGTCCACGGACGGCATCTCGTTGTAGGTTATGCGGTGCCTCTGGGCGTCAACCCTGGCCACTTCCACAAGCCTTCGTGCGTCTGCTATAAGTCCGCTGGCGGTCACGCAGATGTGGGCGTCCACATTGAATACCTTCTTGAGGGATTCCGGAACGACAAGCTTGGAATGGATGGATTTGAATGCAACCAGCGCAACCCCGTCTTTGGCCGTGACACCGACAGCGGTGGCGCCTCTCTTGACGGCTTCCTTGGCATATTCCACCTGGAAAAGCCTGCCGTCAGGGCTGAAAACAGTAATAGCTCGATCATAGGCCTGGGGGGAAACTCCGTACATTTTTTTCACCTCTAACGATAGAGAATTGCTTTTTATCTGAATTGCCTGGCGCTATTTATATGCGTTTGCCTCCTCCTTGAAAGGCGGATCCGCAATCATAATCGACTCGCCCGAAAACGATAATAAAAAACGGAATCGTGAGTCAATCGCCTCGCCCGTAAAAATAAAGAACAATACCTACGCCCGCTAGTACAACCCGTACGCTCGTTCATCGTCCATAACGATGCGAACGGTTTGCGGGTTTAGTTTTTTAGTTTTTACACAACGATACTTTTTTAAACACAATTATGCAACTATTTTGTGCGATAATCATGAAACTTCACAGTCTTGTAGATGAGAAGAAGAGAGAAGCGTTGCGCGCAGCCATGAAGCGGGGCGATTTCGACGCATTAGTCCGAAAGGGAGGCGAGGCTATGCCGAAAGACCCTTTCGCACCTCAACCAGCCACTAGCAACAGAATAAGAGGCCCGAAACTGAAGGTTTTCATCACGAATGCCGATGGCGTCCCTATGGAAGAAGCAATCCGAAGGGCCGATGAGGCTGGCCTTGTAATCGCTTCGAACAAGAGGATGGATCAGGCCCTTGTCGGCAGCGAAGAATGGAAAAGTGTTCAGACGGGATCGCCTTGCTGGACAGGGACGATGACTGCCTATGAAGAACCAGGAAAGGCATTCGGCAAGATCATTGAATATACAGATGATAAGACAGGACTCCGATATGTCTTCCCTGTGCCGGATAAGTTTGTCGGAATAAAAGATAGCTTGCTTGTGGTGGAGCATCCTGGTTTCATGCTCGAATTTGATGGAGATAGTAGAATTGTGAGGGCTTCAGAGGTGGATCTGATCGATATGTTTCCTACTAACAAAACTGGGTGGTATATCGCAGAGCCCATTCATGAAATCCCCCGTGGAGAGAAAGTTGACAATTCCAGTCCAGACGCCAGATGTCTTTGGAGAATCGCAAAAAGGGTCGGTCTTCTGGCCCGCAACTACGGTGCTGGTGACGGGCGGCTGGTCGTCTACGCCGTCGGCAAGCCTTCGGACACTTTCGAGTTGATTGTTGAAAGCCCCGAAACGGACGTTCCGGAGTAGCGGGTTTCGAGTTTTGGATTTCGAGCTAACGCGCTTTTTTCGCTTTCGCTGCCGTGTCCGATGCGCTCCCGTTTCACCATTTGCTCTGGAAGACGCCCGCAACCCTGAGCTTCTGGTTGCTCGCGTCGATCACCAGGATCGATTCGCCCTTCTCGTAGGCCATGGGCGCCGAAAGCGTGAGGTCGTTCTCGTTAACGACCCCTTCTACGAACTGGAGATTCGAATAGGCATGGATCTTGCCCTTCAGCTCATCCTTGTAGAACGGGCTGCGGTTGAAACGTCCGTTGATGACGTTCTCCACCTGGAACTCATGGCGTATCGGCGCAAGTATGCCGCGCTCGAACAAATCGCCCTTGTATGCTATCTCCACCCTGGAACCGGCGGCCGCCTCTTCGGCATCCTTGCCATCCGCCTTCATGGAACGGATTTCAACGTCCTTCCTGTCAGGCAGCAGGAAAAGCTTGTCGCTCTTGGACAGCTTGCCAGAACGTACGGTCCCATGCATAACATTGCCCACGGATTTCACCGATTCAGATCTGTGGGCCAGAGCAACGAAATTCTCGCCGCCGGCCGCAGGCTGGAGCGAAAGCACCTTGCCCTTCGCCGCGGACATGTTCGGCGCCTTATCGTATTTCTCGAGCACCATGCCAGACACCGGAAGCGGAACCTTGGAGATGATCACGCCCCTCTCGAGCTTCACCGCATTGAGCGCCACCATGATCTCCCCCACTTTCGGTGAAAGCGCATCCACGATGAGCACCGCATAATCTGCCATGGAAAGGGCATAGAGCAGCGGCTGAATCTTCTCCGGATAGTGCGCCGGATCGACCAGCGTGATCGTCGCGCCGTTCGCCTGCGCTGTGTAAAAAACCAGTTCATCTTTTCCGCTTTCAGTGCCAACCAGCTTGCAGAACTGCTCCCTGAGTTCAGGTTTGTCTGATAATACTGCAACAAACATCATCCCACCGCAAGCACATAGTTGTACGAAAAGGTATTAATTCCGGTGTTTCGTCAATGGCCGGTCCGCCACCGGCCAGAAAACTTTTTATTCATATGTGAATAGTATTATTCACTTTCGGATAAGTGATCGACATGGAAACCATACAGCTCATCAAATACAAAGGCTCTAGGAAGCTCCTCGAAACACTGGTGAAGTACTCCAACCGGCAGTTCACGATAAACGAGCTTGCGAAGGAGGCTGGCGTGCCTTTCGCTTCAGCATGGCGGCTGGTCAGGAGATGGGAGCCCGCCGGCATGATAGAGACAGGAAAGGTCGGAAGGAGCGTGACGGTGAAGCTCCGAAGATCCGAATACCTGGATTCCGTGCTGTCCCTCCTGAAGATGAGCATGAGCCCGCAGGCATTCACTGCCCGCGCCCTCAGGAACCTGCTTGTGAAAGAAAGCGGAGTAAAAGAGGCCTATCTGTTCGGGAGCGTGGCGAAGGGGAACGAGAAGCTGGCGAGCGATATCGATATAGCGCTGCTTGTAGAAAAGGAGTATGACGCGAACAGGATCGTGTTTGAAGTTTACGAGAAATTCGGGACAAAGGTGGTTCCTATCACGTTCCATGTCAGGAAAGAGCTGCAGGCATTCCTGGTCGGCAAGAAGGGGGAGCGGTTGAAATGACTGATACGGCTGCAAGAGCATTGCATGAAGCGGAAAGCTGGCTGGTTTCTGCCAGGCAAAGCCTGACTGACGCAGAAGGGGATGAAGCGCGGTCCAATGTCTGCTGCGCCCAGGCGATCCATGCGATAATACGCGCTAATGACGCGCTTTCCCTGAAATTCCTCGGATACAAATCAACCCGCCATGACGACGCTGCCATCGTCTTCATGAAGATCGCCGGGGAGGGCAAGCTTCCGGAAGGGGCGGCGGAATTCAAGGGCCTGATAGCTGATGCGATGAGAGACAAGAGCGGAGCGGATTATGGGAAAAGCTCTTTCTCTTTCGAAGCCGCCCGAAAATACGTAGAGCGGACAGGGCATTTCATCGCGATGGTGAAGGATGTCCTGAAATTGTAATCTTGGCATTGCCAGACCTCTCGCTCCAGCTCGGGCTCGTCTTATTTCTTGGCGCTAACGACGATTAGGGAACTATTATATTTTTTCAAAAGACGTTCCCGCCCTTTCAATAGTTTTTCTCCAATCCGCCTCCAACTGGGTTCTTATGAGTTTTGTCAGGTGTTTGTCCTCGTTCGTCAAATCCGCTTTTTCGAGCTCTTTTACCCGGCTTAAAATCTCAAAATCCGCACCTTTAGATAGAACATAGCGTTTCTTTTCTGCCGTCGTTGGTTTGAACTGCTTCCCAAAGGACGCTTTCGATCCCATCTATACCAGGCTCCTTTTTATCAGCAATTCCATCTCGTTTTTCCGTTTCTCCAACCCCTCCCGGGTCATGTATTCCATGGTCAGCCGCACGATGGGCTCGGTTCCGGATGCCCGCACCAGAAACCAGCCATCCTCTTCGTCAACCCGGATGCCGTCGTCGTCGCGGACCTTTCCCTGGATGCCTAAAGCTGCGATGCCTTCCTTCACATGAATGACCGTTCCGTGCTTGTCCTTCGCCTGGAATTTCTCCCGTGCCATGAAATGCTGCGGGTAGCGGGTCTTTAGTTTCGAGAAGGGCCCTTTCTGGCAGAATATCTCCGCGAACTTGGCCGCGGCCAGCACCGCATCCGGCACATGGACGCCATCCCGGTAGATGTATTCGCCGCACGGCTCACCGCCGAACAGTCCGTTGTCCGCTTCCATGCGGTCTGCCACAAAGGTGCTGCCCACCGGCGTGATGTCGATGGCCCCGCCGACCTTCTCCACAACCCCGCGGATCGCGAGCGACGCCTCCACCGTAGTGACGATTTTTTTGTTTTTTTCTTTCGCTCCGGAACGATCGAGTTCGTGCTCGATCATCATGGCGAGCTGGGCATCGAACTCCAGCATGGCGCCTGTCTCATCGAATATGACGCACCGGTCCCCATCCCCGTCATGGGCTATGGCAAAATCCGCGCCTGTTTCCTTCACCAGGGCAGGCAGGTGCCCGAGATTCTTCCGGTTCGGTTCAGGCGGCCGGGCAAATCCCTCGAGGCCGCAGTTTACCGGAATCACACGGCATCCCAATTCAGTCAGAAGGGCAGGTGTGATCACAGCCGCTGCCCCATTACAGTCCACAACGATCTTCGGTTTCCGTTTCCCAATGAGCCCGCCATCAACCAGGCCCATCACCAGGTTTCTGTGGTCCGCGAGAATTGCTTCGTCGTGTTTTTTCTTACCTGCAACTTCCGCCCGCTTCAGCGCGCTCTCGCCTTTCCTGTAGCTGGCGGTTATCTCCTTCTCGAGCTCTTTGCCGATCTCCTTTGTGTTCTCCATCAGCTTTAGCCCATTGTATTCCGGCGGGTTGTGCGATGCGGTTATCATGATGGCTCTGCATCCGTGTTTCCTGTTCGCGAGCGCCACGGTCGGTGTGGGCACTATGCCCAGGTCTATGAAATCTGCGCCAGCTGCCAGCACGCCATTGGCCACAGCATCCCGGAGCGCCGGGCCGCTTACCCTGGTGTCCCTGCCGACTGCAAGCGCATCACTGGCAAAGATATTGGCTATTCGCATGGCAAGTTCTTCTGTTATCTCTTTGCCATAGATACCGCGTATCCCTGATGTCCCGAACATAATACGACCTTTGATTAGGCATTCGTGCGATCTGATTGTTTATGCCTGCAGAGCCTTTTTTTGCCTTGCCCCTGATGCATTCCATCCCCCCTTATCCACACCTTGTTACCTACAATCACTTCGAAACCTATTTATTTCTTAGATGGTCAAAAACACACACAGACCGAGGTGGTCTTTTGTCAGCCATAGATGATGTACTAAAATATATCGCCACGAACGAGATAAGATGGATCGATTTTCAGTTCCATGACATAAAGGGTGCGCTTCACCGTGTCAGCGTTTCCAACCGCAAGATCGAGGCAGAAACCTTTGGGAATGGAATGTCCGCCGCGGACCTCGCCGAGGTTTTCGGTCAGACCCCCCAGGGCGATCTGGTACTCCTTCCGGATCCGGACACCCTGGCACGCCTGCCCTGGGAACCTGCCACCGTGAGGCTCCTCTGCGACATACTTGTGGCCATCAAGAAGGAACGTTTCCTCAAGGATCCGCGTTACGTTGCCGAAAGGATGGAAACGAACCTAAATGCGGCCGGGATTAAAACCGCCCTGGTCGGAGCCGAGATCGACTGCTACATAATGGACACGGTCAGCGTTGACAAGTCAACAAGGGGAAGGGGCACTGGCCTGGTGATGGACTCCAGGGAAGCGAAATGGGGTCCCTCGCCGTTATCCAACGACGAAACCGGCGCCTATGTGGCCGGCCCGGTCGACTCACTCTATTCTGCGAGGGTGCAGATCTGCGAGACCATGGAGGACAGCTTTGGCATGATGGTGGACACCCACCGCCACGGCCGTTCGCCCACCGCTCAGCAGAGCTTCGAGCTTTCCGAAAGGAGCCTCAAATCCGCTGCCGATGGGGTGAACACGCTGAAATTCATCACCAAGAACCTTGCAACCGCCGTAAATGCTTCCGCCACCTTCATGCCCTACCCGGTTGAAGGGGAACGGGGCAACTCCCTCAACGTCGCCGTCAGCCTCTGGAAGAGCAGCGACAACAACATATTCTACGAAGGCAAGGAGGAATACAGCCAGCTCAGCCAGACAGGAAGATACTACATCGGAGGCCTTCTTGAGCACGCGTCAGCGCTTTCGCTTTTCACCGCACCCACGCCCAATTCCTACCGCCGCCTGGCGATGGAGAATCTGCACACGGGATGGAGCGCGGTGCGCAAGGACTGCCTGGTGCACGTGCCCTATACCAAGAAGAATGTCAAGGAAGCCAAGAGGATCGTCTATCGCGGCTCTGATCCCTCCGCAAACCCATACCTCGCCTATGCGCTGGTGGTGGCTGCCGGCCTCGACGGAATCAAGAACAAGATTGATCCGGGCGAGCCGGTTGAGGTGGAAAGCAAAAAGCCGCGGGTGGAAAAACCGCTGCCCACAAGCCTCTACGAGGCTACCCTGGCGCTCCAGAGCGACACCAAATTCATAAAGGGCGTTGTGCCATCCGAGCTGCTGGGAGATTTCCTCGACCTCAAGCTCAGGCAGCACAAGGATTCGCTCAGGGGCGTAAGCGGCGCCGAGCTCCAGAAATACTGGAACGTCTGATCCTTCTTTTTCTTTTTTCCTTCTTTATCCAATTTCTTCCTATCCGGCAATCGAATCAGCGTCCGTTCGATCCGATAAAACAACAAAAAACAAATCCGCGTTCGCGTCATCTACCCGCTTCATTTCTGGTTTGATGGGCCCATTCGAGTCATCCATTCGCCCGGTTTTTCCGATTCGCTTTGTTTTTATTTTTTACCTTCCGATCTGACTCCCATGCGTATTCAATTGGTGCTTGTGGGGCGCACAATGCCTGGCTTCAATGAGCTTTTGACTTACGTGCACAAACAGTTTCGCGCCCATGTATCCCTGCAGTTTATCGATTTCCCGATGACGCGCGCCTTCAGGAAGGAGCGGAATCAGTACGAGGCAGAGGTGCTCCTCCACGATCTTGTGCGGCTGACTGCGCCCGAGGCTGATCGGACGGTTTTCATAACCCGCGAGGACATCTTCTCGAAGCCTTTGAACTTTGTCTTCGGGCTCGCTGCCGGGAACTCCTGCATTGTTTCCACGGCGCGTCTTGACCCGAGATTCTACGGTGAGCTAAAGGACGCTGCCCAGGCATCTGAGGCAATCGCGCTATTCCACGAGCGTCTGGTCAAGGAAGTGGTCCACGAGCTCGGCCATACGCTTGGTATATCCCATTGCGATGATAAAAAATGCGTGATGGTTTTCTCGAACTCCATCCATGACGTGGATTTCAAGGGTAAGGTTTTCTGCGAGAACTGCGATAAATTGCTTGGGCTTATGCAGAAATGAACCGGCAATCCGCGATCAGTGTTTACTTCAATATGTCCCCTCGCTGCGGCCACATCGTTTTCGTGATGGCTCTTCAGCGTTTTGGCCTGCTTGAGCTTTTCCCGGATTCGGCTCCGAAAAGATTTTTGTAATCATAGGTGATAAGATCATTGATTGGCGTGTGATGAGTATGGACTGGAACAGGCTGGCTGACGATGCTTCTTTGGAAAAAACTGCAATGGCGCTCAGGGAAAAAGGAATGGATGTGGTCGTGGTAAAAAACAGAACCGAAGCAAAGGCGAAAGCGCTGGACCTTATAAGCCCCGGCAGCGAGGTGCTCGCACTGACATCCGTAACGCTGGAGGAAACGGGAATCGCGAAGGAGATAGAGTCGGGCGGCAGATGCGTTTCCGTCCGAAGGAAGATAACATCCATCAATGACAAGGCCGAGCGCGAGAGGATGCGGCGGATAGGCTCTGCCTCCGATTGCGCCATCGGAAGCGTCCATGCGGTCACCGAAGAGGGACAGGTGGTGATCGCCTCCCAGTCCGGCAGCAACCTGTCGCCCTATGCGTTCAGCGCGGCCCGGGTGATCTGGGTGGTCGGGACGCAGAAAATCGTGAAAAATCTCGACGACGCTTTCCGGAGGCTTCGGGAGCACTGCCTGCCGCTGGAGGATGCACGGGCAAAAAAAGCCTATGGCGTGGGAAGCAGCATAAACAAAATACTGGTTGTCGAGAAGGAAATCTCTCCAAACCGCATCAGCATGATCCTGGTGAGTGAAAAACTCGGATTCTGATATTTATAAAAATCCGACTTGGTCAATATTAATGATCCGGGCCTGTAGTCGACAGCCTTGAACGGCATTCCGTTCAAGATTTGCCAGCAAGGCTGACAACGGTAAGACGTTCGCCTTACAAGGCCCCCTTTCTTTCCCGAAAGAAAAGGCCCCTGGGTTCAAAAGAAAGGGGTTTTCGAATGGAAAAGGGGCTGAGGAACGCGAAAGATACCCAGTTCGATCCTGGGCGGGCCCAATCCTTTCCTTTTGCATCCGGCATCGGGTATCCGATCTCCGGTTTCCAGTCCTGGATTTAGCCTCTGTGTCCACAAAGTAACATATTTAATTACTTGCATACACCTTTTTGCCGTGAAAGTCTATCATCCCCACACTCAGGACATAGTCGCCATAGGGCCGGATCGTCCCCAACCGAGTCAGGAGCGCCGCAACCTGTTTGCGAAACGCTACGTTCTCATGGACAAGCTCGGCAGCGGGTACTTTGGCACGGTTACACGGGCAGAGGATACCTTAAGCGGTGATTTTGTGGCGCTCAAGATACTTCATCCTGAATTCCTGAAGCACAGAAACACCAATGCCATTCGTCTATTTCAAAACGAGTCAGTGGCCCTTCGATCCATTTCCCACCCTGCCGTTGTCGCCTTCCGGGGCAGTGGCTATGTTGGCCGCCTGCCGTATTTTGCCATGGAAGTGATAAAGGGAAAACCACTTGACAACTACCCCAAATACTACCAGAAGTCGCTTTCCAAGTGCCTTCCCATCACATCGCAGATTTTTGAGGCTCTTTCCGCGATGCATCGGAGAGGCATAATCCACAGAGATGTCAGTGCGGATAATGTGATGCTGGATAATGATGGTGAATCTCTCCCCCAAACCCCCAGTGTCAAAATAATTGATCTGGGCTATGCCAAGGTTCCGAACGAATGGGACTATGCATCCACCACAAAACCGAAAGCAGAGCCCATAGGCAACGCCACCTACATCGCGCCGGAAATGACCGTGAGAGGCACCTCCGGAACCCCTGCCGCTGACGTTTATTCAGCTTCAGTTGTGCTCTACTCCATGGCCTGCGGAGCCCTTCCTTTCAGAGGTTCGATTCAGGAATTGCTCGAACTCCACGCCCATGGCGAGCCTCCCTCTCCGATATCCTTTGAGCCATCCCTTCCGGATGCGCTCTCCAGACTTATCCTGCATGGCATGGGAAAAAATCCCCGGGACCGGCCGACCGCGCTGGAGATGAAAACAGAAATAGATGCAGTCAGACAACGGATTCTGGAGGATTATTAGTGTCATCCGTCTTCCATCCAGTCATCTTCCGCTGCCGAAGCGGGGCTGGAGCTGGAACGGAGGTTTGGTGAAAAGGTAGTGTTTCTCCTTTCCTTCGAGTTCACTGAGGATGCGATGTACGAAAACCCCTGCGGGATCGGCCATGGTCGGAATGCGTTTGTGTACCTCTATCAGGGATTCGAACGGCTTCTGCTCCCTCTCCCTAAGGATGGCCTCCATGTTCTTTTTACCGATACCCGGAAGCAGGTCCAGGGTGTGAACCCTTATGGAGATGGGCTTTGCCGTGTTTATGAAAGCCACAAAATCACGTTCCCGGTCTGTTTCTATGGCCTTCTTGAGCATGGTGGGCAGGAATTCCTTTGCCCCCTGGGTGAGTTCTTCGTAACCTATTCTGCCTTTTATGTGAATGACCTCATCCCTTCCTTCCTTGCCAACACAGAGTTTCTGGCCGAGCATGATGCTGGCAGTGGGCTTGACGCTGGCCTCCAGAAGCGTGAAGAACCTGGTTCCAAGAAGCTGGACCATGGGCTCTTTTCTCAGGGCATCCGCGCGGCCCAACGGCAGGTACTCGATGACCCAGGCATATTCTTCCATTTCGATCCCCCTAGGAAAGCTCCTTCAGAATGGCATTTGCGTCTTCTTCTGACAGTTCTACCTTGTCTTTGGAAACTATGGCCTTAAGGCTTGGGATGGTCGCGGGCCGGATGTCTATTATTTTGATGGCCAGTTCCCGGCTGACCTTGCCCTCCTTGGCCAATTTGTCAGCAAGCTTCTCCGCCTGCTGGGCTTCTGTAACGGAAAATTTTTCACAGTTTTCAAGAGCCTGTGACTGCTCATAGCCAAGCTCTCCGTCCTCCTTTCTTTTGGAGAGGAGGCGTTTGGCTTCGGCCATGGAGACTGCTTTGGATGTTCTGATGTCCATAAGGTTCACCTCAAGATCCCAGTTTCAGATGTATGGGGCTTGCAATCACTTTCTTCTTCTGATTGAAATCCGCCACCTCTACAACGTAGCTCTTCCCGCGTTTCTCGACTATGATGCCCTGCCTGCCGGAGTACCTCAGGTGCGGCATCCCCTCCCACTTGGCTTTTGGGGTGATGACCACCTTGTCCCCGAGGTTGAAGGTTCGCACATACTGCGCTACGCTGACTACGCCTTTTCCCTTCAGTTTTCTAGTCCTTCCGTTAAATGCTCCTTTTGAACGCTTGACCATTTTAATCACTAACCATTTGTTTTTAGACGTTATAGGAATAAGAGAAAGTGTTTTTAAACCGCTTGGGCGACGGAAGCCCGTCGTGGGCTTCCTGTAACGTCAATAATGTAGCTTTATAAATCGGGCTCCTTTATAAATATGTATATAAATACCCGCAAAAGGTGGTTAGTTGGCAAAAAAACCTGATTTTGTGATTACGAATATGGTGGCTTCTGCTTCTCTAGGCCTTGAGCTTGATCTCTATGCCCTGGCCAACAAGATAAAGGAGATAGAATACGAGCCAGAACAGTTCCCCGGCGCCATACTCAAGTTCAAGGATCCAAAGGCTTCGCTGCTGCTCTTCAAGAACGGCAAGGTCGTCTGCGTGGGCTGCAAAAAGCGCTCGCTCATCGAGAAAACCATCGAGAAGACCATAAAGATGCTCACCCCCTATGCCAAGCGCATAACCAAGACCAAGAAACCAAAGATCGAGATCACCAACATCGTCGCTTCCGCTAACCTTGGCCTCGAGCTGGACCTCTACAA
>Ga0315268_10006342_pt1 | contig 12604 bp, 12 predicted proteins | sample C1_top_MG_FD_204535 | JGI IMG/M metagenome (GOLD analysis project Ga0315268, IMG submission 204535) | Sediment microbial communities from Yellowstone Lake, YNP, Wyoming, USA - C1_top | ecosystem: Environmental > Aquatic > Freshwater > Lake > Sediment | place: USA: Wyoming | collected 2017-08-01 | reverse complement strand
GGCGGCGCCTGGGCGGCCGGGCCTGATGAGGCGGGCGCCCCGGTCGGAGCCCCGGCTGGCGTTGTCGCCGGCTGATGCCCGGCCGGCATCACCACGATCATCGGCACGGCCTTCCCGGTGGCGATCAGGTTGTCGAGGATGAAGCCCGCACGCCCCACGCCCGGCCACGCATCGTCCGTATCGCCTGCGCCGTGGAGCAGGTAGAAGACGGGGTACTTCTTCGAGCCCGACTCGTACCCGGGCGGCGTGTAGACGTGCATGCGGCGGGCCCGCTTCAGCACCGACGAGGCGTAGAAGACCTCGGCCACCGCGCCGTGCGGCACGTCGCGGAGGTCTGCCGCGTCGAGGCCCGGGATGTCGAACATGCTCCAGGTCGCGGCGTTCGACTCACTCAGACGCGTGTTGACGGGATCGAGTGTACGCACGCCGTCGACGACGAACACGTATCGGAAGGCGCCGGGCGGAACCACGGCGGTCGTAGCTTCCCACACGCCGTTCTCGAGCTTCGTAAACGTCGGGCTGGTGCCAGGAATATCGCTCGCGCTTACCGTGACCGCCTGCGCCTTCGGCGCGTAGAGGCGGAAGACGACCCGCCGGTCTGAGAGCACCTCCGGAGACACCACCGTCGGCGGCCGGCTGGCTGGCGGCGCCTGTGCGGCCACGACGTTGGCGATCAGGAGGATTCCAGCGCACAGGAGTATGAAGCGTCTCATCGTCGAGTTCCTCTCTCTGGGGTCACATCCTGCATCATGACATTTCGCACGACGTGACCCCACGCCGCTCTCAGCGCCGCGCAGCGGCCTTTGCCAGCAGCTTGTCGATCGTCGCCAGCAGCTGATCGTGCGGCACCGGCTTCTCGAGGAAGGCGTCCACCGGAAGCGCGTCCTCGTTCGGGCCGAAGCGGTGCGTCGTCGTCCGGTGGATCGACGTCAGCACGACGATCGGTACTGCCCGGTAGGCGGCGTACTTCGAGTCGTCCGCCGGGTCCCGAAGCAGCTGCGACACCCGGAAGCCCTCGGTGTAGCGGTCCATCATCACGTCGAGCAGGATCAGGTTCGGCGAGATCTCTCCGACCGCGCGCAGGCCGGCCTCGCCATTCGGCATCGAGTGGAACTCGTGGCCATGCGCCTCGAGCAGGATCTTCATCGACGCGACGAGATCGCGATCGTCGTCAATCATCAGGATCTTGGCCATCTCGCGCCCTCCTCATTCTCGCGCCCTGCGGCGCATGGTTGACCTCGATGCGGCAGCGGTCAGGGGCAGGAGGACCGCGATCGTCGTGCCCCTCCCCTCCGCGCTTTCAAGCTCGATCGTCGCGCCGGCCCGACAGGCCACGGCGCGGACGATCGGCAGCCCCAGGCCGGTGCCCAGCTCCTCGAGCGCCTTCGCGTTGGCCGCCCGGAAGAACTCCTCGAACACGTTCGCACGGTTGTCCGCGGGAATGCCGATCCCCTCGTCGGCGACCACGAGGCGTGCGAAGCGCGAATCCTGCTCGATCGAAACGCGGACCGTTCCGCTGGTCGAGTACGTCACCGCGTTGCGCACCAACTGCGTGACAAGCGGGTCGAGCAGCCCGGAGGCAGCCGATACCAGCACCGACGCGGTTGGACTCGCAAGGCCGAGCTCGAGGCCCTTCGCGCGCGCTGCCGGCTCGAACCTGGCGCACACGTCGCGGACCAGGACGCCAAGGGCCGTCGGACCTCCGGCGTCGGCCATGCCGGTCCTGATCGACGCCAGGTCGACCAGGTCGTCGACGAGCGTCTGGAGGTAGGCCATCCGGGCCTCCACTCGGCGCACCAGGTCCGCCTGTTGAGGGTCCATCTTGCCGACATAGCCCTGGGAGAGCAGCGACAGCATCGTTCGGGAGACGGCAACCGGGGCCCGGAGGTGGTGCGTCACCTGGGAGAGGAACGCTCCGGCGTCGATGGGGGGCGACGCTGCTTTCCTTTTCGCCATAAAGACTCCTGCACCGCGGATTATCCTCTGTGGGGTCACATCTTGCATCATCACTTTTTGCACGGTCTGTCCCCAGCCCGTGGAACCCTTTGGCGCCGGATGCGTTTGAGGTAGTACGTGGTCCGCCGTCGGGGCGGCGGGCGCGGCACCCAGCCCTTCATGGAGACAGCATCATGATCCTCACCAGCCCCTCCGGTCGGTTGTCCAGGTCCTTCCCGCTGGCGGCACTACTCGTCGCGTCGCTCGCGCTGGCGCCGCACGCGGCGGCGCAAACCGCCGGAGGCTCTTTCGAACGGACGCTGAAGGTGACCGGCCCCGTGGAGTTGAGCATTCGAACGGGTTCGGGCCGGATTCGCGTCATGGCCGGCGCCGGCGACACCGTCAGGATCGCGGCGCGGCTGCGGGCCGACAACTCCTGGTTCTCGGGCGACGTCGGCGCCAGGATTCGGGAGATCGAGAAGAACCCGCCTGTCGAACAGGCCGGGAACTCTATTCAGGTGGGTCGGTTCGCCGACGAGAACGTCGCGAATCACATCAGCATCAGCTATGACGTGACCGTGCCCTCGCAAACGAGTGTGAATGCCAGGACGGGGTCCGGCAGTATCGACATCGGTGACGTGGACGGAACGGTCGACGCCAATACGGGTTCAGGGTCAGTCACGGTCGGGCGCGTCGCCGGAGCGGTGGTCGCCGGCACCGGGTCTGGCAGCATCACGATCACCGGGGCCGGCAGCCTCAAGGCGCACACCGGCAGCGGCTCCATCCGCGCCTCGGCCGTTGCCGGAGCCGCGACGGCGAGCAGCGGGTCGGGGAGCGTGCACGTCACCCAGAGCGGCAAGGGCGACGTCGACGTCTCGTCCTCGTCGGGCGACGTGGTGGTCACCGGCGTGAACGGTGCCGCCCGTGTTTCGGCCTCGAGCGGGAGCATCGAAGTCGAGGGGCGCCCCACAGGCCCCTGGGACATCCACTCGTCGTCGGGCGGCGTGACGGTTCGGATTCCGTCGGACGCCAGGTTCGACCTCGACGCGCACGTGTCTTCCGGCCGAATCGAAACGGCGCACCCCCTCACCATGACGGGGACGATCGACAAGCAGCGGCTGCAGGGCAAGGTCCTCGGCGGCGGCCCGCTCGTCAGCGTCCGGACGTCGTCTGGCGGGATCCGGATTCAGTAGCGCCCGGCCCGCGGGGTCACATCGTGCGAAATGTGATGATGCAAGATGTGACCCTCTTGGGGTCTTACCGCCCCGTTTTCGGACGGGTGCTGATCCCGAGGAGGGAGTACAGTCGGATTCTCCTCGAATGCAGGAGGTCGTCCATCGCCCTCCATTCAGGAGATCCCGTTTGTCGGAAAAGGATTCACGGCCGATACCTCGCCCCTCCGAGCGACCGTGCCGAGCATGACCGACATCGCCCGCACCTCGACCACGCCCGATCCGATCCACAGGAGCCCCGACGGGGCACCGGCAAGTCCCCCGGGCGGCGCCTCCTACGGCGCAGCCATGACTGAGACTCGAGAGGCGCCGACGGCGAAACGGCTGTCGACGCCGAACCCGAGGGGTCGGCACAGGGACGATGACGACGCCACCGCCCGGGCCGGGCCACCCGGCGATACCGCCCGGGCGGCCTCCGATCGAGGGGCCTCGCCGTTAGTCTTTCAGAACCGTGCTAAACACCTTCTGTGCTGGCAGCTTCTTGGTGCAGAAGAACCAGTCGTAGCACTTCATCTCCTCCTTGCCTTCCATGCGGTCTTTGGCAACGCCGCACGAACCCGCCGGCGGGACGATGACATCGTCGCCCGGCTGCCAGTCCGCCGGCGTGGCGACCGAGAACGCATCGGCGGTCTGCATGGCGATCAGCGCGCGGTACAACTCGTCGAAGTTGCGCCCGAGGCTCAAGGGATAGTAGATGATCGCGCGAATGGTCCCCTTGGGGTCGACGAAGAACACCGCCCGGACGGCCTTGGTCGTGCTCTCGCCGGGCTGGATCATGCCGTACGTTCTGGCCACCGTCATGGTGATGTCTTCGATCAAGGGGAACTTCACCTCGACATCCTTCATCCCCTTGTACTCAATCTTCTCCTTGATCGTTCGCAGCCAGGCGATGTGACTGTACAACCCGTCCACCGAGAGGCCGACGAGTTTGCAGTTGGCCTTGGCGAACTTGTCCTGGAGCGCGGCGAAGGTCATGAACTCCGACGTGCACACCGGCGTGAAATCCGCCGGGTGGCTGAAGAGAATGACCCAGCTGCCCGAGTAGTCCCCGGGGAAGTGGATCTCACCCTGAGTGGTGACGGCGTTGAATTCCGGCGCCTTGTCGCCGATGCGGGGCATCGGGCGGGCCTGCATCTGCTGTTCGGTGTCCATGTGTCCTCTCCTCTCCGGTTGTTTTCGGTGCGTGTCGATCTTCAGTGAAACCAGTGACCCTCGCGTGCCAAGCGTGGACATCATCTCACGTCGGCACGAGCGGTGATATCCTCTCGGCCAATGGCCGCACCGCTTCGCACCTCCCGCGTCCTGCTTGCCAGCACGCTGGCGGGCATCGGGCTACTGGTGGTCGGGTCTTTCGACTACGCCGCGACCGAACGCGACCTGCTGCAGCTGCTGCGTGAGCAGGCGGTCACGCTTCGCCATACGATCGCCGCCGCGGCCCGGGCAAACCAGGCGGCAGGTGCGCAGGCCGAAGCGCAGATTCAGGAGCGCCTGCTCGACAACGCGCGGCTGCTCGCCGAACTCGATCGCCGGCGGCGGCTCGACCCGGTCTTCCTCGACAGCATTGCCACCCGGAATCGGCTCTTTCGCGTCGCCGTGTTCGACCGGCACGGCACACGCGAGTACTCGAGCGGTGGAGAGGGCGCCGGATTCGGCGCCAGCGGACGCGGCTTCCCGGCCGCAGGCCTGCTGCGACAGCTGATGACCGGCAACGAGATGGAAGCCGTTGGTGAGTTGCACAGCCCGCGGTGGGGTGGCCGCGCGCGCATCGCAGCGGGGATTCGCCGTTCGAACGGCGGCGTCATCCTGCTCAACGCCGACGCCGGCGAGATCGACGCGCTGCAGCGCCAAATGTCGCTCGAGAGCCTGGCGCAGGACATGGTGGCGTCAACAGGGCAGCTGGCCTACGTGACGCTCGACCGGGGGGACCTGCACATCGCCAAGGGCGACCTCCCGGAGCCGACTCCCGCAGCGCCGATCGTCGCCGGCGAGTGGACAGGCGGGCCGCTCCTCGAGCGGGAACTGTCCGTACGGGGCCGCCCGGTGCTGGAATTCGCGGGGCCCGTGGAGCTCGGACAGGACCGGACCGCCAGCCTCCGGGTCGGACTTCGACTCGACGATCTCAGACGCTCGGAGCGGCGGATGATGATTCGGCTTGCCGTCTCGCTCGGCGCCGCCCTGATTCTGTCGCTGCTCGCGCTCGGCACGGTGTGGCTGCGCCAGGCCTACAGCGCCCTGAGCAACAAGCACGCGCTGGCCGAGGCGGCGCTACGCCGGCGTGACCGTCTGAGCGCGATGGGCGAACTTGCCTCCACGGTTGCGCACGAGGTGCGCAATCCGCTGAATGCCATCGCGATGAGCGCACAGAGGCTCGGTCGCGAGTTCCCGGCGGTCGCCTCGGCCGAAACCACTGAGGATCGCGCCGAACTCGAGCAGTTGCTCGGCGTCGTTGAGAGCGAGACACGCCGCATCAACGACGTCGTGCAGCAGTTCCTGGAGTATGCCCGCCCGCCGAAGCTCGCGCCGCGCGACACCAGCCTCGCGACCGAGGTGAGGGAGACCGTGGACTCGCTCCGGGCGCTGTCCGAGTCGCGCGGGGTGAGGCTGGAGATCGAGGCCGGCACGGCCGGAACGGCGCTCTGCGACCCGGGCCAGCTGCGCCAGGCTTTGGACAACCTCGTCCGGAACGCCATCGAGGCGACGCCGGAAGGCGGCCAGGTGACCGTGGTCGCGGCCAGCGGCAGCAAGGGACACACGATCGAGGTTCGCGACACGGGTGTCGGCATCGCGACCGAGGATCTCCCGAAGGTGTTCGACCTGTACTTCACGACGAAGCCACATGGGACGGGTGTCGGCCTGGCGGTGACCCAGCAGATTGTCAGCGCACACGGTGGGACGATCGAGGTGGATTCGGCAGAGGGGCGCGGAACTCGGATGACGATCCGGCTGCCGCTCGTCTTCGAGGGAGGCGCCGGTGCCTGAGCACGTGATCCTCGTGGTGGACGACGAGCAGGCGCAGCGGACCGTCCTGGCGGGCTTCCTGCGCAAGCGCGGGTTCGAGGTGCTCCAGGCGCCCGGGGTCGGGGAGGCGCTGTCCCAAGTGTCCGCCCGGCTGGTGGACCTGGTCCTCACCGACCTGCGAATGCCGGACGGCACCGGCCTCGATGTGCTGAGCGGCGTGCGGAAGATCAATCCCGAGATCGCGGTCGTGGTGATGACCGCCTTCGGGACCGTCGCCAGCGCCGTTGACGCCATGAAGCACGGCGCCTCCGACTACTTGACCAAGCCGATCAACCTCGACGAACTGGACGTGCTGATCGGTCGCACGCTGGAACGGCGGGCGCTGGTGGCCGAGAACCGCGAGCTGAAGCTGCAGCTCGAACGACGATACCGCCTCTCCGGGTTGGAGACCGCGAATCCGCGGATGGCCGACGCGATCAACATGGCGGCCCGAGCCGCGACGAGCCGGGCGACCATCCTGATCCGCGGCGAGAGCGGGACGGGCAAGGAGTTGATGGCGCGGGCGGTCCACTACGCAAGCCCGCGCGGGAAGGGGCCGCTCGTTGCAGTCAACGTGGCCGCGCTCCCCGACACCCTCATCGAATCGGAATTGTTCGGTCACGAGCGCGGCGCGTTCACGGGCGCCGATCGCGAGCACCGCGGCCGGTTCGAACTCGCCGACGGCGGTACATTGTTCCTGGACGAGATCGGCGACCTGCCGAAGAGCACGCAGGTGAAGCTGCTGCGCGTTCTCCAGGAGCAGGCCTTCGAACGGCTCGGCGGCACGCGCACCTTGCGCGTGGATGTTCGCGTCATCGCCGCGACCAACCGGGACCTCGAGGCGATGATTGCGCAGGGCGAGTTTCGCGACGACTTGTACTACCGCCTCAACGTCGTCTCCATCGACATTCCCCCCCTCCGCGAGCGGCGCGAAGACATCCCGGCACTCGTTCAGCTGTTCCTGCAGCGGTTTGCCAACGAACGGCCCGTCCCCGTAACGGAGATCTCGCGCGAGGCGATGGATCTGCTGGTGAAATACGAGTACCCGGGTAACGTGCGCGAACTCGAGAACCTGGTGCACCGGGCTGTGGTGCTGGCACGCGAGCGGACGCTGACGACGGCGGACCTGCCGATTCGGGTCGCGCGAATGAAGGCCGACGGACACGTGGAGGCGGCGACGACGTTCGTGGAACGCGTGGCCGAGTTCGAACGCGCGCTCATCGTCGAGGCCCTCGACCGGGCGGACGGGGTGCAGACTCGGGCCGCGCGCGCGCTCGGGATGAGCGAGCGCCACCTGCGCTACAAGCTGCGGAAATACAAGCTGGGCCAGGCAGAGGATGAGCCGGGCGACGAGGAGGGAGGCGAGGAGCCGACCGAGTAAGGGTCAGTCCATGTCGCGCAGTTCGTCGTCCAACTGCTGCTCGTATGCCCGCCCGCCGGCGTCGGGGCCCGCGGCGGACGGCGCGGGCGTGGCAGTTCGGGGTGGCGCGGCGTCGCGGCGGCCCCGGGTCATCCGCTTGACCAGCCCCACCAGGCCGAACGCGCTCACCCCGAAGACCAGCCACGGCGTCAGGTACAGGAACCGGCTGAAGCCGCGGTTCGGCGGCTCGGCGAGTATCCGCAGGCTGTACTGGGCAACAAAGGAGTCCAGGATCTGCTGACGGTTCATCCCGCGGCCGAGCCGCTCCCGGATCTGCGCCTTCACCTCGTCGGACGCCTGCGACGCGTGCTCGGACACGGGCTGCATCCAGCAGCACGGGGCGATCAGCATCCGCTCGATCTGCCGCGCCTCCTTTTCGAGAGGCGCCGTGAGGACCGGCGGGGCGGGTTGAACGGTTGCCTGGCGGGCAGCCGCTGGCTGGGCGGCCGCAAAGAGCAAGACGGCCAGGCTCCATCCGAGCACCCTCATCGCCGGTCCTCCTCGCCCGTTGGCGGCAACCCCTGGATGATCTGGGCCACCTCGATTGGGCGCTTGCCGTTCTCAGTGGCCAACTGCCGCATGTTACTCTCGGCCGTGGCCCCCGTAAACCCCGCCTGGCGTAGCCGCGCCAGGGCGGCTTCGACCGGGACATCCGCTTCCTCGCAGAGCTGACCGACCGTCTTTCGTCCGAACCCGCCGCCCTCGGCCACCGGGACCGATGCGGCCTTGGCCTGTCCGAGCGCCTTCAGGTAGACCTGCCGCGGCGTGACCTTGTAGGTCGTCGCCAGCGACTGGAGCGTCACGTCGGTGCCCGGCGCCGTCATCCCGGCCTCACGCAGGTTCTCCATCGCCCGGTCGACGGGCAGCTTGTTCGTCTCCGCGAACTTCGCGACCGTCCACAACTCCGCGTGGGGCACCGGCGGTTCGGTCGCCGGGTCCGACCAGGAGTTCTTCGCCCGCTCGCCCTGCGTCATGACGGTCGAGAAAGGGGGAACGCCGACGATGGTCAGGAGCAGCACGGTCGCGCCGACCGCTGCGGCGAGGCCCATTTCCTTCCCGCGGTGAAGCCCCTCGCCGGCCTTCCGTCGCAGGTAGTTCAGGATCACTCGCCAGTTGAAGTAGATGTGGAGGGCGATCGCGCCGAGAAAGAGCAGCGTGAACACCGTGTGCACGGCCTGCCAGTCGGCCTTCTGCAGCCGACCGAACGTCCACTGCGACCAGTTGGCCACGCGTCCGGGGGGCGAGATGAACAGCACGAGGCCCGAGGCGGCGATGACGACGAAGGAGAGAATGACGTAGAACGTGACGAACGCTCGCCAGTAGAAGGCGTCCTTGCGGCCGGGTTTCATGATCTCGTGCTCCTGCTCGAATTCCGGATGACTGCCGTCTGACTCCGCGGGAGCAGGCCGGGACAGGAACCGTCCCAGCCTGTTCCCGCAGTTGTCTCGCTACCGGCGGGGTCCACGACCCTTGCCCTTGGGGCCGGTTCCGTCGCAGATGCCCGTACCGGTGCCGGCGCCGGCCGGAGCGCCGACGCCCGTGCCGTCCTGCGGTCCGACGTGCGTGCCGTTGCCCTTGCCGCGGCCGTGGCCCTTCCCCAGGCCCTGTCCGTTTGCGCCACGCGTGCCATTCTGGAAGTTGTCGCAGATGCCATCGCCGTTTGCGTCGACGAACTTGGCCCCCACCGTCGCCTGACCGCCGGCCTTCGGGGCGGCCGCCGGCCTGCCCTGCGCGGCCGCCATCGCAGCGGTCACGAGCAGCGCTCCCAACGCGAGAATCAATGCGCGTTTCATGGTTCCTCCTGTCGGTTTCCGTCGGCTGCGATGCGACCATCGCACCGTGCTTGTCCTGTGAGAAGGCAAGGACCGGACCACCGCTGGCAGCCACGGCTGCAAGTGCCATAACGCACTGACGCGTCGAGACTTGCACTAGAAGGACGATTCAGGACGTCCGGGTGTGAGGGGCGAGAATCTCGACCGGACGGTCGGGGAGTTCGACCAAATGGTCGAACGGGAGATCAGCAGACCCTCGCAGGCTTGCCAGCCCGCCTTCGCCGCTTCCGCCGTCGCCTTGCAGGCTTCGGCAGGACAAGTCGCGGCTTCGGCGGGTGGCTTGCCTAGCCGTGGCTCGTTTGCTGGAAGGATGAGGTCCGCCTTCGCCGCTTCCGCCTTCGCCTTTCAGGCTACGGCGGACACGTCGCGGCTTCGGCGAGACAGCCTTCGCCTGTCAATGGCTCGCTGGCTTGCCTAGCCGAAGCTCGCCGAGGAGGGTGCGCCAGCTCACCCGCAGGTGAGCGAAGGCTGGCGGAGAGAGAGGGAGACGCGAAAGGGCGTCTTCCTCACTCGCCATGAAATAGGCACTTGCGCTGTGAGCCGCAGCGGTGAAACGACTTGGCTCTCTTCGGCCGGCTACTCGCGGCAGCCACGGATTGCTGAGTTGTTCGTCCTCTGCGGCGGCCTGGGCACACGGATGGGCACACGCGTTGGCATCCGGAGCTGGTTCATCGACGACGCAAACGGCCGCCAGCCCGGAATGAGCCCTACATGTCCGCGCGCGACAGGCGGCGGGCGGCCAGTGCGACGGGCAGAATCATCCAGGCTGCCAGCGAGCCGGACAGCACGACGGCAGCGCCCGACGGGCCGCCGGTGAAACGCAGAAGGGCGAGCGAGGCGGCGCCGAAGGCGGCGGTGCCTTCGATGGCGAGCAGCGTGGCCGTTCGCACCGCATCCACCGGGTTGACGAGCACCGCGGTGATCAGCAGGCGTGAGGCGTGGCCGGACCGGAGCAGCGAGGCCACACCGAGCGCGGCCAGGTCGAACAAGACCACGGCGACGAACCACACGACGAGGGCCAGCGCGAGCGCGCGCGCCCGACGACCCGTACTTCCCGCGGCAATCAACGCGGCGATCCCGAGAAACACCGCCGTCAGCGCCGCTGCGCCGCCCATCAGCGCGACGAACGAGGCGAGGCCCTCCCCGCCAGATTGCGAGAAGATGACGAGCCCGGCCGCCCCGAAGCCGAGGGCCTGCGCGCCGAGCAGCGCCTCGAAAAGGCCCAGCAACTTGCCGAGCAGGATCTTCCAGCGGGCGACGGGCTGAGAGAACAGCAACTCCGCCGCCCCGCGGTCAGGCGCCAGCGCCAGAACACCGATCATCAGCGCCGTGAGCGGCACCAGCAGCAGCACCAGCTGCACGAGCGAGACGGCGGTGCGCGCGAACTCCTGCATCCCGCTGCCGCCCGAGAGGATGTAGCCCGACAGCGCCACACCGAGCGACAGTGCCGCGAAGACCAGCGCGAACGTCTGTGTCCACCGTGATCGGACCGCCAGCGTCAGCTCCTGGCGAGCGCAGAGCAACAGCACGGAGCGTCCGGCGCTCATGGGCATCGCGGCTCCTGACCTCCGGGCGGCCCGGCCGGGCCGAAGACCTCGGACACGCCGACAAAGACGCCGCCTTGCGCGTCGGGGTCCGCACCGAGCGACGCCTGGTCGACGTGCGCGATCAGGTGCGATCCCATCGGCGTCTCGAGCCGCCCGACGCGCGTGAAGGTCGCCCTCGACGCAAGAACCCAGGCGCGAGTCCGATGGTCCGCCACGTACGCGACCGCCCCCTTCACGGGCGGCGGGTTCTCCTTGAGATACGCCGCAAGGCACCCGATGTCGTCGAAGAACATCGGTTCCTCGCCAGGCGCCACAATCTGCGCGGCCGTGCGCGGATCCGACACGGTCATCCGACACGCGCGGCAGGCGTCATGTCGCGGATCGAGCGTCGCCGGGCCGGGAGTTCCACCTCCGCACGCGGCCGCCACGCTCACCATCGTCACAACGCCGAGCGCACACGCACGCCGCCCCCTCATTGGCGGTCTCCCACGAGTTCCCGATACAGCAGGTCCAGCCGCCCCTCCTCGGTGGCGATCGCGCGAATCTCGCCGCCGGCGGCCCGAATGCGGTCGAGGACGGCAGGGCGAGCCGATGCCGTCCCCCGGACCACGACCTCGTCCTCCAACCAGGCGGCATCCGGCCCGAGGGCCGACAGGATCGCGGCGGGGTCCGCGCAGCCTGGCGCGAGGCGCACCCGCATCACCCCGCGGTCGCCGAGCCGCTCGTGCAGCTCCGCCCGGCCGAGCGTCGCCACCAGCCGTCCCTCCACCAGGACGGCAAATCGGTCGGCCAGCCGCTCGACGTCGCCCAGCTGGTGCGACGTGAACAGCACCGTTCCCCGGCCTTCCCTCCGGCGTTCCATCAGCGTGTAGAAGGCCGACAGGCCCTCGGGGTCGAGCGCGGCCGTCGGTTCGTCGAGCAGCAGCACGGGCGCCTCGGCAAGCATCGCGACGGCCAGCCCGAGCCGTTGAACCATGCCGCCCGAATAGGTGCCCACCGCCCGTTGGCTTGCTCCGTTGAGCGAGGCGAACCGCAGCACGTCGTCCGTGCGGCCGGCCTCTGCGCCTCGGAGTGCGCGGTAGAACTCGACCACCTCGTGGCCGGTCAGCGCGTCCGGAAACGAGACCTTCTGCGGCAGGTACGAGATGTCGCGGCGCGCGTCTGGCTCGGTCGCCGGACGCCCAGGCTTGCCGAGGAACACGTCGCCCCGTGTCGGGCGGATCAACCCGGCGGCGGCCTTCAGCGACGTGGTCTTGCCAGACCCGTTCGGCCCAAGCAGCGCGACGGCCTCCCCGCGGTGCACCTCGAGCGACAGATCCACCACGGCGCGGTGCGCGCCGAACGTCTTCGTGAAGCCGCGAAACTCGATCATGGCCGGGCGCCTCTCACTCGGGCCGCTCGACGCCCCCTGGCGAGCACGGCGCAACCCGCCGCGAGCACCGCGACCGAGAGCCCGAGGCCGCGGGCGTCGCGCGCGGACGGTCCTTCCCGCGCGGCCGGGACCGCCGGAAGCGTTGGCGGGCGGACCAGCGGCGACCGGTCCTCGGCGGACACGGCCTCGAGCACCGGAAACGCCCGCTCCGCCAACCCGAGCGCGGTGGCGGCGAAGCTCCCGGCGATCAGGTCGGCCGCGGTCAGATT
>Ga0315268_10006341_pt1 | contig 12609 bp, 11 predicted proteins | sample C1_top_MG_FD_204535 | JGI IMG/M metagenome (GOLD analysis project Ga0315268, IMG submission 204535) | Sediment microbial communities from Yellowstone Lake, YNP, Wyoming, USA - C1_top | ecosystem: Environmental > Aquatic > Freshwater > Lake > Sediment | place: USA: Wyoming | collected 2017-08-01 | reverse complement strand
AGGGCATAGATACAGGTGTCGGTGTCGAGGAGGAACTTCATCCTAACGAAATCCTTTTCTTCACCTCGCCCTGGGGCGGCCGGGTGAAGTCGTCCGGCAACCCGGCAAAAGATTCAACGTATCCCTCGGGCCAGTCGTCGACTGGCTCCACGATGACCGCTTGCCCCTTGCGATGCACGAGCACGGTATCGGTCTGGAAACGGAACTCCTTCGGCAGCCGAATCGCCTGGCTCCTCCCCGTCCAAAACACCCTGGCCTTCTTAGCGTTCATTGCGACTCCTGATATCTATCGATGATACATATCACCAGAGGGCCGCGTCAAGCCCTTGACATGGGTTTGCCGGGGGCGTGGTATCCGCGTGGATTCGCGACAAAGCTCCCTGTGTTTGCAGGGGAAAGCAACTTGGGCTGTGACTATGCCACCGCGCCGGCCCCGCCGCCCACTTCCCGCAGCAATTCCTTCGCCCAGAGCGGGCTTTCCGGCCGCTCCTCGTGCTTGAAAAACGTATAGATTTCTCCCATGTCCAGCTTGCGCATACCGGTCGCGATCCGCTTCCGGTCTTCCGCCGAATAATCCGGCTTGCGCAGGCGGAAGTAGCCGAAATCGGCGGTGAACAGGGCGGGGGTTTCGAATTCGCCGCTCTCCGCGATGCACAGCGCGGCGTTGTGCCGCCGCAGAATTGCGAACACCTCCTCGCTGAACCACGAGGAATCCCGGAATTCAAACGCCGCCCGCAGCTTGCGCGGCAACTGCTCCAGGAAGTCGCGCAGCAGGAGCGCGTCCGCCTTGAACTGCGGCGGCAACTGGAACAGCACCGGCCCCAACCGCCCCGCCTGGGCCAGGGAATTGATGGCGTCGAGAAACCGCCTCAGCGGCTCCCCCGCGTTCTTCAGCCGCTTGTAATGGGTGATCGCCTGGTGCGCTTTCAGGGCAAACCGGAAATCGTCCGGCGTCTGGCTGATCCAGGCGTCGATGATTTTCTCGTTGAGCGTGCGCCGAAAGGTATAGTTCACCTCCACGGCGTTCAACTGCGTGGCGTAGAACTTCAGGAAATCTTTGGACGGTAGCCTGGCAGGATAAAAATCCGGTTTCCATGCCGCGTACGCCCAGCCGGAAGTGCCCGCGTAGAAAGACATGGCAGAACGGATTCGCCGGCGGTGTGGCGTGTTGTCCCGGCTGTGGAAGGCGCCGGGTTGCCGCCCATCAGAATTCCGTAACAAGTTCCGTGCGCCCCGTTTTCAGGCTGCGATACGCGGCATCCAGGACCACTTGGTTTCTCCACCCCTCCTCTGCCGGGGCCGGAAACGGGGCGCCATCCTCGACTGCCGCCGCGAAGGCATCCACTTGCTGCGCATACGCGAGCTGGTTTGAGGTCTCCTCGGTTACTATCTGCTCCCCATGCCGCACCTCGATGGTGACCGGTTTATCCACGCTGAAGGCGTCGTCCACGCGGATGACGCCGCCCTGGCCCACCAGTTCCATCGGGGTACGATACTGCGCCCGGGTAGAGACCAGTACCACCGCCAGACCCGACTGCCGGAATTCCAGGGTCACCGCGGCCGCCGCTTCCACACTCCCGGATTGCTGGTCGGCAAAGCCGCGGGCACAGATGGCCCTGACTTCATCCTGAAGAATGAAGCGTAGCGCGTCTATGCAGTGCACCCCGACGTCCGCAATGGGGCCGCCGCCGGCAATGGCCGCATCGCAAATCCATGTGCGCGGGGCGGACGCTCCCCAGTAAGAAAATTCACAGCGCGTGAGCACCACGCGCCCGATTTCGCCGCCTGCCATGAGCTCGCGTAACCGCCGCACGCTGTTTGCGAAGCGGAAGATCTGCGCGACGCCCAGCAGCAGCCGCTTCTGCCTGGCCGTCTCCAGCATCCGCCGCGCTTCGGCGGCGTTCATGGCCATCGGCTTTTCCACCAAGACCGGTTTGCCGTGCTCCAGCGCGACCAGCACATCGCGCAGGTGGCAGTTGTTCGGGGTGGCGACAAAGACCGCGTCCACCTCCGGCGAGCGGCACAACTCCTCCGCCGAGGTGAAGGCGTGCGCAATGCCATACTCCCGCGCCGACGCCCCGGCGCGTTCGCCATCACGCCGCGAAAGCGCCGTCACTCGTGCGTTCCGAGCCCGGCGGAAGCCCGGCATCAGCCGCTTCGCCGCGTGCAGCCCGAAGCCGAGAATGCCAAAGCGCACCATAGCGGGTCGTCTAACGTATCAATGATTGGTTTCCGCTGACAAGCCGGGGGCGGGACGGGCTAGCCGGCGTGCCGGGCGCGCGCCCTCGAGGTCTCTTTTTCCTGCGCGTCTTCCCGGCAACCGCTCCCGCTGCTTTCAATTTGCGAGGCGCGGCCTGGAGCGCGATGCCCTCCTGGAAAGCCCGCTGCAGATCGCCCATCGCCGGCAGCTTCTGTTTCACTTCCAGCACCGGCTCGAACAGGTCGCCCTGCCTGGCAACGCGCTCCAGCACCTGCTGTGACTCAAACACAAGCAAGTCCGGGTCCTGCTGCTTCAGGCAGCGCTCCACTTCCTCCCAGGTCACCGGCGTGGACACCGTCGGCCGCTCCTTGGCGCGCAGCGAGTACACGCAGATGGTGGTCTTGTGCCGGTCGTTCTGGCTCCAGTCCACGAACACCTTGTTCACGCGCGCCACCTTCTTCATCTCGGAGACAATCAGATCGGGATGCGCCCGCTCCAGCAGGCGCGCCAGTTCGTGCGCGAACGGCTTCGTCTCGTCATAGCCGGCAGGCGTGTTCAGCGGTACGTATACCTGCAACCCCTTTGAGCCTGAAGTCTTTGGGAAGCTCTTCATCCGCAGCCGGGCGAAGATGTCGCGCACCCATAGCCCCACCTGGCAGCACTGCAGCAGGCTGGCGGGCGCGCCGGGATCGAGGTCGAACACGATCACGGTGGGCTGCTCGATCTTCTCTCCCAGGCTGAGTGACGTATGCAGTTCGATATCGGCCAGGTTGGCGGCCCACACCAGCGTGGCCAGGTCCTGCACCATGCAGTAATCCATCCAGCGATGGTTGCCCTGGCTCCAGACTCTGGCCGTCTGCACCCACGACGGGCGGTGCGCCGGGCAGTTCTTTTCGTAGAAGAAGAACCCTTCCACGCCCTCGGGATAACGCTTCATGGTGAGCGGCCGGTCGTGCAGGTGCGGCAGCAGCACGGGCGCGATGCGGACGCAATAGTCAATGACCTGCGCCTTGGTAAAGCCCACGGCCGGATACAGGACCTTCTCCAGGTTGGAGAGCTTCAGCTCGCGGCCCTCGACTTCAATGGTGGCGCTGTTGGCCATGGCGTCTCCCGAGTTGGATGCGCCCTGGATGATCTGCGCCCGCCGCGGCTGCCCCGGTTTTGCGGCACGCCCCACAACTTGCAACCGGCAGAAACCATCCAACGGTCTGTGCCGGAGGCCGAAAAAAAAACGCTGCCTGTCAGCTCCTCCACTCCGGCGCAATTCGCGCCGCAGCAGGAAAAGCTGTTCCGCCAGGTGCTGCAGCACCTGAACGAGCGCGGCGTGCCTTACGCGGTGGCGGGCGCCTTTGCCCTGGCGCAGCACACCGGCATTTCCCGCGACACCAAGGACCTCGACGTTTTTCTTCCCGCCGAGCATGTGCGGGAAGCCCTGCGCTCGTTGCAGGAAGAAGGCTTCCAGACCGAGGTGGCGGATCCGGTGTGGCTGGCCAAGGCGCATCGCGGCGAGTTCTTCGTGGACCTGATCACCGGCATGAGCAACGCGGTCGTGATCGTGGACCAGTCCTGGATCGACCGCGCCGTGCCTTCGACCGCGTTCGGCGTGCCGGTGAAGGTGCTGGGGGCCGAGGAACTGATCGCCTCCAAACTGTTCGTCACCCGCCGCGAGCGCTTCGACGGCGCCGACATCGTGCACGTCATCCACGGCACCCGCGGCAAGCTGGACTGGCAGCGGTTGCTGAACATGCTGGGCGAGCACTGGCAGGTCCTGCTCTGGGCCCTCATCCTTTATCAGTACGTCTATCCCGCGCACGCCGAGTACGTTCCGCGCAGCCTGTGGAAGGACCTGCTCGGCCGCTTGCGCCGGTCGCTGCAGCATCCCGACAAACAGGCGCCCTTCCGCGGCAGCCTGATCGATCCCAACATGTTTGCCATCGACGTCCGCGAGTGGGGCATGGAGAACCTGCTGGAGGACTACCGCGCCCGCCGCCAGCCCAAGCTGCGGCCGGTGGAAGAAGAACCGGCGGCATAAAACCGTGCCTGCCCCAACCCCATTCCGGATTCCAGGATGAGGATCGCCGCCACCGCCGACCTGCACTTCAGCCCGCCGGTGTGGGAGCGCGTCCGCGAAAAAATGGAGCACGCGCGCAATGAGGCCGACGTGCTGGTGCTGGCCGGGGACCTGACCAACTATGGCAAGACCAGCGAGATGGAAACCCTGCTCAACCTGCTGGTCCGCCTGCGCCTGCCCATCGTCGCCGTGCTCGGCAACCACGACTACGAAAGCGGGCAGGAACAGGAGTTGATGCGCATGATGTCGGCCGAGGGCATCAAGGTGCTGGACGGCACCGGCTACGAGCGCGACGGCGTCGGCTTTGCCGGCACCAAGGGCTTCATCGGCGGCTTCGGACGCGGCGTGCTCACCGCCTTCGGCGAGCGCGAGGTCAAGTCCCTGGTGCAGAGCGCGATTGACGAATGCCTGAAGCTGGAGCGGGCGCTCTCCCAGTTGCGCACCGAAAAGCGGGTGGTGGTGCTGCACTACGCGCCCGTCGCCTCCACCGTGCAGGGCGAGGCCCCGGAAATCTTCCCTTACCTGGGGACCTCACGCCTGGCCGAGGTGGCCGACCGCCACGGCGCCAACGCCATCATCCACGGCCACGCCCACCACGGCGTCAACCAGGGCAAGACCGCCGGCGGCATTCCGGTCTATAACGTCGCCCTCAACCTGCTGCTCTCCCGCAACCCGCCCACGCCCTACCAGATCATCGAGGTGTAATTAGCGGTGACGTTTAGTGTCTCGCCCTTCCACACGCCATGATGTATACTATACATCATGAGACGAACCCAGCTTTATCTTGATGATGATTTATGGAACGTCCTCCGCACCCAAGCCCGTGGCCAGGGGACAACCGTTTCCGACCTGGTGAGGCAAGCCGCCCGCGAGCGATATCTCGGAAAGCTGGACCAGCGCCGGCAGGCTATGCAAGCCTTCGTGGGCATACGGAAGGATCGTTCCGAGATGTCGGATGCTGTCGAATATGTGCGCGGCTTGCGGCGCGGCACCCGGCTTGAGAGGCTCGGAAAACGGTGACCATCCTGGTGGACTCCGATATCCTCATCGAGGTCTCCCGCGGGAAGGACCACACTATTTTGTCGAGGTGGACGGAATTGAGCCAATCCGAACACCTGATCCTGTACTCTCCGGTCACCGTGGCGGAGCTGTGGGCAGGCGCGCGGCCGCGTGAGTACGAGGCGCTCGCCAACATTTTTCGGGTTTTGCTTTGTGCTCCGATCGACCACGAAACCGGACGTCAAGCGGGCGATTATCTGCGCCAGTATCACAAGAGTCACGGACTCGAACTAGGCGACGCACTGGTAGCTTCGGCGGCGTTATTGAACCGCGCCGAACTCTGGACGCGCAATCGGAAGCATTATCCGATGACGGAACTGTCCTTCTTCTGATTCCTCCGCACCGTTTGACAACAATTTCCGCCCCGTCTACCTTCAGAAGCTTGGGTCTACTTTGGAGGTCGGCATGAAACGGCCGCTGGCGAGAATCCTCGCCCTCTCTCTCCTGTTCGCTTCCCTGCCGTTGCTGGCGCAGGACGTTGCGTCGTTTGAAAAGCGCATCACCGTCAAGAAGCTGCCCAACGGCCTCACCCTGCTGGTCATGGAGCGCCCCGAAGCGCCGGTCTTTTCCGGCTTCACCTTCGTGGACGCCGGCTCGGTGCAGGACCCCAAGAACGAAACCGGCCTGGCGCACATGTTCGAGCACATGGCCTTCAAGGGCACGCAAAACATCGGGACCACAAACTGGCCGGCGGAGAAGATGGCCCTGAAAAAGGTGGAGCGGACGTACCAGGCTTATCTTGATGAGCGCGAGAAGCGCGTCGGGCGCGACGACAAGAAAGTCGCGGCCCTGGAAAAAGCCTGGCAGGACGCCATCAAGCAAGCCGACCAGTACGTCATACGCAACCAGTACGACACCATCGTCGAGTCCAACGGCGGCAACGGCATGAACGCCTCCACCAGCGACGACGAAACCATCTACTTCTATTCCTTCCCGGTGAACCGGCTGCAACTCTGGGCCTACCTGGAGTCGGAACGCTTCCTGCAGCCGGTGATGCGCGAGTTCTACAAAGAGCGCGACGTGGTTTACGAAGAGCGCCGCATGCGGGTGGACAGCTATCCCATCGGCCGCCTGGTCGAACAGTTCCTGGCCACGGCCTTCTCCGCGCACCCGTATCACCGCCCCGGCATCGGCTGGCCTTCCGACCTGCGCCGCTTCTCCGCCAGCGACGCGGAGCGCTTCTTCCACACCTACTACGTGCCCGCCAACATGGTGGTGGCCGCGGTGGGCGACATCAACGCCGCCCAGACAATGCCCATGCTGGAGAAATATTTCGGCCGCATCGCGGCGCGCCCGCAGCCCGCCGAAGATCCCACGACCGAGCCGCCGCAGAATTCCGAGCGCCGCGTGGTGCTGACCGAAACCACGCAGCCGTTCTACGTCGAGGGCTACCACCGCCCCGACTACCGCGACCCTGACGACGCCGTCTACGACGCCATTTCCGACATCCTGTCCAACGGCCGCGTCTCTCGCCTCTACCGCTCGCTGGTGCGCGACAAGAAAATCGCCGCCGACGCCGCCGGATTCAGCGGATTTCCCGGCAGCAAGTACCCGCACTTGTTCGCCTTCTACGCCGTGCCCACGCCCGGGCATACGCCCGAGGAGGTGCGCGACGCCATCCGCGCCGAAATCGAGCGCCTGAAAACGCAGGACGTCAGCGACGAGGAGTTGGCCATGTTCAAGACCCGCGCCAAAGCCGATTTGATCCGCGGCCTGGGCAACAACTCCGGGCTGGCGTCGCAGTTGGCCACCTTCCAGGCGCGTTACGGCGATTGGCGCGAGCTGTTCCGCCAGATCGACCGCTATGACAAGGTGACCAAGGCCGACATCCGGCGCGTGGCCAACAAAACCTTCGTCGCCGCCAACCGCACCGTGGGCATCATCGAGAGCACCCAGATGGCCGGTGGCCCGCCGCAGAAACCGGAGGAGAAATAATGATCCCCCCGCGCAGCTCCCTCACACAGTTGCCCCGCGCTTTTCGCGCCCGGGTGGCCCACCCTTGTCGCGCCCGGGTGGCCCACCCTTGTCGCTCCCGCTTTTGGAGCGACAGGGTGGGGATGTTCCTGATCGTGATCTCGCTGCTTCTGGGCACGGCCGCCGCGCAAACGCAAGCGCCCGCCAAGACCGCCCCGGCCGTGCCGGCCACCTGGAAGCAGATCCCCATCGCTCCGCTGCCCGCGTTCCATCCCCAGGAGCCGAAGAAGATCGTGCTCGGCAACGGCATGATCATCTTCCTCCAGGTTGACCACGAACTGCCGCTCGTCCGCGGCGCCATGCGCATTCGCGGCGGGTCGATCCAGGAGCCCGCCTCGAAGACCGGCCTGGTCGATATCTACGGCGACGTCTGGCGCACCGGCGGCACTACCACCCGCACCGGCGACCAGCTCGACGACTTCCTGGCCTCCCGCGCCGCCATTGTTGAAACCGGCGGCGGCGCCGATTCCACCACCATCTCCTTTAACTGCCTGAAGGAGCGGCTGGACGAGGTCTTCCCCATCTTCCTCGAGCTGCTGCGCCAGCCCGCCTTCCGCGAAGACAAGATCGGGCTGGCGAAAATGCAGATGGATACGGAGATTTCCCGCCGCAACGACGACATCGGCCCCATCGCCTCGCGCGAGTCCACGCGCCTGGCCTACGGCCGCGACAATCCTTATGCCCGTATCCCCGAGTATTCGACGGTGGCGGCCATCACCCGCGACGACCTGCTCGGATGGCATCAGGCCTACGTCCATCCCAACAACATCATCTTCGGCATCTCGGGCGACTTCGATCCCGCCGCCATGGAGCAGCGCCTGCGCCAGGCATTCGATTCCTGGGCGAAAGCGCCGCTCCCAGCCAAGCCGGAGATCAAGTTTCAGGACCCCAAGCCGGGGGTCTATTTCATCGAGAAGCCGGACGTCAACCAGAGCACCATCCGCATGGTCACGCTGGGCATGGAGCGCAACAACCCGGACTACTTCGCGGTCGAGGTGATGAATGAAGTGCTGGGCGGAGGCTTTTCTTCGCGCCTGTTCAAATCCATCCGCACCGAGAAAGGGCTGGCCTACTCGGTCGGCGGCGGCATCGGCGCCGGCTTCGACCACCCGGGAATCTTCCTTCTCGGCATGGCCACCAAGAGCGCCAACACGGTGACTGCCGTCCAGGCGCTCGATGCCGAGCTGCGCGGGCTGGCCACCAGTCCGGTCAGCGAAGCCGAATTGCGCCAGGCCAAGGACGCCATCCTCAACCGCTTCATCTTCAATTTCGATTCCAAGCAGAAGGTGCTGGGCGAGCGCATGCTGTACGAGTTCTACGGCTACCCGGCGGATTTCCTGGAGCGTTACCACGCCGGCGTCGAGAAGACCACCGTGGACGACGTGAACCGCGTGGCGAAGAAGTACGTGCATGCGCAGCAGTTCGCCATTCTGGTGGTGGGCAACCAGGCGGAATTCGGGCAACCACTGGCCTCGCTCGGCCAGGTGACGCCGATTGACATCACCATCCCCGAACCCGCAGCGGCCGCCGCCGCCAAACCGGCCCAGTCCGATCCGCGGGCGCGCGCCCTGGTGGACAAGTTCGTCACCTTCCTCGGCGGCCCCGCCAAAGTAGACGCCGTGAAAGCCCTGCACCAGACCGGAGTCAGCGCGCAAAACACCGGCCCCGCCGTGGTCAGCTTCGATCTGGATATGACCGTGGTCTACCCGGACCGCGTCCGTGCCGTGGCGCACGCCGCGCAGATGCCCGGCGAGATGGTCGTGGTGGCCTCGCCGGAGGTGGCGTTCATGACCATGGGCGGCAGCACGCGCGACATGCCCGCCTCCATGAAGCAGGAGCGGCTGAATAACATCCGCCGCGACTACGTTTTCCTGGCCCAGCACGCCGGCGATCCCAAGTACGTGTTCGCGCTCGGCGAAACCGAACAGATCGGCGATACTCAGGCGCAGGTAGTCGACATCAGCGGCGGCGGCGTTTCCGTCCGCTGGGCGCTCGATCCGCAGACTGGGCGCCTGCTGCGCGCTTCCTACCAGGCCATGGGCAGCCACGGCCCGGCGCAGCGCACTGTGGACTTCAGCGATTGGCGCGCGGTGGACGGCCTCACCTTGGCCTTCAAGCGCGTCGTCACCGAGAACGGCCAGCCTGCCGCCACCGAGGAGATCAAGACTTACCAGATCAACCCGCCGGTCGACGCGAAGATGTTTGAGAAGCCGGCAAGCTGACTAATGTGGCGCGGGCGGCGCACCCGCGTTGAGCTTGGCGGAGGCCCCCAGCACCCGAACATCCCCCCACCCTAGCCAAAACCGGGCTAAGGGTGGGCCACCCGCCGGGCTATGTACTGGCGCCCCTGCGGGGCTGGGCGAACAACCCCACCCTAGCCAGAACCGGGCTAGGGTGGGCCACCCCCCCCCCCCCCCGGGTAAGGGGGGGGCCACAAAAAACCACCCCCTGCGTACCACCCGCCACACCCCCCCAAAGCTTACCCCCACAAACAGGAGGGCCCCATTCGCAGACAAAAGGGTCGGGTTTTGAAGCAGCTCGCCTTCGCCGCCGCCCACGCCCAAAGCGCGCCCTATGACCTGGTGATCCGCAACGGGCGCATCATCGACGGCGCCGGCTCGCCCTGGTACAGCGGCGATGTTGGCATCCGCGGCGGCCGCATCGCCGCCATCGGCAATCTCGCGTCCGCCGCGGCGCGCCGCACCATTGATGCGCGGGGCATGGTGGTCGCCCCGGGGTTCATCGACATGCTCGGCCAGTCGGACCTGACGTTGCTGGTGGACCCGCGTGTGCCCTCGAAAATTTTCCAGGGCATCACCACCGAGGTGACCGGCGAGGGCGACTCCATCGCGCCGCTCAACGACCGCATTCTCAAGGCCGATCGCATTTACTTCGAGCACATGCAGGTGGGCCCCGACTGGCGCGACTTCTCCGGCTATTTCGCGCGCCTGGAAAAGCAAGGGACCGGCATCAACATGGCGATGTACGTCGGCGCCACGCGGGTGCGGCGCATGGTCATTGGCGACGAAAACCGCGCTCCCACGCCCGCCGAGCTCGAGCAGATGAAGGCCCTGGTGCGGCAGGCCATGCAGCAGGGCGCGGTGGGGCTTTCGACGGCGTTGCAGTATCCGCCCGCGCCATACGCCTCCACCGACGAGTTGGTCGCGCTCGCCTCCGAGGCGGCGAAGTTCGGCGGTATCTACGCCAGCCACCTGCGCAGCGAGGGCGACCGCGTGCTGCCCGCGCTGGATGAAGCCATCCGCATCGGCCGCGAAGCCCGCATGCCGGTCGAAATCTGGCATATCAAGGCCGCCGGCAAACCCAACTGGGGACGCATGCCGGAGATCGTCGGCAAGATCGAGAGCGCGCGCGCCGCCGGGGTGGACATCACCGCCGACACCTACGCCTACACCGCCTGGTTCAACGGCCTTTCCGCGTTCATCCCGCCCTGGGCCCACGATGGCGGCGACGCCCGCATGCTGGAGCGCCTGCGCGATCCCGCCATTCGCGCCCGCATCCGCAAAGAGATGCAAACTCCCGACGCCACCTGGGACAACGAGTGGCAGGAAATCCCCGGCCCCGAGGCCGTGCTGATCGCCGTCGTGCACAATCCCAAGCTGCGTCCGCTGCAAGGCAAGACCCTGGCCGAAGCCGCCAAATTGCGCGGCAAGGACCCGATCGACACCTTGTTCGACACGCTGCTGGAAGACGACGCCTATACCGAGGTGGCGGTGTTCGGTATGTCGGAACCCGATGTATTGCTTGCGCTGGAGCAGCCCTGGGTTTCGATCGACAACGATTCCCAGGGCACCGCGCCCGACGGGCTGCTGGGCGGCGAGCATCCTCACCCGCGCGCCTATGGCACCTTCCCGCGCATCCTGCGCAAGTATGTCCGCGAGGAACACAAGCTGCGGCTGGAGGAAGCCATTCGCAAGTTTTCAGCGCTGCCGGCGCAGCGCATGCGCTTCAACGACCGGGGCGTGCTGAAGGAGGGCATGTGGGCCGACGTGGTGGTCTTCGACCCGGCCAAGGTCCGCGACCTGGCGACCTTCGAAAACCCGAACCGGTTGTCGGTAGGAATGGAGTACGTGCTGGTCAACGGCGTGCCTGTGATCGAAGAGGGCAAGATGACCAACGCCCTGCCCGGCCGCGTGCTGCGCGGACCCGGTCACCAAAACCCGGCTCAGTAGGCCCGGACAGGCGGCCTCAAACCCGGGCGTCCGCCATGAATTAGAATCGTTTGCGACTATGGCGGTTTTGCGCAGCCTGGGAACCACGCTGGAGATGATCAAGTGGCAGCACTCGGTGCTGACGCTGCCCTTTGGCCTGACCGGCGCGGTGCTGGCCGCGCGCGGCGTACCGGGCGTCCACCAGTTGTTCTGGATTGCGGTGGGGCTAGTGGCGGCGCGCTCGGCAGCCATGTCGTTCAACCGCCTGGCGGACCACGCTTTCGACGCGGCCAACCCCCGCACCCGGGCGCGCGCGCTGCCCGCCGGCGCGCTGTCGCGCCAGTTCGTCGGCTGGTTCGTCGTGCTCTCCAGCCTGGTGCTGATGCTGGCCGCCGCCGAACTGAACCGGCTGGCGCTGTATCTTTCGCCGGTGGCGCTGGCGGTGATCCTGCTTTATTCCTACACCAAGCGCTTCACCCGCTGGTCGCACGTGGTGCTGGGATTCGCCATGGGGTTGGCCCCGGCAGCGGGCTGGGTGGCGGTGCGCGGCACGATTGATCCGCGCATTTTGATTCTGACCGCCGCGGTCACCTTCTGGGGCGGCGGCTTCGACGTCCTCTACGCCTGCCAGGATTACGACTTCGACTGTCAGTCCGGGCTGCACTCGGTGCCGCGCGCTTTCGGCATCGCGCGCGCGCTGTGGATCGCCCGCGGGTTTCACCTCCTGACCCTGACGCTGCTCGGGTGGCTTGCGTATGCGTTCCATCTGGGGCCGGTCGCGATTGCCGGCGTGGTGGTGGTCGCGCTGCTGCTGGCGTACGAGCACTCGCTGGTGTCGGCCAATGACCTGAGCCGCCTGAACGCCGCGTTCTTCACCATGAACGGGGTGATCTCGCTGTTGTTCCTGGGATTTGTGACGGCGGACTTTGTCGTTCGCCGTTAGTGCCGTCCCTGCGGGACTCTGGTCTGCAAAATTCAGCTTACCCGGCACTGCCGTGCCGGGCTATCCTATCGCGCCCTTCGGGCTGAGCTCGCGTAGTGAATTTCGGAACGAAGCGCCGCGCCAACGCCGCAGGCGTGAATGAAAGTAGCCCGGCGCTTCACCGCCGGGGAGATGCCGGAGAAAGAAGTGAGCG
>Ga0315268_10006340_pt1 | contig 12609 bp, 14 predicted proteins | sample C1_top_MG_FD_204535 | JGI IMG/M metagenome (GOLD analysis project Ga0315268, IMG submission 204535) | Sediment microbial communities from Yellowstone Lake, YNP, Wyoming, USA - C1_top | ecosystem: Environmental > Aquatic > Freshwater > Lake > Sediment | place: USA: Wyoming | collected 2017-08-01 | reverse complement strand
GGCTCTTTATCAGGCACACTGCCTGCAAGACAGGCATCGAAGCTTAGTCCTGTCGATGCATTGAGGAAGTGATATGTATGAAGAATAGCAGCGCCGCCAATGCCGTCCTGCGAGCTGACGTAAAATGCTGCTAGAAAAACTAAACTCGGAAAAATATGCGTTTAATGAATCAGAGCGAGCGACGACTCAAACGGAGTTTGAGGGATTACAAATGCTATCGCATTTGAAATACTTTGGCGGCGCTGTGCAATCAGATAATAACTTGAGGATATAAAATGTGGTCTGACTATTTCACTTTGGCTTTTGGTACGTTTATGCACCAGAAGAAGAGGACATTCCTTACTTTGATAGGCATTTTCATAGGTATAGCTGCAGTCGTCTCTCTTATCAGCCTTGGTCAGGGAATGAAATATGAGATAGACAAGCAGTTCCAGGCGCTAGGTTCCAACAAGATTATCATAACTCCGGGTAAAAGCAGCTTTGACCTGACAGGCAACAAGCTTACTGACAAGGACTTGAAAGCTGTCGCGTCGGTCTCAGGTGTAGATGAGGCCAAGGCAGCAGTGTACAAGATCGCTAAGATTAAGTTTGGCAAGCAGACAAAATATTCTTTTGTAATCGGGATTGATACAAGCCCTTCAAAATATACGCTTGGAGAGCAATATGGCATGAAGGTTGTTGAAGGCAGGGAGATTCAGGGTTCAGGCGATGCTATGGTGGGTTACGAGCTCTGGAACAAGATATTCTTTGATAGGGCTGCAGGTGTTGGTGATACTATCACTATTGAAGGTAAGAAATTCAAGATTGTTGGGGCTGTTGAGCGCAGGGGCAATCCTTCTGATGACCAGCAGATTGAGATCACATTCGACGATGCGATTAATATTTTTGGTCTTTCCAAGGATAAGCTTGATTATATGTTCGTGACGGCAAAGGAAGGCGCAAAGCCTTCTGATGTTGCTGACAAGATAAAGAAAGCGCTCAGGAAGACAAGGAATGTCAAGGAAGGTGATGAGGATTTTACTGTCCAGACCTCAGAGGACCTTATCAAGGCGTTTGGAACTGTCCTTACTATCATCCAGATTGTGCTTATCAGCATTGCAGGCATCTCTCTCCTTGTTGGTGGAGTCAATATAACAAATACGATGTACACTTCTGTGCTCGAGCGTACTAACGAGATTGGTGTGATGAAGGCTATAGGTGCTACAAACAAGGATGTGTTCCTCATTTTCCTGATAGAGTCAGGCATTCTTGGCGTAGCAGGCGGCATCCTGGGAATCGCATTAGGCATAGGCCTTAGCAAGCTTGTTGCTTTCGGTGCTGCCGCAGGTGGTTATAGTATAATCAATGCGATTTTCCCTTGGTATCTTATTGGTGGTGCAATGGGTTTTTCTTTTGTCGTCGGTGCATTGGCAGGCACTCTTCCTGCTATTCAGGCATCAAAGCTAAAACCTGTGGACGCTCTCAGGTATGAATAAGTAGCTTTGCAATACTTAATAGTTGGAACGCCGCCTGGCGAGCAGCGATTAATGAATCGAGGGTAATCGCAGTTCTGCAAACAGAAGTGATAAAATATTCGATGCGAGCGCGGCGTTCCCATAATGTGAATCTATCAAAATTAGTAAGTTATTTTAATATGTTCAATTCTGGTGCTATCATGGATATCGGCGTAAAGACATACCCTCAGAACTGGAGATATGTTTCAAGGCTTTCAAGGTATTGTGATTTCTTCGAGATAATGGCTGTTCCGGACAAGGATTATTCCATCTTCAATGATATTGATAAGCCGTTCACTATCCATGCCATCCATAGCCATTGGGGTGTGAATCTGGCTGACCCGAAGAAGAGGAAGATCAATCTCTTAGCTGTCAAATCAGCTGACAAGGCAGCAAGAGCGCTTGGTGCTGATACTATTGTCATCCATCCAGGCCACATAGAGAATGGAATGTGCAGTGAAGCTCATTCAGTGCGCTTCCTAAAGAAGCTTGATTCGAGATTTATAGTCGAGAATATGCCGCAGCTTAAAGGTGGCAAGGCTCATGTAGGCAGTTCATTCGATGAGTTGCAGCGCATCCTGGATGAGACTGGTAAACGTTTCTGCCTTGATTTCGCGCATGCTTCTGAGTATGCCTATGCGCATGATATGGATTATGCAAGGTTCGTCAAGCGCCTGATGCTGCTTAAGCCAAAGTACTTCCATGTCTCTGATACCAGGATAGGTCAGGGCGTGGATATGCACCTTCATCTGGGTGATGGAAACCTGAAGCTCGGTTATTTTCTTTCTCTTGTTCCGAAGAGGTGCCAGATGGTGATTGAGAATTCGCATGATTTTCACAAGAAGCTGAAAGATATCGAGATCCTCAGGAACAGTCATTAATCCGCTTATCTAGCACCACCGCCACCGACTTGCGAGCCTTCAGGCACTACATCTATTGAAACTAAACTCGGAAAGATAGGCGTTAAACTCATCGGTGCTCGCGTCGTGGCGGTGGTGCATTAAGAAATTCAATAATAAGTCATGATAAATCAGGATTATTTCTGGTTCTTTTCTTCTACTTTCCTCATTATAAGACCATAGACAACGAGTGATGCCAGCATCATGAGCACAAGAAGGAATATGCAGAGGTAGTTGTATATGAACATCAGTATCATTACTATTATCTGTGGCAGTGTTGATATGTACACCGGCTTCTCGACGACGACCTCTACCTGTCTTATCTTTCGCACAGTCATCTCTGCCCTTCCGCCGACTATCCTGTGGAGTATGTATTCAAAGTCATCCACTCCGTCGCCTGTGACATCTATGGCGTTTATCCTTTCAAGACCTGCGACAAACATTATTGAGTTGTCTATGCTGACATCTGCTCCGTCATCTGCTATCCTTAGGATGTTAATCGTGCTGTCTTTTGCCTTGTAGGTATATACCCAGTCCTCTCGCGTCCCGAATGAAGCAAAGCATTCGTCTTTCTGGTCGAAGTCGCAGAGGTAGAATTGTGGTATTCCTTCTCTTGGTTTCCTTGTTGGCGGCATCAGGTATATGCAGTTCTGTGTCTCTGCTGGCTTGTCTTTCTGGCAGTTGTTTAGTGTTGTGCATATCCTTGTTGTCGTGCCATCTGGTGAGCATAGTCTCCATGGTGTGCATTCCCATTGTGGCTTGCATTCAGCTCCGCCTCCACCGCCTCCTCCACCGCCACCAGCGCCGCCACCGCCTGGTGCGCCAGGTATTGTTAGCGTGAATGATGTTGTCGCGTTAGAGTTTGAGCAAGCTTTTCCGTCTGATGCGGTCAGCCGTATGCTGAATGTTCCTGATGTTGATGGTGTGAATATTATCTCGCCTAGGCTGGGATCTATTGTGAATAGGCTTGTGTCGTCAGAGAACGTGATTGTGTCATTGTCAGGGTCTGTTGCATTGGCTTTGCAGTAATATCCCGCTCCAATATTTGCTGTTGTATTGCAGTTCTGGAATATTGTTGGTGCTTTGTTGACGCAGAAACGTGCTTCTGCAATTACTTTGCCTGAGAGCTCTTCAGAGATGTTCTTTGACCTGCTGTATGCCAGGTAGCTTGACAGCACGGAAGCTATCATGAAGATTACAATAAGTGCTGCGAACAGGTTATTTACAGGTATTGCCTGCCTGTCTCTCCTCTCTTTTTGCTGCCTCATCCGCTCTGAACCATTGCTTTTAGGTATTTAAAGATTGTGCAGGAGAAGATAACTAAGCACCACCGCCACCGACCTCTCAGAAACCACTGGTTTCTGATGATGCTCAGAAATGCAGTGGCATTTCTGACATGCGAGCCTACGCATTCTACATCTATGAACATTAAACTCGGAAGAATAAGCGGATAATTAATCGATGCAAGCGTCGTGGCGGTGGTGCTATCTTAAGACAAGAACACTGGCAGCAACAGGTTGAACGCGAGCACGGCAAGTAACGCAATCAGCGCTACTGCGATCGACTTGAGTCCTTTCAGCTTTGCTATTGTCTCTGAACTCCAGCCATAGACCATGTAGTTGTAGAATGGGATTATGCTGAAGAACAGGGATAATGCTGATGAGCTCTTTAGCATTGTTGAGAATATCGCGAATGAGATTAGTGCTATCGGGATTGAGACACATAGCAGGCTCATGAACAATGCAGAGTTGACGCTTGCATAGAACACCTTGAATGGTGTGTTTGATCCTATCAATCTCATCGCCGCATATGTGACTGCGTTGATTAGTAGTAGTCCTATTGCTACGACAAAGAAATTAGGTATTAGATGCCCTAATGCTAGTGATTTGCTGTCTGTGGGGAATATCATGATGATATCTGTCAGTATCATCATGATTGCACCAAGTAGATAGCTTGAGAAGTGGCTGACGTTTTCTAGCGCGTTCTCTGAGAATATGGCTACTCCGACATTGCTCCATATCTTCTGCGACGTAGATATCTTCTGCTCTATTGCCTTGCCTACTTCATCTCCGCTTTTGGGCATTGCCTGGCTTATTTTTGACTGTATCTTGAGCTTGTGTGCCCGTGCTGATATCCGTAAGGAGTCAAGCCTTGATGATAGTCTTAGTTTTCTCAAATTTTATCACTCTATATGTATTTTTCAGCCTTTGTCTTATATCGATATATCTCGACAGGCTTTTCTTTTCCTTTGAGCATGACTGAATCCCTGTGTTTTGATGGGAATTTGTGCTTTACCTTTTCATACACTGCGTTGCTTATCACTATGTCTCCGGCTCCTGTCTGCCCTTCAAGGCGCGATGCAGTGTTGACTGTGTCTCCTATGGCTGTGTAGTCCATCTTGTGCTTGCTTCCTATGTTGCCTATGACTGCTTCGCCGGTGTGTATCCCGATGCCTACGTCGATCCTGCCCCACTTGTTTATTTCTTTTTGTATTTCAAGCGCAGCTGTCACTGCCTTCATCTCGTGGTCCCTGACAGGTGTCGGTGCGTTGAATATCGCCATGACTGCGTCTCCTACAAATTTGTCGACCGTGCCGTCGTACTTGAATATTATCGTCGTTGCGATGTCGAAGTACTGGTTGAGAACCTTAACTACCTCTTCTGCTGAGAGTTTCTCGCTCATCTTGGTGAATCCTCTCACGTCCATGAAAAATACCGTGACTACCTGTCTTTTTCCTTTCAGTTCGAGCTTTTCCTTGCTTAGCAGTTCTTCTATTATCTTGGGGTTCACGTATCGTTCGAAGAATGTCTTGATTCGTATCTTGTCTTTCTGCTCTTCAAGCCTTTTCCTTTCCCAGAAGTCATAGAACAGGAACAATGCCAGCGGTATGAGTGTTATAACGAATTGGAATGTGACTAGGAATTCCTGCATCTTTACGCCATACGCCCTCATCCATAGGTGCGGCGAGATTATGAGGAAGAATGCAAGTATCACGAGGTACTTGAATTCCCTTTTCTGCTTGTAAATTATGAGTGACTTTAGGCAGCCGTAGAATGCGAATAGGAGCAGTGCAAGGTATATTGTCTGGTTTAATGTGAATGCCATTTTGATGTCCTGTAAAAATGTGTTTGTCCCACCAACAGATTTTGATTATATGATGAATAACTATACAGGTTATTTAAATGTTTTTATGAATATGTGATTAATCGTCGTCAATATCGGTTTTCTTATTTCTGATCTTTTGCATGGCTTCAATCTCTTCGCATAATTTGTCATATATCCTTTTCTTCAGTTCCTCATCAAAGGGTAGCGCAGTCACTTTCTCTTTCCAGTCGGTTTTCGGTAGTTTTGTCATGCTTCCGATGAATTTTCTTCCGGCATTCTTTGCCTGAATTTCTATGGACTTTGCAACTTCTGTGCCGAATTGCTTGACAACAGGGAATTTTGTTATGGCATTTGCTCCTGCGCAAAGTATCATCTCGGCGTATTCTGGTCTCTTTGGTGTGAGCCCTGCCATTATCTCTAGCTTCGGGAATCGCACTCTTGTCTTTGCTATCCACCATGCGTAGTATTCTACTTCAGGGCTTTTTGTGTACTTTGTACCAGTAACAGGTTTTAGCGCGTAGAATGTTATCCTGTCGAGCTTGTGCTCTTCGATGAACTTGAACATATTCTCAATGTGTGTTTTCTCTTCTCCTAGCCCTATGACTATTGTCATGCTGGTCTTGAATCCTTTGCTTTTCGCGAGCCTTAGCATGTCAGAGTATGGTTTTATAGGTTTGTCAGGGCATATCTGGTTGTGCAGTTTCTTGTCTATTGTCTCTATGCTTGCGCACACTCCTTCTACGTAGGGTTTGAGTGCATCAAGCTGCTCTTCTGTCATGCTTCCGAGGTTTATCCATATCTTTTCCCCGTAAACTTCTGACATCTTCTTTGTGATGTCTAGCAGCTCTTCGAATGAGAATATCCTTACTCCTCCTGTGAGGAATTCAAGTCTCCATCCTAGCTCTTTTCCTATGATGCCTTCTGCAAGTATTGTCGCAAGATTCCTTTTGGCTGTCGGGGCGTGACGTATCTTGTGTTTTATCGTAGAGCGGAAGCAGAAGTCGCATGTGCCTACATCGCAGTACCATGAAAGGAATATGCATCGACCGAACCATGTTTTTGGCTCGAAGTTGGCTAGGTAAGTCTTGTTTGCTTCTACTAGAAGTGATTTAATGTCTTCCATAGCTAGTAAATATTCAGTACCTTCCTTAGTCCGAAGCTGAATATGAGCGAGAATATGATGTATGTCCCAAGCCAGCCGATCTTCCATCCGAACAGGTTGAGGGCGATGAGTTTCGGGTTGCCGCTCGTTATTTCTTTTACAGGCTCTTTTGTGAAGAATTTCTGTGCTGGGGCGTATCTCTGTTCCTTTGTTATGGTCAGCTCTTTGTCGTATTGTTTGTCGTCGTAGTTATACCGCACCAGGTAGTCTCCCTCCTCTGCCTTGAGCGTGAATTGGGCTTTTCCATCTGTTATCTTGGTCGTGCTTTCGCTGACAAGCGTCACTCCCTCAGGGACTGTTATGCTTATGTTTCCTGTGTAGCCTTCATTGAACATGACTGTTGTCGTGAAATCCTGTCCTGGCATTATCGGTGCGTATGCTAGGTTCCCGTTGAGCCATCCGAATATGATTATTATCGGGAGGAATGTTATGAGTGTCGGCTTGAAGCTCTGTGTCATGTACTTCATGTTGACTTCCATTGCCTGCTTCTGGACCTTCATGAGCTTTTCAGGGTCTTTGCTGTGCTCCTTCATCTTTTTCTGGAATTCCTTCTGCTGCTCTTTGAGGTCTTTCATCATCGTCTGGTCTGTCATGTACTTGTAGACGATTGTGATTATGAATGATATGAGAAATGATATGATAGCTATGCCTGCTAGTGGAGGTATCTTCAATAGCGGAGAGAAGACCGGGTTGAGTAGTGTCTCGAACATTTTATTGCATGAACTTTCGCATCATCGGATGCATGTCCATCATGTGTTGCTTTGCTATGTCTTCGTACATCCTGTAGACTATCATCACTGAGAGTAGTATTCCTGTTCCGTGCCCTAGCGCGCCTGATAGGTCTGCTAGTGCAGCGAGTAGTCCTACTGCGATTGCTCCCATGACTGTGAGAGGTGTGACATACCTGTCTAGCACCTTTTCAAGTATTCTTGGGTCTTTTCTAAAACCTGGTATCTGTAGTCCTGAATCCATTATCTTTTGTGCCTGGCTTCGTGCGTCCATTCCGCTTGTCTGTACCCAGAATATCGAGAACATCACTGATCCTCCTATCATGAATAGGATATATACTGTTGCATGGGCAAAGTCTATTCCTGTGATGCTTCCTCTTATTATCTTTCCAAGGATGTCTGGTGAATATATCCACGCTACAAGCCCTGATGAAGGTGTGTTTCCGACGAATGTTCCGAGTATAGGGTGTCCCCAGTTCTGCAGTAGCCTTCCGAACAGTTGTACGTTGGCTATTAACGCTGCGACGAGGATTACTGGTATGTTTGATGTGTAGATGAATGCTAGTGGCCATCGTATGCCGTGCCCTCTAATCCTACCGAATGAGAGCGGGATCTCTATCTTCATTGCCTGTGCATATACTGCCATTACAAAGACGACACATGTCGCGATGACTGCTGATAGCTCTAGTCCTGCTGTGACTGCATCACCTGCTGCAAGGCTCTGGAATAGTGCAGGTATTGCTCCTGTAGCTATGCCTGGGTTTGTTGGGCTTGGTAGTGGTGATAATGCCCTTATGAATATTGATTGGGCGACGTTTGCTACGATGAAGAGGCTGATTCCGCTTCCGAATCCCCATTTGGACACTACCTCGTCCATGAACATGATTAGTATTCCGCCGAGTAATAGCTGGAATACGAGGAATAGTTGTAGTTGCCAGTAAAGTGTTGTTCCGAGGAGCTGTTGAGGGGGCGCGAGTCCTCCCATGAAGACATATATTGACGCCTCGAATATTATGAAGCAGATGTTCATTATCTTCTGTGTGCCTTGGAATCTTCTTCTTCCTTCGTGGCTGGCCTGGTCGAACTTGACTAGTCCGCTTCCATTCAAAAGCTGTAGTACGATTGACGCTGTGACTAATGGTCCTATTCCAAGTGATACTAATGATCCGAATTGTGCGCCCAGGATTATTGATAGGTATTCAAATTGCTGGAGTGCGTTCTGGCCTAGTCCGAATAATGGGACGAGTCCCAGCGCGAAGAACAGGACGAGGCATATTATTGTCCACTTGAGTTTTTCCTTGAAAGAAAGTTTCCTTTGTGTTGGTTTTGCGACCTCTGGAAGGTATGATATTATATTTTCGAAGAGTCCCATGGTCATCACACAAAGCTTTTTTTAATTATTGAGGAAGTTCATTCCTCTGTTTTCTCTTTTTTTACTGCAGCTTTCACTTTAGGCTGCTTGACAACTAGTAACTTGACTTCTCCGCCCGCTTTCTTCACTTTATCTACTGCTTTTTGTGTGGCGAAGTCTGTTGTGATGATGAGTTTCTTTGTGACATTTCCTGTCGAGAGGAGCTTATTGTATCCAAGGTCCTCGAGGTTTATTGTTATTGTTGCGCCTTCCTGCTTTGCCAGTCCCTTCTTGATGAGCGTATCGAGCCTGTCTTCGATTGTCTTTATGTCTATTCCGTATGTCTCTGGCGCTCTTGATTTTGATATGAATCCCCATTTTCCGAAGTAGTGCTTGTCTTTCCAGACAGATGGCTTCTTCTGGTCTCCTCGTTTGCCGGTGCCAGCCATGCCAAAGCCGCCTCTGTGACCGCTGCCTCGATGCTTCTTCATCGCTCCCCAGCCGTGGGTCTGGTTTCCTCTTTGCCTGGTGTTTTTCTTTCGTTTGTTGATCGTCATTTTGCTTATACCATTCTTTTGATTAGTTCGTTGATGTCTTTTCGCCTGTATCCGAGCGCTCCGCCCTGTTCGTATTGGTGCTTTATGCCTTTTCTCTCGAATCCTCCTCTTGGCGGGCTGAGGTGGAAGTCTTTCCTGCTCTTGTCCTTGTTTGCCCTCTTCTGTTCGAGGAGTGCGAGTGTCTCGGGGTCTATCTCTCCGTATGTCACGTAGTCTTTGACCTTGTTGATCATGCCTAGCATGCTGGGAGTCTTATCTACGACTACACAGGTGAATTTCTTTTGTATCCTTAGCATATCGAGTGTGTCTCTTACAGCGAAGCTTGATTTTGTGATGTTCCTTATTCGTATGACTGCGAGCTTTTCACTGCTCTTAGTGGCTTCCTTCTTCTTTTCTGTTTTCTTCTCTTCCTTCTTTGCTTTTTCCATTTTATTCAGCTACGTTGAGTTTTTCTTTGTATTTCTGGAGTATCTTTGTTGTCATGAGTTTTGTTAGTGCATCCATTGTTGCTATGGTGAGGTTTATCCTACTCGTGGTCTTTCCTCTTGTCTTTGACCATATGTCGCTCACTCCAGCAAGACCCAATACCTTGGCCATCTCGCTTTGTACGCACAGTCCTGTGCCTTTTGGCGCTGGTATCAGTGTGATCCTGATTGAGCCGCATTTTCCTTCGACTGCGAATGGTATCGAGTGGGCTTCTTTGCAGTTGCACTGCCATGAGCCGCATCCTCTTCTTATCTTGATGACATTGAGTTTTGCTTTTCGTACTGCTTTTTCCCTTGCAGGAACTGTCTCTCTGCTTTTTCCGTATCCTATGCCTACGTGGCCTCGTCTGTCTCCGACTACGGCGCATGTCGCGAAACTTGGCTTGTTTCCTTCTTTTGTCTTCTTCTGTGTCTGCTTGAAGACTCTTCTCTGTCCGCCGCCGAACTTTCCTTTTGATTGTCCGATGAGTAGCAGGTCGCTTTCGAGTCCTGGCATGAGTGCGTCCACTATCTCTGCTTCGAGTATCCTGCTTCCGCTCTCAAGGATTGTGTCTATGTCTATTATCTCTTTAGTTTTGACTTTCTTGCCTATGAGCGTCTTTGGCTTCCAGTTCTCGAAGTCGAATGAGTTTACCGGCTTTATCGCTGCTATCTCTTCCTCTTCGATAGGCTTTATGAGGTGTGTCTCTAGTTCTTTTTCGACTATCACTTCATCTTTCGTTTCTTTTGTTTCCTTCTTTGCCTTCTTTTCATCTGCCATTGTGTGCGCTCCTAGCTTGATAGTATCTTCTTCTTGGTGTCTTCGAATTCCTTCACTGTGTCTTCTGGGTTGAATTTTTCTTTTATGTATCGTGAGAATTGCTTGTTGTAGGTTTCGCTCTTTGCTTTTATCTGCTTGGCGTATTCTGCGATGTGTTTTCCGCTTATCCTATCCATGCTTGGAAGCGCCTCTTTCTCGTGCGGGATTTCCATGCCTGCGTCGACTGCGCCTTTGAGTGTTGCGTAGAGCCTTCCTCCTTTGATTGGTATCTGCAGGCCCAGGTCGAGGACTGCATTGCTTATCTTGTTCTTTTTGGCATTCTTTCCGAGCAAGAGTCCGGTCAGGTATGCGCTTGGCATGTTTCCTGTGTGTCCTTTCCATCCGAATTTCTTCAGTTCCTTGCTTGTCGCGCAAGCCAGGACTTTGTCTCCATCTGCTTCATAGTTGATTATCTGTGCAGTGATTGTGTTGAGTGATTTCCTGACTACCAGCCTTGAGAGTCCGCTTTTGAGAAACGCGAGCCTTTTCTTGTAGTTGGTCCTGCTTTCGCGTTTTCTTCTGTACGGGACTGTCCTTCTTTTGCCGTATTTTGTCTGTTTCATTGTGTCTTCTTAGTCCTTTTCTTTGGTGCGGTTTCGGTCTTGGTTGCCGCTTCCTTTTCAACAGGCATTGCCTTCTTTGGTATTATGTTATGTTCGTCGATGTATAGCTTGATATGCCTCTTGCTTCGGAAGAACCCGCCCTTGCTTTTTAGGTAAAGGTCCTGGTAGATGTTTGTCGGTATGAGCTTCTTGTCTCGGAGCAGCGCGAGGAATTCTCTCTGCACCCTTATCTTGTTCATCCATGCCAGTTTCTTTGGTGTCCTTGAGCGGAATCCGCCTTTCCTTGATCCTACTCCTTTTCTCATTCCTCTTGATTTCTGGTGTATTGTGTGTCTTATCCTTCCTCGTGATATTGATTTGACGGGTTTGAGCCTTATTCCTCCGTCTACTATGAGTCCCTTGATGTCCTGCTTGGTTATGGCTTCTTTTATGTCGTCAAGCCTGTCCTCGTCGAACCAGACCCTCTTTGGACTGGACTTGAAGAGTTGTGCTGCGAGCCTTTTTTGTACTTTTAGTTTCATTTTTCTCCTCTAGTCTGCTGTCATCAGGACCTTGTCTTTTTCCTTTTTCTCTTCTGCTTTCTTCTCTTCTGAAGTTTGCTCTTTTTTCTCTTCCTTCGTTTCCTTCTCTTTCTTCTTTGCGGCTTCTTTCTTCGCTGTCTCTTTCTTCTTTTCCCGCTCTTCCTTCTGCTTCTGCTTGTCTTTCTTTTTTGCGTCGATCTTGGCCTTCACGTCCGCTAGGAATTTTGAAGGGTCTTTGAAGTTCGTGATCTTGATCTTGTTCGCTGTCGCATATTCTATTATTGCGACCTTCTTCTTTGTTCCGACAGCGCTTCCGATGACCATTATGTCTGTCTTCGGGTTTATTTTCTTCGCGTCTTCCAGGTTATTAACTGTTATCGGTATCAGGCCTTCCCTGCTTAGTCCCTTGACTATTGCGGGTGAGCTCCATCCTATCTGGACGCTTCTATTGTATCCGCGTCGTGATACTCGCATCTTTGAGTCGCTTCCCTTGGATTTCCTCCATCTTTTGTGGAGTCTCTTCTTCTTGTGCTCGTCCTGCATGAAAAAGTCTGGCTTTTTCTTCTTTAGGAGCCTTCTTTTCTCGAGTAGTTCTTTTACGTTCATTTTATTCCAGCGTTCTCTTTGATTTCTTGGTTATGTATATCCCGTCTTGGAATATCCTTATGTCCCTGTTTGTTATCCTTGACAGCTGCTCTATGTCTGCTGCTACCTGTCCTGCTTTTTCTATGTCTGTGCTCTCGACGGTTATCTCGTTGCCTTCTACTTTCACTGTTGCACCGTCTTTGAGTTCGATCGTCCTCGGTACCTTTTCTCCGAGGAAGTTCTTTATCTGGAACTGCTTTCCTGTGATTGCGACTGTCATCGGGAAGTGTCCTGAGCATATCTTGAGCTTGTACATGTGCCCTTCTGATACCCCTTTGACCATGTTTGTGATGTGGCTTGC